>Ga0075015_100001056_pt1 | contig 10205 bp, 21 predicted proteins | sample AleBraG_ABR_2013_FD_71476 | JGI IMG/M metagenome (GOLD analysis project Ga0075015, IMG submission 71476) | Freshwater sediment microbial communities in response to fracking from Pennsylvania, USA - Alex Branch Run_MetaG_ABR_2013 | ecosystem: Environmental > Aquatic > Freshwater > Creek >...
AAAGCTTCACCCAGACAATCTTGACACTGGAAATCACGATCAATTTGTTTTGCTCCAGCAAGCGGCCGAAGTGGTGAAAGAGGCTTACGGATGGTAGCCCGATGAAGCATATCCTGGCAGCGCTTGTGCTCACGTGCATCGGCATCAGTCTGCAAAGTCAGCCGCCTCCCTGCCTGGCCATCCTCCAGAACTCCACTCCCAGCGCTCGGTTTCCGATGATTGGCGGGCGTAACTGCTATCCGCAACTGCCGCGGCACTTCGTCGATCAGCTTCTGATGCCTCAATTGGACGGAAGCTATCTGATCCCGCTACCACTGCCGCAATCGAACGTTGATCTGAACACGATCGAGATTTTCGCCAATGGCAGCCGTCTGACGGCCGTACCGACGCCGACGCAGCCGATGCCCGACTACTCGCTGGATCCGGCCAATCCGCTGCATGTGATTCCCAGCTCCGGGACGGCGGCGAACTGGCCAATCTGGGAATTGCGGGCGAGTCTCACGGTGGTGCTGTGATGGAAAACTTTCGTCTCGGTATTCTAGATTTCTTGATTGAATTGTTCAAGGAGTTGGGCCGCTGGCTTTTGTCAAAACTCCATGCAAAGAGACCTCTATGAACAGAAGGAGACGCGGACGCTGTTATGCTACAGAAGTCCTTCGGGAGCTGCGCCAAGTTCGGGCGCAACTGGAAAATTCCGAGGAACGAATAGAGCCGGGCGCGTACGTGTTGGAATATTACCCAGGAGAGTCGGGAGTGTTTACCCTGTACGTCGGTACCAGTCTCGAAGGGTTGATCGAAAGCGTGCTCAATCTCACGGCGGAAAAGCCTGAAAGTGCGACCGAGGGCAGTAGTAACACCGAAATAATAAAGGACTCAACAACATGAAGACTGTTTTGAAGCTTGCACATTGTATTGCTCTAGCCACAGTACTGCTGGCGGCTTCCGCCATGGCGGACACCATTTCCACCACCTGTCCGCCCGATCTGGCCAACGATGGGATCGCCGTCACTCCGGAATGTCCCGGTTTGACCTATCGCGTGATCGCCGAGCCTTCGACCTTCTTCGTCTCGGCGAACGATAACCCGATCTCTCAGGGCATCTGTCTGGATGGCGGGACCGGGGACTGTGATGACAACGATATCTGGGCGAATGGAATGATCCTAGTCAACGCCAATGGGACCGATGAGGTCTTTCTCACTTACGGTGGTCATATCTCGGCCTTGACGAATCATCTGTTTCTCGGTTCAATCGAGGTTGATGCGGCGCATCCGGGGCCGATGGACGCGGGAGCCTTCGCGCCGGGGACGATCCTGCCGTTTTCGGAATTAACCGGGCAGGGCATCGTCTACTTTTCCAATCCGTTGCTCAATCCGCAAGGCGTCAATGAGTTCTACATGTCGCAACAGGCGAATCAGAGATTGACGCCTTCGCCGGAGTTGGAGAGTGTTCTGTCGGTGGGAGTTGGTGTTTTTATGTTGGCGCTCTTCAGAAAGCTGCGGATCGGGGCGGGTGTGCTGCGTTCGCGCTTGGCGCAGGACTGGCCGTTATTATGAAAGTTATCATCAGACAGCAACTCCCGACGAATCTGCCTATCTGGCCATCAGTCGTTTGCTGGCTTTTGCTTGACAGACTGCAGCCCGCTTCCTGGGTGTGGGGGAGTGTGATAACAGTCTTGGTCATCTTCTGGATTGCGGCTATTGTTCATTTGTTCCGTGAGAAACCGACTAAGGTCTTTCGCGATGACGACTAACCAAGAAAGCCGAATGGGCGCCTGCGGGGTTACGGCGATGGAATCGTTGCGCAAGCGGCGCGAGCGTTCATAGAGGCGTATGTCGATGCAACCAAACGAGACGGGCAGTAATGTATATAATTCCTTTTTTTTACGGTGTTCTTCCCGCGCCTGACTTCGATCGGGCCGCATGGGCCCGCGAACACAACTGCGAGAGGTACCTGACCGAATACACGCGCGACGCCAATGGCCAATGGTATTGCTCCAGGACCTTCGCCAATGCCAGATGAGCACACGAGGAACACATAAAATGTACTGTACAGAATGCAATGAAACACTGACGATCCATGCAGACGGCAGCATCGCTTGCGCCTGCCAAGGACCACTCGAATTCTGGCGCACTTTACGATCTGATGTTGTACCCGACTCGTGGCGCTGCACACAAACCGATGATCGCGATCAGATCACAAAAGAATTGCTGGACGCGGCAGACGCCGAACGATCTTAGTAGACAAGGTTCTCGCTTACCATCCCAAAGAGAAGCGGACCAAAACCAACCGGAAGCGGCGAAAGAAGGCCAAGCGGTGACGGCATGGTACAACGAAATCGACCCGCAAAAGGCAGCATGGTTACGGGAGTTGATAGCGGTCGGCCTGATAGCACCTGGAGACGTAGATGAAAGATCAGTTGCCGATATTCGGCCCGACGAGCTCCGAGGATATACCCAATGCCACTTCTTCGCCGGAATCGGAATCTGGTCCTACGCGCTCAGGCTCGCCGGATGGCCAGACGACCGCGAAGTATGGACCGGAAGTTGTCCCTGCCAGCCCTTCAGCGCGGCCGGCAAAGGCGAAGCGTTCGACGATCAAAGGCATCTTTGGCCAGTCTGGTTTCCACTCATCGAAGCACGAAGACCTGTCGTTTGCTTTGGCGAGCAAGTATCGAGCATTGACGGACTCGCTTGGTTCGACGCTGTTCAAGCTGACCTGGACCACGCGCATTACACCATCGGGGTTTTCGATTCCTGCGCTGCGAGCGTCGGAGCGCCCCATCAAAGGCACCGCTTGTACTGGGTGGCCGACACCACAGCAATGGGACGCCAGCGGAGGCGGTCAAGCGGCGCGCGCATTGCATCCGGATCGGAGTCACAACCTGGATCGGAGTCACAACCTGAACGATTTCGCAATGCTGGCCAGTTGGGCGACGCCAGCGGCGCGGGACTGGAAAAGCGGGGATGCAAGCCAGGAGACGCTGGACAAGAATGCGAGACCGCTGAGCGAGCAGGTATCATTAGCAGGCTGGAAAACTCCCTGTGTGCCGAACGGTGGCCGGATCAGCGGCAACAAGACGGACATCGGGAAGCATCGGGACGGGACGAAGGCGCAGATCGGGCTGGAGAACGAAGTCAAACTCGGAGCATGGCCGACGCCGATGGCGCAGACTCCGGCACAGAAGGGCTACAAGGAAGCGGGGAATTCGGACAGCAGCCGCAAGACGGTAGCCATGTGCCGATGGCCAGCGAATCCAGACGCGCGGGATATCGCGATCAGCCTGGGATTGGAACCGCAACTTCAAGCGCTGCTGGATTCGGGCGTAACGCTAGTTGGGTTCTTACTCGGCCCCAACGGGTGGGAGATTCGCCCGGCTTGCGGCCAATTGAATCCGGCTCATTCCCGCTGGCTCATGGGGCTCCCGCCCGTGTGGGACGATTGCGGGGTTACGGCGATGGAATCGTTGCGCCGCAAGCCCAAAAGTTCATCGAAGCGTATCTGCAAGTCCGAGCATGCCCGTAGCGCGAACGAGCCAAGCCGACCTGTCCAGAATGCGGAGAGGAGCGCCAAACCAAAACAAGCATGAAAGCAGCACTCTATGCCCGAGTCTCCACAGCAGACCAAGATTGCGGCGCCCAGCTCACGGAACTCCGCACCTGGTGCCAGCGCTTCGAATACGAAATCGTCACAGAGTACGTGGACGCCGGCGTCTCGGGCGCAAAAGCCAAGCGGCCGGCGCTTGATCAGCTTATGCACGATGCCCGGGAGCGGCGCTTTCACGTGGTGCTGGTCTATAAGCTCGATCGTTTCGGGCGCTCGATGGTCCAGTTGATCGCCAACATCGGGGCTCTTACTGGACTCAAGATTCGTTTCATCGCGATCTCGCAGGGGATCGATACCGATCAATCGACGCCGACAGGGAATCTGATGCTCAATCTGCTGAGCGCCTTCGCGGAATTCGAGCGGGAGATGATCTCCGAGCGAGTGCGCTCCGGCATCGCCAATGCGCGCGCGAAAGGCAAGCACCTCGGTAGACCGCGGTTGGTTTTCCGGCGCGACGTAGCCCACGAGATGCGCGCTTGTGGTACTACCTTTGCGAAGATCGCCCAAGAACTCGGAACTTCGGCGCGGACAGTCCGACGGGAACTACAGCGTACGGATGCACATCTTGCGGGAGCAGTTCCTCGACTGTGGGAAACTTGATGGGCAAAAAAGGTACCAGCAGAGGCGAAGAAACAGGGTAGTCAGGGCACGGAGTTAGCGACTTTTGAAACTGGAGGCGAAATCTAGTATTTATGCCTCAGGAAGACTATGCTCCTTATCAACCCGAAGATGGCGAATTGATCCTAGCCTGCCTGCATGAAGGCTATCGAGTTCATTGGTTCATGTTGAATCAGCTTCCTGATGGTTCACCGGGATCGGAATTCTTCACGAGAATTTCTGATAGAACTGGAGAAGTTACTACGGGATTAGCCCGTTTCGCTTGCATCTGTGATGAATGCCTCATGATTCCAAAACTTGAAGACGCAATCCGGTGCGACGTCGTTTTTGAAGGGTCGGAGCCCGTCATCAAAAGATTCCATCCCGTCTAAAATGGTGCATGGACGAGCGTGAGTTCAACGAGCGCCTCCCGCACGCCCGCGCCTTCCTGCCCAACGATCACTCCTTGCACCTGATCGCCCTTGCTCTCGCCTGGGGACAGGAGGTGACCATCCTGCCGGTTCCTGGCCGCGAACCTTGGCGGCGAACGGACTTAATGAACGCCTCAAAGCGCGAACCGGAACCGCTGCAACCTGTCCGCAGCCTGGTGAAGAGCGCCAACATATAGAGAATGAATCTGATATCCTCTAATCCATGAACACTCCCATTCTGATCCTCACCATTGTTCTGCTGCTCGCGCTCTCGCTTTTTCTCGTTTCCTGCTCCAGTTCGAATCTGATCGTCTCTCTGCAACTGGTCACCGATGCGGTCGAAGTCGCATTGCCCGTCCTGCAAGCCGCCGGCGTCGATCCTGTCGCATTGGCCCAAGCGCAAACCTACCTGACGGCCGTGTCGACGGCGATTTCGCAGACGTCTACCGAGTTGGCTTCAAAGGACACGACGTCGCAGAAGATTTCGGCGATCGTCGGCTATTTCGCGGCGGCGGCCGTTCCGCAGATCAGCAATCCGAAGATTGCGGCCGTGGTCCAGGCGGTAGCCGCCGCGATCAAGAGTTTCCTTGCGATCTTGCAGAGTACTTTAGGAACGCCGACGCAATTGATCGGCACGGTGACAGCGACGGCCGGGACGATTCAGCCGAACTTTGGAGAGCGAAGAAAGCTAGCTTCGATCAAGGCTCAGGCTGAGAAGCAGTTGAAGGTCTTGGCCGGTTTGAAGCACTGAATTTGGCAAGTTGCTGATGTCTGATCTGCTCGCGGATTTCGAGTTCTAACGCTTGGCCGGTCTGCGTAGTGACTGGAAACGCTGTGCCGCTGGCCGTTGTGACTAAATAAACGGGTTCCCCTGCTTTGACTTGTTCGATGTGCAATTGAACGATTCCCGTCGTGTAGATTCGATCACCGTGGATTGTTTCGATCTCCATCCATTCCATGTTTCCTGGCTCCTTTGTGTTTTATGTTGGCGCTCCTGCGCCCGGTTCGGACGGGTCTGGCTGTGGTGGCGTCGCGCTACGAGCAGCTCTTATCCCTATCGTCTTGATCTCAGTAATAAGTGGCGTTTCCCATTGACCTTGAAGTTGCATGTAAGCGGCGGCGCCAGCAAAGAACGTCGTCTTATAGAGTGGCCATTCATGGATCGGTATGCTACTGTCTTTGAGGGCTGCTTCCACGAACGCATACCACTGGTCCGTCATTGTTTGGGGTTTGCGTTTCAGAGTAAAGCCTCAAAGCGCGAACGCGCTATCGCCTTTGAAGTGAATCCGGTTGGCTCCTACCAGATAGTCACAGGTGGAGCACTGTTTCAGCCGCAAGCCGTTGCGGTAGAGTTTGACGCTGCTGGCCGGACTGGGAGGATGCGCCAGCGTGAAAAGCGCGTTCGTGCCATCGATGAGGCCGGAGGGTGTCTCTTCATCGGCGACGTGGGAGCCTGAAGATTGGGCGTTAATTAGTGAGAGCACACCAAGAATGCCCATAAAGAAGAGCACTGACAACAGGCCCATATTCACAAGGTCTTTCATCAACGATTTCATATCAAGTACGGGTCTGTCACAATCGACAGATACGGCAAGGCGACGCCGACAAATTGGCACCAGGCGCTGAAACCGTCCTTGTTGTGCTGTTCGAGCGCCGTCAGACCATCGCGGGCGGCGTTGGGATCGGAAATCAGCTGGCGGCCGGTACGCGCGATCTCGCTGGTCTGATCGACGGGCGCTTGCCAATAATCGGGAGCCCAGTCAATTGCATCCGAGACAACGGAGGGCACGCCTTCTGCCACGCCATCGGCCGTCACCATGTTGAACGATTCGGTATAGCTGACGCTCATGAGCAAGTGCATTTTGCGCACGATGTCCCGGAATGCTGGCCAGGAGGCCCAACCGGTTTCTACCAACTTGATATTGGGCAAGCCCTGGAGCATGGCTTTGATGGCGTTGACAACCGTGTTACCGCCTCCTTCGGCGCGGCCGGCGGAAATCCAGAGTTGCGTGTCGGCCTTCAGCCAATTGGCGATCTCCAGGGCGGCGCCCGCGGCGCTCATCAAGTTTTTGAGCGGCCGTTGGGCTCCGAAAGCACCGATGTAGAGGACTCCGCCACTCCAGAGTGGACGGTGCGGCATGACGGAGTAATCGAGGTAATAGAGATTCGGCAGATAGAGCGCAGGGCACTGAAAGGCGGTCCGAAGCCAGAGCACGCCTTTGCGGGAGTTGGCGGAGATCCGGAAGTTGAGACTCCCTTGTTCCATGTCGATGTACTGGCGAATGAGGGTGACGCCGTTTGGATCAGCTTGCAGGAATCCGACATTGGAGTGCACATTGACGGCGAACTCGACGGTTGGAAAGTCGTTCAAGAGAATTTGCCGGATATGGTGAGCGGAGAGCCAGGGCGCGGAGATGACCACATGCGTGATCGTCGGATCGGATCGCAGTTTATCTGCGATTTGGTGAGCCGAGAGGACGGCGAGCACTTCCGCTGGGATGCCGTGCTTGCGAAGTACCTTGGCGATGTTCATGGCGGCTACGCCTAGGCCGATGTGGGAAACTCCTTGGTTGGCCGCGAAATTCTTATAACACATCAAGACGTGGGGCATTGGAGAACTTGGGCGAAGTGTAGCACATCGGAGCGTCGATTGAATCACCAAAACGCATCAGAAAGTACTACCTTGGCTAAACGGTTTGGGAAGACCGCCGGAGTCATCGCTTCGCTTCCCTTTGGTGGGCGAGTTACGCTTTGAACTCGATCTTGTCGGAGGATCGGGCTGCTTGGCTCTTCCGGCGGTTGCTTTGAAGCTTAAACGGTTTTCCAGAAGATTTCAAGACTGTTTTAGGCTGGTTTGGTACTGGTAGTTTTTATAGTTTGGCGCTCTTCAGAAGGGTGCGAACAGCTAGCGGCGGTCGTGCGTTCGCGCTATCAGCATGGCACCAGAATGCCGTTTTGCAGATAGCCATGCCAGCCGCCGCTAGGCCGATGCTCAATCAGAATTGAAGGCAAAAGCGTCAGCGTCTCTGGGAAGGTCCCTGAGACATGATCCCACCCATTCGTAACCGGCTTGATCGGAATACGAATCCTGGCGTCCATCAGTGTTGCAAATGCTGGCGCGTTGGGGTTCTTGCGAATTGCGGCGCATCGATCACAAGGGCAATCAAAGACAAGCACGTTTTCGGCGAGTCGCGGGTTGAGTTCGGTGAATTTCATCGCTGGTGTCACCGATAATCCGACTCGTACACCACCTGCCCGCCCGAGACCACGCAAGCGTAGCAGCGGCGCTGCCGGGCGACCTGCTGGCACGTCTGTACCGCGCTTGACCAGTCCCACATCGGCTCGATGTCATCGTAGAAGTGCGGGCGGAACTTGCAGAGATAGAGCACCTGGAACATCGTTAGGTCCTGTTTTGCTCAATGCGGGCAATCAGATTGTAGCGGAGACATTTGCCATCGGGCGAATCGCGGATTTGCGCCACCAGCGGACCATACTGGGTCTCCATGCGAAAATACGGATTGCGCAGATAGCGGAAGTCGTCGGGATCACCATCGCCCAAGGCTTCTCGCGCTTCTCGATCCCGTTCTTCATTTTGCCAGTCGATTTCAGAGCACGCCGTCTCTTCGTCCCACAGCGTGTCTGGCAAGCCTTCGGGGATTTCGATCTCTGTCATGTTAGTGCCAAATCAGTTTCAAGATCGTAAACACGACGGCGCTCGCGCCGGAAGCGTACGCAACGGCTTTCCAAACCATTTTTTCCAATGATGACAGCCGCAGACCCTGATCTTTGACGACTCCGATCAATTCCGAATGTTCGACTCTGGTCACAAGATTGCCTTCGACTTTGTCAAACCGTTTGTCATTGGCTTCGATTTGCTTGAGCAGAAACTCGATCTGTACGCCTTGTTTGTACAGAGCTTTGCGATCCTCGTTGGTGAAACCAATCTCGCCGAATTCTTCGTGTGGCATATGAGCGAGAGCGTCTTCTATTTGCCGGCTTAACAGTGCTTCCGACATAAAAACGGCCCTTTCTTGTGTGCTACCTCCGTGGATAGAACCAGCCAAATAGCCCGGCCTGGATGACACCCCCAGCTATTGGACTCCCGGAAGGGACGTTGATGAACACGGTAATGTACTGCCCAGACCACACGCGATTTCCATTGAGCGCCGGTACGGCCCAAGAGTTCTGAAAACTGCCATAGGTATTGACGATGTTACCCAAGTTCCGCAAGAAGCGCTCGCCCGCCTTCACCCGCCAAATGATGTCGCCGGATCCATCGTTGAAACCGTTTCCGGTGAAGGTAGAGACTACTTTGGTGATGACGCCATCGTAGCCGATCGGTACGCGGATTTGACCGATCACTTGATCGATGCCGTTGAAAGTAACACTGGATGTCGCGACGTTGAACAACTCCTGAAGGACCTGCCCCTGGCTCGGCATGACCAGCCACGGCGGTTGGTCGTAGACCGGGGCTCCGAGTTCGGGAATGCGGCAACACGATTTGAGCCCGCCGTGTTCGGCGATCCACTGCCAGTGGCGCATCTCCCGCTCGATCTGCTGATCAAACTTGTTACGGAAGAAGAGAGTGCGATTCGTGAGCTGGCTTTGGCGCTTGAGCGGTCCAGGCAGGAATCGGTCGGGAATGATGGTTGGCCGTTCGATGAATCCGCCGGCTGGCAGCGGGGCATTTTTCTTTCCGATGATCGCCGCGGGCGTTGTGCCCGAGAATCGGCCCTGCTGGATCAGGCTGGACCAGACGTCATCGACAAACGGCCCGTTGGCTCCGTAGACGTTGCTGTCTTCCGCGGTGCCTGGAACGGCGTAGGCTGGCGTGGTCAAGGCCGTAGGATCGGAAGGTGCGGCGCCCTGTAGCGTGGCGATGTAGCCCTGCATATAGGCTTGCAAAGCAGGCGCGAGAATGACTGGCGGGGCTTGGAGATTGGCTGGAAGTCCTGAGGGGAGGTTGCCATCGGGTCCTGGCTGGACGTAGAGCGGTACGATGTCACCGATTCCTTTTCTTTGCATAGTTTTAGGTTGGCGCTCCTGCCGCCAGTACGGACGGGTAGTACTTTTGTGGTGTCGCGCTACGAATGTTTCGGAGTACTCTGAATCTTATGCTTTGCTGGCATAGGCCCAGACGGCGATTACGCGGAGAATTATGGACGTGTCGAACCTGCGGCGTGATGATCGAAGAGTGTCCTTGTGTCACCTGGCGCGTTGTCAATTCGAAGTGCGAATTGTGTATGGGTAGCGGATGGATAGCCTTTATTCGAGGGAAGATTGCGACTTTTTTGGAGTTGATGGAACGCGCATAGCGCGAACGCTGCAACCTCGCCGCTTTTCGCACCGCTCTGAAGAGCGCCAACATAAAACCAAAGGACCGAAAACTCAGCACTTGCCCTCCTCAAAAGGCTCTCCACCCCAGAGTATCAACTGCGTGTTGGGCGCATCGGTCGCATTCAGATTGCAGATCACGACATTGAGCAAGCCGGGCGGTCCGATCACCAGCGGCCGGGAGAGCGGATTTTGCTTTCCTTGTCCTGGATTCACTCCCGCGTTGTAGAGTGCGTTCAC
>Ga0075015_100001058_pt1 | contig 10200 bp, 9 predicted proteins | sample AleBraG_ABR_2013_FD_71476 | JGI IMG/M metagenome (GOLD analysis project Ga0075015, IMG submission 71476) | Freshwater sediment microbial communities in response to fracking from Pennsylvania, USA - Alex Branch Run_MetaG_ABR_2013 | ecosystem: Environmental > Aquatic > Freshwater > Creek >...
CATCTGGGCGTGCCGTTCGTCACGGGCGGCGTGGTCCTCGTCACGCAAGGCTGGCCTGCCTCACCTCCCGCGCCGCGTCGCCACGCGGTCGCGCCGTACCCTGTCGCCGTGCTGCTCGAGGCCCTGGGATCCGCCGCTCGTTCCGTGCGTCGGCTGCCCCCGCGCGACCCGCGCCAGGCGAAGTACGTCACCGCTGCCTCGCTGGGCTGGATCTGGCGCCACCGGGCGCTCACCCCGTGGTACCTGCTGCGCTACTGGCGGCTGTTCTGGCTGCGCGTGCTGCACCCCGACGTCGTGACCGAGGGGATGGTGTTCATCGGCCGGCGCGTGGAGCTCTACGCGAGGACGGGCTACGCGCGCCTCGTGCTCGGACGCTGGGTGCACATCGGCGCCGAGAACCGGCTGCGCGCGCACGAGGGCACGCTCACCGTCGGCGACAAGGCCATCTTCGGTCGTGACAACACGATCAACTGCTACCTCGACGTGGAGATCGGCGCGAAGACGATCATCGCCGACTGGGTCTACGTCTGCGACTTCGATCACGTCTACGACGACATCCACGTCCCCATCAAGGACCAGGGCATCGTGAAGACGCCCGTCCGCATCGGGCCCGACTGCTGGATCGGCACGAAGGTCACGGTGCTGCGTGGCACGACGATCGGGCACGGCTGCGTCCTCGCCGCCCACGCCGTGGTGCGCGGCGACGTGCCGCCGATGTCGGTGGTCGGGGGCGTGCCCGGCAAGGTGCTCAAGGACCGCCGCGAGGTCTACGAGGCGACGGCGGCCACCCGCGCGGCGCTCGAGGACATCGCGCGCAAGACGGCGCGGGCCGCGGCAGCGCCGAGGCAGTAGCGTCCCGGTCATGCGCACCCTCGGGCTTCTCGGCGGGACGTCGTGGGAGTCCACGGCCGTCTACTACGCGATCCTCAACCGCGGCACCGCCGAGCGGCTCGGCCCGCTCCGCCAGCCGAGGCTGCTGCTGCACTCCGTCGACTTCGCCGAGGTCGCGGCGCTGCAGGCCGCCGGCCGGTGGGACGTCCTCGCCGAGCAGTACGCCGATGCCACCCGGCACCTCGTCTCCGCGGGAGCCGAGGTGCTCGGCATCTGCGCGAACACGATGCACCTCGTGGCAGCGGATGTCGTGGCCGCGGCCGGGGACGCCCGACTCGTCCACGTCGTCGACGCGACCGCCGAGGGCGCACGCCGCACGGGTGCGGGAACCGTCGCCCTGCTGGGCACGGCGTACACGATGGAGCAGCCGTTCTACGCCGACGCCCTGCGCGCCGCCGGTCTCGACGTCGTGCTGCCCGCCGCCGACGACCGCGCCGCGCTGCAGTCCCTCGTCTACGACGAGCTCACGCGGGGCATCGTGCGACCGCAGTCGCGCCGGGCGCTGCTCGACATCGTGAGCCGCTGCGCCGAGCGCGGCGCGGAGGCGGCGCTCCTGGCCTGCACGGAATTCCAGATGCTCGCCCAGCCCGGCGACCCCGATGCGGCCGTGCCGCTGGTCGACACCACGAGCGAGCACTGCCGCGCCCTGCTCGACGCCGTCCTGCCCACCTGAGCCCGTGATCCCGCGCGAGCGACCGCAGCGCCCCGTGCCTACGATCGGCCGGTGACCCCGGCGACCACGCGTGGACCTGCGTGCGACGCCGACGTGCCGGGCTACCTGGCGGCGCTCGGGCTCCCCGGGCTCGCCGACGTGCACGTGCACTTCCTGCCCGAGGCCATGCTCGCGAAGGTGTGGGGCTACTTCGACGACGCCGAGGTCCGGTACGGCATGGCGTGGCCGGTCCGCTACCGGGACGACGAGGCGACCCGGCTCGCGACGCTGCGCGGGCTCGGAGTCCGCGCCGTGCCGGCGCTCACCTACGCCCACAAGCCGGGCATGGCGGCGTGGCTCAACGAGTGGTCCGCCGAGTTCGCCGCACGAGTCCCCGACGCCGTGCACTGCGCGACGCTGTATCCCGAGGACGGCGTGGCCGAGTACCTCGGTGCCGCCGTGGACGACGGGGCGCGGCTGATCAAGGTGCACATCGAGGTCGGCGGGTTCGCGCCGGACGACGAGCGGCTCGACGGTGCCTGGGCCCTGCTCGCCGAGCGTCGGGTGCCGATCGTGATGCACTGCGGATCGGCACCGGTGCCCGGTGCGCACACCGGGCCGCACGGTCTGCGCCGGCTCCTCGCGCGTCACCCGGGCCTGACCGTGGTCGTCGCGCACCTCGGGATGCCCGACTACGACGCGTTCGCCGACATCGCCGAGGCGCACGAGCGCGTGCACCTCGACACGACCATGGCCGGCACGGACTTCACGAACCGCTTCGCCCCGATGTCGACGCCCTACGTCGGGCGGCTCGCCCACCTCTCCGACCGGGTGGTGCTCGGATCGGACTTCCCGAACATCCCGTACGCCTACGCCCACCAGCTCGAGGCCCTGGCGCGTCTGCGACTGGGTGACGACTGGATGCGCGATGTGCTGTGGCACAACGGATCCCGACTCCTCGGCCTTGACCGGGCAGCCACTTCCGGGTGAGCGGTCACGGGGCTCGGGCCTACCCGCGTCCCCAGAAGTCGTGCGGGTCGCGGCCCGGGCGGAAGCCGGTGGCCTCCGCCATCGCGACCGCGTGCGCGAAGCCGTGCGCGAGTGCGGTCGGCTCGTGCGCGTCACTGGCGAACGTGATGGCGTCGCCGCCCACGTCGTGCCACCAGCGCAGCACCTCGACGGACAGCGGGATACGGGTGTTGACCTCGAGCGCGCGTCCGCTGCGTGCGAGCGCGCGCAGCACGGCGCGGTAGTCGTCCTCGAACTCGGCGACGTCGTACGCCGGCCCGTCGGTCGGCCAGTAGCGCACGGGATAGTCGATGTGCGCGAGGACCTCGAACCCGTCGAACCCCTCGATCAGACGCACGGTCTCGGCCAGATAGTGGCGCACGACGTCGGCCGGTCGCAGGTCGAGGTAGCGGGCGCTGTACTCCACGAAGCCGCCGACGGCCTCGTCCGGCGCCGAGTGCACCGAGGCCAGCACCCGTTCGAACCGGCCGCGGCTCAGGACGTCGCGGACCGGTTCCTCGTGCCGGTGCGGCTCGCTGAGCTCGATGCCCGACCGGATGCGCACGGAGGGGAACATCGCGCGGCAGCGCTCCAGGGACGCGGCGTAGCCCTCGACGTCGAGCGGCGGCGGCGTGAGGCGGTTCCCCTCGATGTGGTGGTCCCAGCCCGCCGGCAGCTGGACCCCCGGCGGGAGGACCCAGGTGGTGACGTCGAAGTGCTCCGTGAAGGCCAGCGACGGCAGCCCGAGTTCGACGGCCCGCGCGCAGGTGAGCCGCATCGACCCCGCGTCCGCGTCCCAGGACCACTGGCTGTGCACGTGGTCGTCGGACGGGAGCGCGCGCGCGAGCCGATCGCCGGCCTGGTCGCTGGTCACGGCCTCAGCATGCCGGAGGGGAGGGCGGGTCAGGTCGCGTCGCGGAGCAGGTTGCCGTCGCGCACGATCATGCGCAGCTCCGGGCGGGCGACCTGACCGGCGAGCAGGGCCCGCTCCTCCCGGACGGCGCGCTCGTAGGTCGTGACCGTCGTCGCGGCGATGGCGGGCCAGGCGTAGTCGCAGGCGAGCACCTCGCGCGCCTCACGTACCACGCGTCGGGCCAGCACCTCGTCGCGGAGCATCGCGGTGACGGCGTCGGCGAGCGCAGGCGCGTCGAGCGCCGGGAAGGTCAGGCCGGTCTCCCCGTTCACGACGATCTCGCCGAGGCCGCCGGTGTCCGAGGCGACCAGCGGCGTGCCGAGGGCCGCCGCCTCGAGAGCCACGAGGCCGAAGGGTTCGTAGACCGAGGGAACGACGACCACGTCGGCTGCAGCAGCCGCCGCGCGAAGCCCTGCCTCGGTGCGCCAGCCGGCGAAGTGCACCGACCTCGACACCCGCAGCCGACGCACCAGCCCCTGCAACGGCTCGAGCTGGGACCCCTTGCCCACCACCACGAGCCGGATCCCGGGGAAGCGTCGGCGCAGGCGCGGCATCGCCTCGACCAGCGTGTGCACGCCCTTCTCCCACTCGAGCCGTCCGGCGAACAGCACCATCGGGCCGTCGCCGGCGAGCTCGGTGCGGGCGGCTGCGACGTCGTCGTCGCTCGTCGTCCACTCGGCGAGGTCGATGCCGTTCGGGACGACGTCGACCTTGTCGGGGGGAAGCTCGAAGAGCCGCGTGACCTCCCAGCTCATGTGGCGCGAGCAGGCGATCACCCGACGCGCCTCGTAGGACAGCCACCACTCGGTGGTGTGGATCGCGCGGCTGAGGTCGTTGGGCAACCAGCCCTGGTGCCGCCCGGCCTCGGTCGCGTGCATCGTGGCGACCAGCGCGACGCCGAACTCCTGGCGCAACGCCGCACCGGTGTGCGCGACGACCCAGTCGTGCGCGTGCACGACGTCCGGCGTCCACGACCTCCCGAGCCTCGTGGCGGCCCGCACGAACGCATGGTTGAGCGAGAGCACCCACGCGAGCAGCTCGGACATCGGGATCGACGGCGGGTCCTGCGGCACCCGCACCACCCGCACTCCGTTGACCCGCTCGTCGAGCGCGACCGTCGGGTCGCCGGGGTGCTGGGTGAGGACGACGACGTCGTGGCCGGCCGCCGCCTGCGCCTCGGCGAGCGCGTGCACGTGACGGCCGAGACCGCCGTAGACCAGCGGCGGGTACTCCCAGGACAGGTGCAGGATCCGCACGTCAGCCACCCGCCACGAGCAGGCGCGCGTCGAGGTGGCCGAACGGGTGGTCGACGGCGTGCAGCCGTCCGGAGAGCGCGTGCGCGGCCGTGTCGTCGCCGCGCTCGACGAGGTCGGCGAGCAGCCGGGCGTCGCGGTGGTGCCGGTCGTGGCGGTCGCGGGCGTAGCCGGCGGCGGAGTCCTTCGTCACCATGAACGCCCAGTCGCTCGAGAGGGCGAGCAGGGTCGACCGGACGAGCTGGTCGCGCTCGGCATCGCGGTCGGGGGTCGGGACGGCCAGCACCTTCGACACGCGGTCGCGCAGGCGCTCGTTGTCCTCGACCAGGTCGGCGACGGCCTGGCCGTCCCACACCCGCCAGTCCTTGCCGGAGCCCCACGACCCCGCACCGAGCTCGCGGGGCGCACCGACGTGCCCCGCCTCGACCGCGCCCGCGAGGGTCGTCACCCGCACGCCCGCCTCGGGCAGCGCGCGGAGCACCGCCTCGAGCCACCGCGGACCCTCGTGCCACCAGTGCCCGAACAGCTCGGTGTCGTAGGCCGCGACCACGAGTCCGGGCCGACCGCCGCGCTGCTCGGCGAGGTCGACGAGGCGCCGGCGTACGACGTCGACGAAGTCCGCGGCGTCGTGCGTCACCGCTTCGGCCGCGCGCTCCGGGTCGTACGCCGACTTCTCGTGCGACGCCGTCGTGGTGCTGGTGACCCGCGCGGGCCGGAAGCCCGAGACGTGGTCGAAGGTGTGGAAGTCGCGGTACCAGCGGCCGCCGGGATAGCCCTTGCGCGGCGACCACACGCGATAGGTGACGTCGAGGTCGCGCGCGAAGGCGAGCACGTCCGAGTCGCCGACCGGCACCGCCTCGCCCGTCGTGCCGCCGGCGCCCTGCAGGGTCGGGCCGTCGACGAGGAAGCGGCGTACGCCGAGGTCGGCGTAGTCGAGCTCGAGCCCGGGCCGGTAGCCGCACTCGGGCGCCCAGATCCCCTCGGGGCGCGACCCGAGGCGCAGCGTCGCGTCGTCCAGCCCGCTCCGCAGCGCGAACCGCTGCCACGGACGGTCGAGCAAGGGCTGGAACGGGTGCGTGGCCGGTCCGCCGAGCAGCTCGACGACACCGGAGTCGACGAGCGGACGCAGCACCGGTGACATACCGCCGGACCACCGCCCCGCGAGCGCGGCGAGCGCCCGCTGCGACGCGACGAACTCGCGCGAGCCCAGCTCGCGCCTCGCCGGGTCGCGGTGCGTGGCAAGCCCTTCGGCGCGTATCTGCCAGAAGCCGAGCCAGGTGGCGAGCTCGTCGCGGCAGTACGGGTCGTCGAGCTGCGCGGCGAGGACCGGGGTGAGCCCCAGGGTGAGCAGGTCGCGCCGACCCTCGGCCGCCAACCGCTCGAGCACGTCGACGACCGGCAGGTAGCTCGTGGCCCAGGCCTGGTGCAGCCACTCCTCGCCCACCGGCCAGGCGCCGTGGTGGGCGAGCCAGGGCAGGTGCGTGTGGAGCACGAGGCAGAACGTCCCGACCGGCTGGTCGGCCGACGGGCCGCTCACGGGGCCACCGCCACGGCGACGAGGTCCTGCGCCCCGTCGGCGCCGCCCACGACGAAGTCCTCGACGCTCACCGAGGCGACGAACTCCGCGACAGCAGGATCTGCGTCGGTGTCGGCCCGCAGCTCGGCGATCTGCGCGTCGACGAGGCCCATCCCGCGCGTCGCCTCCCACTCCTCGATGCGTGCCCCGTGGCGCAGGCCGTGCAGCTCGATCGCGCGGAGGCCGGCCGTCGCGAGCAGGTCGTGCAGCTGCTCGGCGTCGAACTCCTCGACGTGGAACGGGTTCGTCGGCTTCTCGCCGCGTCCGAGCCCGGGGGAGAAGACCGGCCGGTTCGGCGTGCTCAGCACGAGCAGACCACCGGGACGCAGCACGGCGGCGCAGTCGCGCAGGAAGCCCGGAAGGTCCCACAGGTGCTCGATGACCTGCAGGCTCACCAGCACGTCGACCGACGACGCCGCGACCGGCATCGCGGCCAGGTTGGCGCGCGTCGTGCGCACGCCGCCGTACGCGGTGCCCGCGTGCGCCACGGCCGCGACGTCGTACTCGAGCGCGACGACGACCCGGGCGCCGCACGCGCGCAGCAGCTCCGCGCCGTAGCCCTCACCGCTGCCGGCCTCGACGACGACGGCCTCGCGCAGGAGGTCGTCGCAGGTCGCGCAGATCCACCGGTAGGCGGCCTCGTGGCGCGCGAACCAGTACTCCTCGCCGGCGACGCCGGGGAGCGTGCGCTCCCCGGTCAGGGGCAGAGGGTGGCTCACGGCGAGGAGCCTAGGCGTCCGCTCGCGCGGTCCGGCCTCCGCGTTCGCTCACCTGTCGGCGACCCGACACACGCGGGACCCCTCCTCGTCGGACGCCGGGGGCAGGATGCAGCGCATGAGCCAGCCGGAGGTCGCCGACCCTCGGGCCCGGTGGGACGCCGAGGCAGCGACCTTCGACGACGAGCCGCACCACTCGCTGGCCGACCCGCTCATGCGCAGCGTCTGGTGGGACGTCCTCGAGCCGGTCGTCCCCCCGCCGCCCGCCCGGATCGCCGATCTCGGCTGCGGCACCGGCTCACTGTCGGTGCTGCTCGCCGAGCGCGGGCACTGCGTCGTCGGCGTCGATGTCTCCCCGTGCATGCTCGAGCGGGCCGAGGCCAAGGCGCGGCGGCACGGCGTCGACGCTGCCTTCGTCGTCGGCGACGCCGCCGCGCCGCCGATCCGCGACATCGACGTGATCGTCACCCGCCACGTCGTGTGGGCGCTCGAGGACGCCGGTGCGGCGCTGGACCGCTGGTTCGCCCGCCTCGCGCCCGGCGGTCGGCTGGTGCTCGTCGAGGGCCGCTGGCACACCGGTGCCGGCATCGAGGCCGTCGACCTCGTCGGCCTGGTGCAGCGGCCGGGAGCCGTCGTCGAGGTGACGCCGCTCGACGACCCGGCGCTGTGGGGGCACGTCCCGGTCGACTCGCGCTACGTCCTCGTCGCCACGACCTGATGGCCGCCTGCGACGATGGAGCAGTGCCGCGCGGTCCGCGGCGCGTCCTCCCCGTGATCGGAAGCTGGCCATCGTGACCTCTGCACTCGAGACCGCCCACACCTACGTCGCCGCGCTCCGCGCGTCGCACGACCACGTCGCCTCGCTCGTCGCCGACCTCGACGAGGTCGCGATCCAAGCGCCGTCCTACGACTCCGAGTGGTCGATCGGCCAGGTGCTGTCGCACCTGGGCAGCCAGGCCCAGATCTTCGAACTCTTCCTCGAGGCCGGCCTCGGTGAGCACCCGGTGCCCGGCAACGAGGTCTTCCCCCCGATCTGGGCCGTCTGGGACGCGAAGTCGCCGGTGCAGTGGCGCGACGACTTCCTCCTGGCGAGCGCCGCCGAGATCTCGAAGTTCGAGTCGCTCGACGACGCCAGCCTCGCGGGCTTCCGGATCTCCATGTTCGGCATGGACCTCGACCTGCCGGGGCTGGCGCGGATGCGGCTGTCCGAGCACGCGGTCCACGCGTGGGACGTCGCGGTCGCGCTCGACCCCACCGCCACCGTGCGGCCGGACGCCGTCGACCTTCTCCTCGACGGTCTCGCCCTGACCGCCTCCCGCGGCGGCACGCCGCAGGGGGAGTCCTTCCGGGTGCGGGTCGGGACGACGCAGCCGCAGCGCGACCTCGTGGTGTCGGTGGGCGAGGCGGTCTCGATCGACGCGGCCGAGGCCGACGACGCCTACGACGGGTCGGTCGACCTGCCTGCCGAGGCGTTCCTGCGGCTGGTCTACGGCCGGCTCGACCCGGACCACACGCCGCCCCACGCCGAGTCCGGGTCGCGCGGGCTCGCCGACCTGCGCACGGTGTTCCCGGGCTTCTGAGCCGCGGAGCCGGCCGGCCACCCCGGGTCGAGGCGAGTAGTTACCAGCGGGTAACATCCTCCGACGGAGCCGGGTTCGACCCGCCCGACGCCCCGGGAGCGCGCTCCAGCATGATGGCCGGGCGAGCCCTGTCGGAGTGGTGACGGTTGTCCCACGAGCCTAGGAGGTCGGTCCCCGACCATGAAGATCGTCGTACTGGTGAAGCACGTCCCGGACGCCGCGAGCGACCGGTCGTTCGCCGCTGACCTCACCGTGGACCGTGCTGCGGTCGACAGCCGGCTGTCCGAGCTCGACGAGTACGCCGTCGAGCAGGCGCTGCAGGTCGTCGAGAAGGCCGGCGAGGGCGAGATCACGTTCCTCACGATGGGCCCGGAGGCCGCGGGCGAGGCGCTGCGCAAGGCGCTGAGCATGGGTGGCGATGCCGGCGTCCACGTCGTCGACGACGGCCTGCACGGCTCGGACGCGGTCGCGACGAGCCTGGTGCTCGCCGAGGTGCTGACCAAGCTGGAGTGGGACCTCGTGGTGTGCGGCATGTCGTCGACCGACGCGTGGATGAGCGTGGTGCCCGCGATGCTCTCCGAGCGGCTCGGCGTCCCCGGTCTCACCCTGGCCTCCGAGCTGAGCGTCGAGGGTACGACGGCGACGATCCGTCGCGACGGCGACGACGCGTCCACCACGGTGACCGGGTCGCTGCCCGCACTGGTGAGCGTGACGGACCAGACCGGTGAGGCCCGCTACCCCTCGTTCAAGGGGATCATGGCCGCGAAGAAGAAGCCCGTGACCACCTACACGCTGGCCGATCTGGGGATCGACGCCGCCGCGGTGGGCCTGGCCGGGGCGTGGTCGTCGGTCGAGTCCGCGACGAAGCGTCCGCCGCGTGCTGCGGGTGTCGTGGTGACCGACGAGGGCGACGGTGGCGTGAAGCTCGCCGAGTTCCTCGCGACCGGCAAGTTCATCTAGAGGGGCGTGGCTGACATGGCAGAGATCCTGGTTCTGGTCGACCACGTCGACGGCGCGGTCCGCAAGCCCACCCTCGAGCTGCTCACGATCGCGCGCCGTCTCGGCGAGCCGTCCGCGGTGTTCCTGGGGGCGGGCGTCGCGAACGCAACAGAGTCCCTCGCGAAGTACGGTGCCGCGAAGGTCTACGTCGTCGAGGCTCCGGAGTTCGAGGGGTTCCTCGTCGCTCCTCAGGCCGAGGCGCTCGCGGCCGTGGCCGCGCAGTCGTCGCCCGCCGCGATCCTGGTGACGTCGCACTCGGAGGGCAAGGAGGTCGCCGCCCGTCTCGCGGTGAAGCTGGGGTCGGGCATCATCACCGACGCCGTCGACGTCACCTCGGACGGCGTCGCCGCGCAGTCGGTGTTCGCCGGGTCGTTCCTCGTGACGTCGAAGGTCACCCACGGTGCCCCGGTCATCGCGGTGAAGCCCAACGCGGCGGCGCCCGAGGAGGCCCCCGCGGCCGCCTCGGTCGAGCACGTGACCGTCACCTTCTCCGACGCCGCGAAGGGTGCCGCCATCACCGCGGTCGCTCCGCGCGCGAAGTCGGGTCGTCCCGAGCTGACCGAGGCCGCCATCGTGGTCTCCGGTGGTCGCGGCGTGGGCGGTGCGGAGGGC
>Ga0075015_100001059_pt1 | contig 10197 bp, 9 predicted proteins | sample AleBraG_ABR_2013_FD_71476 | JGI IMG/M metagenome (GOLD analysis project Ga0075015, IMG submission 71476) | Freshwater sediment microbial communities in response to fracking from Pennsylvania, USA - Alex Branch Run_MetaG_ABR_2013 | ecosystem: Environmental > Aquatic > Freshwater > Creek >...
TTGATCTGGTCGCCCAAGGATCCCAACATTTTGTTTTATGCGACAGCCGGGGTTTGGAAGACAGCTAACGGTGGCCATAGTTGGACGGCTATCAGCGGCGACTTGACGCGCCAGACCTGGGACGTGCCCGCCAACGCGGGAAAGTACGCCTCCACCGTCAAACCGACGCCGATGGGCACGGTCACCGCACTGGCGCCCTCGCCGCTGGACGTCAATGTACTGTGGGCGGGCACCGGAGACGGCCTGATCCAGGTCACTACGGATGGCGGACGCAGGTGGAGCAACGTCACGCCGCCCCAGATCAAGCCCTGGACGCGCATCTTCAACATGGATGCAGGCCATTTCGACACGCGCACTGCCTATGCCGCAGCCAATACGCTTCGTCTCGATGATATGAATCCGCATTTCTGGCGAACCCACGATGGCGGCCAAACCTGGACCGAAATTGATAATGGCATCGCCGGCGGCGCAGTGGCCAACTCGATCCGCGAAGACCCGCACAAGAAGGGGCTGCTCTATGCCGCCACCGATACGCAGGTTTGGGTTTCCTTTGACGATGGGGACCATTGGCATTCGCTTCGTCTCGACATGCCGGCCATTTCGGTGCGGGACATCCAGGTCAAGGACGATAGCTCCTGCTTGTGCTCCGATCTGGTCGCCGGCACGCATGGCCGCGGTTTTTGGATTCTCGATGATGTGACACCGCTGCGCGAGGCGGCGGAGGCGGCAGCCGCGTCCGATGCCTATCTGTTCAAGCCCGCCACTGCCGTTCGCGTTCGCTTTGCCACCAACGATCCCACTCCGTGGCCGCCCGAAGTGCCGGCTGGAGAGAACCCGCCCAACGGCGCCCTGATCGACTATTACTTGCCAGCGGCTGCCGGCGAGGCCCGTCTGGAGATTCTCGACGCGCAGGGCAAAACGGTTCGCACGTACACGAGCAGCGCTGCGCCGCGCAGCCCCGACCCGGCCACCGATCCGGTTGCGTACAACAAGTTCTGCCAGGAGAAGCCATCCGCGCCCGATTGCGGTCTGCCGCTGTATTGGCCTGCTGCGCCAGAGGTGTTGAAGACCAGCGCCGGCATGCACCGCTTTCTTTGGGACATGCACTACGACCCGATTCCCGGTACCGTTGGCGGCGGCCGCGGTGGAGCGAACGGCGCGGTGCCGCACCGGACTTATACATCGGTCAGTTCTCCGTGGGTAGCTCCCGGCACGTATATGGTTCGGCTAACGGCTGATGGCAAGAGCCAGACTCAGCCGATCGTCGTCAAAATGGATCCGCGCGTGAAGATCACGCCGGAAGTCCAACAGATCTTTGCTTTGACCACGCAGATGGAGAGGGACGCCAGGAACGCGCTGTCCGCTTACAAAGAGGCGCGCGAGCTGGCTGGGAAGTTGCAAACCGGCGCACTCCTGAAACAGGTAGAAGAGCTTGCTCCTGTGGCGGCCGCAGAAGAGGAGACTGGACCGCGCGGTGAATTCGGCCCTCCGCGGGAACCGGCGGGGCCGGCCAATCTGGGCAACATCGCCGCTCGCCTGGTTTCCAGCGTAATGGGGATGCAGGCGTCGGAGTTTCCTCCCACGGCTGCGCAGTTGGAGGCAGGCAGGCGGCAGCAAGCCACCTACGCCACTTTGATGGCGAAGTGGGCACAGCTAAAGAACCAGCCGAACGCGCCCCTGCGGCGGTAGGCGACGTGGCCCTGTGCAGGCCTTTCAGCATCACCTGAATCCATGCGCCGATTCTGGAATTCCATTTTCGAGCCATCCCGCCGCGACGGCCCCGCGATTCGGCGAATCAACACGCTTCGAGTCGAATACGGCGGTATGAGCGATTCGGAACTGCGCGCGGTGGCTTTGCAAGCCAACGAACTGCCGGCGCTAATCGCTGTCACAGCAACCGTAGCCTCGCGCGTGCTCGGCCAGGACATGTTCGACGTTCAACTCCGCGGGACGCTTGCGCTGACGCGGGGAAGCATCGCCGAAATGCAGACTGGCGAAGGCAAGACCCTGGCCGCCGTGCCGGCCATAGCCTGGTACGCGCGAGAGAAGCGCGGCGTCCATGTGATGACCGTCAACGACTACCTGGCCCGCCGCGACGCCGCGTGGATGGGAGACATTTATCGCTTCCTGGGTTTTTCCGTAGCCAACCTCCAACAAGGCATGAGCGCGGCAGAACGGCGCGCGGCTTACGCCTGCGATATAACGTACGCCACCGCCAATGAGATCGGCTTCGATTTTCTTCGCGATCGGCTGGCGCTCCGGCTCGATGAGCAGGTGCAGCGCCCGTTCGCGGCAGCCGTCATTGATGAAGTCGATTCCATCCTCATTGACGAAGCGCGCATTCCGCTGGTAATCGCCGGCGGAGGCAGCGGAGGCGCTGGATTAGCCGGTGCGGCCAATCAGATTGCGAGGAACCTGCGCCCGCCCTACTACTGCACCGTGGACGTGGGCGCGCACAATGTCGCGCTCACCGACCTCGGAATTGCGACGGTGGAGAAGTCCTTCGACTGTGGCAATTTGTACGATGAGCGCAACCTCCAATTGTTGACCGCGATGCAGGATGCGCTACATGCCCACGTCCTGCTGCGCCGCGACGTAGACTACGTGGTGAAGAATGGCGCCATTGAAATGGTGGATGAGTTCAAAGGGCGAATCGCCCAGGACCGGCGCTGGCCCGCGGGCCTGCATACGGCGGTCGAGTTCAAGGAAGGCGTCGCGGCTAAGCGTCAGGGGATGATTCTCGGCTCCATTACGCTGCAAAACTTGGTAGCCATGTATCCCAAGATTTGCGGCATGACGGGCACCGCGGCGACGCAGGCGTTAGAATTCGAGAAGATCTACGGCCTGCGGGTGGAGGCCATTCCCACCAACAAACCCGTGATTCGCGTCGATCATCCGGACGCGCTTTTCTTAACGAAGCGGGATAAAGAACAGGCCGTGCTGGGCGAGATCCGGCGCGCCTTCGCGATTGCCCAACCCGTCCTGGTAGGGACCGGCAGCGTGGAAGAATCAGAGCGGTTGAGTGGCATGCTTGGCGATATCCCGCATCGCGTATTGAATGCGCGCAACGACGAACTGGAGGCCGGAATCATCGCGCGCGCCGGCGAACTGGGAGCCGTGACCATCTCCACCAACATGGCCGGCCGCGGTACCGACATCCGGCTCGGTGAAGGCGCAGCCGCTACGGGTGGGCTTTATGTCATCGGTACGCAGAAGCATGAGAGCCGCCGGATCGACAATCAGCTTCGGGGCCGCGCCGGCCGCCAGGGCGATCCCGGCTGCTCGCGCTTCTTCGTTTCGCTGGAAGACGACTTGTTGGTGAAGTACCGCGATCTGAACCCCAAGCTGGGCACCGATCTGGACACCGTGCAGCGGCTGGTGGAAGGTCAGAACCTGGACCAGAGGCTTTTCCTGAACAAGTATGAACTGCCCGTGGAAGGCCAGCGGAATAAGATCCACACCTTTCGACAGGAGGTGCTGGAGGGAAGAACGCCGGACCGCGAAAAACTGGTTACGTTGCGCACCATTGACGAGCTGTGGTCCGACTATCTGGCGCGCTTGGCGGAGTTTCGATCGGGTCTGCCCTGGCTGAGTTGGGGACTGGCAGGGATGCCGATGCTCTCCGGCCGCGACGCCCAGTATGAATACGCGCAGAAGATTCACCAGTGGTTTTCGGAACTGGAAGCGGAACTGCCCGTGGAGATCGAGCGGCGTTTGGCCGAAGCTCCGTCCACCAGCGCCGATCCCGGCGAGCGCGGCGCTGTGTGGACTTACCTGACTACCGATCAGCCCTTCGGCTCCTTCACGGAGAGGTTCGTATCGGGCTTGCGCAGAAAACTTAAGGCGTGAATCAACAGACGTGGAAGGGGACACTGCGGGCTCTCCTCCGCAATCCTTCGCTCAACCCTATGGCAGCAGTGTCCCCTCGGAGCTTGGCGCGAAGCCGCGGGCTTTTAGCGCATGCGCTCCACCCAGCGCAAGTACCGCAGCAGTTCATGCCGCCGCTCCCAAGCGAACCGCCAGAACTGGCCAAAATCAATCTCGGACGCGGGAGTTCCCCAATATGTTTCGATGCGCCAGCGCAGGTAGGGGCTGTTCCACGGTTGCAGCCGGTAGCCGCGCGTGGCGCTCCAAAGATAGCCGATCATTTTCTGAAAAGATCGGCGGTAGCCTTGTGCGTTTGTTTGCTGTCGGGCGTTGCGTAATAACCGGTGCGCGTGCGGACGCTCGGGTGCCCCGCCGCGTTCACCGTCACGCGAATCTGCCGGAAGCTGCCGTCCAGGGCTTGAATCGTGGGGGAATAGGCGATGGTGTACTGATTGCGAATCTCGTGCGCCACCTGTTGGGTGATCCGATCCACTTCCGTCAGTTCGCGCGGATAGAACGACAGTCCGCCGCTTTCACGCGTAACGGAGTCGAGTTCGCGCTTGGCTTTTTTGGCTTCGTGCTTTTCTTCCTCGCTGAGCAGACCAATCGCGTAGATCAGCACTTCGGCTTGGCGTGCTTTGTCCACCAGCTTTTCCAGGGTCCCGGTGCTGGCTGTGTCGTTGCCATCCGTTACCACGAGAATGACCTTCTTGTCCTTCTTGCCCTTTTGCTTCAGGTAGTCGATGGACATACTGATAGAATCGCGTAGCGCGGTCCCGCCGCGGGAATCGATGCGCGCGAGCCCTTCCTCCAGCTTCTTGACGTCGTTGGTGAATTCGACATCGAGGTAAGCTTCATCGTTGAAGTTCACAATGAAAACCTCGTCATGCGGATTGGAAGCTCTCACCAAGTCGAGCGCGGCCGTCTCCACCTTGGAGCGCTTATCGTGCATGCTCCCGCTGTTGTCCACGATAATGCCGAGCGACACCGGCACATCCTCGCGGCGGAACAATTTGATCGGCTGCTCCGTGCCGTTCTCGAAAACTTTGAACGAGTTCTGGGAGAGGTCGGTGACCAGCTTTCCGTTTTTGTCCGAAACGCTGACCGGCAGCACCACCAGTCGCGTATCGGTGCGGAACGTGGGCGTCTCGTCGGTAGCCACAGGCGGAGTGGACGGCGGGACCTGGGCAGCGGCAGAGACACCACAAAGCACCAGGCTACTGAGCAGGCGCATAGTATCCAAGGCGATAGAAAGCTTTCAGCGTGGGAAGCCCGCGCGGTTGAACCAGTTTCACGTTAACGTGGCGATACTTTCCGTCGCGAGAGATGTTCTTCGGCGAGTAATACAACACGTATTGATTTCGCAACTCTACCCCAATCTTCGCGGCGATGTCCGGCAGTTCGGCGACGTTTTCCACCGGAAACGCGCGGCCGCCGGTTTGTTCCGCCATCTCGTTGAGCAGACCCGGGCCCATCGTTTCTTCGGGCGTTCGGCCACGTCCGGAAATCGACTCGAAAATGCCGATCGCATACACCTGCACATCCGATTCGCGCACGGCGTTCTTGATCTCGGTTTCGGTGTAGCGGCTGCTATTGTCGCCGCCGTCGGAGATGATCAGAATGGCCTTGCGCGGATTGCGAGCCTTCTTCATTTCGTTCATGGCCAGGTACACGCCATCCAGCAACGCCGTGCGGCCTTTGGACTGGGTGAACGTCAGCCGGTTCTGAATGTTCTCGGTGTCGGTGGTAAAGGGGACCACCAATTCCGGGCGGTCGTTGAACTGCACGAGGAAGAATTCGTCTGACGGGTTGGCGGTCTTGAAAAACTGCGCCGCGGCTTGCCGGGACTTTTGGAGTTTGCTTCCCATGCTGCCGCTGGTATCGAAAACCAAGCCGATGGAGAGCGGGGCATCTTCGGCGGAGAACTGGACGATCTCCTGCTCAGCCTTGTCCTCGAACAGGCGGAAGTGCTCTTTCTCCAATCCGGTTACAAATCGGTTCAAGGGGTCGGTGACGGTGACGTTAATTTGCACCAACGTAGCGTCCACCCGGATATTCCCAGGACGCCGTTCCAGCACCGCCTCTTTCGCCTTATCGCCGGGCTTGGCGCGCGGCTCAATGGCGACTTTCTCGTCGGCGGCGTGCAGGCACGCCACTGCAAACAACGCGGCTAAGAATCGGGAATAACGGCGTGGGCTGGGCGACTTCGCTACCATGTTCACCCCATGGCGAAACGTGCTCTCAGTATAACATCGGGCTCGCGGCGGGCTGATTTCACTCTTCGGCATCCCCAAAGATAGCTGTAACTGCAACGCACGCAATGAACCAGTCAGGACGACCGGCAGGGGCCCCCTCAAGTTCACCGCCCGCTACGATAGCAACTCGACGGAGTTGACGAAGCTCAAGGCACACACCACCGGTACGGCTACCATTCTGCTCCCGTTCGATGCGAACAACGCGCTGTGCGAGAACGCCTGGCGGGGCTCTGGAGAAACTGGTCATTGCTGTCCAGCGCCACTGGTTCTGGCGCGTCAGCGCGGGATCTGTTAGCCCGACTGGCAAGCGCCTGCGGTAAGATTGAAAGGCGGAGTTCGAATGGGATGCCGACAAGGCAGCCTCGAACCTATCCAAGCATGGCGTTAGCTTTGGGGAGGCGATGACGGTTTTGGGCGATGCGCTCGAAGTGACGATTCCCGACCCAGCGCACTCGGACGCGGAGTTGCGATTCGTCAGCATCGGTCTCTCGGACGCAGGTCGCTTATTGGTCGTCGCCTACACGGAGAGCGACCAGCGGATTCGAATAATCAGCGCGCGGGAGGCAGCTCCGAAGGAGCGGAGACAGTATGAGTCAAAAGGTCAACCCTGAGGTCGGTGAGGACATGTTGCCGGAGTACGACTTCGCTAACGGTGTGCGAGGCAAGCATCACGAAGCTTACAAGGCGGGAACCAACGTGATTTTTCTTGAGCCCGATCTCGCCAGGGTTTTCTCGGATTCGGCCTCTGTGAACCGAGTACTCCGACTACTTCTGAATCTGGCCAAGGAAAACGTCGCTATGAACCGGCCGGACTGACTCGGCGCTGCAGGCGCCAGCCAAAAGCGGCCACCTGAGAGCGCGACGCCTACACCGGCAGCAGCGCAGCCCCGTTCATCTTCGCCAACGCCCGAGAGGCCGAGGCGGATGTCTCCGGCGACATCATCGGAACCTCAATTAGTCCTGGCCAGTAAAATGATAGGGTGCCTCATCTTTTCGAACCGTTGACCGTTCGCGGAGTTACGCTTCGCAACCGCATTGGCGTCTCGCCCATGTGTCAATACAGCGCCGAAGACGGCAAACCGACGGAGTGGCATTTTGTGCATCTCGGCTCGCGCGCGGTCGGCGGCGCTGGGCTGGTGATCGCGGAGGCAACTGCGGTGGAGGCGCGCGGACGCATCTCGCCGCAAGATACGGGACTGTGGTCGGATGATCAGGTCGAGCCGTTTCGTCGTATCGCGCGTTTCCTGATGCAGCACGGTTCGATTGCCGGCATTCAGCTTGCGCATGCGGGCCGCAAGGCCAGTACTGTCCCCCCCTGGCAAGGCACCCAACAGGTTGCTCCGGATCAGGGCGGTTGGACCGGCGTTGCGCCCAGCGCGATCCCTTTTTATCCGCACGACCGGGTCCCGGCGGAGTTGTCGCTAGCGGACATCGGGACCATCAAACAAGCGTTTGTGGCGGCGGCGCGCAGGGCTCTGGCGGCGGAGTTCCAATGGCTGGAGATGCACGCGGCGCACGGCTACTTGTGTCACGAATTCCATTCGCCGCTGTCCAATCAGCGCACGGATCGCTATGGGGGCAGCTTGGAAAATCGCATGCGCTTCACGCTGGAAACGGCCGAGTGTCTGCGGCAGGTATGGCCCGCTAACCTTCCGATGTCCGTGCGGCTATCCTGCACCGATTGGTATCCGGGTGGATGGACGCTGGAGGACGCGATCGAGCTTTCTCACCGGTTGAAGGCGCTCGGTGTGGATCTGATCGATTGCAGTTCCGGCGGGAGCACGCCGTTGGCGAAGATTCCAGCGGGCGCGAGTTTTCAAGTACCGTTTGCGGAAGCCATCCGGCGGCAGACCGGCATGCTAACGGCGGCAGTGGGACTGATTACGCAACCCATGCAGGCCGATGAAATCGTCCGCAACGGCCGGGCGGATCTGGTCCTGCTGGCGCGGGAGTCGCTTCGCGATCCGTATTGGCCGATTCATGCCGCGGAAGCCTTGCGCAAGCGCGATGAAATCCGCTTGCCGGAACAGTACGAATACGCAGCCAATCCCCCGCGCCCGAAATGACCTCCCTGACGTTAGACTTTCCAGCCACCGAGGAGAACTTCAACGAGGAGGGTTATCTGGCTTGCAATCCGGATGTGGCGCGGGCCGTGCGGGAAGGGTCGATGGCTTCGGGGCGCGCGCATTTTCAGCAATTCGGAATTCACGAGGCGCGTCAGGTGCGCCTTTCGTCCGCGCATTGCCTGCCCCTGAAGCGGGCCAAGCTGCAGCGGCTACAGCCGTTGCTCAGGACCGACTTGCCGCGGACAACCTCGGACGGGATGGTGGATTTTCTCAGCGAGGAACTGCGCCGGCAGGCCGGCGCCGTGGCGACCGATGCCGTTTCCTGCCATAATTACGACCCTTTTGCACGGGAAATGATCTCGCAATATGCGGACGGGTTGATTTTAGACTGCGGGGCTGGCCGGCGGAATGTGTACTACAGCAATGTGGTCAATCTGGAGATTGTGCCGTACGACACCACGGATGTGCTCGGCGTGGGCGAAGAACTGCCTTTTCAAGATGCATCGTTCGATGCGGTGTTCAGCTTCTCTGTGCTCGAACACGTTCGCGATCCGTTCCGCTGTGCGAGGGAAGTGATCCGCGTATTGAAGCCGGGCGGAGAACTGCTGTGCGCCGTGCCTTTTCTGCAGCCGCTGCACGGGTATCCCGGGCACTATTTCAACATGTCGCACCAGGGACTGCGCTCGCTGTTTGAGGGCAGCTTGCAGGTGGAATGGCACACTGTGCCGCCTTCCGGATTGCCGATCTGGAGTCTCACTTGGATTCTGAATAGCTGGGTCGGTGCGCTGGACCCGGCCACCCGCAGCCAGTTCCTGGAAACCAAGATTGGCGACTTACTCGGCGATCCGGTGAATCTGTTGGACAAGCCGTTTGTGACAGGCTTATCAGCCGAAAAGAATCTGGAACTGGCCAGCATGACGATGTTGCGGGCGCGCAAGCGATAGCTATTCAGCGATCGGACACGGATGGGGACACTGCGGGCTCGAGTCCGATATCCATCGGTTGATAAATATCACAGCAGTGTCCCCTTGGCGCCTGTGCGGGGTTCGTCGGCCGCAAATCCCCGCCTGCTAGCATCGTCATTGTGGAAGAGCAGGATATCTTTTCAGCGATCGGTGAAGAAGGCTTCGTGCGGCTGGTTTCGGCATTCTATAAGCAAATCCCGCAGGATGACATTCTGGGTCCCATGTACGCGGGCAGGGACCTTGCCGAAGCGGAGCGGCGCCTTTGCGACTTTCTGCTGTTCCGCTTTGGAGGTGCGATGCGATACATCGAGGAACGCGGCCATCCGCGCCTGCGAGTGCGCCACAATCCGTTTCCCATCGATGCGGCCGCTCGGGATCGGTGGATGCAATTGATGGCTTCCGCTTTGAGAAACGCGGCACTGCCGGGCGATGCCGAGATGGCGCTGAAGAGCTTCTTTGAACAAACGTCGACGTTTCTTATCAACCGGCCGGGCACGGCTACGTTACCCTGAAATTGTGCAGGCGCGAGAATGGCTGATGCAGGCGCGGTCGGTGGCGGTGCTCACCGGGGCGGGAGTGTCGGCGGAGAGTGGCATTCCCACTTTCCGCGACAATAACGGCCTGTGGCGCCAGTTTCGGGCCGAGCAGTTAGCCACGCCGGAAGCCTTTGCGCGCGATCCGGAGCTGATATGGAAATGGTATGACTGGCGGCGGGAAGTAGTTGCCGCGGCGCAGCCCAATCCCGGGCACTTGGCGCTGGCCGAGATGGAACGGCGAATTCCGCAGTTCACGTTGATCACGCAGAACGTGGACGATTTGCACGAACGCGCGGGCAGCCGCAACGTCCTGCACCTGCACGGCAGCATATTTACGCAACGATGCTTGCAGTGCTCGCGCGAGAGCACTGGTCCGCGGCCGCAGCAGTGTGAGTGCGGCGGCAAGTTGCGGCCGGGCGTGGTCTGGTTTGGCGAGGCGCTTCCGCCGGGAGTCTGGCACGCCGCGGAAGAAGCGGTGCGCCACTCGGATTTATTGCTGGTGATTGGC
>Ga0075015_100001061_pt1 | contig 10196 bp, 10 predicted proteins | sample AleBraG_ABR_2013_FD_71476 | JGI IMG/M metagenome (GOLD analysis project Ga0075015, IMG submission 71476) | Freshwater sediment microbial communities in response to fracking from Pennsylvania, USA - Alex Branch Run_MetaG_ABR_2013 | ecosystem: Environmental > Aquatic > Freshwater > Creek >...
ATCGTGACCGATGGAGAGAAGTTCGTTGGGATTGAGGGGAATGCGTTTAGTATCGAAGGCGGCGATGTACGCCTCCTATGGCGATCGGATCATCTGCTGTTGGTCGAACACTCCTTCGGTCGACGGCCATGGGCGGCGAAGATGGTTGGACACGTTCAGATAGTCTGTCGGCCAATTGGCTGGATGTGACGCAGGAGCGGCTGGCAACCGGCCAACCGCTCCTACCGGGCCTAAAACATATTCCAGAGGAACTGATTGTACACTTCGTGATGGTACTGCACCTCCGGCCCCTTCACGAAGGTGCCAAGCTGTCGCGGACAGCGATCGGCGGAGGCTTCCTTCAAAGCGGCGTAGCGTTCCTTTACGTCGGCGCCCAGCAGCGCATCGATCCACTCCGATTTACCGAACAGTTCGAGCGCGGTGTAAATATTGTCGGGCAGGTAGCGCTGGGCCTGGCGGAGATTCTTAATCTTCGCCGTGGTCCCTTCCAGGCCGGTCCGGAACGTGGCCAGCATGACCAGGTACGGATTGGCGTCTGGGGCGACGGAGCGGAGCTCGATGCGCGAACTGCGCTCATTGCCGATCGGCACGCGGACCATGGAACCGCGATCCACCGCCGAAGCTTTGAGCTGATTGGGCGCTTCAAAGTGCGGATCCAGGCGGCGGTAGGCGTTGACGCTGGAGTTGTACAGCAGGCAGGTGTCCAGGCCGTGACTGAGAATGCGGTCCACAAAGTCCCAGGCGAACTTGCTGATTTTCTCCTCGCCTTTCGGATCCCAGAACAAATTCTTGCCCTCTTTGTTGGTGATGGAAACGTTGGTGTGCATGCCGCTTCCGTTCACTCCCACTACGGGCTTCGGCAGGAAACAGGCGGACAGGCCCATCTTGGTGGCCACTTGCCGGCAGATCAGCTTGTAGATCTGAATCTGGTCGGCGGCGGCGACCGCTTCGGCGTAACAATAATTGATCTCAAACTGCGACGGCGCAACCTCCGGATGGTCCTTCTCATTCTGGAAGCCCATGGCCCGCTGCACTTCGGCGCTCCGGTCAATAAACAAGCGGAGCGTGTCGCCGGGCAAAGAGTGATAGTAACCGCCGGTGTTGACGTACTCGAATTTGCCGGTCTCGTGGAAGTTGCGCTCGGCGTCGGTGCCCTTGAATACAAAGCCTTCAATTTCATTGGCGGCGTGTAGGCTGTAGCCTTGCTTCTTATACAGTCCGTTGCCGTACTGCTTCAGCATTCCGCGGATGTCGGCGCCATAGGGCGAGCCGTCTTTGTCGATGACATCGCCGAAAACCATCACTTTGCCGGCGCCAAAAATGTCGGCGGGCGCCCAGTAGAAGGCGCTCCAATCAATCCCCAAGCGCAGATCGCTTTCGCGCTGGGCGGTGAAGCCGCGGATGGACGACCCGTCGAAGGTCATATTGTCCCAGCTCTTCACCAGAAACTTCTTGTCGTAATCCAGCATGTGCAGGCGGCCTTCCAGGTCGCTGAATAGCAGGGTTACAGCCTTGATGCGTTTTTCGTCAGTGAGGTATTTCAGCCGCTCTTCCTGGACCTTGCCGGGGTCCACTCGCTTGGCCCGCTGTTCTTTGGCACGCAGGTTCAGTTCTTCCAGTTCGGAATACGACAGGCTGAGGAAATCTTGTAGTTCGGTCATTGTTCTCCTTCAATGTACAAATCTATGGAACGGCGGGATGCTCTACCATCATGGCGGTTTGAGCCCGCAAGCTGAAACAAAAGTTTTTTATATACCCTATCAACAAATTGCTGGAAACTTCAGTATGCCTTGGCGATCACCACGCGATGCTCCACCGGTTCGCCGGTCAGGATGCATTTGCCGCCTCCGTCGTACTCGTCCACCAGCGGGATGTTGCGCACGCTGGCGCGAAATTGCTTGATACGCGCATCGTTTTGCGGATCGTCTTTCACATGCGCCATGACAAACTTGCCGCCACCCTTTTCGGCGGTCACGTCGTTCAGGATGGACTCCACCTGTTCAATGGAATCGGCCAGCACAGTCTGGTCTTTCAGCCGCTGCTTCGCCTTCGCATAGAGGTCTTTCTGCATGGCGTCCAAGGCGGCGGCCAGTTTGGCGGCCGCATCGGCTTGCGGGATCACTTCTTTCGTGCCCGTGTCGCGGCGTTTCACAACAATATTGCCGCTGGCGATGTCGCGCGGGCCGAGTTCAAAGACCACCGGCACTCCGCGGCGCTCCCAGTGAAAAAACTTGGCGCCCGGGCTCAGCCCGTCGCGCGCATCGACGTGCGCGCCCAACTCCTTGCCAAGTTTTGCGGCAACCTCCATCACCTGCGCCCGCTCCTCGTCCTTGCGGTAAATCGGAACCAACACCGCTTTGCGCGGCGCCATTTTCGGCGGCAGCACCAGCCCCTTGTCGTCGGAGTGGGTCATGATCAGGCCGCCGATCAGGCGTGTGCTCGCGCCCCAACTCGTCTGCCAAACGTAGTCCAGCGTTCCTTCCTTGGTCTGGAACTGCACATCAAACGCTTTGCCGAAATTCTGTCCCAGATCGTGGCTGGTGCCGGCCTGCAGCGCCAGCCCGTTCTGCATCATGGCTTCAATCGAGTACGACTTCAGCGCGCCGGCGAATTTCTCCGCCCGAGTTTTGGCGCCCTTGATCACCGGCATGGCCATCACGTCTTCCGCCACTTCGGCGTAAATATCCAGCATGCGGAGCACTTCTTCCACAGCTTCCGGGTGCGTGGAATGTGCCGTGTGGCCTTCCTGCCAGAGAAACTCTGTGGTGCGCAGAAACAAGCGTGTGCGCAGTTCCCAACGGACCACGTTCGCCCACTGGTTGTAGAGCAGCGGCAAATCGCGGTAGCTCTGAATCCACTTGGCAAAGAAGTGGCCCACGATGGTCTCCGACGTTGGCCGGATCACGTAGGGCTCTTCCAGTTCTTTCCCTCCGGCGATGGTAACGACCGCTAGCTCCGGCGCAAACCCTTCCACATGTTCCGCTTCCTTCTTGAGAAAACTCTGCGGAATGAGCAAAGGAAGATAGATGTTTTGATGCCCGCTGGCCTTGAAGCGGTCGTCCAGTTCGCGCTGCAATATTTCCCAAACCGCGTAGCCATTCGGTTTGATCACCATGCAGCCTTTGACCACTTCGGCCGGTTCGGCCATGTCGCCCTGCAGGACCACGTCCTGATACCAGGCGGCAAAGTCTTTTTCGCGGGGTGTGATAGGAGATTCAGCCATTTTTTCTGCTAGCCCCTGAATGTAACATGGACTTCATGAAGAGAGCCGGAGTTTGGATGACGGTTGCAGTGATGGTGATGGTGCTCGCGCTGGCCCGCCTGCGGGCCCAGGAGGAGGATCTGGACTCACTCAAGGTCTGCCGCGACACGCAGAAATTGATTTTCGAAAACGCATTGGTGCGGGTGATCGACGATGTGATTCCGCCCGGTGTCTCCTAGCCCCGGCATCGGCACCCGCATGGTCTCGTGATTGTATTAGCGGACGCGCAGACGGAAACCCGGCTCTCCCCGGATAGTCCGTGGCGCAAAGGGAGCAGCAAATTCGGAGCCGTGAGTTGGTCTGAGCCGACCGTTCATGAAGTTCACAATGTGGGAACCGCGCCCACCCACTTCATCCGCATCGATTTGAAATAAACCCCGGCCCTCAGGCGGATTGCGTTCAGCGGACCAGCCGAACGAAGTCGCCGTAGGCGGCAATCGAATTGTCCGCCGTCAGGAAAACCAGGTCTTCCACTTGCGCCTGAGCGACTAACATTCGGTCGAAGGGGTCGCGGTGGCGCCATGGCAGCAAAGCCACCTGGCGGGCATGCGCCGCCGTAAGGGGCAAGCTTTCGAACGATTCTTCCGCAAGTTTGAGTTCGAAATCCCGTGGCAGGTGCAGTTTTCCCAGACTCTCCTTCAGCCAAATCTCCCAAAGACTGACTGAGCTAACAAACAAGGTGTTTTCGGGGGCGCTAATGAGACGGGTGGGTATCGAGTAAATCTTCAGTCCCGCGGCTCCTGAAGCCCAAAGTCCTCCGCCATGTCGTCGGGCAGGACATCAAAATTCTTCGCAATGCGAATTTTACCCTTCACCGAGCCGGGTGTTCGAGGGCCAGTCGCGCCGCGATAGGCAATAAGCTTGGCGACGGGCTTGCCCGCTTTGGCGAGGATGACTTCATTCCCTTTTTGCACCTCTGCGATGAGCGCAGAAAACTCAGCCTTCGCTTGCGAAATATTGCGGACCATCATAGTCCAAGCATAGCCGACCAGACCAAATCTGGCTTACGGTTCATCGTCACGAGCCCAGCAAACGCTTCAGCGCTTCCTCCAGCCTCCGCATGTCCGCTTCGCCCACAAACGACATCGCTTGTCGGCCCGCCCGATCGAACAAGAATAAAGCCGGCAGCGCTCCGCTCCATTTTGGATCCACCGCGTTGATGAACTGATCGTCGTCTTGAGCCCGGCGGATGTAATGCGGGCGCGGGGCCGCCTGCTTGCTGACAAACGCCGCAGCTTGCGCCTCCTGCTCCGGCTCGTCGCAGGAGATCGCCGCGAAGCCGAGGCCCTTCTGCTTGTACGCAGACCAGAGTCCCACCAGCTTGGGCAGCTCATCGCGGCAAGGGGCGCACCAAGTCGCCCAGAAATCCACCAGCAGAACCTGTCCGCGATGCGCAGCGATCATTTGACGCAATCCCCGCTCGTCCAGCGGCGTCAACGCCTCGGCCTTGAGCGCCATTCCGGCCAGGGCCGCCATGCACACTCGCCGCGTGATCACGCTCCGCCCTGTACTCGCTTAATCGTGCAGCCAAACGCCTTGGTTTCCGCCTTCGCCGGAACATTGCCGGAAAGAACGGCATCCAGCGCGGCTCGCAGACGCTGTGTCTTCACGCGCGAAATCTCCTGCGAGTCGTCGATCGAGCCGTGATACCGGATCACGCCTTGGGCATCGATCACGTATGTCTCCGGCGTCACCGAAGCCCCAAACCGGTCGGCCACAATGTTGTTGTCGTCCTTGTACACGGTGAAGCTGAAGTTGTGCTGCTTGGCGTGATCGGCCACTGCGGAGGCAGGCTCGGTCCGATTCGAGTTGATCGCCACGAAATGCACGCCTTTGCTCGCGTAGTCGTGGTACACAGCGTTCATGCGTTCGTTATAGGCGTTGGAAACCGGGCATTGCACCGCCACGAACGTCACCACCGTGACGTCGCCTTTCAGAGCCGAGTACTGCACCGGCGAACCGTTGGTTTGCTTCACGGTGAAGTCCGCAACATGCGAACCGACTTTGAATTCCTGTGCAGGCAGGACCGCTGCCGCGGTAAATAGGATGGCCATGAGCCAGCGCTTCATTCTTCAGTAACCTCCAGTCTTAAGGATAGACGTAGCCGGCGCCGCGAACGTTATGCGGACGTGCGATAAAATTCGTCTCAGTGAGACTGTCTTGCGTTCTGCTGGTATTCTCCTCCGTGAGCGCGCAAACGCCCACTTCGCCCGGCCTCTACGCCGTATTCCATACTTCGCAAGGCGACATTACGGCCAAGCTGGAGGAAAAGTACACGCCGATTGCAGTGCGTAATTTCGTAGCGCTGGCGCAGGGCGCCAAGCCTTGGTTTGATGTGGAAACCAAGACCATGGTCAAGCGGCCGCTCTATGACAACGTCCCGTTTCATAGGGTGATTCCGGGCGAAATGATCCAGGCTGGACCAAACTGCGGCATTCGGATCCCCGACGAGCTTCTTCCGGGTCTGCGTTTCGACCGGGCCGGCAAGCTGGCTGTCGCCAACACCGGCGATCCGGATACGGGCGGCTGTCAATTCTTTATCACTACCGACGCGGTACCGCGCTGGAATCAGAAATACACCATCTTTGGCGAAGTGGTGGCCGGCCAGGACGTGGTGAACAAGATTAACCGCGGGCCGGTACACGACGACAAGCCCTTGGATCCGGTTAAGCTGATAAGTGTGGCGATTGAGCGCATCGCCAAACGGTAAATCCAGGGAACTTCCTATGCGGATTTCCATCCTTCTTCTGGCACTGATTCCGATTTTCGGAATTGCCGCCGCTCAATCCACGCCCAGTCTCAAGCCCGGCAAAGTAGAAGGCACAGTTACCAGTTCCGCGGGCGGCACGCCCGTCAAGAAGGCCACAGTCACGCTCAGAAATCTCGCGCAGCATTTTGCCTACGCGGGGATCAGCGATGCGGCCGGCCATTTTCTGATCGAAAATGTGCAGCCCGGCTCATACCAGGTTGCGGCCGATAGCTCCGGATTTATGGCGGTCATGGGCCGGCCTTCGCTTGTCAAACCAATCATTGTGGCGGAAGAGCAGGAAGTGAAGGACGTGGCCGTAAAACTGACCCCCCTGGGTAGCATCAGCGGCCACATACTGGATGCCGACGGAGAGCCGATTGCGCGGGCCAATGTTCAGGCCATGCGCTATTCCTATCAGCAAGGCCGGAAAATATTGCAACCTTCCGGTTTCGGGAGCACCAACGACTTAGGTGAATACCAGATGATCGATCTGCAACCCGGACGGTACTACCTGCAAGTTACGGCCTCCCAGAGAATTTTCCGCCTTCCGCCACACACCCGCCTCAGCACTCCGGAGACCGCATATCCGCTTACGTTTTACCCCAGCGGTGCCGATATCGCCCAGGCTAAGGCAATGCAGGTCGATGCCGGTGCGCACATCGGCGATGTCGATTTTCGGCTCAAGGAAGTGCCATCGCATCATATTCGAGGCAAGGTTGTGGATGGCCAAACGGGACAGCCAGTCCGGAACGCTTCGGTCTTTCTCAGCCCAACGGGAACCGAGAACTTCTTCTTCCGGAATTTCACATCCGTGCAGCCTGACGGCACCTTTGATATTCGAGGTGTCATAAACGGGTCGTACAGCCTCGCTTGCCAGTTGCAGCAAGCGCCGAGGACGAGCTCTGACACCTTGATTGCGGTTGCGGACCGCGATGTCGAAGACTTGGTGCTGCAACCCGCTACCGCACGCACTATTGCCGGTTCCGTCACGGTCGAGGGCACTGCGCCCAACTCCTGGCAAGGCATGCGAATTGTGCTCTCGCCGTTCGACCGGCTGGGCAGATCTTCCAATGCCGTGGTCGATAGCGATGGTACGTTCTCGCTGAAAGACTCGTCACCGAACGTCTATGCACTGAGTGTCTATGCCGGCCTTCCGGGTAAGTACGTCAAGAGCATTCGCTTCGGCGATCAGGACGTCGCGGACGGGCGGCTCGACCTCAGCGTGGCAAGCGAAGGCAAGCTTGAGATTGTTTTGGGCTCTGACGTTGGTCAACTCCTGGGAGGTGTCCGAACATCCAGCGGCGATCCTGCCGTGGGCGCGCTGCTGACTCTCGCGCCGAAGCAAGGGGGCCGCACCGATCTATTTAAGGTCACCAGCGTAGATCAGAACGGGAACTTCACACTCAAAGACGTCGCGCCGGGTGAATACATGGCGTTTGCCTGGCAGGACGTTGACGTAAACATGGCGCAGTCACCCGAGTTTAGAAAGCCATTTGAGAGTAAGGGAGTAGCGGTCAGCATCGCACCCAGCGGGCAGGCGTCCATTCAGTTGACGATGATCTCGGCTGACGACGTCGAGGCCGAAAAGAGCAAACTCCCGTGAAAACAATTTTCTATCTTCTGTTTGTGGTTGCCGGGCTTCACGCGCAGCAAATCGCCGGCAAGGTAGTCAACTCGCTGAATGGCGAGCCCGTGCGAAGAGCTGTCGTGATCGCCCGCGCTCAAGACGCGGATCACGCGCTGAGCTACGCCACGGAAACCGACTCGCACGGCCAGTTCGCCATCGGCGATATGGAACCCGGGACGTACCTCGTCTCGGCCGATCATCAAGGCTTTCATTTTCAGGCCCGCGGAGCAACCGGCGCGCCGCCTCCGCCGCTCAAGCTGGAGCGCGATCAGAAGGTGCAGGATTTGGTGCTGCGTCTCATTCCCACCGGCGTAATCGCGGGGCGCGTAATAGATGAAGACGGTGACCCTGTTCGCGGAGCTGAGGTTGAGGCGTTGGTATCCACCTACGCGAATGGCAAAAAGCAACTGAATCCGGTAGACCGTGTGAGGTCGAACGACAAGGGTGAATACCGCATGTTCGGCTTGACCCCCGGCACGTTCTATATCCAGGCTTCGGTCCAAAATATGCGGGGTCCGCAGGACATGCCGGTCCGCGGCGCGCATCCTCCGGAAAAACCGGCGCCCGCTTACTATCCCGGTGTGAGCGATGAGGCGCGTGCGGTGCCAATTGAAGTGGCTGCAGGCGCCGAACTGCGCGGATTCGATATCCGGCTCAGCCGCCAGCGGGCTTATTCGGTTCATATCAAACTGCCATCTAAGCCTGATGGGAGCCATTTCTTCTATGCCACAGTCGCAGGCGGCCGGCAAGCGTTTTCTCAGGGCGACGTGCTCGACGTTGTTGACCTTGCGCCCGGCCCGCATGTGATCACGGTCGTTCAACGTGAGGGCGAAAAAGAGAGTTACGCGCGCGTAGCGGTCGAGATCGTCGACAAGGATATCGAGGCTGGCGTGCAGGCGTTTTCGCCAGCCCTGGACGTCAGCGGCGTGATTCGCGCGGATGACAAGAAGACTCATCCCTGGGAGAACATCCGGGTATCTCTCCGGCCCGATGGTGATGCGCCAAACGGTCCGGGTTCTGCGGCTAACGCCGATGGCAGTTTTGTGCTCCGCAACGTCCGGCCGGGTACTTACCACTTGACGGTTCAGCTCATCCGCCCAGTGCCGGACACGTATGTGAAGTCGGCATCCATGGGCGATCAGCAACTGGCTGATTGGAAGCTCGATCTGACTAAAGAGACCGCTCCACTGAGCATTCTACTGGGAACCGACGTGGCAACTATTGAAGGCACGGTCAAGAACGCGGCGGGCGAGCCCGTGGTGCGGGCCCGCGTCAATCTCATTCCCTATGGCAACAGCTCAGGCCGTATGGACCAGACCAAATTCGCCTTCACCGACGACCAGGGCGAGTTCAACTTCAAGAGCGTTGCGCCCGCCCAATACCGAATCTTCGCCTGGGAAGACGTGGAGCAGGGCCGCCCGCAAGACCCCGCTTTCCGTAAGAGGTTCGAGGACCAGAGCGTGCTGGTGAAAATGGAACCAAACGGCCACGAGAAAGTGCAGGTCACGGCAATCACCGCAGCCGCGGCCAAAAAGGCAGAACCTTAATGCGCGCAGGCTGGGGCCATATAGGTGAGTTCGCGCCGAACGCGTCCTGCCAACGGCCGCCTTTGGGGCACTCTAATGCGCCCCTCACACCCGTCCACCCGGAGTAGTCGGATCTTTCGTTTCGCAAAACCGCGACCGTCATCGATCACCCGCTATAGTCCGGATCTTTCGTTTCGGAAAACTGCAGGAAGACCGCGGGGTGGGGCCCCCAAAGGGCGGTCACCGCCCAACAAAATAAATATTTCTCAAAACAACTCAATACTTTGCCGGAGGATGTCCCACGCATAAGGCTCCCATACCTTGCACCCTCCCGCTAAACTGAAATCAAGAGACGCGGCTCATTCGTCGGAGCCTGCGTAGCACTAAAGCGCTGATGTCCTAGGCACCCTGAAGCGCAAAGTCGGTGGCTGACGAACCCATACCGCTGGTGGATGCGGTCCCTCGCCGTGGGGGTGAACGCAACGGATTTTTGGAGGCCTCCCTCGGATTTTCTCCCCCGAATCAGCGGGGCGCGAAACCTGCGCCCGCTCATTCGTGGGAGCAGTGTCTTTCTTCGTTTGCTGAACCGGGGCACTTCCTGGGTCCGTCCCACCGACCTGCACAGGACAGTCTCGGGGCAATGTGGGCCGTTGGAGTTCCGGTGACCGCCACTCAACTTGAATGCGCTCACCAGACGGTCGTGATCATCGCGGACCGGATGCGGGCATCGCGGCTGAGAACGGGCACGCCGTACAATTGGGCGGTGGCGGCGATGATCCGGTCCGGCATATCCGGAATTTCCTGTCGCGGGATTTGCTTCATGTTCACGGCGATCTTGTCATCCAGCGGAACTTGCTGAAACACGCTCCTCGGATCGCCGGGAGCGACCAGCAAATCGTCTAGCGCTGTTGTCGAGATGCGCTCTTTCTCGATGAGGTAAACCATTTCCGCAAGGCTGATCGCTGACACGCCGATGTGGTTTCCATTTTCGACGGCCGCATCAATGAAGGCCGATGCCCCACGCCCCAATCG
>Ga0075015_100001062_pt1 | contig 10188 bp, 7 predicted proteins | sample AleBraG_ABR_2013_FD_71476 | JGI IMG/M metagenome (GOLD analysis project Ga0075015, IMG submission 71476) | Freshwater sediment microbial communities in response to fracking from Pennsylvania, USA - Alex Branch Run_MetaG_ABR_2013 | ecosystem: Environmental > Aquatic > Freshwater > Creek >...
ATCACCGAGAGGGTCAACTTGCAGTTGCGGTTTGAGTTCTTCAACATCTTTAACCGGGTCAACCTCACTAGTTTTGACGCCAACTTGGCGGACACTTCAGCGATCGACGGAGTTCCAACAGGGTCGTTCGGCAAGGCAACCTCTCAGCAACTGCCGCGCAATTGGCAAGTCGGCGCCAGGTTTACGTTCTAGGCAGCGAATGATCAACAACCGGGACCACTGTTTACGCTGCGAGCGGTGGTCCCCCAAGCAAGGTGGTCATGACCATGAAGCCACGGTCGGGACGATCGTTTCCCATTCTCACACTGTCAGTTCTCATCCTGGGGCTCACTGTCATGACATCCACCGCCGAGCTGCCTACGAAGAAGTATCTGAATCTGGCGGCCATCAAAACGATGGTGGCTGGCGCTGAAGCCGAAGCTCAGCGGCTACATGTTGAAGTGACTATTTGCATTGTCGACGAAAGTGGCAATCTGCTTTTTCTGCAAAAGGCGGACGCAGCGCCCATTAACACCATTCAGTGGGCGCAGAAGAAAGCGCGACACGCCGCGTTCTATAAAAGCTCCTCGAAGGACGGCGCCGAGGCGTTAAAGAAGGGTAACCTTGACGTGCTCGCTTTTCCCGACTTCTTCCCCAACCAGGGTGGACTTCCGATTCTAGTCGATGGCCAGATCGTCGGCGGGATCGCCGCCAGTGGCGCGAAGTCTGAAATCGACGAGGCCGTCGCGCAAGCGGCGCTCGACGCTTTCTTTGGAAAGAAGTAGAGAATCGATGGCGCGATGCCGCGCAGATCGCCGCGGATTGCGCCTTCGTATTGGACAACACCTGTTTATACCGCCCGCGATTTTCTCCAATGAAGTACCCTTACAGGTGAACGTTCCACCTCCGCAGTTTCTACCGCCGTAACTGTAATGATTGTGTCGAGACAACTTGGCTTCGCAATTCTCGTGCTGGCTTGTCTAGGCGCAGCTACAGCGCAGCCCCAAGCACGCCAGATCGAGGCAATCGCGTCCGCATTGCGTGCCAATGAATTCGACAGAGCATTGGAGTTGAGCCGCGCTGCTTTACAGGAGTCGCCCGGCAACGCGCAGCTTTGGGCGATGGAGGGCGTCGCCTACGCAAAACAGGGGCATCACCAGGAGGCGCTGGCTGCATTTCAGAAAGCGCTCAAGCTGTCTCCCGACTATCTTCCCGCGCTGCAAGGTGCGGCCCAGATCGAATTCGACGCCGGCAACTCAGCGGCTATTCCCCACCTGCAGCGGGTATTGCGTCTGCGTCCCACCGACCAAACCGCGCATGGCATGCTGGCGGTGCTCCGTTACCGGCAAGGGAACTGTGATGCTGCGGTCGCTCATTTCGAGAAGGCTGGAAATCTCTTTGACTCCCAGGTCGATGCGCTGCATGCGTTTGCCACCTGCCTGGTCAAGCTCAGAAAACCCGATCGCGCGGCGAAGGTTTTCCAGCGCACCCTGGCTCTTAATCCGGGGGACGGGCAGGAGCGGCGGCTGCTGGCGGCCCTCCAACTCATGGCACACGAGCCGCAGGATGCCCTCGCCACCTTGCAGCCACTTCTGCAAGCAAGCAGTACGGATTCCGAGACCCTGGACCTTGCTGCCACGGCGTACGAGGACGCCAAGGACACGCCGCAAGCGGTCGCTACACTTCGACAGGCGATTCTGCTCGATCCGCAAAACGTCAACCTTTACCTGGACTTTGCGAATATAAGTTCTGCCCACGATTCGTTTCAGGTCGGCATCAACGTGGTGAGTGACGGCCTTGGGCAACTGCCGCGGGCGGCGCCGCTCTACCTGGCACGCGGTGTTCTCTACGTTCAGCTGGCGCAGTACGACAAGGCGGAAGTCGACTTCGAAACTGCCCACGAGCTTGATCCCCGGCAATCTCTAAGCTCGGCCGCGCAGGGGATGCTGGCGGTGCAGGAGGATGATCTGGATCGGGCGCTGGATACGGTGCAGAAAAAGTTGGCGCGGAAACCAAATGACCCTTTACTGCTCTACTTGCGGGCGGACTTCCTCTCCCAAAAAGGCGTAGAGCCAGGCACGCCAGAATTTCAATTAGCCATGCGCTCTGCCAAGGAAGCTGTCTCCTTGCAGCCTACCCTGAGCGGTGCCCGAACAGTGCTGGCAAAGCTCTACTTACAGGCGGGGAACGACCGGGGGGCTATCGAGCAGTGCCGGAAGGCTCTGGATGGCGATCCGAAAGACCAAACGGCTATGTATCGCCTGATCCAGGGACTGCGAAAAACGGGGGACAAAAGCGAGATTCCCGATCTGCTGAAACGCCTTGCCCTGCTGCGCAAGGAGGCTGCGCGGGAGCAAAGCGAGCGCTACCGCTACAAACTGGTCGAGGAGGACACCCAATCGAAGTAACTGCCCGGCAAAAGGACGCCTTCAGCCAGTTGCCTTCAAGACTTCAGCAACACGTACGTGCTGTAGCTCTCCTTGTCGATGTTCATGAACGGACGCATCGCCACGCTGGCTCCGTCGGTCGAGGTTGCCAGCCAATCCCCGGCAGCGTTGTTTGCCGGCTTGGCTTGCAATAATGCGTTCTTATCGAAGCTGGGCTGCGAATCAGCCACCGCGAAGAGCACCAGCGGGCCGCGGATCAAAGCGACCAGGTTCGGATGATTTGCGTCTACCGTTTCCAGTCGCAGCGGCATCGGTAGCTCGAGTTCGACGCGATCGCCATCTTTCCACGTGCGCCTAATGGGAGCAAAAGTTCCCGGCTGCACTGGACCCGAAACTCGCGTGCCATTGACCGAAAGCAGTGGGTCCGGAGCAGCCCAGGAAGGAATGCGGACATAGAGCGTGTAGTCCTTGGTCTGCGAACCGGAGACCTGGATCTGGATTTTATTGTCGAACGGATACTTGGTTTCCTGCTTCAACGCGTATTGTCCGCCCCCGTCGTTCCATTGCACCCTGGACGGCGTGAACAGATTCACGTATACGCCATCGGCTGAGCGCAGATAGGCGCTGACATGGTAGTCCGCGGTGAGTTGGGGGAACGTTCCTGAGCAGCACGGCCACTTTTGCCCGTACCAGACTTTCTTGCCGGTGGTGGCGTAGTCGGAATAGTAGAACGACGTTCCATCGGCTTGAATGGGCCACGCGCCTAGAATTGTGTTGTACAGCACGCGCTCCATGCTGTCACCGTATTGCGCATCCTTGGTGACACGGAGCAGATAGCGCGTAATCTTGAAATGGCCATAGGCGCCGCACGGTGTTTCAAAGCTGGCATGAGTGAGAGCAAGGCTATCTCCCAGTTGACCTCGGCCCGGTTCTCCGAAGGCTTCGTCAGGACCCCAGCCGCCAGTAGCAAAGCTTTGCGTCTTCAGCAGCATCTCGAACCCGTTCCGGGCAGCACGCAAATGCTTTTCGCTTCCCAACGTGATGTATGCCTGCATGGCGGAACTGAATGCATTCACATGGCTGTAGGCGTGTTCGAAAGGCAGCACGTTGTTGCCCTGAGAAAGCGGGTCGAAGTAGGTGTCATCCTCAAGATATTGCTTGGCCATGTCGCGATAGAAAACCTTGCCGCTGCGCTGATACGCCAGAAACAGATTCTCCGGCAACGTGTACGTTTCGTCCCACGTGTAGGACGTATCTTTGTGGGGGCGAGACCGTTGTTCAGCGCGCGATAGGGCTTTTTCGGGAAGGTACGCCGTGATGGCATGAGTCAGCTTCTCGTGAACATCCATCGCCTGCGGATCGTGGGCGAATTCGTGAGCGTCGATAAGGCCACAGGAGAGCTTGTCGTAGGTGTATGCCGGCAGGCGATAATCCACGAAGAACTTGGCCTTGGGATCGAGCGTTTCCGCGTACCCCTTGACCAGGCGATTGATCTTCGCCCGGGTCGGTTCTGATCCCGTGACCGCATAGGCCCGCGCCAGTCCAGACACATATTGCCCAAACGTATGGCCGGCGATAAAGCCGTGAAAGTCATTCCGCTCCAGGCTGAAGCCGGTGAGGTCGTACCAGCCTCCCATGTCCTCACCCGGCGCAGGCAAGCCGGCAACCTGTCGAAAGACCTTGAGCAGGCGATCGTCATCGAGGTTCAGAAAGCGAGCATGGTTCTCATCGAATTGCCGTTTCATCGGACTGTCGAACAACTCCACCTCGGAATACGCGAAGGTCGTAAGCGGCGTGTTGACCGCGATGGTGCCTCGATCCGCGGCGGCCCAAGCGGGAAGAACGCGAGCCGCGTAGGTGGCAGCAGTAGTAACGGTCGCGGTCTTGAGAAACGTTCTGCGGCTAACATGGAAATCCATGGTGTGCTCTCCTGCGTGATGAGGACTGGATAGCAAACGTTTACTGCGATCAGATTCGCCCCTGCGCCGGGGGTTTGTCAACTGCTTTTCTGGATCTCGGCAATCTGGGAGCAGCCGTCCGGTTTAAGCGGCAATCTTTCGTTTCAGAGCGTCCTCGATCTCTTCAGCTTCACTCTGAGTCAAGCGAAACTCGGCCGCTCCAATAATGCCGGCAACTTGTTTTGCGCTCCGAAACCCGACTATCGCGCCCGTGACTGCCGAGTTGAGGAGCGTCCAGGCAATGGCCACTTCTCCCGGTGTGCGGCCGTAGCGGTTTCCGATCTCACGCAAGTGCTCAACAAGTTTCAGATTGCGAGACAGCAGCGGTTCCTGGAAGTTGGGAAGATTCACGCGCCAGTCCTCAGGGGAGAAGTTTGCTACCCGCTCGCGCGTCATGGCCCCGGTGAGCAATCCTGCGGACATGGGCGAGTACACGATGACACCGATGTTGTTTTGAGCGGCAAAGGGGAGGATCTCGTTCTCGACCGCACGAGTCACAATCGAATATGGGGGCTGCAGCGACGTGATGGCGGCAATGGTCTGTGCCCGCTTCATTTGGGAAACACTGAAATTGGAGACGCCGATGTAACGCACTTTGCCCTCTTGTTTCAGACGGGCAAGTTCTCCCCAGCCCTCTTCGATGTCCTCATCCGGTTCAGGCCAGTGGATTTGGTACAGGTCGATGACATCGGTCTGCAAGCGGCGCAGACTGTCTTCACATTCACGCCGAATCGACCCGGCCTTGAGGGATGCTCCAACTCTTCCCCCAGCGTCCCATACGCGCTCACACTTGGTGAACAAATAAGGACGTGGTGTGCGTCCTTTCATCGCACGGGCAACCATCTCTTCCGAGCGGCCGAGTCCATACAGAGCGGCGGTGTCAATCCAGTTGACGCCGTGATCCAGAGCGGCGTGAATGGCGGGAATCGAGTCGCTGTCGTTCTGCGGCCCCATGCTCCCATTCCACCCGCCCCCACCGATGGCCCAAGCGCCAATTCCGAGGGTAGAGATGTGGAGATCGCTGTTTCCGAGTTGGCGTGTTTGCATGGATCACCTGGTCAAAAATCGCTTGACAGTCACTCCTCAGGACAATATAAGCTGATCTGGTTTGCCGAGCAATCGTTTACTGAACGTCGCTTAGGTCCGGACGCGGGCGGAGTGCGATCCGATCGCGCGCGCTGACGGAATGGACCGGAGGCGCCTTCCTCCCAGTTCCTGAGATCTATGGGCTACCATCGATCGGAAACTAAATGAGGTCAATCCTGTGCTCTTAACCACCCGGCGACGCTTCTTGCAGCAGGCTACGACGGCAGGAATGGCTTTATCCGCCAGCCCTGCGCTCAGACACTCCTTGTTTGCGCAGGCCCCATCGGCTTCACGCTCCACTGCGCCCGCCCGTGTCTATATCGACTCTAGACGTACCATCGCTCCCTTGGATCGCAATCTTTTCGGCTCGTTCCTCGAGCATCTGGGACGCGCCATCTACGAGGGCATCTACGATCCAGGATCTAAGCTTTCCGATGCCAACGGATTTCGCAAGGACGTGCTCAATGAAATCCGGCAACTGGGAGTTCCGATCATTCGCTATCCGGGTGGAAATTTTGTCTCCGGGTACAACTGGCTGGATGGCGTCGGCCCGAAGCAAAACCGCCCCCGCACTTTGGACAAGGCTTGGGACAGCATCGAGTCGAACCAGTTCGGAACCAACGAGTTTCTTGCCTGGTGTAAAGCGGTAAGTGCGGAGCCCCTGATGGGACTGAATCTGGGGACTGGATCCGCAGAAGAGGCGGCCGCTCTTGTAGAGTACTGCAATGTGGAGAAGGGAACTCGCTGGAGCGACCTGAGGCGCCAGCACGGTATTGCCGACCCTTATAAGGTGCAGCACTGGTGCCTGGGCAATGAAATGGACGGCCCTTGGCAGATCGGGCACATGTCTGCTACCGAGTACGGCCTGAAAGCCGCTGACGCCGCCCGGCAGATGCGTTACGTCGATCCCTCGCTCAAACTTATCGCGTGTGGATCAAGCGGTCCCTTTATGCCGACGTATCTCGAATGGGATCGCGAGGTGCTCGAACAGTGCTACCAGTATGTGGATGGCCTATCCCTGCACCGCTATTTTGGCAACAATGAACGCGACAGCGGTGGAGACACTTCCAAATATCTCGCGCTGAATCTGAGCATGGAGCGCCAGATCGCCGAAACGGTTGCAGTTTGCGATCTGGTGCGCGGGCACAAACGCTCGCCGAAAAAGCTATGGCTGTCGTTTGATGAATGGAACGTCTGGTATCGCACCACCGAGGGAGACGCCGTGGACGGCCACCGGCGGGAAGCGCCGCACTTGCTCGAAGAAGTGTACAACCTGGAAGACGCGCTTCTGGTCGGGGGGCTCATTAATTCGTTGCTGCGCAATGCCGACAGAGTGAAGCTTGCCTGTCTCGCTCAGTTGATCAACGTGATCGCTCCGATTATGACGGACGCGAACGGTTTGTTCCGGCAGACGATCTACTACCCATACAGTTGGGCGCTGCAATTCGCCCGGGGCGGGGTGTTGGATCTGCTGGTGGAGTCTTCCACCTATGAAGTTCCTGGCTTGGACCAAGTGGCGCACCTGGATGTGGCCGGTTCCTTGGATCGCAACGATGGCAAGGTCTGTCTTTTTGTGTTGAACCGCGATTTAGCCAAGGCCCACGATGTTGAGATAGTGTGGGAAGATGTGGCTCCTGCACGTGTGCTTTCAGCGTCCGTGTTGACAGGCGATGATCTGAAAGCCTCGAACGGCTTTGCTACGCCGCAACGGGTTGCGCCGCAATCGTTTGCAGCGCCGACCACCTCCGGTGGCAGAAGCAAGTTTGAGGTTCCCGCACGCTCCTATACGGTGATTCAGTGGTCCCTGTAGAAGGATGAAGAAGATGGCAGAAAAAGGGAATATTTCGCGTAGACAATTCGTAGCCTCGGCGATCTCGGCCGCTGCTGTATCGTCTCTGCCCGCCGCCCCCCATGCTTTCGCCGAGGTTGCAGCCGTTGGAAAAGCGATGCCGCAGGCCGGTGCGACGCTCACCGATGCACCAGGCTGGAAGGACCAGGGCATCGAGAATCTCGCCAAATCACCTCACGCCAAACTGAGAGATATCCCCGTCCGCGCGGTCAGGATCACTGGTGGCTTCTGGGCGCAACGTCGTGAGATCAACGTGAGCAAGAGCATCCCCACTATGCATGACCTGCTGGAAGCGAACGGACGCATGAATAACTTCCGCCGGTTGGTGGGCAAAAGTGACGTGCCGCAGAGCGGTCCTGTGTTTTCCGACTCCGATGTTTACAAGTGGACCGAGGCGGTCGGATTTGTGCTGCAGTCCGGCGACCGTCCCGAACTCCGCGCAATGGCGGACAAAATCATTGACGAGGTGGTTGCTGTCCAGGAGCCCGGCGGCTACCTGAATACCTATTATCAGGATGATCGCAAGCCTTTGCGAATGCTTCCGCAAACCCAAACCACAGGTCATGAGCTGTACAACATTGGGCACATGCTCCAGGGCGCTATTGCCTATTACCGCGCAACGGGCGATCGCAGGTTGCTTGATGCCGGCATACGTTTCGTCGACGATTTCCTGATCCCGAATTATGGTCCAGCGCCCAAGAAGCCCATCGTTTCCGGCCATCCCGAGATTGAAATGGGGCTGATTGGGCTCTACCGCATTACGGGCGACAAGCGGCAACTCGACCTTGCCGGCTACATCCTACGGGGAGACGAACGCGTCCCGTTGCCGGAACGACGCACCATTTACATGTTCAGTGGAACTCCCTTCACTGCGCGGACCAAGCTGGAAGGGCACGCCGTCCGGGCGATGTACGCCTGTTGCGGCGCTACGGACTATTACCTGGAGACGGGTGATTCAACCTATTTACAGACCCTGAAGACGCTGTGGAACGACATGATCACCACCAAGATGTACGTCACCGGGGGAGTTGGTTCGCGGTCCGACGGAGAAGCGTTCGGGGACGCTTATGAGTTGCCGAATTTCCGCGCTTACGGGGAAAGCTGCGCTGCCATCGGCAACATGATGTGGAACTGGCGCATGCTGGCCGTCACCGGAGATGCGAAGTTTACCGACGTCATAGAACGCGCGCTATATAACGGAATCAATTCCGGTATGTCGCTGGGCGGCACACTCTATTGTTATCGCAACCCGCTGGCATTTGACCCGTCCACCGGGGACAAGATACGGAATCCCTGGTACGACGTGACCTGTTGTCCGCCGAACCTGGAGCGCACCTTCGGGTCGTTGCCGGGGTATTTTTACAGCAACAGCGCAGATGGAATCTACGTGCATCTGTACGATAATTCGGAACTGAACTGGCGCCTGGAGAACGGGGTTGGCCTCAAGGTTGCGCAAAAAACCAATTATCCGTGGGACGGCAGAGTGGAAATTACCGTCACCCCCGCGGAAGCCTCCGAGTTCAGTTTTTACCTGCGCATTCCGGGCTGGGCCGACCACGCGCAGGTGGCCGTCAATGCCAAGAATCTTCCGGGTGCGACGCCGGGAGAATACCTCCCCATCCGGCGCCGCTGGTCGCCGGGCGACGTCATTGAACTGCAAGTCGAGGTACTCCCCCAGGTGATTGAAGCCAATCCCCGGGTCGCGGATGACACCGGGCGAGTTGCAATACAGCGGGGACCGCTGATCTACTGCCTGGAAGAGATTGATCAACCGAGCGGCACCGCCCTCAGCGATGTGGCGGTCAATCCAGGACGTCGGCCGGCAGAACAGTTTCAAACTGAGTTCAAGAGTGACTTCCTTGGTGGGATGGTTGTCCTTCGTCACGATGGGGCGGCCTACGAACGGGGAACGTCCGAGAAATCGCTCTACTCACGCTACGGAAGAGAATCGCTGCGAACGCGGAAAGTTCCTCTTACGTTCATTCCGTACTATGCCTGGGCGAATCGGCAAGCGACCTCCATGCAGGTCTGGAATCTCCTGCTACAAGCGTAGTCGAAGTGGAAGACTTCCAGAGATTCGGCTTTGCACCACGTCTCCGATTGCTCCCGGAAGCGAACGGCGAAGAGGCCACACGCAGCCTCCCGCAACGGGGCATTCCAGTAGATCCTACCGGGCAGACACTTTATGGATGCCAGCTTCTTTTGCGCCGCTTCCTCGTTGTCCATTCCTTATTCGATCACAGCGCTGCACACTGGCGCTGCTCGCCGAGAGCCGCAAACTGCGCAGGCTGGAATCGTAGTTCGAAACGCATCCCACATAGTGCTCAGCTTCCCGCCTGCTCTCTGGGCTCTAGCTTGGTGGCTCCTCCCCGAGCACCGTCATGCGGAAGATGCACCTTTTGCCGCCATGCAGTATGGATTCCTCTACAGCGCCATCCACTGGACGTCCGAGGATGGCAGAGTAAGTTTCTCGCTGCCAGCCGAGCGTGCAATCACACTGTGCCCCGGACGTCAGACCTTCTTTGACCAGCGGACAAGTGCAGTGTGGGCCGCGGTCGAATACGCGGATGATGCCGGCCTTTTCGTCATACTCGGTCTTCACAGCCCAACCGTCGGGGCCTTCCACGGACCTCAAGAAGCCAGGAAGGTCCCCCTTGTATTTGTCGAAAGTACGGCTGCGGAACTGGCGAGCGCACTCGCGGCCGAGGCTGTCGAAAATTCTCTTGCGCGTGGCCTCGTCGAGATTCTCCTCCAGAATGCTGACGAGCTTGGCATAGCGAATGCGCGACGCCTCGAGCTGCCACTGCAGTTGTTCGATATTGGGGGTGGACGTTTCGGCCGGGGCTGGCTCAGGCGAGATCAGTGCCACACAAGAACAAACTCCGGCTGCACAACATTTCAGGAACTCGTTTCGTGTGACTTCCATCCA
>Ga0075015_100001064_pt1 | contig 10185 bp, 9 predicted proteins | sample AleBraG_ABR_2013_FD_71476 | JGI IMG/M metagenome (GOLD analysis project Ga0075015, IMG submission 71476) | Freshwater sediment microbial communities in response to fracking from Pennsylvania, USA - Alex Branch Run_MetaG_ABR_2013 | ecosystem: Environmental > Aquatic > Freshwater > Creek >...
GTCCTCAACCCGCTCGGCTCGGGGATCCTGGAGAGCCCCGCCCTGGCCGGCCTGCTGGCCCATCTCGCCCCCGCCCTGCTCGGCGAGGACCTGGCCCTGCCGGGACCGGAGAGCTGGTGGTGTGGCCGGTCCGACGGCCTCAGCCACGTGCTGTCCGGGTTCGACCACCTCCTGCTGCTGCCCGTCCGACCCACCGCCGGGACACGACCGGTGCGGCCGGCCCTGTTGAGCGCGGCCGATCGGGACGCCCTCCGTGACCGGGTGCTGGCCCGGCCGGCCGACTGGGTGGGTCAGGAGATCGTCGTCCCGTCGACCATGCCGACGGTGGCCGAGGACGGCACCCTCGTTCCCCGCCCGGTGGTGCTGCGCACGTTCGCGGTGGCGGACGGGACCGAGGACGGCCACGGGTTCCGCCTGCTCCCGGGTGGGCTGACCCGGGTCGGCGCCGATGCCGACTCGCTGGTCATCTCGAGCCGGGGCGACGGGACGAGCAAGGACACCTGGGTGGCCTCCACCGAGCCCGCCCTCCAGCAGAGCCCGTGGCTGCCGTCGGGACGCACCCTCCCCCGCCCCGCGGTGGTGCCCGAGCTCCCGGTGGCGCTGCCCGGCCGGGTGGCGGCGCGCCTGTTCACCCTCGGCCGCAGCGCAGAGCACGCCGAGCTGGTGGTCCGGCTCATCCGCACGGTGCTCGCCCGCCTCGACCAGCCACTCGGCTCGGACGACGAGGACGGTGCCCAGTCCCTGCAGGTCCTGTTGTCCGCCCTGGGGTCGGCCTCGGGCTTCGATCCGGCATCGGAGCCCGCCGACGACGGACACGTGGAGGACCGGCCCGGTGGCCACCGGCACGACGACGACGGCCCGAGCGTCCGTTCCCCGATGACCGGGGCCGCCGGGTCGGTGGCCGAAGGGGTCCTGCCCAACGACCGCACCGCCCTGGCCCTGCTGTTCGACCAGGCCACCGACGGCAGCCTGGTGTCCACCCTCGGGGTGCTGGTCGAGGCGTCCTACTCGGTGCGCGAGCAGCTGTCGGCCGACACCTGGCAGCTGGTCGGGGACATCGAAGAGGAGCTCGGGCGGTTCCGCCGGCGGCCGCCCACCCAGTTCGTCGGGGCCCAGCCCAGCCTGCTGCGGTTGCAGCGGTCCCTCCTGGCCCTGTCCGGGGTGTGTGCCGAGAACATGGAACGGGATTCGGCCTGGCTCTTCCTGGACGGGGGCCGCCGCCTCGAGCGCGCCCGGTCACTGGTGCGGCTGCTGCGGTCGGTGCTGGTCCACAAGCGGGCCGGCGTGGTCGAGGACCTGCTGGTCGAATCCCTCCTCAAGACGTCGGAGAGCCTCATCATCTTCCGGCGTCGGGCCGGCGCCGTCCTCCATGTGGCCGGCGCCCTCGACCTCCTGGTCTACGACGTGGCCAATCCGCGGAGCGTCCTGTTCCAGCTGGACCAGCTGGTGGCCCACCTGGCCGAGCTGCCCAAGCGGTCCTCGGCCCAGCGCCTCGGCAACGAGGAGCGCCTCGCCCTCGAGTCGACCACCCTGCTCCGGCTTACCGACCCGGACCGCTTGGCCGCCGTCGACCCCGATACCGGCCGGCGGCCCGAGCTCGACTCGGTCTTCGCCACGGTCGACGGCCTGCTCGGCGACCTCCTCGACTCGCTGCGGAGCACCTATTTCGCCCATGAGAGACTCTCGGTGCTGGCCGGTGGGCAGCTCGAGAGCATCGGCGGTGGGACGTGAGGTACCGGATCGAGCATCGGACCGACTACCGCTACGGCGCCCCGGTCAGCCGGTGCCGCAACGAGGCCCATCTGCGCCCCCGCGACACCGACCGCCAGACCTGTTTGTCGAGCGACCTGACCGTCGACCCCACCCCATCCGGGTGGGGCGAGCGGACCGACTTCTACGACAACCCGGTCACCAGCTTCGTGGTGGACGGCCCGTTCACCGAGATGCGTGTCACGGCCACCAGCGTGGTCGACGTGGTCGACGGCGACCCGCTCCCCGCCATCGGTCCCGACTGGGGCACGGCCCTCGACCTGCTGACCAACGACCTGAGTGCCGAGATGCTGGATGCCCGCGAGTTCTGCTTCGAGTCGCCCCTCGTCTCGACGGCCCGGGTGGTGCGGGAGTACGCGGAGCCGTCGTTCCCCACCGGCGCCCCCTTGGTCGACGCGGTCACGGCCCTGACCGAGCGGATCCACGCCGACTTCATCTACGACCCCGGCTTCACCACGGTGACCACCCCGCTCGACGAGGTCCTCGAACACCGACGGGGTGTCTGTCAGGACTTCGCCCACCTGGCGGTGGGGTGCGTGCGGTCGATGGGCCTGGCCGCCCGGTACGTCAGCGGCTACCTGGAGACGGCCCCGCCCCCCGGTGTGGAGCGCCTGGTCGGGGCCGATGCGTCCCATGCCTGGCTGTCGGTCTTCGTGCCCGGATGGGGCTGGCTCGACCTCGACCCGACCAACGACAAGATCGTCGGGTCCACCTACGTGACCACCGCGTGGGGGCGCGACTACGCCGACGTGTCGCCCCTCAAGGGCATCGTGTTCGGCGGGGGCGACTTCCACACCTTGGACGTGGCCGTCGACGTGGCCCGCGTCGACTCCCCCTGAGCCGCGGCCACCCGGCTGACGCCGCGGCCACCGCTGCCCGGAACGCCCGGTCCGCCCCCGGGCCTCCCCGAAAGCCGGCCCCGGGCCTGGCCGCGGAACTTACCGCGCAGTCACGTCGGAATAAATTGACATGGCAGACCGACACGTTCATCGTGACGCCCGAGGAGTGTCAACGCGACACCTCCGGGGAGGGAGGCGAACCATGGGCGCTGATCAGGACTCGAGGAAGGGCGGTATCTCGAGGAGGAACTTCCTCCAGGCTGCGGCGGGCACGGCGGCAACGGCCGGCATGGCGGCCTGGATGCCGGCCTACCGGGTGCCGGCGGCCAGTGCGGCCACCACCATCCCGACCCCTCCGGGGTTCCCCTTGTCGATCTCCCTGTACCAGCAGGCGTACCAGAACTGGTCCGGCGAGGTCGCGGTGCAGGGCGTCTGGACCGCCGCCCCGAAGACGTCGGCTGACGTGGTGACGATCACCAACTGGGCCCACGCCAACGGATGGCGCGTCCGGCCCAAGGGGATGGGGCACGGCTGGTCGCCGCTCATCCTGCGGACCGGTGACACCGGCGCCGACTACCTGCTCGTCGACACCACCCAGTTCCTGACCTCCGTCTCCGTGAACTCGTCCGGCTCACCGGCCACGGTGACCGCCCAGACCGGCATCACCATGGATGCGCTGCTCTCCACGCTCGGGTCGCACGGCCTCGGCCTCACCGCCAACCCGGCACCGGGCGACCTGACCCTGGGAGGGGTGCTGGCCATCGGCGGGCACGGGACCGCCATCCGCGGGCACAACGAGACACCCATCTCCGGCAAGTCGTACGGCTCGGTGAGCAACGCCGTCCTGTCGTTGACGGCCGTGGTGTGGAACGCGTCCCAGGGCCAGTACGTGCTGCGGACCTTCAGTCGCACCGATCCGGCCATCAAGCCCCTCCTCGTCCACGTGGGCCGGGCGTTCATCACCGACGTCACGCTGCAGGTCGGCGCCGACGTCAACCTGCAGTGCGTGAGCTACTGGACGATCCCCCAGTCGACGTTGCTGGCGCCCCCGGCCTCGGCCGGCTCACAGTCGTTCCAGAGCCTGGTGCTGTCCTCGGGCCGGGTCGAGCTGATCTCGTTCCCCTTCACCACCCTGCCGTGGCTCAAGGTGTGGAACGTCGCGCCGAGCCAGCCCTGGTTCTCCAACGGCGTCTCCGGTCCGTACAACTACGCGTTCGCCAACGGCGTCACCACCACGCAGTCCCAGTTCATCGCCAGCCTGTTGAAGGGGGTGGTCTCGGGCACCCCGACCTTCGAGAACGCCGAGATGGCCGCCGTCGGCACCGGGCTCATCTTCGAGAACACCGGCAACATCTGGGGCCCGTCCCGCTACTCCACCCTCTACGTCAAGCCGACCACGCTGCAGGTGACGGCCAACGGCTACACGATCCTCACCAACACCAGCTCGATCCAGCGGGTGGTCAACGACTTCTACACCTTCTACACGAACCTGGTGAACCAGTACGCGGCCAACGGCCAGTACCCGATGAACGGGCCCATCGAGATCCGGGTGACCGGTCTCGACGTGACCTCGGACGTGGCCGTCTCCGGTGCGCAGCAGCCTCAGCTCGGGCCCCTCCGCCCGAGGCCGGACCAGCCGAATTGGAACTGCGCGGTGTGGCTCGACGCGCTGACCATCCCGGGCACCCCGGCCTCGGCCCAGTTCTACGCCCAGCTCGAATCGTGGATCCTGTCGAACTACACCGGATCGTATGCGGGGGTCCGGTTCGAGTGGTCCAAGGGTTGGGGCTACACCTCGTCGGGAGCCTGGTCGAGCGCCCCGGTGCTCGGCTCCACCATCCCCGCCATGTACACGACCGGGCAGGCGGCGAACGACGGCTGGAGCGCGGCGCTGGCCACCCTGGACAGCTACGACCCGAACCGCATCTTCTCCAACAGCTTCCTCGACACCTTGATGCCCTGACCGCCAGGGGGAACCGGCCAGGTCACCGGACCGGTTCCCCCTGGCGACGGGCCAGGTGGACCAGACGCTGGATCATCCGGTGGTGGAGGTAGTCGACGATGACGTCCCACCGGTTGAGGAAGGCCTCCGTGTGCGCCGCCGCCCGCGCGTTGTACGCGGCCACCGCGTCGCCCGACAGCTCCGGGCCCAGGTCGGTCCGCCCGGAGAGTGCGCAGAGGAGCTCCTCCTCCAGGGCCCGGATGTGGCGCATGTAGATCGGGAGCACCACCGCCAACATCGCCGGTGGCGTGCCCAGTCCTTCGAGCTGACCCACCGCCTCCAGGACGCGGACGTCCGCACCGTCGTAGGTCGCCGCGCCACGATCGCCGGGAGCGGCGAGGAAGCCGAGGTGCTCGAGCAGGTCGACGAGGCGCTCGTCCACCCCTGACTCCTCGGCGAGTTGGGTGCGGACCCGGGGCCGCTCGTCCGCGCCCAGGACGCGGTCGAGCAGTACGAACAGTCCTTCATCGAGCATGTGACGGATGGCAGCCAGGGTGAAGTTGCAGTCCCGCAGCTGCTGGATCCGGCGGAGTCGGTCGAGGTGGGCCAGTCCGAAGCGCATCGACCGGCCCTGCCGGCGGCCCGGCGGCAGCAGGCCCTCGCTCTGATAGAGCCGGATCGTCCCGACGGAGACGTCGCCGTGGCGGGCCAGCTCGTCGATGGTCCAACCGTCCGGGGCAGGGCTCTGGCTCATGGGACGACAGGATATGCCCGTGCCACCGGCCCGCGACGGGGTCCGGGTCTCCACCGTCACTCCGGGGCAACAAGCCGGGACACGGCCGGGCCCGTCACCCGTCGGCCCGTCAGGGGCGGTCGGTCAGACGGTGCCGCCGCCCAGGGCGACGGCCATGTCGTCCAGCCCGCGCAACAGGGCGGCCGCACCGGCATCGTCGAGCACGGCGTAGGCCGGGCGGACCAGGGTGTCGGTCAGCACCTCGGCCCGATCGGCCGCGGCCCGCTGCTCGTCACTGATCTCGGGCACGAAGTCGGCGGGCCACCCGAACATGGCCCCGTCGCCGGGGCGCTTGATGAAGTGGGCCGTGCGGGCATCGACTCCGCAGGCCCGGAGGGCGATCAGATGGGCACTCCCCCGCAGCTCGCGCAGGACGGTGACGATCTGGAGGGCCCGTCCGGGCGTGTCCTCCACCAGGAGCTCGCCCCGGAAGCCGGCATAGAGCGCCAGTCCCACCGGGTCGGCGGCCTGGTTGACGGCATCGGCGGCGGCCACCATGGCGTCGAGGCCCTCGATGCGGGAGAGGGCGCGGCGGCCCACCTCGGCCGCGCAGTCGAGATAGGCGCGTGCCGCCTCACGGGGGGCGATGTGCTGGCTGCCGAGGGTCCACAGGGCGTCGACCACCTCGGGGTTGAAGTAGCCGAAGGCACTGGCGACCACGACCGATTCGACGTCGCCCAGGACGCCACCCCGACCGACGGCGTAGAGCGTGAAGATGTCGATCCCGAGCTTGGCGGCCAGTGCCTCCGCCTCGGGGGCGAAGTAGTGGGCCCAGCCGATGTCCCGGATGATCGGACAGGCGCGGGCCATGAGGGCATCGGTGGTCATGCCGGCAGGCTAGCCCTCCGTCCCCACGGGGTTCCGGTGGGGAGGCCCGGGGCACCGGGCCGGGTGTGTGTCCTAGCCTCGGCGCCATGCGCATCCTGATCACCGGTGCGGGGCGGGCCATCGGTGCGGCCACCGCCGCCGAGCTCGCCCGGGCCGGCCACTCGGTGGTGGCCACCGCCCGCGACGTACGCCTGCTCGACGGCCTCGACGTGGCCCTCCGGCTCTCCCTCGACGTCACCGACGACGCCTCGGTGGCCGCGGCGCTCGACGCGGCCGGCCCACTCGACGCCGTGGTCAACAACGCGGCGCAGAACGGCAAGGGGCCGCTCGAGAGCTTCCCGCTCGACCAGATCGAGTCCATCTTCGCCACCAACGTGTTCGGCGCCCTACGGGTGCTCCAACCCCTGCTGCCGGCATGGCGCCAGCGCGGCTCGGGCGTCATCGTCAACGTCAGCTCCATCCAGGGCCGGGTGGCCACGCCGCTCGACGGCGCCTACTCGGCGTCGAAGTACGCCCTCGAGTCGTTCTCCGAGACCCTCCACTACGAGCTCGCCCACTTCGGCATCCGGGTGGTCATCATGGAGCCCGGCTACACGGCCCCCGGCATGATGCCAGGGCGACGCCAGCGGGGCGACCCGTCCTACGACCAGCTGTGGGAGCAGTGGGAGCACACGGACCGGGTGGTGACCGGGCCGGCCGGGCGTCCCGGGCCCGACCTGGTGGCGACCGCCATCCGGCGGGCCATCGAGGACCCGACCACCCCCCTGCGGGTGCCGGTGGGCGAGGACGCGGCCATGGTGCTGGGTGCCCGGTCGACCCTGGGCGATGCCGAGTTCGAGGCCACCATGCGGGCCGTCCTCGGCGCCACGTGGTGATGCGGGGAACACTCCGACGGAGTGGACGGCCTCAGTGGGCGTTCTGCAGGCTGCGGGCCGCCATGGACAGGTAGTCGAGCAGCTCGGTCCGGTCGTCGGCGCCCAGGCCCGCGGCATCGACCGCTGCCGTCATGTGGCGCATCCAGGCCTCGGCCTCGGTGCGCCCGATCACGAACGGCGCGTGGCGCATCCGCAGGCGCGGATGCCCCCTGAGCTGGTTGTACGCCTCCGGGCCGCCCCAGTACTGGCCGAGGAACAGGGCCAGATGGGCCTTGGACTCGGTCAGGTCGTCGGGGTACATGGGCCGGAGCAACGGGTCGGTCGCCACCCCCACGTAGAACTGCTCCACCAGCGCGTCGAAGAACGGCTGGCCGCCCCACCGCTCGAAGGGGGTTCCGTCGGACTTGCGCTTCAGTCGCACGCCCCGACTGTAGGCGGGGTACGAGTAGCCTCTGCCCCGAGCAGAACCTGTTCCACCGCCTGAGCAGGTCCACCCACCGGGAGGTCGCCATGTTCGAATGGTCCGAAGAGCATCTCATGGTCCGGGACGCCATCCGGCGCTTCATCGACGCCGAGGTGGTCCCTCAGATCGACGCCCTCGAGCACGAGGGCGTGCCCCCGTACGACATCATCCGCAAGCTCTACGCCGCCTTCGGCATGGATCAGATGGCCCGCGACCGGTTCAAGAAACAGGTCGAGCGCAAGGTGTCCGGGACCAAGGAGTCCGCCGAGGAGCGCTCCGCCCGCGCCGGTGACGGCGGAGCGGCCGCCATGACCCTGATCCCGATCATCGAACTGTGTCACCACTGTCCCGGCATCGTGACGTCCATGGGGGTCAGCGTCGGCCTGGCGGCCGGCACCATCATGAAGGGCGGGACCCCGGCCCAGATGGAACGGTGGGGCCTCGACCTGCTCACCGCCGAGAAGGTGGGCGCCTGGGCCATCACCGAGCCGAATTCCGGGTCCGACGCCCTCGGCGGCATGACCACGACCGCCCGACGGGACGGGGACGAGTACGTCATCAACGGCTCGAAGACCTGGATCACCAACGGCCCCTACGCCGACACCATCGTGCTGTACGCCAAGCTCGACGACGGGTCGGGCACCCCGATGCGGGACCGGCCGGTGCTCACGTTCATCCTGGATGCCGGCACCCCCGGGCTCGAGCAGTCCAAGCCGCTCCGCAAGATGGGGCTCCACTCCTCCCCCACCGGTGAGCTCTTCATGACCGACGTGCGGGTCGGCAGGGACCACCTCCTCGGCGAGACGGAGGTGAGCGAGGAGAGTGGCCGCGAGTCGGCCAAGGCCAATTTCGTGACCGAGCGGGCCGGGGTGGCCGCCATGTCCCTCGGCGTGATCGAGGAGTGCCTGAAGCTGTCGGTCCAGTACGCCAAGGACCGCGTCCTGTGGGGCAAGCCCATCGGGGACTTCCAGCTCATCCAGCTCAAGCTGGCCCGGATGGAGGTCGCCCGGCTGAACGTCGAGAACCTCGTCTTCCGCCACATCGAGACCTCGGCGGCCGGGAAGGACCTGACCCTGGCCGAGGCCTCGGCCCTCAAGCTCTATTCGGCCCAGGCCGCGTCCGAGGTGGCCATGGAGGCCGTCCAGCTGATGGGTGGGAACGGCTACACCGCGGAGTACCGGGTCGAGCAGCTGGCCCGGGACGCCAAGGTCTTCCAGATCTACGCCGGGACCGACGAGATCCAGGTCACCCACATCGCCAAGGATCTGCTCCGCCGGACGTCGTGAGGTCGCGGGCCGGCCGGTGGGCACCATGGCCGGGACCGGGGGCTTCACCATCGCCTGTCCGGACGTCCGCCGGGACACCGCCGGTGACGTGGCCGGAGGCGCCGGGTCCTGAGGCTCAGCCGACGTCGGCCGAGTCGGAGACGAGATCGTCGGACCGCACCGATGCGGCGATGGCCGCCACCAATCCGTCGACGGCCACGTCGTGGGCCACCGTGATGGCGTTGACCATGGCCACCGACGACGACGACCCGTGGCTGATCACACACACCCCGTCGACGCCGAGGAGCATGGCCCCCCCGGTGCCCTCGGGGTCGAGGGTGGCGGCCAGGGGCAGCAGGTGGGGGAGCAGGGTGCCGGCCGCGTCGGCCACCTCGGGTCTGGTGAAGATGACGGTCAGGGTCTCGAGCAGGAAGCGCAGCGTGCCCTCGAGGGTCTTGAGGGCCACGTTCCCGGTGAAGCCGTCGGTCACGATGACGTCGGCCTGATTCTCGAAGAAGTCCCGTCCCTCGACGTTCCCGACGAACTCGAAGTCGCCGTGGCTCCCCTCCGCCAGGATGGCGTGGGTCTCCTTGATCAGCGGGGTCCCCTTCGACTTCTCCTCGCCGATCGACAGGAGAGCCACCCGGGGACGGGCCACCCCGTAGCGCTTGGTCGAGTACGCCGCCCCCATCTGGGCGAACTGGAGGAGCATGGCCGAGGTCGCCTCGGCGTTGGCCCCGGCGTCCAGCATGACCGTGGGATAGTCCTTCTTCAGATCGGGGATCGGCGTGGCGATCGCCGGCCGGATGATCCCGGGGAGCCGCCCCATCCGCAGGAGTGCCGAGGCCATGGTGGCCCCGGTGTTGCCGGCGGAGACCATGGCCATGGCCTTGCCGTCGCGGACGGCCTCGGCCGCCCGGACCAGCGATGAGTCCTTCTTGCGGCGCACCCCCTGGGCGGGGTCGTCGTCCATGCCGATGACCTCGCTGCACGCGAGGAGCGGGAGGCCGCCGGTTTCGCCCATGGCGCCGGGCAGCCCCACGAGCAGGACCCCGATGTCCCCCGACTCGGCCACCTGGCGCGCGCCCTTGACGATCTCTTCGGGAGCCTTGTCCCCACCCATGGCATCGACCGCCACCGGGAGCGCGCGAAATGCGTCACCCGTCGGTCGAGGTGCGCCTCGGGCCACTAGTCGACTTCGACGGCCTGTCGGCCTTTGTACCAACCGCAGTTGGGACACACGATGTGGGGCAGTTTGGCGGTGGTGCACTGCGGGCACACCGAGCGTGCCGGCGCCTTCAGCACCCAGTTGGATGCCCGGCGGCTGCGGCTCTTCGCCTTGGAGGTCTTCTTCTTCGGAACGGCCATAAGGAGGACATCCTAGGTCAAGTCTGGGCCCCTCCGTCACGC
>Ga0075015_100001065_pt1 | contig 10181 bp, 6 predicted proteins | sample AleBraG_ABR_2013_FD_71476 | JGI IMG/M metagenome (GOLD analysis project Ga0075015, IMG submission 71476) | Freshwater sediment microbial communities in response to fracking from Pennsylvania, USA - Alex Branch Run_MetaG_ABR_2013 | ecosystem: Environmental > Aquatic > Freshwater > Creek >...
GCCGGCACTGCACGGGCTGCGAAGCCTGCGGTGGCCGCATGCACGTCTACTCCGTCGCCTCCCTCGCACCTGCGTATCTTCACCCCCGGGAGCAGCCACACCGACTTTGCGGTCTTCCGTCCCGGTGCGACTGCCCAATGGCTGGTCCAGGGCCAGCCCACGGTCTCGTTCGGGGTCCTTGGGGACATACCAGTCCCAGCGTCCTACACGACACCGGCCGTGACGCAGATCGCCGTGTTCCGCCCGTCCAACGGAACCTGGTACATCAATGGTGTCGGCACGTACCAGTTCGGTGCTGCTGGAGATGTTCCCATCCCAGGTGACTATGTCGGCGCGGGCAAGACACAGCTAGCGGTCTTCCGCCCGTCCAACAGCACCTGGTACATCCGCGGAGTTGGCGCTATCCAGTTCGGCGCCTGCGGTGACCTGCCGGTCAGCTTAAGCGTGGGCACGACCCATCCCCAGTTGGTCCCGGCGGTGTTCCGTCCAAGCAACGGCACCTGGTACATCCGCGGCGTCGGTGCCTATCAGTTCGGGGCGAACGGGGACATCCCGGTCGTCCACAAATATGTCGGCGGCGTGAACCAGCTGGCTGTGTTCCGCCCCAGCACCAACACCTGGTTCATCAGGGGCTACGGCGCGTTCGTCTTCGGCAACCCCGGGGACATTCCGGCGCCGGGAAACTGGGGGGGAAATAACCACATCGCCACGTTCCGGCCTAGCGACGGCAGCTGGAACATCCGCAACGGTGCCCCCACCGTGTTCGGGCAGAGCGGCGATATCCCGGTCTGACACCGGAGCTGATGCTCACGCCCCTGGCCCGCGTGGTCCAGGGGCGTGAAGCATGTCCGGGGCCCGCGCCGAGGCCCACGGCCGACAAGGCGGCCACCGGTCTTCGGTCCCGTCCCCGTTCAGATCGAGCAGGAGGGGGTGGCAGACGCGCGGCCAGGCACCGGACGCGGTGTACAGAGCCGACCAGGACAAACCCCAGCGTCTGGGTGGGCGGCGGCCTTCGAGCTCCACCGCCTCCGGTGCGGTCGCCGGTCACCGGTTGGGCCACGTCTGCGGCCCAGGGCACGACACAGTCGTGGTGGCGAGGGCAGGCGTCGCCGTCGCCGGTTGGAGTTGGGCCGTGAGCCGGCCAGCCCGCCCCCGTCCGCTAGCGGGGCGCCTGGATCGGCTGCCCCGCGCCGGAGCGCACACGTCCGGGACGGGTGTGCAGGGCCGCCACGGCCCGCGCCCAGCCGCCGGGCCCGCTACCTCGACGCCGCGCCGCCCGACAGCAGTCGGCAGCGGACCTGATTTCAGGAGCGGCAGCGGTCAGGGGAGCTTCAAGGTAATGGTCACGCTGGGCGGGTTGGCGTCCAGCTGGCCGACGTTGTCGGTGGCCCGCGCAGTGATCTTGTACGTTCCCGCCGGCAACGCGACGGTCGAGTAGTTCCAGTTGGTGGCCGGGCCGCCGAGTGGGTTGGTCACGAACGCGTTGACCCACGCCGGCTTTCCCACGGTGCCTGTCGCGGTGATGCCGACAGTGCTGCCAGGGTTGGCGATGAGCAGCTGCACCGCGGCGATCGAGTTGTCGTCGAACGCGCGGCCACCGATGGAGATCACCCCGCCAGTGCCCTTGATCACCGCTGCTGCCAGTGGGTTGTTCAGTTGGGTTGTCGGGGTCGCGTCGCCGGGGAACACCTTGAAAGTGGTCCGGGACCCGGTGGCGGTCGAGTCGACGTTGCCGTCGGTGCCGATGGCGATGGCGTCGACCTGGTAGGAGCCGTTGGCCGGCACCGTGACGGTCCCGGTCCAGCCGGTACTCGCCCCACCGGGAGTGTCCAACGTGGTCGGCAGGTACGCCGGAGCCGAACCTGTCGTCCCGTCCGCATTCAGGTACCAGCCGGCGCTGCTGCTTTGGACCACCAGGTCCACTGCTGCGACCCCCGGCGGGTAGCTGGCGTTGCCGGCAAGCGCGAGGGTCAAGGTGGAGAACGAGGTGGACGCCGGCGTGGTCAGGTTGGTCACCGGCTCGACGGTTGCCCCCGCAGGCCACTGGTCGACCAGTGCCGCCGGCCGGGAAGCCGATGGCGTGATGATGCCGTTGGCGTCGACCGCTTCTGCGGATACCGAGTACGCGCCGTACGGCAGGCTCGGCACATCGATCGTCCAGGTCACGGTGCTGGCGCCAGGGCTGTCGAGGGTGGCCGGCCGCCACGACGCGGGTCCGAAGGTTCCGGCGATCTGGGGTCCGAGCGCGAACCGGTTGTCAGCCACCCGGACCAGCACCTTGGAGATTCCGGCCAGGGAGCTGGCCGTGCCGGTGACCGTGAACGTCGGCGCAACGAGCTGCTTGGCCACCGGAGATGTCATGACGACAACCGGAGTGGGGCTGCTGGGTGCCATCAGGAACTTGTCGCTGAACCCGCGGGGGTCGGCGCCGCCGGCGTTGTCCAGGCCGGTGGCCATCGCCGTCCAGTTGCCGTCCGGGAGCTGGACGGTCAGCGACCACGTCGTCGAGGTCGAGCCGGGGTTGGCCAGCGTCGCTGAGAACGGGGCGAAGTCACCCACCGACCAGTCCGGGTTCAGGTAGCCGGCGAGGTCGGTGTTGTAGAAGCTCAGCTGCACCGCCGCCACCCCGTACGGGGAGGACGTCGTGCCCGACACGGTGATCGTGTTCGAGGTGAAGTCCTGCTCCCCGGAAGTCGGAGAGGTCCAGGTGACCTTCGGCCCCGGGTCGCTTGGGTCGTTGGTGAAGAACGGCACCTGCGCCTTGACCGGCTCGCTCGCGCCGGAGACGTCGACCGTGCGGACCAGCAACGTGAAGCTTCCGCTCTTGGGAAGGTTCAGCGTCGGAAGCGACCACGCGGTGCTGGTCGCCGACGGGCTCGCCAACGCGGCATTGAATGCGTAGAAGGCGGCCCCCCAGGTGACCCCGTCGGCCTGGAGCCACGTGCCGGCGACGGCGTCCTTGACCTCCACCTGCACCTTCTTGACCCCACCCGGAGAGGTCGAGGTCCCCGCCACGGGGACGGGCCCCACGTTGACGTTGGCGCCGAGCGCCGGCGAGGTGACGATGCTGTGGGGCAGCGTCGGGTCGTACGAGGTCGTGTACAGGGCGGCCATCCCGCTGCGGCCGCTCGCCTGCCCGTCGACGTGCTGGCCGTCGTCGCCGATCAACAGCTCGTTCCCGGCCACCAGCAGGGCCGTGACCCCGTGCTGGCCGTCAGCACTGGAGTACCAGTTCAGGGCCCGCCCGGTCGACGGGTCCAGCGCATCGACGTGGTAGCGGTAGACCACCTGCGACCCGAGCACCCGGGCACCGCCTGCCGGGCCCCAGCCGTAGTTCGTGTTCGGGTCGCCGGGGTAAGGCAGGTCCGAGCCGACAGCGTCGGTGTAGCGGAAGTGCCCGCCCACGTAGACGGTCCCCGACGAGTCGGTCGTGATCGAGTACGACGAGTCGAACTGGCGGTTCACCCACGTGACAGCCGCGGGCAGCGGCACCGAAATGTCGAAGCGCTGGACCGAGTCGTTGGCCGGCGGTTTGTCGCCGCCGGTGTTGGAGGTGACGAACCACGTGCCGTCCGGGCCCCAGGCCGCGTCGGTGACCCGAACGGTCCCGCCCGAGTTCGACAGGTTGTCCTTCCAGAACGTGGTGTACCAGGGGTCCACGGTGGCTGTCGGGGTGTCGATGTCGATGATCGCGATGCCGAAACGCTCCAGCCCACCGACGAACTGGGCGGTGTGCGCGACCAGCAGGCGGGTGCCGTCGGGGGAGACCCGAAGTGCGTGCACGCCCATGTAGCCGCCGTTGCCCACCGGTCCCGACAGGGGCAGGTTGAACCCGGCCGCCACGGCGCCGGTGCCGGCGTCGAGCTCAGCCAGGTCAGTGCGTGGCGTCGAGGCGATCGTCGTGAACTGGCCACCGACGAACAGACGGCTGCCGAGCCGGGCCAGCGCCTGGACCGGGCCGTTGGCGGTGGCCGAGAACGCGGTGTCTGTGGTGCCGTCGGACAGCAGCCGGACCAGGTGCGCAGATGGGGCGCCGTTCACGTTCTTGAACTGGCCACCGACGTAGACCGCCGAACCGTCGGGGCTGGCGGTCAGCGCATCGACCTCGCCGTCCACCACCGGGCGGAAAGCCGCGTCGAAGGTGCCTGTGGCCAGGTCGTAGGCGAACAGGCGCGGCTGGATCACTTTGCTGCCGTCGGGCATCTTGAGCGTGGTGAAAGTGCCACCCACGACGATCTCGCTGCCCATCTGGGCGAACGTCAGCACCGCGCCGTCAGTGATCACCGGCAGGCCGGCCGGAGCGGTGGCCTGGGCTGCAGGCCCTGTTCCGACCAGCACAGCGGCCGCCACCACCACCAGCGCCACAAATCCGGACATTCTGGATGGACGGTGCACAGCAATCCCCCGCTTCGCGTGTTCTCCTCCGAGTGGCACCACCCGCATCCGGCGCCTGCCGCAACAGTAGGGCGGCGCGGCGTTCAGGTTCCCCTCCGCTGACCGAACGGCCCCCCAACTCCGACCGAAACTACGAACGGCACGGGCGCGGCGTGGCCGCGCGTGCTAGACAGTCTTCGATCACCGCCGCAGACAGGAGACGTCGTCATGACCGTGGTGCGCGCAGGCCTGGTGCAGACCACCTGGACCGGTGACAAAGAGTCGATGATCAAGGCCCACGAGGAGTTCGCCCGAGACGCCGCCGGACAGGGCGCCCAGGTGGTCTGCTTCCAGGAGCTGTTCTACGGCCCGTACTTCTGCCAGGTCCAGGACGCCAGCTTCTACTCCTACGCCGAGTCTGTGCCCGGGCCGACGGTCGAGCGGTTCTCGGCGCTGGCAGCCGAGCTCGGCATCGTCCTGGTCCTGCCGGTGTACGAGCAGGAACAGCCGGGATTCCTCTACAACACCGCGGCGGTGCTGGACGCCGACGGCAGCTACCTGGGCAAGTACCGTAAGCACCACATCCCGCACGTGAACGGGTTCTGGGAGAAGTTCTACTTCCGCCCGGGCAACCTCGGGTTCCCCGTATTCGACACCGCAGTGGGCAAGGTCGGGGTCTACATCTGCTACGACCGGCACTTCCCCGAAGGGTGGCGTGCCCTGGGGATCAACGGCGCCGAGATCGTCTTCAACCCGTCGGCCACCAGCCGCGGCCTGTCGTCCTACCTGTGGAAGCTTGAGCAGCCTGCGGCAGCGGTCGCCAACGAGTACTTCGTCGGGGCGATCAACCGGGTAGGCGTCGAGGACCTCGGAGACGACGACTTCTACGGCACCTCGTACTTCGTGGACCCAGAGGGCAAGTTCGTCGGGGAGGTCGCCGACGGGCACGCCCCCGAGCTGGTCCTTCGAGACCTGGAGATGGACCTGCTGACTGAGGTGCGCAACCGCTGGGCCTTCTACCGTGACCGCCGCCCAGACGCGTACAGCGACCTGGTCAAGCCCTGAGCCGGCGAGACACAGATGACCATCTTGATCTCAGGCGGAACAGTGGTCGGGCCGACCGGGGCGGCGCGGGCCGACGTGCTGGTGGACGGCGAGCGGGTCGCGGCCCTGGTCGAGCCGGGCTCGAACGCCCTGGGCGCGGACCTGTCGGCCTCTGCGGAGCGCGTGATCGACGCCACCGGCAAGTACGTGATCCCCGGCGGCGTGGACTGCCACACTCACATGGAGCTGCCTTTCGGGGGCACCCTCGCCTCCGACACCTTCGAGACAGGCACCAGGGCCGCCGCCTGGGGCGGCACCACCACCATCATCGACTTCGCCGTGCAAAAGCACGGTGAGCGGGTCCAGGACGCCCTGGCCGCGTGGCACGCCAAGGCAGCCGGCGAGTGCGCGATCGACTATGCGTTCCATCAGATCGTCGGCGGGGTCGACGACGAGTCACTCAAGGCCATGGACGAGCTGGTGTCCGAAGGGATCACCAGCTTCAAGCTCTTCATGGCCTACCCGGGGGTCTTCTACAGCGACGACGGGCAGATCCTGCGGGCCATGCAGGTCGCCGCGAACAACGGCGCCATGATCATGATGCACGCCGAGAACGGCACCGCCATCGACGTCCTGGTCCAGCAGGCGCTGGCTCGGGGACAGACCGCCCCGGTCAACCACGGACTGACCCGGCCCCCGACGACCGAGTCCGAGGCAACCAGCCGGGCCATCGCCCTGGCGACACTGACGGGGTCGCCGCTGTACGTCGTCCACATGTCGGCGAAGCAGGCCGTGGCCACCTTGGCGGCGGCCCGCGACGAAGGACACAACGTCTTCGGCGAAACCTGTCCGCAGTACCTGTACCTGTCGCTGGAGGAGCAGCTCGGGGCTCCCGGCTTCGAGGGCGCCAAATGGGTCTGCTCGACCCCGCTGCGCTCGCGGGCCGAAGGCCACCAGGACGAGCTGTGGAAGTACCTGCGCACGAACGACCTGAGCGTTGTCTCGACCGACCACTGCCCGTTCTGCTTCAAGGAGCAAAAGGAGCTGGGGCTCGGCGACTTCTCCAAGATCCCCAACGGCATCGGGTCGGTCGAGCACCGCATGGACCTGATCTACCAAGGGGTCGTCGACGGCAGGATCGGCCTGGCCCGATGGGTCGAGCTGTGCTCGACCACTCCGGCCCGGATGTTCGGCCTCTACCCACGCAAAGGGGTGCTCGCGCCCGGCTCGGACGCCGACATTGTCATCTACGACCCCGCGGGCCACACGAGCATCGGTGTGGACAAGACACACCACATGAACATGGACCACTCGGCGTGGGAGGGCTTCGAGATCGACGGCCACGTAGACGTGGTGCTGTCCCGCGGGTCCGTGGTGATCGACTCCGGCCAGTACCTGGGCCGCAAGGGCCACGGCTCCTACCTGCGCCGCGGCCTGTCCCAGTACCTGATCTGACCCACGGCGCCGCCGACACCACCGCCGACCCGACCAGATGCCGACCCACGAAAGTCCGACCCCACTGCTCGCAGTGGCGGCCGAAGACAGGAGCACAGATGGACATCGGTGTGGTCCTGCAGTGCAACCCGCCGGCTTCGCGGGTGGTGGAGCTAGCTCGCACAGCTGAGACGCACGGGTTCTCTCACGTGTGGACCTTCGACTCCCACCTACTGTGGGAGGAGCCGTTCGTCATCTACAGCCAGATCCTGGCCTCAACGCGAAAAGTCACCGTCGGGCCGATGGTCACCAACCCCGCGACGAGGGACTGGACGGTCACTGCGTCACTGTTCGCGACCCTCAACGAGATGTTCGGCAACCGGACGGTGTGCGGGATCGGCCGCGGGGACTCCGCGGTTAGGGTGCTCAACGGCAAACCGACCACGCTGGACACCCTGCGGGAGTCGATCCACGTCATCCGCGAGCTGGCCAACGGGCGCGCCGTCGAACACCAAGGGTCGGTGCTTCGACTGCCATGGGGCACTGCCTCACGCCTGGAGTGCTGGGTCGCTGCCTACGGACCCAAGGCCCTGGCGCTGGCCGGGGAGGTCGGCGACGGGTTCATCCTGCAGCTCGCCGACCCGGACATCGCGGCCTGGACGATCGGTGCCGTCCGCAGCGCTGCCGAGGCCGCCGGCCGCGACCCCGACTCCATCAAGATCTGCGTCGCCGCCCCCGCATACGTCGGCGACGACATGGCCCACATGCGCGACCAGTGCCGGTGGTTCGGCGGAATGGTCGGAAACCACGTCGCCGACCTGGTGGCCCGGTACGGCGCCGGCGAGGCCTCCGGGGTTCCGAAGGCACTCACCGACTACATCGCCGGCCGCACCGGCTACGACTACAACGAGCACGGCCGGGCCGGCAACGAGCACACAGCGTTCGTGCCCGACGAGATCGTCGACCGCTTCTGCATCCTGGGCCCGGTCGAAACCCAGGTGGCCCGACTCAAGGAGCTGGCCGCGCTAGGGGTGGACCAGTTCGCGGTCTACCTCCAGCACGACGGCAAGTCGGCCACCTTGGACGCCTACGGCGAGACCGTCATCCCCGCGATCGCCGAGCACGTGCGCGCAAAGACCTGACGCTTCCGGCCCGCTGGAGGCCCGGCCTCATTCCACGCAGCACAGCCCGGCGCGCAAGCCGCGGCCCGCGTCCGCAGCCTCGAGAACGCCCGCCGGGGGCAGTGGAGGATTCGGCTGGCACCACACACCGTCAGCATGGGCACCCGCCCCGGGACGACATCTCCCGCGGCGACCCCGCGTCGGGACCGGCAGCGTCGACGGCGCGCCGCTTCATATCTTTCCACCAGGTTCCGTGTCACAGTTGGTCACCCTCAGCGCGCTCGGTCGTCCGAAACCTGTGCTCCCTTGCCGCTCACTCTGGAGAAGGCGGCATCCCGGATGAACGATGGCGTGATCACTGCGCGGCGGGTCGAGACCGACGCGACCTACGACGGAACCACGCCCTTCCCCGACCAGACCGAACCTGAGACCGCCGGCTCGAAATGGGTGCGCATCGGGGTGACGCTGGCACTGGTCGTGGGCCCGTTCGCCGGCCTCGTCCTGGCCGCCGTCTGGGCATGGGGCCGCGCCTTCAGCCCGGTCGACCTGTCGCTGGCTCTGTTCTTCTACGTCCTGACGGGCCTAGGGGTCACCGTCGGCTACCACCGCGGCGCAACCCACGGCAGCTTCCGTTCCAAGCGCCCCCTCATGCTGGGGCTGGTCGTGGCCGGGTCGATGGCGTTCCAAGGTGGTCTGGTGGACTGGGTCACGACCCACCGAAAGCACCACGCCTTCACAGACCGCCCCGGCGACCCGCACTCCCCCTACCGGTACGGCACGGGCTGGTGGGCCCAGAGCAGGGGCCTGGTCGACGCCCACATGGGCTGGTTCCTTCGCCACGAGCCGATCTCGTCTGCGAAGTACGCCCCCGACCTGGTCGCCGATCCCATGATGCGCCGTGTCGGTGCCTGGTTCCCGGCCATCTGCGTGGCATCCCTGACGCTGCCGTTCCTGGCCGGCTGGGCCATCACCGGCAGCCTGCGCGGCGCATGGACGGCACTGATCTGGGCCGGGCTGGCCCGCGTCGCCGTCCTGCAGCACGTGACCTGGAGCGTCAACTCGCTGTGCCACATGATCGGCAACCGCCCCTACGCCACCCGCAAGTACGACCGCGCCACCAACCTGTGGCCGCTGGCGCTGCTCTCCTTCGGGGAGAGCTGGCACAACGGGCACCACTCCGACCCGTCCTGCGCCCGGCACGGCCGCGGCCGATTCCAGCTCGACGTGTCCGCCTCCACGATCCGGCTGTTCGAGAAGCTCGGCTGGGTGAGCTGCGTTCGCTGGCCCAAGGACCGGCAGCGAAACCTCGTCTCGGGACCTTAGCCCCTGCGCTCGGCGTGTGGATCTAGGCCAGGGTTGCACCCGAGGAGGTCCAGGTGGCCAACGCCGAGGGTGGTCGACGTGCTCGACCCATGCCCCAAACGCGCCGCGCCACCGCTGGGGCCTGCCTTGTTCGGTGCCGACCCGCCGTCGGGCGTTGTCGGACTCGCTCGTCGGTCGCGGGCACACGCCCCGCTTGACATAGTCCAGGAGGTCTCGTGATCAACCAGCTGTGGGGTCCGCTGTTCGACCTGACAGGTGATGGCGGCTACAAGGCGTGGACGATCGGCGACTGGTTCGTGATGAAGTACGCGAACATCGTCGTCATAGCCATCATCGCTGTCATCTTCCTCGCCGCCATGTTCATCAACATCCCCGACCGCAAGAGCGCCCCCGCCGCCGAGGAGTCCTCGTGAGCGCGCAGGTTGACACACCCGAGGCCACCCCGGGCGCCGACCCGGACGAGGCCTTCTCCTGGACAGAGCCGTCGCCGTGGGTCCGCTCCTGGCTGGTGCGGAACCTGCCGCTGCGCCGGCTACTGCCGGACCGCGAGCCAGAGTATGTCTCCTCCGCCCTGTACCTGATGGGTGTGCTGACCCTGGCCGCATTCATCGTCATCATCATCAGCGGGGTGGTCCTGGCCGTCGGCGGAGTGCAGTGGTGGCACCACAGCACCCTCGGGGCCTTCATGAACAGCGTCCACTTCTGGGGCGTCCAGGCCTTCTTCCTGTTCATGGCAGTCCACGCACTGTTCAACTTCTTCATCATGGCCTGGCGCGGCGGCCGCGGGTTCACCTGGGTGACCGGGGTGCTGGCCTTCCTGCTCGCGATCGTGACGGCGTTCACCGGGTTCCTGATGATGACCAACTGGGACTCGCAGTACGTCGC
>Ga0075015_100001067_pt1 | contig 10177 bp, 8 predicted proteins | sample AleBraG_ABR_2013_FD_71476 | JGI IMG/M metagenome (GOLD analysis project Ga0075015, IMG submission 71476) | Freshwater sediment microbial communities in response to fracking from Pennsylvania, USA - Alex Branch Run_MetaG_ABR_2013 | ecosystem: Environmental > Aquatic > Freshwater > Creek >...
TGGTGTGCGGGCGGTGCCGCAGCTGCCTGGGTGGGGCCCGCCAGCTGTGCCCGAACACCGTCAGCGTCGGCGTCGACCGCGACGGCGGTTTCGCCGAGCTCGTCGTCGTACCGGCGACCAACGTCTGGCGCCACCCCCGCCCGATCGACCCGGACGTGGCAGCCATCTTCGACCCGTTCGGCAACGCCGTGCACTCCGCTCTGAGCTTTCGGGTCCTCGGAGAGGACGTCTTGATCACCGGAGCCGGCCCGATCGGCATCATGGCCGCCTCGGTGGTCCGCCACGCCGGCGCCCGACACGTGGTCATCACCGACATCAGCGCCGAACGTCTCGAGCTGTCCCGCGCCATGGCAGCAGTGACCCGCGCGGTCGACGTGTCGACCACCTCGGTGGACGAGGTGATGTCCGACCTGGGCATGGTCGAGGGGTTCGACGTCGGCCTGGAGATGTCGGGAGCCCCCGACGCCCTGCACACCATGATCAACTCCATGGCCCACGGAGGCGAGGTCGCGCTCCTGGGGCTTCCGTCCGGCCAGATCCAGTTCGACTGGGACCGGGTGATCCGCTCGATGCTCACCATCAAAGGGATCTTCGGCCGCGAGATGTTCGAGACCTGGTACGCCATGTCAGTCCTGGTCAACGCAGGCCTGGACATCGCCCCGGTGATCACCCACCGGTTCGCGTGCACCGAGTTCGAGGAGGCGTTCGACGTCGCCGCCAGCGGGCACTGCGGCAAGGTCATTCTGGACTGGACCCAGGCCTAGGCGATGACCCACACCACCGACGCACTGCGCGCCGAGCTGTCCCAGCGACTGCAGCAGATGCACACAACCGGGGTCTTCAAGCCCGAACGCGTCATGACTTCCCCGCAGGCCACCCACGTCACCGACGACGCCGGACGGCCCATCCTCAACCTGTGCGCCAACAACTACCTGGGACTCGCCGACGACCCCCGGGTCATCGACGCCGCCAGGGCAGCCCTGCTCACCTGGGGCTTCGGCATGGCGTCGGTGCGGTTCATCTGCGGCACCCAAACCATCCACCGCACCCTGGAAGGACGGCTTGCTGACCTGGTTGGCGCGGAGGACGCCATCTTGTTCGGATCCTGCTTCGACGCCAACGGCGGGGTCTTCGAAGCCCTGTTCGACGAACGCGACGCGGTGATCTCAGACGCCCTCAACCACGCGTCGATCATCGACGGGATCAGGCTCTGCAAGGCAGAACGGCTCCGCTACGCAAACCGCGACATGGCCGAGCTCGAGGACCGGCTCAAAGAGTCCGCAGGAAAGCGCTACCGGCTCATCGTCACCGACGGGGTCTTCTCGATGGACGGCTACCTGGCCCCACTGGCCCAGATCTGCGACCTCGCGCAGACCTACGACGCACTGGTCATGGTCGACGACTCGCACGCCGTCGGGTTCATCGGCCCCAACGGGGGCGGCACCGTGGAGCTCGCCGGGGTCAGCGACCGCGTCGACATCGTCACCGGCACCCTCGGCAAAGCGCTGGGCGGGGCATCCGGCGGCTACGTCGCCGGCCGCGCCGAGATCGTGCAGGTGCTGCGCCAACGGGCCCGCCCCTACCTGTTCTCGAACTCAGTCGCCCCGTCGATCGTTGCCGCCTCACTGCAGGTGCTCGACCTGCTCGCCGAGTCCGCCGAGCTACGCACCAACGTCCACACCAACGCCGCCAGGTTCCGCACCCAGATGACCGACGCCGGATTCGAGCTGCTGCCCGGGCAGCACCCCATCGTCCCGGTCATGTTCGGCGACGCCCTGGTCGCCGCAGCCGTCGCCGAAGAGCTGTTCACCCACGGCGTGTACGCGGTCGCGTTCTCATTCCCCGTCGTCCCGCAAGGCAAGGCCCGGATCCGGGTCCAGCTGTCCGCGGCCCACACCAGCGACGACGTCGACACCGCGGTCGCCGCCTTCATCGCCGCCCGCACGGCAGTGACAGGCGAACGGGGGTAGCGGCCGTGCCGCACTTCCAGCTCGTCTGGCAGCAGGCCGCGGTCCTGGCCACGATCTTCGCCGCGGTAGGGGTGCTGGCGCCGCCAGTGCTGCGTCGGCGCCCGGTCGGGCGCCGACGCTGGTTCGAGATAGTCACCGCCGGGGCCCGCGAAGGCGCCGTGGTGATGGTGCTGTTCACCATCTGGCAGATCGCCGCCGGACTCGCCCTGACCAAAGTCGCCGGCGCCTTCGACCGGGCGCACACGATCCTGCGCATCGAGTCCTGGCTCCCGCTGCCGACTGAGCTCACCGTCCAGCACTGGGTCCTGCCGCACCCGGAGCTGGTCAAAGCGATGAACACGTTCTACCTGTACGTCCACATCAACAGCATCACCATCTTCCTGATCTGGCTGTTCGTGCGGCACCGCGACCACTACCCCTGGGCCCGCAACACCCTGGTCCTGCTCACCGCCCCATGCCTGCTTATCCAGATGATCCCGGTCGCCCCGCCTCGGATGCTCACCAACCTCGGCTTCGTCGACACGGCGAACCTGTACGGACAGTCGATCTACGGCCCGTTCGGCAGCGGGATGGCCGACCAGCTGTCCGCGATGCCATCGGTCCACGTCGGCTGGGCGCTGCTGATCGCTGTGGTGGTGATCAAGGTCAGCACGAGCCGCTGGCGGTGGCTGATCCTGGCCCACCCCGCCGTAACCATCATCGTCGTGGTCGCCACCGCCAACCACTTCTGGCTCGACGGCATCGTCGCCGCCGGGATCCTCGCCCTCGCACTGCCCGCCGCTACCCTCGCCGAGACCTGGCTGGCCCCGCGCCGCGGCGCCACCGGCAGCCAGCCCCAGCCGGCGCCAGCCCTGGACGCACCCTCACCCGACCGTGCCAAGGTGGTCCAATGACCCCCCTCGAACTGCAGGGACTTCGCACAGTCATCTATCCGGTCACCGACCTGGCAACGGCCAAAACCTGGTGGACTGGGCTGCTCGGCCAGGAGCCGTACTTCGACCAGCCCTTCTACGTCGGCTACCAGGTGGCCGGCTACGAGCTGGGGCTGCTCCCCGACGCCGACCCCACCGACGGGGCCCTGACCTACTGGGCGGTGCCGGACTGCGCGGCCGCAGTCGCCCAGGCCGTGGCCGCCGGCGCCAGCGAGCACAGCCCGGCCACGGAGGTCGGCGACGGCATCGTCACCGCAGCGGTCCGCACCCCCGACGGTTCCATCCTGGGGCTCATCAACAACCCCCACTTCCGGATGTGACGGTCCCCGCCGGCTGTGCAATGCTCGTGTTACACGCGCGACGGCGATCCCGGAGGCGGTGCCATGTTCGAGGAAGGCCAGCTCTACGCGCCGATCACCCACGGCGCCGACGGCGAGGTCGAAGTACAGCTGTCCGCTGACCACCCGGGCGTCGGCGACCCGGTGTACCGGGCCCGCCGCAACGCGATCGCGGCCCTGGCGCTGGCGTGGACACCGGGCCACGACATCCCCCAGGCCGAGTACACCCAGCAGGAGCAGGACGTCTGGGTCCAGGTCAGCAGCGAACTCACCGGGCTGCACCGCAGCTTTGCCTGCGCAGAGTTCCTGGCCGGCGCCCAGCGGCTGCGTCTGCCGGCCGACCGGATCCCCCAGCTCGACGAGGTGACGGCAGCGGTCCAGCCGTTGACCGGCTTCCACTACGTGCCCGCTGCCGGGCTGGTGCCGCTTCGCGACTTCTACGGCTCCCTCGCCGACTCGGTGTTCCACTCGACCCAGTACATCCGGCACCACTCGGTGCCGCTCTACACCCCGGAGCCGGACGTCATCCACGAGGTCGTCGGGCACGCAAACTGTCTGGCCAGCGACCGGTTCGCCCGGCTGTACCGGGCAGCCGGCGGCGCCGCCCGGCGCGTCGAGACACCGGCGGCGCTGGAGTTCGTGTCCAAGGTCTTCTGGTTCTCCCTGGAGTTCGGGGTGCTGCGCGAAGCCGGCCAGGTCCGCACCTACGGGGCAGGCCTGCTGTCGTCCTATGGCGAGATCCAGGAAATCGCCCACGCCGACCTGCGGCCCCTGGACGTGTCAAGGATGGGTGTACAGACCTACGACATCACCCACTACCAGCCGGTGCTGTTCTGCGCCGACGGCTTCAGCCAGGTCGAGGACGTCGTAGGGGCGTTCTTCGACACCGTTGACGACGCCCTCGTCGACACGCTGACCTCGCCAGGGGTGAGCCAGCTCAGCCGGTGACCTTCGGGATCAGCCGGGTCTGGTCAAGCTCGGACTCGGCATGCCGCGGAACCACCAGCACCGGCACGGTGGAGACCCGCAGAATCTTCTGCGCCGTGTCCCCGAGGAACACCCGACGCAACGGCCCGGCAGTGCCCGACCCGCAGACCAGGACCTCGTCCTGGGTGAAGTCAACCGCCGCCATGGCATGCTCGAAGTCCTCGCCCTCTGCGATCTCGGCGGTGAGCCGGGTGGAGAACGGCGCCTCGACCAGCGCCTGGTCCAGGAACTGGCGCGCGTCGCCCCGCAGCTCGTCCAGGGCACCGGCGAAGCTCGGCAGCATCCGAGGTGGCTGCACCACCAACGTGACCAGGCGCAGCGGCGCCCCGGTCCGTCGGCACAGCTTGATCGCCGCGTTCAGCGCCTCAGCCGAGTCCAGGCTGCGCTGGTAAGCGACCGTGACCCTGCTGGGAAGCAACGACACCTTCCGGTACACGTACCCGGTGGGGGTCAGCAGCACCGGCACAGAGGCGCCGTGCAGCAGCTGCCCGGACGTGGACCCCATCGCGAGATGGTCATGGTCCCCGCCGGGCGCGGACCCGATGACGATGATCGATGCGCCCACCTCCTCGGCCACCTCGATCAGGCCCCGCCCACTCGAGGTGTGCGCATGGACGTTCACCTCGTGCAGCACGTCGCGGGTCAGCCGGGCCACCGACCGGTTCAAGGTGGTGCGCGCCTGCTCCACCAGATAGCCACGCCACTCGACATCCACGGCGCCCTCGTTGTGCGCGCGCCACGGCGTCGGATACACGTGGGTCAACACCAGCTCGGCGCGCATCGAACGAGCCAGCGCCTCGCCGCAGGCGAGCGCATCGTCGCCCTGCTCGTCCGGCTGAACCCCCACCAGGATCTTCACGGTGTCCCTCTCAGCTTCGACGAACCCAGGTCCCACGCACGAACCCCACCCAGCAAGCCGGCGGTGTTCGACACGATCGTGACATCCGCAGCGACATCGGCCGGCAAGTACTTCGCGTTCCCGCCCCCGATGAAGAGCCGGTCGAAGTACACCACCGGCCGCAGGACATCCACCGCACGGCGGACCCGACCCACCCACTTGGCAGGCCCTGCCGCCCTGCGGGCATGGTCGCCGAGCTGCTCGTCATACGTCTGGCCATGCCGAAAGGGATGGTGAGACAACTCCAGGTGAGGAGCCAGGACCCCGTCGCTGAACATCGCCGAACCCAGCCCGGTCCCCAACGTCAGCACCAGCTCAAGCCCCGCCCCGGTCACCACCGCCGCCCCCTGAACCTCGGCGTCGTTGAGGACCCGAGTGGGCCGACCGAACGCCTCGGTCAAAGCCCGCTGAGCATCGAAACCACGCCAGCAACGGTCGAGAGCATCGTCCAGCGCAGTGAACGGACCCGCCAGCCTCGGGTAGTGCGGCGTCGACACGACCCGACCCCCGCGGATCATCCCCGGCATTCCGACCGTCGCCCGGTCGAAAGGTCCCAGGTCTGAAGTCAAAGCCACCAGCTCTGCGACGAACCGGTCCGGCGAAAGCGGGTACGGAGTCCGGATACGTACCCGCTCCCCGACCTGCCCCCCGTTCTCGTCAAGCAACAGGGCCTTGAGGCGAGTCCCGCCGCAGTCGACCGACAAGGTGGTCAGTGTCATGGCGGACAGCCTGACGGATCGACCCGACCCCAGCTACAGCAGCCCCCTGCGGGTCGCCTCCACACCCATGCCGAAGCGGGTCTGAGCGCCAAGCTTGTGCTGGAGCTGGGCGAGCCGGCGGCCAATGGTGCGCGGCGAAGTCCCCAAGTGCCGGCTGATCGCGGTGTCGGTCATATCCGTGGACAGCATCCGCAACAAGGCAAGCTCGGACTCGCTGAAGCCCTCAGGACCGCGGCCCTGCCGGGTCAACGGCGCCGACCGCAGCCAAAGGTCCTCGAACGTGTGCAGCAGATCCTGGACCAGGAGATGCCCGTGGACCACCAAGGCGGCCGTGACCCAAGCGCCATCGGCGGCCAGCGGCAGCATCGCACTGGTCCCGTCAGCAACCATGAACCGGATCGGCAGATGCGACAACAGTCTCGACTGCTCCCCGAGGTCACGGGCCTGGCGGATGTACTCGTTGTATCCGGCGACCCGGAAGGCGTCACTGGCATAGATGGTCCGCACCGTGACACCGCGCTCAAGAGCATCCAACATGGCCGGGACGAGCGGATGCGGATCCAGCGGTCGAACGAACGGCTGGCGGTCCAAGTTGAGAACCTCCAGTCGAGCACTACACAACATCTCGTGCACCGCCTCGTTCACCCCACTGCCGACGACGACCGTCGCCGCGTCGACCAAGCCGTCCTGCCCAGGATGACGCTGCCCATACAGGCGGGACAGCTGCTCCACCGTCGCGCCAGCGCTGATCAGGTTCGCGGCGTGCGTCTGCAGCAGCGCACCCAAACTTTCGGTCGGTGGTTCCGGGACGTACTCCACCTCCCGAGAACCCGACGCAGCAAGCCCCTGACCTGGCACATACGAGAGGCTCTCGGCGTTGCTGCGGCTGATCAGCCGCAACGCCTGCAGACGAGCAAGAGCCTGCTCCACCTCCATCGGAGGCAGCCGCAACAGCCGCGCAGTGCCGCGGGCGGAACCCGCCCCGGAGGCGATCACCTGCCGATAGACGCGCTCCTCGACTGGCGAGAGCCCCAAAGGACCGAGCCCCGCCGTTCGCGAGCGGGCCGCCAGGCTCGCCCCCGGCTCCAGACTGGTCTCGGTGCAGTCGGGGGACTCCGCGTCGGACAGCCGCTGCGGCTCCGCGGGCCCTGGCCGCCCGCTTTCCGAGTCCCGGGCGATTCCTGACCGGTGGATCGAGGCATGGTTCTGGTGCACGTTCTCCCGCTCGGCTGTCACCGTGCACCTGACTTCCCCCGGGCCGGAGTTGGGTAGTTCCCAGCCACCGGCGCGCAGCTGTGTCCGTCTGTCGCCCCAAGGGCCCCTTGGGCCCGAAGGGTCCCGAGATGATCATCTTAGGCACCCGACACTGAGCCGAGCCTGGCCGACTTCGGCCATGACACTTTTCGGACGTTGCCAACGGGGCATCGACGGGTCAGAGTCGACGAGCCACGAGGATGCGCGTCGACGTCGACCCCCGAGTCGACTCGCGCATCCCGCGCGATGGGGGAGGGCGGCTCTCGCTCCCGTTGCGCGGGCGTGGCGGGCAGCGTCGCCCAGAGCGGTCCCCTCCGGGTCCAGCGGGCCACGCTAGCCCGGGCCTGGCCCGCTCCGGCACGGCCAGTGTGGAGCGGGCCAGGTCGCCCGCCGGAGCCGGCCCTCAATTGCGCTTTCGCGGGCCCCCGTCGTCGCCTGGTCGGACCAGCTCGAAAAGCTCACTGACTGGGATATTGAGCGCTTCGGCAACACTGAACACGCTGTCCAGACGCGGCGAGAACGCGCCTGTCTCCATGCGGCTGATGCTCTTGCGGTCGATGCCACACCGCTCCGCGAGCGCCTCCTGACTCAGACCCGCCGCAAGGCGCTGCTCCCGCACCGTGTCCCCGAACTGTTCTCGCCGCTCCCGCACATGATCAGGTCGCGGGGTGGCAGGCACCGCTGCAGGCTCGCCGCCACCGCGACGGAAGTCCGTACCAGAAATGGTACATCTGTTCGAACGACCCCCCCGTGACAGCGCGACGTGAGGATTGGGGCTGGCGAGACCCATAACCGATCACCGGCGTTCGTACGCACTGACGATGAAGCCCGGACGATCGCCGTCGGCAACAGCGCTGGGGGCCTCGAGCTGTCGCGGCGAGCTGACCCCGACCCGCGTTAGCCCCTCAGACCGCGGACGCAGACGACCAGGCACACTGTGTGCCGAACAGGAGGGCTCGCCTAGTGGCCGAGTGCGGCGGACTTGAAAACCGGGGAATCGGCGTCCGCAGCCGTCCGCAGGTGTCCGTCTGAGCGTGAGATCAGCGCTCAAGGACCGTGATGAGTCCGCTGGCGGCCGCTCACGTTCGCTGGGGTTGCTGGCAGGCGGCCACCGCCGGGTTGATCAGATCTCTGGACTCACAGGGATGGGTGTCCTGCGAACCAAAGATCGCACCGCCCACGCCGGGATCGCAGTCAGACGTTCGGCCCACTGACTACGCGTTCCTGCTCACCTATAGTCCCGCGCAAGGACCGAATCCGAGCCTTGGGGGAATGGGTGCGCAAGAGTCTTCTGGGGATCGCTACGGCGGTCTTCACAGCGGCGGCGATGGCCACGGCCGGTCCGGCTGGGGCGTCAGGATTGACGATCCTCGCGCAGTACAACCTGGACGAGCCGACCGGCTCGACCGTCCTGGTTGACTCCGGTCCCAACGCGATCAACGGGACCATCGGCACTCACGTCGTCCTCAACAGCTCCAACCACAACTTCCCCTACGTGCCGGGCGGCATAGGTGGGACGGTCGACCCGCAGCATCTGGATGTGGTCCCGGCCAACAACCTGCTCAACCCGGGTACCGGCAACTTTATGGTCAGTTTCCGGATCAACTTCACGCTGCCGGTCGGCAACGTGATGCAGAAGGGGCAGTCCGGAACTGTCGGTGGGTTCTGGAAGGTCCAGGCCGACGATGGCCAGGGGAAGATCGCCTGCTCGTTTGTCAGCCCGACCGGGTCGGCCTCGGTCTGGTCAGCTGGGACGCTGAACGACGGGGCCTGGCACACGGTCACGTGCACCCGCACGCCCACCAGCGTCACCGTGGCCGTCGACGGAACGTCCCGGACCATCAACCACACCACCGGGAGCATCGCCAACACATGGCCGCTGTCCATTGGCGGCAAGACCAAGTGCGACCAGATCACCGTGTTCTGCGACTACTTCCATGGTGAGGTGGACGACGTCCTGATCCAGTCGTTCTAGGGTCACGGTTCGTCTGTCTGCCTTGCCGCACCTGAAGCCTCACGTTTCCCCAGAGGCAGCGTAGCCACCGATGGGCTGCGTCTGCCTGGGCGACCCGTGCTGGCGCCCCGAGCCTCGCCTGGGTGCTTGATGCGGCGGGGCAGGGTGTGACATCGAACCCGCTCCGGACGGTGCCTACCCATGGCCTGGCGGGTCGATGCCCGAGGTCAGCCGCCAGTCCCATGACGGAGTCGGGTGAGACCGGCTGGAGCAGCCCGAGGAGCCGCTGACCGACGGCCGCTCCGCGAAGGTAGGTCACTCCACCGGTTCGGTGGCACGCGCCCGGTGTCGCCGCAGGCAACCACGACGGGGTGACCCGGGGCGAGGCTGCGACTAGTGCCCTCACGTGCGCTCGACTGCCCGTCGCGTTGGGCTCCTGCCGCGTATGCCTCAGCAGCCGACCAGCGGACTAGGGCCGGTCTTCACCATGCGACTGGTTGCCGTCAGGTGTCGTCAGCGGTTGCACACCACCGTTTGCGCGTCGGCCGACGTCGCCTCATGGTGCCCTTCGCCTTTGGCTTGGCCACACCATTTGCCACGTAAGCCGACGGGTTACCCGCCCTTATCGTCTAGCGCCCTGGTGCAGAAGCCCGAGAAATGGCGGGCACCGCTGCCGGCGGTCCCGGCGACGGGTTTCAGGCCATCGCCGATCAAGGCCAGCGAAGGCCTGGCGCGCAAGGGGCATGTGGCTGGACCCGGCGTTCGGTCGGGGCGTCAACCAGCCTGGTGGGGGTCCACCGCTTCGCCACCATGCACCTCGACACCGGTGTCAGCCACCAGACCCTCAGTGAGGCCACGGGGCACAGCAGGCCCAGCACCACGAACACGTTCTGCCGGCGCGTTGACCGCCGGCACCACCAGGCGGCTGCTGGACGCCTCGAAGCCCTCATGCAGGACGCATCCGCGTTGGCGGATGCTGGCGGGGTTGCTGGCGCGCAGGGTCTGAGGGCACAGACGTGCATGTCGGCTGAGGCGTCACACCCCCGTTGACCTGGGCAGATACGATCTGGACGCACATGGGAGGGCTCGCATAGTGGCCGAGTGCGGCGGTCTTGAAAACCGCTA
>Ga0075015_100001069_pt1 | contig 10167 bp, 9 predicted proteins | sample AleBraG_ABR_2013_FD_71476 | JGI IMG/M metagenome (GOLD analysis project Ga0075015, IMG submission 71476) | Freshwater sediment microbial communities in response to fracking from Pennsylvania, USA - Alex Branch Run_MetaG_ABR_2013 | ecosystem: Environmental > Aquatic > Freshwater > Creek >...
GAACAGCACCTCGCCGCGCTGGACCTCGACGTGGCCCGCGATCGCCATCAGCGTCGAGGTCTTCCCCGCGCCATTTGGCCCGAGCAGCGCCGTGATCGCGCCCGGCGGCGCAACGAGGTCGAGGCCCTCGACCGCCCGGACGAGGCCGTAGCCGCAGGCGAAGCCCCTGAGCTCAAGCACGGCCGACGCTTCCGCGCTGGCCAGTGCCGAGATAGGCCTCGCGCACGTCGCTGCGTGCCATCACGTCGCGCGGCGGGCCGTCGGCCAGCAGCGTGCCGTTCTCGAGCACCGCAAGGCGCCGTGCAATGCGCGTGACCTCGCCGAGGTTGTGCTCGACGAGCACGATCGTGATGCCGTCCGCGTTGAGCGCTGCGATCTCGTCCGCCAAGCGCGCCGCCTCGGTGAAGTTGAGGCCGGCGAGCGGCTCGTCGAGCATGAGCAGCTGCGGCTCCAGTGCCAGTGCGCGCGCGACCTGCAGCCGCTTGAGGTAACCGAGCGGGACCTCGATCGCGAGCTTGTCGGCGGCGTCGGCGATGCCGAGGCGCTCGAGCAGCTCGAGCGCGCGCGCGCGTGCGCGCCGGCCATCCACCGACAGCAGCGCACGCCACGGATACCGCGTCGTGCGTGACCCGGCCGCTACCATGACGTTCTCGGCCAGCGTCATCTTGCCAAACGGCCGCACGACCTGGTGCGTGAGCACGCGGCCGAGCCGGGCGCGGCGGTGCAGCGGCAGGCGCGTGACGTCGCGCGCGTCGTACCACACCGTGCCACTGTCGGGCCTGAGCGTGCCGGCGAGCAGCCGCAGCAGCGTGGTCTTGCCGGCGCCGTTCGGCCCGATCAGCCCGATGAGCTCGCCGCGCCCTACGCCGAGGCTCACGCCCGCGACCGCCCGCACGCCGCCGAAGGCGAGCGAGAGGTCGATGCAGGCGAGCATCGTCACGGCAGCTCCCGGCCCGTCAGCCGGCGCACGAGGCCGGCCAGCCCGCCGGGGCTCACGCGCATCACGAACAGCAGCAGGCCGCCGTACGCGAGCAGCTTGTACTCGTTGACGACACGGAAGAGCTCCGGCATCAGCGTGAGCAGCACCGCGCCCGCCACGACGCCGAGCGTCGAGCCGAGGCCGCCGATGGCCACCATCGCGAGGATGCTGATCGATTCGATGAAGTTGAAGGCGTCGGGGACGATGAGCTGGGTCAGGTGCGCGTAGATCCCGCCGGCCAGGCCCGCCGCGGCCGTGCCGAGCAAGAAGGCGGTGATCTTGTAGCCCGCGACGTCGATGCCGATCGAGCGCGCGGCGTCCTCGTCCTGGGCCACGGCGTCGAACGCCCGCCCCATCCAGCTGCGCCGCACGTGCAGGCTCAGCAGCACGAGCCCGAGCGCCGCGCCGGTCGCGAGCGCGGCGTAGCCCCAGCGGTCCAGCGGCGAGGGGATGTTGGCGATGCCCATCTCCGCGCCGAGCCAACTCTGCTTGCGGACGGCGCCGAGGAACAGGAAGCCGACGCCCATCGTCACGATGGCCAGGAAATCCTCCCGGACCCGGACCGCAGCGAACGCGACCACGGCGCCGCAGGCGCCCGCGGCGAGCCCGCCGGCGAGCAGCGACAGGCCGAACGGCAGGCCGGCGATCGCACACAAGGCGGCGGCGTAGGCGCCGAGTCCGTAGAAGGCCGCGTGGCCGAGGCTGACCTGGCCGCAGAAGCCGCTGATCAGGTTGAGCCCGACCGCAAGGATCACGTTGAGGGCCGCAAAGGTCGCGACGGACAGGTAGTAGTCCATGGTCTAGCGTCGCTGGCCGAGCAGGCCCTGCGGCCGGACCAGGAGCACGACGATCACGAACAGGAATGCGATCGCGTCACGGTCGAGCACGTTGTCGAGGAACACCGTGCCGTAGCTCTCGACCACGCCGAGCATGAGACTCGCGACGAGCGTGCCGGCCACGTTGCCGAGGCCACCGAGCACGATGATTGCCAGACACTTGTAGCTGATCACGCTGCCCATGCCGGGCTCGATGAGGCCGTTCAGCAGGCCGACCAGCACGCCCGCGATCCCGGCGAGCGCCGAGGCGATCAAGAAGCACAGGTAGCGCACGCCGCGCACGCCGACGCCGAAGCTCGCGGCCATCGCGGGGTCGGAGACCGTGGCGCGCCAGGCGACGCCGGCCCGCGTGCGCGTCGCGAACAGGCTGAACGCCGCGAGCAGCACGAGCGCGGTCACTACGATGCAGACCTGCACGAGGCTCACGATCATGCCGCCGACCGCGTAGGTCGCGGTCAGCGCGGTGCCGCGGCTGAACGACTCGCCGTAGGGGCCGAAGACGAGCCGGAACCCGTCCTCCATCGCGACGACGACGCCGATCGAGGCGATCAGCGCGACGTACGGCGGCCGGTCGAGGATCGGTTGGTAGACGAGGCGATAGATCGCCGGGCCGAGCGCGCCCGCGACGAGCGCGGCCGCGACGAACGCGGCCGCGAGGCTGCCGAAGTGGTTGGCCGTGAGGACCCCGACGTAGGCGCCGAGCGTGAACACCGTGGCGTGCGCGACGTGCAGGATCCTCAGGAGCCCGTAGACGAGCGTGACGCCGAGCGCGATCAGCGCGTAGGTGCAGCCCCAGACGAGCCCGACCAGCAGCAGCTCGACGTAGTACATCGGGCGTCCCGGGACAGCTCGCCTAGCGTGTCGGCGGCGCGAGCAGCACCGGGTCGTCGATCGTCGCGTAGTGGTGGAACGCCGCGCCTCTGATGATCTGGATCTGCGCAGCCTTGCGGATTTCGCCGAGCTCGTTGAACGCGATCCGGCCGGTTGAGACGTCGAAGTCCCTCATCGCGGCGATCGCGCTGCGAACCTTGGCCGGGTCGTCGGTTCCCGCCCTGCGCAGCGCCTCGGCCGCGACCGTAACCGCGGTGTGCGTGCTCGCGGCAACCATGTTGGCGGGCGTCCGGTAGCGCGATTCGTACTCGTCGATGAAGCGGCGCGCCGGCGGCGAGGTGCTGTCGCGGTCGAGCGAGGTCGTGATCATGACGCCCTCCGCGGCGTCCTTTGCGATCGCGATGAACTCGTAGGTGTCGAAGCCCTCGGTGCCGACGATCGGCGCGGTCACGCCGCCGCCGCGCAGCTGCGTGACGAGCGGGCCGCCCGTGAAGAAGTAGCCCGAGATGTACAGCACGGCCGGGTCGTCGCGCTTCACGCTCGCGACGATCGAGCCGAACTGCCGGTCGCCGATGGCATAGCTGTACTCGTTGACGATCTGCAGGCCGAACTGGCCAGCGACCGAGCGGAAGCCCGCGGCGAGCGACTGGCCGAAGTCGTTGTTGAGCGTGATGAGCGTGACCTTCTTCTTCGCGAGAATCGTGCCGATGAACTTCGCCGCGGCCTTGCCCTGGACCTCGCCCGTGAAGGATGTCCGGAACACGTAGTTGCCGGCACGCGTGATGTCGGGGTGCAGCGCATACGCCGAGATGTACGGGATCCGCGCCTTCTGGAACACGGTGGCCGCCGCGCGCGTCGGCGCCGAGTAGCTGCCGGAGATCACCACCTTGAGGCCACTGCCGAGGAACTTGTTGGCGAGCGGCACCGCCTGATCGGCGCGCGCCTGGTCGTCCTCGACGACGAGCTCGAGCTTGCGGCCGTTCACGCCGCCGGCCGCGTTGACCTGTGCGACCGCGAGCTCGGCGCCCTGCAGTGCCGACTTGCCGTCGGCCGCGGCAAAGCCGGTCAGTGGTGCATGCAGGCCGATCCGGATGTTCGGCGCGGCCGCCGCAGGCAGCGCGAACGGCGCGCCGAGCGCTGCGGCCGCCAGCAGCAGGCGCGGGAGCGTCAGTGACATGCGGCCTCCACGGCGGCCAGAGACGGATGGATGGGGCGGCCGTCCCGGGCAACGACGCGCCCCGCGACGAGGACCGTATCGACGAGGTTGGTGCCGAAGTGGTTGATGACCATGCCGTGCTCGGGAACCGACCACAGCAGCAGGTCCGCGCGCTTGCCCGGCTCGAGGCTGCCGCGCTCGTGCGCGAGCTCGAGCGCGCGCGCCGCGTTGAGCGTGCACATGTTCCAGATCTCGGCATAACCGAGCCGGAACAGCCGCGCCGCGAGCTGCATGACCATCTGCATCGACAGGGTCGGGCTGCTGCCCGGATTGTAATCCGTTGACAGCGCGACGACGGCGCCCGCATCGATCGCCCGGCGGGCGAGCAGTGGCATGAACGGCTTCTGCGCGGACGTGAGCTCACCGGCGCGCAGGCCCGGCGTCATCTCGCACAGGTGCAGCGTCACGCCCGGCAGCAGCGTCGCGACCGTGCCCGACTGCGCAAGCGCGCGCAGTCCCGCGGGGCTCGCGTGGTCGAGGTGGTCGGCGGCCGCGGCGTGCAGGCGAGCGGCCAGCAGCGCGCCGCGCGCGTCCCCGGTCTGGTCGGCGTGCACGCGGATCCTCATGCCGAGCGCGCGCGCGGCCTCGCCGACGCGCAGGCACTCGTCGTAGGTGAAGCACATCGGGTCGCAGCAGACGTCGCACCAGCTTGTGAGCTGCGCCGCTGCCGGCAGCGCGGCGATGACCGCGGCGACCCAATCGTCCCGCCGTTCGAGGTAATCCTCGGGCAGCACGTGCAGGGCGAGGAAGGTCGGCACGACGTCCACCGAGTGGCGCAGCCCGGCCGTCAGGCGCAGCAGCCGCAGCTCCTGCTCGCACGACAGCCCGTAGCCCGTCTTGGCCTCGAGTGTCGTGGTGCCGTGCGCGAGCATGACGTCGAGGTCGGCGTAGGCGCGCGCCCGCAGCTGCTCGTCGGGAGCGTCCCGCGTCCGGCGCACCGTGGAGCGGATGCCGCCGTCCAGGGGCGCTGACGGCGCGCGCTGCGTGACGGTCGCCTCGTAGTCGCGGTGGCGCGTGCCACCGTGCAGCAGGTGGGAATGCGGGTCGACGAGGCCGGGGCTCACGAGGCGGCCGCCGGCGTCGAGCGTACGCGGCGCCGCATAGGCGCGCGTGACCTCGCTGGTCGCGCCGACCGCGAGGATGCGGCCGTCGCCGATCGCGAGCGCGCCGTCCCCGATCGCCGCGACGTGCCCGAGGTCCGCACCGCGGATCCCCGCGGCCGAGCCGGCGCAAGTCACCAGTTCCGCGGCATGGACCACGAGCAGGTCGGCATTGCCTTTTGCCATGTGGCGGAATAGTGTTCCGGCAGGTGGCAACCGCGCAAGCTCTCGCCCGACGGCCGCACCGGCTGCACGCGCCGCGGCACGCGGTGACGGGCGTGCCGGCGATCGCGCAATGATCGCGCCCGCGACCGGATTCCTGGCGGTGCCGGTGGTACCCATCGATACGGTGCATGCGCGCTTCGCCGTGCTCGGCATTCCGCACGGCGTGCCGTACGCGACGCGCAATGTCGGCGCGAGCGTCGCGAGCGCGCCGCAGGCGATCCGGGAGCGCTCGGCGCGCTTCGGCCGCATGCTCGCTCACCACGACTTCGACCTCGGCCGGCCGCTCGCCGCGCACGGCAGCTTGCCGCTCGTCGACTGCGGCGACGTCGAGTCGGATCCCTTCGACCTGCGGGCGAGCGCGGCGCGTGCGACCGACGCCGTGCGCACGGTGCTGGCTGCGGGCGCGATGCCGATCGTGCTCGGCGGCGACGATTCGGTCACGGCGCTCGCGCTGGCCGCGTTCGACGCCCACGGCCCGCTCTCGGTGCTGCAGATCGACGCCCACATCGACTACCGCGACGAGGTGAATGGCATTCGCGACGGCTACTCGAGCCCGATGCGGCGTGCCGCGGAGATGCCGTGGGTGCGGCGCATAGTCCATTGCGGCGCGCGCGGAGTCGGCAGCGCGCGGCCGGCGGACGTACGCGACACGCTGGCGCGCGGCAATGCGATCGTGACGGCGCGCGAGCTGCGCGCGCGCGGCGTCGAGCGGGTGCTCGGGGAGTTCCCGCCGGGCGGACGCTATTACATCGCGTTCGACTGCGACGGAGTCGATCCGGCCGTGATGCCGGGCACGAGCGCGCCGCTGCCCGGCGGGCTGTCCTACGACGAGGCGGCGGACCTGCTCGTGGGCCTGGCCCGGCGTGGCACGGTCGCCGGCATCAGTTTCGCCGAGTACTATCCTGCACTCGACCTGAACGGCATCACTGCGCTCGCGATCGCGCGCCTGATCCTCGTGCTCGTCGCGACGATCGACGGCGAGCGTACTGCGACAGCCGCGGCGACGAACCGCAGCGCGTGAACGGCCGGCGAGGGGATCGCTGATGGCTGCGCGTACCGTGCCTTACTTCACGCCGGCGGCGTTCCGCTTCCTGCGCGCGCTGCGCCGCAACAACCGGCGCGACTGGTTCCACGCGCACAAGGACGAGTACGAGACGGTGCTGCGGCAACCCTGCCTGCGCCTGATCACGGACCTCGCCGCACCGCTGCGCACGATCAGCACGGAGCTCGTCGCGAGCCCGCGCACGGTCGGCGGCTCGCTGTTCCGGATCCACCGCGACACGCGATTCTCGGGCGACAAGAGTCCCTACAAGACCTACGCGGGCATGAGCTTCTACCACGCCGCCACGAAGGCGGTCGCGCGTGGCAGCCTCGGCACGGCCGCGCTCGGGCGCCTCGATGCGCCGGTTCTCTACCTGCACCTCGAGCCCGGCGCATCGTTCACGGGTGGCGGAATCTGGCACCCGCAGCCGCAGACGCTCAAGCGCCTGCGCGATTTCCTGGTCGACAATCCGCGCAGCTGGACGCGCGCGACGCGCGCGCAGACCTTCACGCGCGTCTTCGAGCTGACGGGTGACACTCTGGCGCGCCCGCCGCGCGGCTACGATCCGGCGCACGAGCTGATCGCAGACCTCAAGCGCAAGGACTTCGTCGCGACTGCCTCGCTCGCGGACGCCGACTTCCTGCGGCGCGACCTCGTCAGGCTCCTCATGCAGCGCTTCCGGCTCATGCGGCCGATGCTCGACTGGCTGTGCGCCTCGGTCGAGCTCGAGTTCTGACGGCCGGCACGCGCGTGGAGCGGATCACGTAGTGGCGACGCCGTCAGCACCAGCGCCGGGCGCGCGGCCGCCCTTCGATCCGTTCACGCGCACGACGATCAAGACGCCGCTCGCGGCCCACGGCGATCTTTATCACCGCGCCGTGCGCATGTCGTGGCCGCGTTTCCTCGCGTTGCTGGCGGGCGCCTTCGTGCTCGTCAACGTGCTGTTCGGCCTCCTCTACATGGTGGGCTCGAACACGATCGAGGGCACGCGGCCGGACTCCTTCGCCGACCACTTCTTCTTCAGCGTGCAGACGCTGGCGACGATCGGCTACGGTGTCATGTTCCCGCGCACGACCTACGGCCACGTGCTCGTCACGCTCGAGGCGATGATCGGCATGTTCGGCATCGGTATCCTGGCCGCGCTCGCATTCGCCCGGTTCTCGCTGCCGCGGTCGCGCGTCCGCTTCAGCAAGGTCGCGGTCATCACGACCTTCGACGGCGTGCCGACGCTGATGCTGCGCGCCGCCAACGAGCGCAGCAATTCCATCATCGCGGCGCGCGTCCAGGTCAGCCTGCTGCGCGAGCAGACGACCCGGGAGGGGTTCAGCATGCGCCGCTTCTACGACCTGGCGTTGTCGCGTTCCGAGACGCCGATCTTCGCGCTGTCCTGGCTCATCATGCACCCGATCACGCCGACGAGCCCATTCCACGAGGTCACCGAAGAGGGCCTGGAGAATTGCGAGTTCGCGCTGCTCGTCTCGATCACGGGGCTCGACGAGACGCTGTCGCAGACGCTGCACGCGCGGCAGTCCTACTTCAACACGGACATACGGCTGAACCACCGCTTCCGCGACATGCTCGAGGTGTCACAGGACGGCGACCGCCTGGTCGACCTGGGCCGCATCGACGAGACCGAGCCGGTGCCGCCATGAGTCGGTCTCGCGCCTGCCGCTCGCTCAAGAGGATCCCCTGAGACGTCACCGCTAGCGGACGCGCACGGGCACTACCTCCGCCGACAGCTGCACGTCCCCGCCGAGCCCGTAGGCGTAATAGGCCGGCTGCGACACGAGGCGCAGCAGCACGAACAGCCGGAAGCGCAGCCGTCGCAGCAGGCCCATGTTCCTGGCAGGCAGCAGGTTCTCGTTCGACACGTGCACGATCCACTGGCGATGGTCGGGCGGCAGGTCGATTTCCCGGTGGCGCGCCATCCCCTCGAGGGCGAGCTCGACGTTGGGCTCTTCCATGAAGCCGAAGCTCAACTCGACGCTGATGATGCTGCCGCGCTCGCGATCCCGGTCGAACACGACGACCGCGTAGCGATTCTCGTGGATGTACGGCACCTTGCGATGGGTCACCTCGACGAATATGAGGTTGCGCGGCAGGACTCCGTACCGGTCCCAGAGCATCTGCAGCAGTGCCGGCGTGCGATCGGTCGCGTGGCGCAGCGGCTTGGCCGCCATCAGGACCGCGGTTCGCTCCAGCAGGAAACGCGAGTGGCGATGCAGCCGGATCAGCTCGGCGACGGTCATTGTCTCCTTGGCCGAGTAGGCGTCGAAGGTGGCCTTGCGACCCCACCTCCAGGTCACCATGACCAGGAACACAGCGAGGCCGATCGAGAGGGGAACGAAGCCGCCATCCAGGAACTTGAGCGAGCTCGCCAGGAGGAAGGCAGCGTTCATCGCCGTGAGCGCCCCCCACAACAGGCCGGTGGCAGGCTTCCCCCAGTTCCAGCAGAGGCGGGCCACCGGGATCATCGCGAGCGAAGTGACCGTCATCAGGCCGGATACGGCGAGGCCATAGGCGGCCGCGAGCGCGGCGCTTGAGCCGAACGTGATAACGAGCACGATACATCCGGCATAGAGGACCCAGTTGATGAATGGAATATAGACCTGGCCGGCGTGAGCGACGTGCGTGTGCTCTGTCTTGAGCCGAGGGAACAGGCCGAGTCCCGTCGCCTGGGACGCGAGCGAGAACACGCCCGAAATGAGCGACTGTGACGCGATGATCGCCGCGATCGTCGCCAGCACAGTCATCGGGTACAGCAGTCCGTGCGGCACGAGACTGTAGAAGAGCTTGCCGCCCGCGACCGGCGCGCCGCCCAGCAGGTACGCGCCCTGGCCGAGATAGCTGAGCGTGAGCGCCGGATAGACGATTCCAAACCAGCCCAGCCGGATTGGCCGCGCCCCGAAATGCCCCATGTCCGCGTGCAGCGCTTCACCGCCGGCGACGACCAGCATCAGAGCGCCGAGGACCAGTAGCGAGGCGTGGATGCCGGCGCGGTTGAGGAAACCGAGGCCGTACATGGGATTGAAAGCGGCCAGGATTTCCGGGTGGTGCCAGACCTGATTGCTGCCCAGAGCGGCAATTACCACGAACCAGCCGATCAGGATCGGGCCGAAGACCCTGCCAATGCCGCTCGTCCCCTTGGCCTGGGCGGCAAACAGGCCCGTCAGCAGCAGCACCGCGACCGGATTGACGAGGTGGCCAAGGGACGGCGTCGCAACGCCAAGGCCCTCGAGGGCCGACAGCACGCTGATGGCCGGCGTGATGATGCCGTCGCCGAACAGGAGTCCGGCACCCAGCATCAGCGACCACAGGACGAGCATGAGCCCGCGGCTCTTGTGCCTGTGGAGCAGGCCGTACAGCGCGAAGACGCCACCCTCGCCATCGTTGTCTGCGCGCAGGACGAAGACCGCGTACTTGATTGCCACCATGACCGTCAGGGCCCAGATCACGAGCGATATTCCACCGAGCACGTTGTTGGGCGTCAGCGGTACGCCGCCGTGGCCGCGGAACAGCTGGTCGAGCGCATACAGCGGCGATGTGCCAATGCCCCCGAACACGATGCCCGCCGCCCCGATCGTCAAGGCCGCCAGGCTGCCGTGCGGCGCATGCGCAGCTGGCTCGTTGCTCCGGGTTTGCTGCGGCACGGGCGCCGCTCGCTCAGAGGACGCGCAGCGAGGAGTCGATCGCGGCTGCGAAGGCGAGCAGCCCGCCCTCGAGCTGCGCGATACGCGGCACGCCGTGCCGGGCAGCGATCGCGGCCGCCTGCGCGCTGCGTGCGCCGGTGCGACAGACGAACACAATCGTCGCGTCGCGGGCTAGCTCCGCCACCCGGCGCTCGATCTGTCCGAGCGGAATCGACAGCGCGCGCGCGAGGTGTCCTGCCGCGAACTCGTGCGGCTCGCGCACGTCGACGAGCTGCACGGGCTCCGCCT
>Ga0075015_100001074_pt1 | contig 10141 bp, 7 predicted proteins | sample AleBraG_ABR_2013_FD_71476 | JGI IMG/M metagenome (GOLD analysis project Ga0075015, IMG submission 71476) | Freshwater sediment microbial communities in response to fracking from Pennsylvania, USA - Alex Branch Run_MetaG_ABR_2013 | ecosystem: Environmental > Aquatic > Freshwater > Creek >...
TCCTCGAGCCGGGCGCGGGCGTTTCGCCGCAGGTCGTCGCGGGCGCGCCGCTCAGCTTCGAGGCCAAGGTCTCGAATAGCAACGGCTCGCCGATCAGCTGGGGCGTGCAGGCGGGCGACACGTGCACCGCCGGCAACGGCATGAGCAGCATCGGAACGCCGGGCGGCACGCAGACCCTCGGCACGGTGCCGATGAGTTCGGCCGACAAGGCGGTGATCACTTACACGGCGCCGGCGACGCCTCCGCCTGGAGGCTCCATCACGGTGACCGCGCTGCAGCCGCCCTCGACGAGCGGTCCGTGCGTCGTCGTCTACGTCGTCGCGACCCGCGACGCGCTCCTGAACTTCACATTCGCATTCGAGTTCAACGGATTTGCGTCGGCGTCGGGCTTGCCGTTCGCGATCGTCGGACGCTTTCTCGCCGACGGCAACGGCCACATCGCGAACGGCCTCGAGGACGTCAACATCGCCCAGGCCGACGGGAGTTCCGCGGCGTTCGCCAAGGTGGCCTTCGCCGGCAGCTACAGCATGGACAGCCCGAGCCACGGCACGATGACCCTGACGGTCGCGAACCCGCCGTGGGCCGGCACCCCGCCGGCGAACCCGCCGCCCACCACGATGAACTTCGCCTTCACGCTGTCGATGGACGGGTCGTTCGGCGAGCTCATCGAGACCGACGGCGCCACGGCCACGGGTTACGTCGGTTCCGGCTACTACCAGTTCCAGGCCAATGCGTCCAAGTTCAACACCCAGAACATCGTCGGCAGTTACGTCGCGCTGCTCTCGGGCGCGGCCGGCCCGAGTGCGAGCGCGGTGCAGAAGGGACTCACCGGGCGCCTCGACCTCGCCGCGTCGACCGCCACAACCGGGGCGATCGCCAGCACGAGCCAGGCGGACGACCAGAGCGGGACGGCGACGCAGGCGCTCGCGGGCACCTACGTTATCGATGACCAAACCAACGGGCACGGCGCGCTCAACATCACCGGCGGCGCAAACCGAACCGTAAATTTCTACATCGCAACACCAGGAGTGCTGTTCACGCTGCAATCCGATAACAACGCGCCGAGCGCCAGCCCCGCTGGCATCCTCTCGGGCATCCTGCGCTTCATGCCGCAGACGAGCTTCGACAATACGTCGCTGCAGTCGGCGCTGTTCACCTTGCAGGGCATCAGCGGCGGCCACGCGAGCGCGGCAGTCGGCCTGTTCGCGAGCGGGCCGAAAACGGGTTCGACGACGGACGGGTTCCTGCAGGGCATCATCGACCTCAACGACGGCGGTACGGTACCGGCGAGCCTGCCGGTGTCATTCGCCGGTCCCAACGGTCCGAACATCGCCTCGTTCACGGTGGCCACGAACGGGCGTGGCACGCTGAGCCTCGAGCTCGGCAGCGTGACGTACCACTTCGTCTTCTACATGAGAAAGAACGGCGTTGCCTTGCTGCTCGAGCAGCCGGCGAGCGACGGCAGCAACCGTGGCCGCAGTGGCCATTTCTTCCCGCAGATCGTCCAGGGCACGGCCGGCGGCACTTTCATCGGCGGCACCGGCGTCACAACCGCCGGCAGCGAGAACTCGCTCGCCGTGCTGTCAATCACCGTCTCCGGCCAGGCGGGCACGTTCCAGAACGGGCAGAGCGACGTGAGCAGCCTTGGCAGCGCCGTCATGTCGGGCACCATTTCCGGGACGTTCACTGTCACCGACCAGACGCACAATCGCGGAACGCTCGCGATGTCGTCCGGCCGGATCGCCGGCAGCGGTAACGCCGTGTTCTATCTGTCGAGCAGCACCGAAGTGATCGTGCTCGGCACCGACCCCACGAATCTCGAGCCGCAGATCCTGGTCTTCGACGAGTAAGCTCACCCTGCCGCAGGGCAGCAGCAGCGCCAGTAAGATCGGGCGCTATGGCTGCTCGCGAACCCGAACCGGGCGCTCACCAAGGTCCGCTTCAGGGCGACCCAACGACCGTGAACAGGCCCGGAGCGACGCTATTCCGGCAGGTTCATCCTGCGCAAAAGTGCCTTATAGCGTGCGTCGCCCCGCAACGACGCAAGTTCCGGATCGCCGCGGGTGACGTGACTGCGCGCGGTCGCGAACGGGCGCCACTCGCTGCGCAGCGCGTGGCCCTCTGCGCAGCGGTATTCGTCGCGCTGCTCGTCCCACTGGAAGGCGCTGCTCGACAATGAGTCGTCCGTGCGTTGCGTCTTGTCCGAGATCGGGATGTACGGCTCGATCTGCTTCTGGGGGGCTGTCCAAAATTCTGTGTGATCGGGCCATACTCCCCGCAGGAGGGAACGTGCGAAATCACGGCGGCGCGAACGCGGGAAATGGCAGTGACGGGCGCGTGGCGCGGCGACAGAGCGCGTGCTAGGTCGCGCTACCGCCCGCACCCTGAGGGCAAGCGACGGCTTTCGGGTACGGACCGGAGGACAGGGTGTTCCCGGCTGCTCACACGAGTGTGTTCACGAATTCCGCGATCGCGAGCGCCGACGTGAGCCCCGGGGATTCAATACCGTAGAGATTCACGAGGCCTTCTATGCCATGAACCCGGGGCCCGTGGATTGCAAAGTCCGCCGGCGGCGCGCCGGGCAGCGCGAGCTTCGGGCGCACGCCGGCGTAGCCCGGCAGCAAGGCGCGGTCCGGAAGCCCCGGCCAGTAGCGGCGGATCGCCGTCGAGAAACTGTCAGCCAGCCGCGCATCGACATCGTAGTCCGGCTGTTCAACCCACGCCACGTCCGGGCCGAAGCGGGCGCGCCCGGCCAGATCCAGCGTTAGATGAATGCCGAGGCCGCCAGGTTCCGGAACGGGGTACACAAGATGGGTGAACGGTGATCGGCCGCTGAGCACGAAATAGCGACCCTTCGCGAAATGAAGTGCCGGGACGGTGTCGTGCGGAAAATTCGTCAGCGACCGCGCTAGTGCCTGTGCGCCCAGGCCGGCGGCATTGACGACCACCCGGGCCTTCAATTCTTGCATAGAGGCGCCGCCGACCATCAGATGGATGCCGTCGGTCGCACAGCGGCCGCCGATGACCGTGCAGGAAAGCACGACGACACCGCCGGCGCTCTCGAGATCGGCCTGCAGTGCCAGCATCAAGCCGTGGCTGTCGACGATGCCCGTCGAGGGCGAATGCAGGGCCGCGTGACAGCGAAGTTCGGGTTCCAGCGCTGCTACGTCCGCAGCTCCTAGCGAGCGCAGGTTGCTTACGCCGTTGCGCGCTGCGCGCTCGAGCAGCGCCGCCAACGAGGCCGACTGCGCCGCGTCAGCGGCGACAATCAGCTTGCCGCAGGCGCGGTGGGCTATGGCGCGCTCACGACAGTAGGCGTACAGCAGCTCCCGGCCACGCACGCACAGGCGCGCCTTCAGTGAGTCGTTGGCATAGTAGATGCCGGCATGGATGACCTCGCTGCTCCGCGCGCTGACGCCGCTGCCGATCACGGCGGCAGACTCGAGCACGAGCGTCTCGTAGCCGCGCATGGCAAGCGTGCGGGCGATAGCGAGCCCGACAACGCCAGCGCCTACGACAACGCACTCGACCGGATCAGCCATGAGTCCGCTTCCCTAACGAGGCACGTGTCGCTACGAGTTTCCGCGAAGGCCCGCAGTGGCGACTGCGACGGCCCTGTTCGCGATGACCCGGCGGGCCGGCCCTTCAGCGCCGTTTAGCGCAGCCTATCCTTGCTTGGAAACGATAGCGCCCCCAAAGGGATTCGAGCCCTCGTACCAGACTTCAGAGCATTGGTGGCGCGTGCTACCTGCATGCGGAGATGCACGATCCCCCCATGGCCACTGCCCGGGAGGATAGCACTGGGGCTCAGGCGGCCGGGTCGCGCATCCCGACGCACATCGCGACGCGGCTCCACGCCCGCACTGGGGGCCGCACCTGGATGTGGCCTGGCTCGCCGCACGCGCACGCGCCATGCGCTACAGCTCGGCCCGACCCCTGCGAAGCGGCGCGCGCCCGTGGCCCCCGGCTACCAGGCGAGCTAGCGTGCCGTACGGGTTGCCGGGGGCGGGATGAAAGCCCTGATCGAAAGCGTGGCCGGGTCGAATACGACGAGCAGGCGCGTGTCCGGGCCGGTCATGAACGACGCGATCGGCTGGTCGGCCGACAGGCCAAGCTCACTCACGCGCTCCTTGAGCACCTGCCGCTCGACCCGCGAGAAGATCTTGATGGCATCGACCGTCTTGAGCTGCTGCCGCAGCGCCGGCAATCCCTGCTGCCACGGCCGGAAGTAGCGCGGCATGTCGATCACGTCCTGACCCTCGGTAATTGCCGAGGCTATGATCCGGGCCCGCGTGTCCGGGTCCTCCGGCAGCGGCGCAAAGACCCAGCGCGGCAGGCTGAACCAGTGCGGCGCAAGCGCGGGATTTTGCTGGCGCGCGAGCGCGATCTCCTGCGGCAGCAGCGCCGAAGCCTGCACGATCTCCAGCCGGTCCTCGGAGAACGTGTAGTAGAGGGGGCGACCTTGCCACAGCGTCGCCGTGCCATAGACCAGGGCCACGAGCTGCACGGCAACGATGACGCCGATGTCGCGCGCCAGCTCGCGGCGCGGCTTGCGCGGGTTCGCGATCAGCAGTGTCAGCGTCGGCCCGAGCGCCGCATCGACACCCACCATGATCGCCGCGACGTGCGGCACGCCGGTCAGGTACCAGCCTGGCCAGCGATACCAGCCGAGATACAGGGCGAGCAGCACCAGCGCCAGCACGCCGGCGCTGGCCGCCAGGTGCAGGCTGAAAGCTCTGAGGCGGAACGGGAGCTGCATCTCGAATTGACCCGGGCTGATTATAATTTGGCTCGATCCCTGCGGGCAGGGCCCGCATCAGTCTGCGGATTGCCGCCGCTCCGGCGGCCCGAGCCACGCGCTGCGCCTGCGACGACGAGGGTGCCGGCTCGCGAGCCCGCGCGCCGATCTTTGAGCGGACGAGGCGAGACACGTCAGGTCCTGCAGCCACGGCCGCCGGCTCGAGACGGCACGGCCAAGCGTGCCGCCAGCACAGGCGCAGCGAGCCGCGTCAGGGCTTCAGTTGTGCGCGAATCTCGCCGGGCTTGTGGGCCTCGCTGTGCACGTTCACGTACAGCTTGCCGGCCTGGTACGCCTCGTACTGCTCGTCGGTCAGCGACGCACCGGGCGGCACCGTCCACTCGCTGTCGGATGACTTGGTCAGTACGATGACCGGCGGCCCGTTCTTGCCCGGCTCGGCGAGGTGGATGTGGGCTGCAGTGCCGCTGATCCCGGTCGTCGCGACGTGGCCGCGCACCGACTTGTCCGCGCCGATGCTGATGGCGGCGGTTCCCCTGGCGTCGGTCGTCACCGGGGGCACTTCCTGGGCGCCCGTCAGCGTGACGGTCATATCCGCCGCGTGGGCGAGTCCAAACCACGTCGCGACGAGCAAGCTGGTCGCAGCCAATCGGAGGAAGGTCTTCATCGAATTCTCCTCAAGTCGGTCGGCATCGTACCTCTATCGGCGACCGTCAGGCGCTGGGCCGAAGCCACGGCACGACCGCGGAGCAATCGACGGCCCCGACACCACAGCGGTCCTCAGGGGGCAGTCGCGCCTGCCGATGCGCGGCGAATCACCGCATATTTCTCGGGGTCCCGGCGAAACGCCGTCCAGCAGCCGTCACAGCAGAAGTAGTAGGCCTCTCCCGAATAGTGCTCGACGTGCAGCGGGTTGGCGATGCTCACGGCGACGCCGCACACCGGGTTGATGAACTTGGCGTTGGCCGTCGCGCTCGCGGGCGCCGCGGGCGCCGCGGGCGCCTTCTGCCGGCTGCTCGGCGCAACGCTGCGTTGCCCGGCGGGCTCGGCGTCGCGCGGCACTTGCTGACGGCCGCGCAAGGCCGCCAGGACGCCGACCATCGCGACGAGCGCAATCTCGCCCGGGGTCTTGGCGCCTGCGTCGGGACCGGCCGGGGCCGCAAGGCGTGCGAGCTGAGACTCCTTAAGGCCGCGCGAGCGCATCACGACGCGCAACCGCTCCGCCTTTGGTCGGCTGGCGATCATCAGCACCTGCTGCGCCTGGCTGCGCAAGGCTGCCTCGAGGGCCTCCTCGTCGCCCTGGCCCTGCGTCGCGACCAGGACCACCGGCGCCGCGTCGGGCGTATCGGCGAGCCTGATCCTGAGGCGCTCCGCGAGGAACCGCGCCTCGTCGGCCGCCGGCGTGGTGCCGAGCACGCACAGCGCGCTGCGCGTGCTGCAAGGCTGGATGAAGAGCTCGACGCTGCCGTTACTGGCGCACGACATGGCGTAGTGCTCGATATCGTCGGCGGCGTACAACTGGTCGTTGCTGATGCGCACGAGCTTCGGCTCGCCACTCGCGATCGCGCCTTGAGCGGCCCCGATGACCACGCTGCGCGCGCAGCCGCCACCGATCCAGCCGTGCAGCGCCCCGTCGGCCAGGACGATCGCCTGGGCGCCGACGTAGGCCGAGGTCGGCGCGATCGCCCGGACCACCGTGACGATAGCGTAGGCCGCATCGCGGGCGTTCAGCTCGCGCACGAGCTCGTGCAGCGTGGCGTCGGTCATCCGAGGGCCTCGATGATCTGCGGCAATACGCGCGCGATACCCGCCAGGTCGGCGCCCGCTGCGAGCAGGTCGAGGTGCGGCATGGCCGCCCGCATGGCGCGGCTCTCGGGCGCAAAGCCGCGCTGGTTCAACAGCGGGTTGAGCCATACGATGCGCCGCGCTCGGCGCCGCAGCGTGCTGAGCGCCTGTGCCAGGACCTCCGGCTCACCGGTATCGTAACCGTCGCTGACGATAATCACGCCGGTGCGCGAATGCACGAGGCGCGCCGCGTGCCCGCGGTTGAAATCACGCAGGCATTCGCCAATGCGCGTGCCGCCGCCCCAGCCGACGGCCAGCACGTGCAGGCGCTCCTGCGAGCGCCAGGGATCCGGGTCGCGCAGGGCCTCCCCGACGCCCGTGATGCGCGTGTGGAAGATGAAGCAATGCACGTCCGCGAGCTCGCCGCACAGCGCGCGTGCGAGGCGCAGGTAGAAGAAGCTGTACAGGCTCATCGAGCGGCTCACGTCCAGCAGCAGCACGAGGCGCGGGCGCACGCGGCGCCGGTCCTTCCACGCGAGCCGCAGCGGCGTGCCGCCGGAGGCAACACTGCGCCGTATCGTGCCTTGCAGGTCGAGCCGGCGCCCGTGATCAGAGCGTGCCGCACGGCGCAAACGAAGATATTTCAGGCGCCTGGCGAGGCGGCGCATCAGCGCCTCGACGTCCCGAACGTGCTCGGCCTTATTGAGGTCGCGAAAATCCGTGGCTGCCAGCAGCTCGGCGCGGCTGGCACCGTGCCGCGCGGAACCGGCATCGGCATCTGCGGCGACGCCGTCGCCGGCAACGGCGGTCGGCGCTGGCTCCGCGCCGTCCGCGGGCGTCCCGGCCGCGTCGGGCACCCCAGCGGCGATGGCGTCACTGGCGACGAACAGCGTCTTGTTCGGCGGCAGGAAGTAGGCGTCGAAGAGGGTGTCGAAGCGCCGCCATTCGTCGCCACGGCCGCACAGCAGGGCCTTGAGGCTCCAGCGCAGCACCTGTCGGCCCAGGATGCCGGTGCGCACGGTCGTCTCGAGCACGCTGACCGTGTCGGCAGCGCCGACGGCATAGCCGTTGGCGCGCAGGAATCCGGCAAAGCCGGTCAGGCGGGCCCGCAGCACGGCAGCGGGGTCGAAGGCCTGGGCTGGGGCCGCCGTCAACATGCCGAGGCGATGCGCGCGACGACCTCGCGCGTGAATCCTGCGCGGTCGTCACGGGTCTTGATGAGCGCGCTCAGGGTCTCGAGGATGCGCTCGGCGCCACCCTCGTCGAGCACGGTGATCCCCATGCGCAGCAGCGCGGCGGTCCAGTCGAGCGTCTCGGCGATGCCCGGCTTCTTCTGCAGCTCCATGCGGCGCACGCTCTGCACGAACTCGACCACCTGGCGCGCCAGCTCACCGGCCGCGTGCGGCGCGCGGATCTCGACGATCGCCAGCTCCTTTGCGAAGGCCGGATAGTCGATGTACTGGTACAGGCAGCGACGGCGCAGCGCGTCGGAGAGCTCGCGCGTGCCGTTCGAGGTGATCACGACCAGCGGCCGCGTGACGGCGCGCACCGTGCCGAGCTCGGGAATCGAGATCTGGAAATCGGACAGCAGCTCGAGCAGGTAGGCCTCGAAGGCCTCGTCGGCGCGGTCGATCTCGTCGATCAGGAGCACGGGCGGCTCGGCACAGCCGATCGCCTCGAGCAGCGGGCGCTTGAGCAGATAGCGCTCCGAGAAGATGTCCTGCTCCTTGACGGCGGCCGGGCGCTCGTCATGCTCGAGCAGCTTGATGGCCAGCAACTGCCGCTGGTAGTTCCACTCGTAAATGGCGGCGTGCACGTCGAGGCCTTCGTAGCACTGCAGGCGGATGAGCCGCGCGTCGCGCACCGCGGCGAGCACCTTGGCGACCTCCGTCTTGCCGACGCCAGCGTCGCCCTCGAGCAGCAGTGGACGACCGAGATCGAGCATGAGCAGCAGCGCTGCCGCGAGTGTGGGCTCGGCGATGTAGCCGGCATCCGCCAGCTGCGACTGCAGATCGACGACCTCGCGCAGGCGCTGCACAGCGCGATTCACGCCGCTTTGGTCGAGAACAGCCGCCGCAACCAGTTCCTGAAGATCGCCCACGCCAGCGCGAGGACGTTCAGCTCCCGGGAACCCGCCGGCGCGACCGACGCGACCGGCGCGTCCGGCGCCGGTGCGCCGCCGGCAGCGGCCGTGCGCTGTGCCTCGAGCGCGCGGACCTGTCCGGCAAAGTTGTCGGCGAACTGCTGCAGGATCTGGTCGGCGACCGTGTTCATCATGCGTCCACCGAAGGTCGCCGCCTTGCCGCTCATCGACATCTCGCTCGTGCCCGCCAGTGCGCACAGGCCGCCTGTGGCGGCCTCGATGCGCGCAGCGAGGCTCAGGGAGGCGCCGGACGTGCCGGTGCTGTCCGTGCCCTTGCCGAGCAGGCGCAGGCTCCGGGTGGCCGGGTTGACGTCCTGCAACTCGACCTCGCCGCGGAACGACATCGTCGCCGGGCCGACCCGCAGCGTGACCGTGCCCTTATAGCGGGCCGCATCGACGCGTTCGGTGATCTTCGCGCCGGGCATGCAGCCGGCGACCGCCTCGAGGTTCTGCAGGAACTCCCACGCGACCTCGGCGGTGCACGGCATGGGGTAGCTCTTGTCGACCTGGATCTTCATGCGGATTGCCCGGCGCGCTAGCGCTTGTTGATGCCGAGGGCCTTGCACTGCTGCCACACGCGATAAGCCGTGTGTGGCATGTCCATGTGCGTCACGCCGAGGTGCGCAAACGCATCGACCACCGCGTTCGAGAAGCACGGGATGCCGCCGACGTGCGGCGACTCCGCCACGCCCTTGGCGCCGATCGGATGGTGCGGCGAGGGCGTGACCGTGTGGTCGGTTTCCCAGTGCGGCGTCTCGACGGCGGTCGGCAGGAAATAGTCCATGAGGCTGTTGCCGAGGTGGTTGCCGTTCTCGTCGAACGGAATGGCCTGGCCGAAGGCCACCGCGAAGGCCTCGGTCAGGCCCCCGTGGATCTGGCCCTCGATGATCATCGGGTTGATGCGCGTGCCGCAGTCGTCGAGTGCGTAGAAGCGCCGGACCCTGGTCTCGCCCGTGAAGCGGTCGATGTCGACGACGCAGACGTAGGCGCCGAAGGGGTAGGTGAGATTGGGTGGATCGTAGTATTCGGTCCCGTCGAGGCCTTGCTCCATGCCCGCCGGAATATTGCCCGTGTGCGCCGCCAGCGCGATCTCCTTCATGGTCTTGGCCATCGCCGGGTTGCCCTTGACCTTGAACCGGTCGACCTCCCACTCGAGGTCGCCTTCCCCGACCTCGAGCAGGTGCGCCGCGATCTTGTGCGCCTTGGCGCGGATCTTGCGGGCCGCGAGCGCCGCCGCGGCGCCGCCGACCGGCGTGGAGCGCGAGCCCCAGGTGCCGGCGCCGTACGGGGCCTTGTCGGTGTCGCCCTCCTCGATCTGGATCTCGTCCGAGGGCAGTCCGAGCTCGGTGGCGATGATCTGGGCGTAGGTGGTCGCGTGGCCCTGGCCCTGGCTCATCGTGCCGAGCCGCGCGATGGCGCTGCCGGTCGGATTGACGCGGATGTCGCAGCTGTCGAAC
>Ga0075015_100001076_pt1 | contig 10134 bp, 9 predicted proteins | sample AleBraG_ABR_2013_FD_71476 | JGI IMG/M metagenome (GOLD analysis project Ga0075015, IMG submission 71476) | Freshwater sediment microbial communities in response to fracking from Pennsylvania, USA - Alex Branch Run_MetaG_ABR_2013 | ecosystem: Environmental > Aquatic > Freshwater > Creek >...
GATATGATGACCATGGCGAGCGGGTCCGCGCCCGGCCCGCCGTATTCCTCCGGCACCACGACGCCGAGCAGGCCGGCGCCGGCCGCGTCCTGCCAGAACCGCGCGTCGGCGCCGGTTTCCAGCGCCGCCAGTCGCGGCTCGACGTCGCGGCGAAAGAACTCGCGCACGCTGCCGCGAAACATCTCCAGCTCTTCGCCGTAGGCGGACTGCATGGCTACCGCCTCCTATTCCCGAAAGCGCCGCCCGGTGGCCCGCATGCGCGAGCGCAGCGCGGCGCTGCATTGCGCAGCGCTCATGACGGCGGTCTCCGCAGGTGAGTCGTAGTAGCCGATCACGCCGCTGGCAAGGTAGCGGTACCCGCTGGGAATCCAGCCGATGATCCGCTCGACCGCGGCCGCTGCAGGCTTGCTGCTGGACATGCTGGCCCCCCCGAGCCTTCGTTCTTGGAAAATAATAGATCAGTTGATTTATATAGTCAACGATGCCCCGGCTGACGATCGCCGCGCTGGGCTCGATCGCGCCGCCGGCGGCGACTGCGGTACTATCGATGGGGTCCAGCAACGAGAGGCATGGAATCCAGGATGCGCCAGGGCACGGAAGCGGGTCGAAACCAGGCCCGGACAAAGCCGCCCGCTCATCGACGCCGCCGTGCGGGCCGGCCCCCCAAGAGCGCCGCTGCGGAAACGTCCGTCAGCCACCGGATGCTTGAAGTGGCCACCGGCCTGTTCGCTCGGAACGGCTATGCCGCCGTCAGCATCCGCGAGATTGCCGATCTGTCCGGCGTCACGCTCTCGAGCCTCTATCACCACTTTGGCGACAAGCGCGGGCTGTATATCCGGGTCTATCTGACCGAATTCGGCAAGTCCTCGGCGCGCCTCGAGGGCGCCATCGGCTTGAACGGGACGCCGGAAGCGCGGCTGCTGTCCTTCACCCAGGAGTTGTGCCGCGTGCTGTCCGAACCGGGTCCCCTGTTCCGTCTGGCAGCGCGTCATTGGCTCGAAGGCGATGCGGATGTCGTACGCCAGCTCGCCCAGGCCACCGTCCCCGAGCAGTACCGGCGCGTAAGGGAAGTGATCGAGCGCATCGCGCCGCAGCGCAACGCCACGGCTACGGCCCTGGCCATCTATGCGCTGGTGTATGGCCTGGTGACGCTGCGGCCCTTCGAGGATTCCCTGCCCTGGAAATCGGGAATTTCGCGATCCCCGGTTCCCATGGCGGAATTTGCGCTGCGCAGCCTGCTGCCGGAAGTCGACTGGCAACAGGTGCGATTATCCGCGAAGTAGCGCGCCAGCGGCCCGGTCACTGATCCGGCGCGGGCCGCGGCCTCGAAGCGCGCTCAGCGCGTGACCAGCGCGTCGAGGCTCCTGGCCAGGTCGGCCTGCAGGCGCTGGAAGGTGCTGCAGCCGATCGTGACCGGGTCGATGTCGTTGGCCTCGCCATTGAGCAGTGAGTGCAGCGTCGTGCCGCAGACAACGGCATTGCGCAGCGGACGCCAGATTTCCCAGAAGTTCAGGCGGAAATCGCTGACCGGTTTGCCGCCATGCGCCTGGTATTCGGCCATGAACTCCGGCCACGGCATGCATTTTTCAACGGCGGGCCGGCAGGAGGCCAGGTCTTCCGCCGGATCCCCGAAATGCGCGAATTCCCAGTCGAGCAGGCAGGCCTTGCCCCCCTCATCCAGCAGCAGATTGTGAAACCCAGTATCCGCATGGACGACCGTCGCCTCACCCAGTCCCTGGTCGAGCCGGCGGAACATCCAGATGAATGCCGCCTCGATGACCAGCGACGGAAAAGGCTTCTTGGAGCGCCAGTGATTCAGGTAATACGCCAGCAGCTCCCGCGTATGGGACACCGCCGACGCGCGCTCGGCGGGGTCTTCGATCAATGCAGCGCCGGCCGCGTGCACTCGGGCCAGCGCCTGCGCCAGAGCCCGGGCGGTCCGCGGTTCCTTGCGGAAGGCGCCTTCGATGAGTCCGCCGGCCGCCGCGCCGGGGGAGCGCCGGAACACGATGAAGGGCTGGCTGAACGGTTCGCTGGACGCCTCCAGCCAGAGCGGTTCCGGGACGGGTAACCCCAGGCGCGACACGCGCTCGAGCAGCGGAAACTCGCCGATGACCGACGTGCCCACGCCGCGATCGTTGTCGAGCCGCAGCACCAGTTCAGCGGGCAGCGCGGAACCGGGCTCGAGTTCGACCAGCGCGGTGCGTTTCGAACGGCCGCCCGGAATCTCGGTGACCTTGCGCACCCGCAGATCCGCCGTGCCGCGCGGATGGTGGCGCAGGTAGCGCTGCAGCGACTCGGCATTCAGTTCCTGGTCGTTGCGATGTTCGCGCGCTTGCGCACCCAGCCGGGGCTGCATGCCCAGCACGCGCTCTTCATAGTCTCCCCGGCACTGCGCTTCGACCCTGGCGACGTCCCGCAGCAGCGCGTCCACGCGGTCTTCCGAGCCGCTGCGGTGAACGCCCGCGTCGTTGACGGCCACCAGCAGCGCTTCCAGGTCGCCGGCCACACCGGGCACGCCGACGAACAGCGGACTGTCGGCACCCGTACCCGCGGCGGCCAGGGGCTGGACCGCGCCCAGACCCGAGGCGTCCGCCAGGCTGCGCGCCTGGGCGAGCAGCGCCGCATACTGGTTCTGGTAGGTTCCGCGCAGCGCCGGCAGCTGCGCATAGCCGGCGACGAGCCGCGCCAGCGCGGCATCCGCGCGCATCGCACGATCCTTGGCCAGCGGGTTGCTCAGGTCGGGTGCCAGGCTGTAGCGCAGCGCGGCCCAGAACAGGCCGAGCGCGTAGCGCTCCAATGCGTGCTCCATCATGCCTGTCTACCTCACGACCTTGCGTTCGCGCAGCCCCTGAATGGCGGGCGCATCGAACCCCAGTTCCGCCAGGATCTCGTCGGTCTGCTCGCCCGGCAACGGCGCATGGCGCGGCACGAAACGGGCCGACGCGGACAGCCGCACCAGCGGGCCCACCTGGCGGACCAGGCCAAACTGCGGATGCACGGCGCTGTAGATCGTACCGAGTCGCAGCAATTCCGGATTGTGCAGCGTTTCGGGTTCACCGTCCGTGCAACAGGCTTCGGCCCAGACGCCGGCGGCCTCGAGCGCCGCGAGCAGATCGTGCAGCGTCCAGCCCCGGATCGCCGCACCGATGCGTGCGGCCACCTCCGGCCCCCACTGTCCGCGCGGCACGGACACCGCGGGCTTCAGCTTCAGCACCTCCAGCAGCCGTGCCGCCGCCGCCTCATCGCGCGCCGCGACCCCGAGCCAGCCGTCAGCGGCCTCGTAGAGCTGCTCGGCTGGGTGGTACCCGGTCTGCTCGTGGTTCAGCTGCGGTGCGCCGGCAAACGTGCCGTCCGGACGCTGGATGAGTTCCGAAAGCAGGTACAAGGCCGCGTTGAGGAGCCCGGCCCCGACTTCAGCGCCGGCGCCGGTCACCGCCCGCTGGTAGAGTCTCTGCAGCACGGCGACGGCACCGATGAATCCGGCGGCGTAATCGACCATGGAGGTGCGATTCCACAGCGGCGGGTTGCCGACACCACCGGCGCGGTAGTCGTGGCCGCACAGCGCCTGGAAGCACATGTCAAAACCCGCACCCTCGGCCTTCGGTCCGGTGCCGCCGTAGGCGGCGCTCTCCAGCACGATGAGTTCGGGTTTCAGGGCATGGAGGGTCCGGGCATCGATGCCGAGACGCGCCGATACGCCGGGCCGGAAATTATTGGTGATCACGTCGGCGCCCATGCACAGCTGGTGCGCGAGCTTGAGGCCTTCGGGTGTCTTCAGGTCGATCGTGATGTTGCGCTTGCCGCGGTTCACGGCCGTATAGGAACGGAAGATGCTGCGGTTCGGATCGCCGGTCACCGCCTCGACCTTGATCACATTGGCGCCGAGGTCGGCGAATACCGCGGAGGAATACGGGCCGGCGACGAAGGCCCCGAAATCGACGATCTTCAGGCCCGACAGGGGCAGCGGATTGCCGTGCGCCGGCTCCCGCCGCGGCGCGGGCGATGCGCGGTCATAAACCGGATGGCCGACGTGGCGCAGGCCATCCGTTGCGCGTGCAATGACGCCATTGTGGATGACCTGCGGATGATCCCAGCAGCCGCCCGGGGGCAGCACCGGTTCCGCGGGCAGGCCGGCGGCCCAGATCGCTTCGAGCAATTCCTGGCTCTGGCGCTTTTCGATGTGCCGTGCCAGCACGTCGATGTCGCCGAAGAAATTCTTCGGATCGCCCGTGGGCTTGGGCATGCCGCTGTCATTGATGTCCACGCTCGGATCGTCGACCTCGAGAATGCGGTACAGCCGGCCCTTCGAGCCCGTCGATCCCATGACGACCTGGATCCAGATGCCGTCGCGGCACTTGAAGATCAGCGGCCATGGATCCTTGGGCATCACGAAATTCGACGCTGGCGTTGGCCGTTCGGCCTCGACCCACAGTGCCGCCGACCAGCTCAAGGCGCCCTCGAACAGTGAGGTCGACACCACCTGGCCGCTGCCGGTCGATTCGCGGTGCAGGAGCGCTGCGAACAGTCCGGCCAGCCCGTTGAAGGCCGCGCCGTAGGCGGTGGGCTCGAAACTCATCAGAATCGGTCGCTTGCTGTAGTGTTCGAAAGCGAGCCCCGAGCGCGCCTGGACCAGGACGTCCGTGGCGGGCCGCGGCGCATCGCGCGTACCGCCCGGATACCCTTCGATGTCGACCACCACGAGGCGCGGGTGCTGCCGCTGCAGCGCGGCCGCGTCGCGGCGCCGGCTCACGCCCGGGAAATCCTCGCCGCCGACCAGGCAGACGTCGGCCTGGGCCAGCAGCCGCTGCAGCCGCTCGGCGGAGCCGCCGGCTTCCCGGTCCAGGGTCGAGCCGCGGTGCCAGACTTCGTAGGCGGGATAGACACCATAGAACGGATCGCCGGCAGGCGGCTCGACGCGCGTGACCGCTGCGCCCGCCTCGCGCAGGAACTTGCAGATCAGGGCGGCGGCCATTCCCAGCCCCAGGTCGATCACCTTGAGTCCACTCAGGCCCGGATCCGATGCATCCATATCGTACGCCCCCGCCCTTGCGCTGCAGCCTGCCGCGCGTTCCAAGTATGCTAGCTTACCGCTTTCCCGGACTTAAACAATCGGCACCGACCGCGAACCATCGGCACCGACCGCGCGCTGCGAGTCCGGGCATCAGTTGAACTCGATCACCGGTTTCACCGTCCGGCCCGAAGTGCCGGCGCTGACCGCGGCATTGATCTGCTCAAACGGGAAGAAACCGGCGATCCGGTCGATCGGGAATCCGCCGGCCAGGAACTGATCCACCAGGTACGGTATGAACTTCTGCGGCTCGGCGTCCCCCTCGACCACGCCGCGGATGACCCGGCCGCTGATCATGTGCAGGATGTCCGTCGACAGCGTGTGCTCCGAGCTGGCACCGACCAGCGCCACCTCGCCGCAGACCTTGAGCGAACGCACCGCCGCCTCGATGACCTTCGGAACGCCCGTGGTGTCGAGCGCCCGGTCGCAGCCGCCGATCTGCGCCAGCGCCTGGTCCAGGTCCGTGGTACTCGTGTCGATGACCTCCGTGGCACCGAGCTGGCGCGCCAGTTCGAGACGCGACTTGACGCGGTCTACGGCCACGATGCGCCTGCAGCCCGTCAGTTTGGCCGCGAACAGCGCGGCGAAGCCCAGCGCGCCGGTACCGAAGATGACGAACGTGGCATCCCGGCCGGGTTTGAGGACGTTGAGGACGGCACCGGCCCCGGTCATCAACCCGCAGCCCAGCGGTCCGAGGAAGCGCAGCGGGGCGTCGCGCTTCACCTTGACCACGTTGCGCTGCGGCGCGATCGAATGCGTGGCAAAGGAGGACTGGCCGAAGAATACGGCGTTGAGCGGCTCGCCCCGGGCATCGTGGATGGTCGGCGTGCCGTCCGGGCGTCGCATGCCGAAATTGAGCTGGGGCTGGGAAGCGCAGTAGGCGGGATGGCCCGTCGTACAGCTCAGGCAGCTCCCGCAGCTGCCGAAGGTCAGGACCACGTGATCCCCCTTGGCGACGCTGGTGACCGACTTGCCGACTTCGACGACCACGCCGGCGCCTTCGTGGCCGAGTACGAAGGGCATGGGCAGCGGCAGGATCTGCTCGACAATCGCCACGTCGGAATGGCAGATGCCCGTGGCCGTGAGTTTCACCAGCACTTCATCGGCGTGCGGGCTGTCGAGCCGGACCGGCTCGATGGCAAAGGCTCCGTGGGGCGCGCGAACGACGGCCGCTTTGATGTCCATGGGTGTTTCTCGCTACGGATGGTGGGTTGGGAAATACGACGGGATCAGCGGTTCATGCGCAGGCACTCACTTGCTTGGGATCCAGGACCAGCGTGGCCGAACCGCGGATCTTGACCTCGCCGCGCTGGTCGCAGACCCGCAGGTCCAGCTCGGCCAGCCGCTCCGCACCCACGTCGCGCAAGGCGCGAACCGTTCCAATGCAGCTCAGGGCTTCATCCAGCAGGGTCACGGCGACGAAGCGGCAGGAGAACGCCCGCAGGCTCCTCTGATCCTGCCAGCCGGTCAATGCCCGCCCCAGCCAGGCCATGACCAGCAGTCCGTGCGCGATGACGCCCGGAAAGCCCAGCGCGCGCGCATAGCCGGCATCGAGATGCACCGGCGCATGATCGCCGGACGCCTCGGCGTAACGTGCCAGCGTCGCCAGATCGAGCGGCGGCAAATGCAGCGTGGGAATCGTCATCCCCGGCATGACCGGCATCCCCGGCACCACCGGCATCCCCGGCACCACCGGTGGCACCGGCGCACTCGCTCCGGATCCCGCGGCGGCGCTCATGCGTCGGTCCGCAGCACTTCGGTGTGCCGGATCACCGCGACATGGCGGGCATCCTGGTTCCGCACCGTCGTTTCGAGCACGATGAACTGCAGCAGCCCGGCTTTGCGCTCATAGACATCCGCGACACGCTCGGCAAAACTCAGCCGGTCCCCGGCGCAGGCGGGCTGCTGGAATTCGAAACTCTGCTCGGCGTGCAGCAGCTTCCCGGATCCGCCCTCGACCCCCAGCGTCGCCAACAGGCCTTCCGGCGGGCACACCGCATGCTTGAGGCAGACGATGTAGGTGGGGGGCGCCGGAACGGCGCGGTAGCCCCGGCTGCGCGCCACCTCCGGGTCAAAATACAGCGCATCGGTCTCACCGATCGCGCGCGCAAACTGCTGCAGCGCGGCCAGTTCAACGGTTGCGGACACCGTCGGCAACGCCCGGCCGATGATGGAGCGGTCGATCGCCGCCTGAACTGCCCCGCCCGCGGTCATTGCTCCCCCTGGCGCCCGGTCTGCCGGATGCGCCTGCGATCCGCCCACCTCGTGCGCGAGTATACGATAAGTGGGCTTGCCGGTTCACGCGGGGCCGGTTCACGCGGGCCGGCTCACGCGGGCCGGCTCGCGCGGAACCGGTCAAGGATCCAGCGGCCTTAAGGATCGAGCCAGGTATCGCGATCGACGCCGGCGTTCTTGCGGGAGCGGGCCACGATGTCGCGGATCGACGGCCCCAGGGTCGTCGGATCCTTCGAGGCTTCCGTGTAGGCACCGTGCTGCCAGTTCTCGGCGACGGTGTAGCCATAGCCCCAGGACTCGAACACGCGGCCGCTGATGCCCCTGGACTCGGCGCTCGCCAGCCAGGTGACGAGTGCGGCCGTCCAGATCGGCTTGCGGCGCTCGACCTGCTCGGGCGTCCACTGCGCCAGGCCTTCCGTGAGCCGCGTGTTGGCGCGCGGCGCAATGGCGTTCACGGTCACGCCGAGCCGCTGGAATTCGCGCGCGGCCACGACCGACATGGCGGCGATACCGGCCTTGGCCGCCGCGTAATTGGCCTGGCCCACGTTTCCGAACAGGCCCGAGTGCGAGGTGGTGTTGATCACCCGCCCGTCGACCGGCTTGCCGGCCTTGGACTGCAATCGCCAGTAATTACCGGCGTGATGCATGGGCAGGAAAGTGCCCTTCAGATGCACGCGGATGACGATGTCCCAGTCTTCCTCACTGGTGTTGATCAGCAGCTTGTCGCGCAGGATGCCGGCGTTGTTGATCAGCACGTCGAGCTTGCCGAAACTGTCGATGGCCTGGCGGATCATGCCCTCGACGCCCTTGGCATCGGAGACGTCCGCCGTGTTGAGCACGGCCTCCCCGCCGGCGGCGCGAATTTCGTCCACGACCTGCTGTCCGGGAGTGGCGTCATCGCCGCGGCCATCGGGCGCCGCGCCCAGATCGTTGACGACGAGCCTGGCCCCATGCTGGGCCAGCATCAGCGCATATTCGCGTCCGACCCCGCGGCCGCCCCCGGTCACAATGGCCACGCGGCCTTCGCAGAGTTTCATGAATCGTGCCTCCCTGGAGCTCGTGCGCGAGTATACGGTAAGTTTCCGATCCGGTTAATGCCCTGGCTGCGGGGCCGGAAGCGCGGCTTGCGCTTCTCGGCAAAGGCCACCAGCCCCTCGTGCGCGTCCGGGTGCGTGGTTTCGTAGTGCAGCACGTACGCTGCTTCCAGGTGCAGCCCTTCGGCAAGACTGCCCTTGAGCCCCTGATTCACCAGATACTTGATCGCCCTGCGGCTCGAGTAGCTCTTGGACAGGAGCGTGGCGGTCAGCTCCGCCAGCTCAGGCTCGAGCTGCGCCGCCGCAACACAGCGGGTCACGAGTTCCATGTCGGCCGCCTCCTGCGCATCGAAGAACCGGGCGGTCAGCAGCACGTCCTTGGCGCGTAGCACGCCGATGGTCCGCGGCATGCGCTGGGTGCCGCCCGCCCACGACCGGCAGCCCAACGCCGTGAGCGCTCGCGTCGGGTCAGGCCGCACCGACGGCTTCGGCCAGGCCGGGGGCATGCGGCCGGAACAGACGGCCCTGCTCCGCCAGCAGCACGAACACCAGGCTGGCAAGGCCGCAGGCCAGCGCGCCTCCTGCCAGCGGCGTCGTGGTACCCGCGAACTCCCTGCCGATCCCCGCGCTGACGATCGCCGATCCGATGGTCGTGATGAACCCCTGCAGTGAGGCGCCGATGCCGGCGACCGCGCCGACGGGCTCCATGGCCATGGCACCGAAATTCGACAGCGCCAGACTCACGCAGGCCATGGTGAGGGCCTGCAGTGCGACAAAGGTCCAGATCCGCTCCAGACCCAGTACCGCCACGGCCAGGTGCGCCGCCGTCACGGCGATGAATGCCAGCAGGGCGGCGTGGGAAATGCGCCTCATCCCGATCCGTTCGACGATGCGTGAGTTGCCGTACGAGGCGATGCCCATGAACACGGAGCACAGCGCAAACATGCTCGGCATCAGCTGCTCGCGGTGGAAGGCCACGGCGAAGATCTGCTCGACCATGCCCACGTAGGCCAGGACCGATCCGAATACCAGCGCGCCGGCCAGCGAATAGCACAGCGAGGTCCGCTCGCACAGCACGATGCGGAGCGCGCCGGCGACGTGCGCTCCGGTGAGCGTGAGCCGGTATTCGGGATGCAGGGTCTCGGTCAGGCGCAGCAGGGCCCACAGCCAGACCAGCGCGCCAAAGGCGCCAAACACGAGAAAGATGGAACGCCAGGGGGCGAGCAGCAGGATCAGCTGCCCCAGGCTCGGCGCGATCACCGGGACCATCAGGAACACCACGAAGGTCAAGGACATCACGCGCGCCATGCGGCGGCCCGAGTACAGGTCGCGCACCACGGAGCGCACGACCACGACGCTGGCGGCCGAAAAGCCATGCAGCAGCCGCCAGCCGAGCATGGCCGGGAAGCTCTGCGCGAGCCCGCAGCAGATGGCCGCCACGACATAGAGTGCGATTCCCACCAGCAGTATGGGACGCCGGCCATAGCGGTCCGAGAGCAATCCCCACAGCAGCTGCCCCACACCGACGCCGACAATATAAGAGGTGACCACCCACTGGCCGTGGTTCTCGTTGAGCACGCCCAGGGAGCGCACGATCGTCGGCAGGGCCGGCAGCATTGCGTCGACGGCCAGCGCCTGCAACGCCATCATGGCGGCGCACAGCAGCACGAATTCCAGGAAACCCATGGGGCTGGGCCGTTCGGTCATCGCCTTGAGACCGCATGGTGGCGAGGCGGCCACGGGCACCGCAGGCGGGAACGGGACCGTGGGCGGGAACAGGACCCTGGGCGGGAA
>Ga0075015_100001079_pt1 | contig 10119 bp, 7 predicted proteins | sample AleBraG_ABR_2013_FD_71476 | JGI IMG/M metagenome (GOLD analysis project Ga0075015, IMG submission 71476) | Freshwater sediment microbial communities in response to fracking from Pennsylvania, USA - Alex Branch Run_MetaG_ABR_2013 | ecosystem: Environmental > Aquatic > Freshwater > Creek >...
GCGCGGCCCAGGTCGGTGAGCGCGATCGTCGTACGCCGACGGTCGGTCGCATCGGAGCCGCGCACCACCAGGCCGTCGTCCTCGATCTCACCGAGCAGTCTGCTCACGGTCGAGTGCTCGAGGTCGAGGGTGGCCGCGACGTCCTTGACGGTCACGGTCTGCTGCGTCGCGGAGAGCTCGGCGACGGCGTCGCAGGCGAAGATCTTGGCGATGTCGAGCTGCCGGCCGAGCGCGGGCACCGGCACGAGTCCCGCGGGCGGGCGGATCATCGACTTGCGCAGCCGTCGCAGCGCCTTGTCGAGGGTGTCGACCAGGGCGTCGGGCAGATGGGCGCCCGGGGCATCGGGAGCCGCGGTCGGGAGAGCCGGCAGGGCGCGTAAGGCGGCCGAGGCGACCTCCTCCGGGGAGTGCAGCGGGGCGTGCGACACGACGTTCACCTCCCGGTCATTCCGACTTGCCTGTCCTGGGCATATAACTTACCGTACGAAATGCGTGTCTAGCACACGTGTCTGTGTGCTCGCCGCCTGAGTCACCTGGGGCCGGGCGGATGCGAAGAGTGAGGAATCGACGTCATGGGTGGACTGTCCCGCTGGGCCGTGCGCAAGCCGTGGTGGGCGATCGGCGCCTTCCTGCTGATGGCGGTCGTGATCGCGTTCATGGGCACCTCGCTCAAGGGCACGCTCAACGACTCCTTCTCGCTACCGGACACCGAGTCGCTCAGGGCCCAGCAGCTGCTCGAGCAGATGAAGGGCAACAGCGCCGCGGCCGCGACGACCGCGACGGCCACCATCATCTGGTCGCCGAGCACGGCCGGCGCCTCGGCCATCGACGCCTCGAGCGCCGCGACGATCGCGCCGCTGCTCACGTCGATCTCGACGTTGCCCGGCGTCGCGTGCGTGACCAACCCGTTCGACCACACCGGCAACGCGCTCGGGTCGGCGTGCCCGAGGCCGGACGCCGCCCCCGACTTCTCCAAGGTTCCCCCCGCCCAGCAGGTGGCCCTCAAGGCGTCGCTGCTCGCGACGCAGAAGGCGCTCTCGCCGGTGAGCGCGGACGGTCACGTGGCGAAGTCCACGATCACCTTCACCGGCGGAGGCAGCGGCACCGACGTCCCGACCGAGACCGCGAAGACGATCATCACCAAGGTCAAGGCGGCCAACGGCACCAACGGCCTGCAGGTGGGCGCCAACGGCCAGGTCCTCGCGTTCGCCGGGCAGGAGCCGCCGAGCAGTGAGGGCGTCGGTATCACCGTCGCGCTGGTCATCCTGCTCGTCGCCTTCGGCTCGTTCATCGCCGCCGGCCTCCCGCTGGTCACCGCCGGGTTCGGCGTGTCGCTCGGTGGGCTGCTGCTGCTGTTCGTCGCGCGCTTCATGGACGTCGCGACCTTCGCGCCCACGCTGGCCTCGATGATCGGACTCGGCGTCGGCATCGACTACTCGCTGTTCGTCATCAACCGGTTCCGCCAGGCCGTCCACGCGGGTCACGACGCGAAGGGCGCCGCCCTCGAGGCGGTCAACACCTCGGGTCGCGCCGTGGTCTTCGCGGCGTCCACGGTGATCATCGCGTTGCTCGGCCTGTTCGTGATGCGCATCAACTTCTTCAACGGCCTGGCCCTCGCGGCGTCGGGCACCGTGCTGCTCGTCATGCTCTCCGCCGTGTGGCTGCTGCCGGCCATGCTCTCCCTGCTCGGCGACCGCGCCGTCACGCCGGTCTCGCGTTTCGCCGCGCGTGCCGTGGACAACGGCCGCTACGGCCGCACCGCCCAGATCGTCGCGATCGTGGCCGGTGTCGTCCTCGTCGGCGTCGGGGCCGCGCCGGCGATCCCCTCCGGCGCCAGGGCGCTGCTCACGATCGCCGCCATCGCGCTGCTCGTCGTCGGCATCGGCCCGTGGTTCTACCGGATCACCCGTGACGGGCGCGTGCACGACGGCTACCACCCCGAGGGCAAGGGCTGGGCGCACTACGCCCGCTTCCTCCAGAAGCGGCCCGTCGTCCCTGCGCTGCTCTCGCTCGGGGCGGTGCTGCTCCTCGCGACCCCGGCGCTGTCGCTGCGCCTGGGCTTCCCCGACGACTCGGGCACGCCTCCGGGCAGCATCTCCCGGATCGCCTACGACCTCACCGCCGAGGGGTTCGGCCCGGGTGCCAACGGCCCGTTCTACGTCGCGGTCCGGCTGCCCAGGGTCGGCGACGTGGCGGGTCTTGGCACCATCATCGCCGCCCTCAAGCAGACCGAGGGCGTGGCGGACACGGTGCCCAACCTCGCGATGCTCCCGCTCGTGGGTGCCTCGCTGCAGAACTCCACGATCACCGCCGTCGAGGTCAGGCCGACCACCGGACCGCAGGACGAGGCGACCACGCAGCTGCTCGACCGCCTGCGTACCGAGACCCTGCCGCCGGTCACGCAGCAGACCGGGGCGCAGGCCTACGTCGGCGGCACCACCGCCATCACCGCGGACTTCAGCACCGTGATGCAAAAGGCGATGCCGCTGTTCCTGGCGGTCGTCGTCGGACTCGGCTTCCTCATGCTGCTGGTGCTGTTCCGTTCCGCCGTGGTCTCGCTGACCGCGGTCGTGACGAGCCTGCTGTCGTTCGCGGCGTCCACCGGCATCACGGTCGCGGTGTTCCAGTGGGGCTGGCTCGACGGGCTGCTGGGCGTGACGGGGACGGGCCCGATCTTCCCGTTCCTGCCGGTCATGGTGTTCGCGATCCTGTTCGGCCTGTCGATGGACTATCAGGTGTTCCTGGTGAGCCGGATGCAGGAGGAGTGGGCCCGCACCCACGACAACTCCGTGGCCGTGCGACGTGGACTCGCCGGCTCGGGCCGGGTCGTGCTCATGGCGGCGCTGATCATGGCCAGCGTGTTCGCGGCGTTCATCCCGACGCCCAACAACACGATCAAACTGTTCGGTGTCGCCCTGGCCTCGGCCGTGCTCGTCGACGCCTTCCTCATCCGGCTGGTGTTCGTGCCGTCGTTCATGTCGATCATCGGCAACGCCAACTGGTGGCTGCCGGGCTGGCTGGCCGCCCGACTGCCGCACTTCGAGGTCGAGGGCGGGGCCGACGAGATCACCGACGACACGCCCGAGGCGCTGGACCCCGACGCCGAGCTCGTCCGCTCGTAGCCCCACCGCGTCGGGCTCGAAGGCCCGCGACGTCCGCCGTGATGCTGGGCGTCGCGGGCCTTCGCCCGTTAGCCTGTGGTTGCCGGGTCGTTCACCCGGCCCCGACCTACGACATCGCTGATTTCGGCCGCCGAAGGCCCTTGTCGAGCACCGCCCGCGCTGCTGCGCGCCGCGGTGGCGCGGTGTCCCGCGTCGACGTGGTGCGAGGACAGGGGCGACGACGTGGATCCGTTCACCGTGGTCGCGCTCGTCGTCGCTGCGGCGCTCGCCGGGGCCCTCGTGGTGGTGACCGGCCGCGCCCGTCGCGCCGCCACGGACTCCGACCGCGCCCGCGACGCCGAGGTGGCCGCCCGGGTCGACGCCGAGCTCACGCGCCGCCAGACCGACGCGCGGGCACAGGCCGACCGGATCCGCGCTGGCGCACAGGAGGACGCCGAGCGCAGCCGGTCGCTGGCCGAGCAGGCACTGGCGGCCGCCGAGCAGAGCCGGGCCGAGGCGGCCGAGGACGTCCGTCGTGCCGAGGAGCGCCGGGCCGCGGTGGAGGCCGACGTCGCTGCAGCCCGGGCGGAGATCGCCCTCGCGCGCACCGAGGTCGGTCGGGTGCGCGAGGAGGCCCAGCGTCGCGAGGACCGGATCGCCGAGCGCGAGGCGCGCCTCGACGCCGAGCAGACGGCCCTGTCCCAGCGCCGGGCCGCCCTCGACCAGCACGACCTCGACCTCGCGGAGCGGGTCGCCGCCGTCACGGCCGGCGAGTCGACGCTGGCCGCCGAGCGGGCCGCGGCGCTCGAGCACGTCGCCGGCCTCACGTCCGAGGCGGCCAAGGCCGAAGTCGTGGCTGCCATCGAGCACCAGGCCAAGCGCGAGGCGGCGCTGACGGTCCGGGAGATCGAGCGGGAGGCGCGCGAGGAGGGGGAGGACCGGGCCCGTCGCATCGTGACGCTCGCCGCGCAGCGCATCGCCTCGGAGCAGACCGCGGAGTCGACGGTGTCGGTCCTGCACCTGCCCGACGACTCCATGAAGGGCCGGATCATCGGACGCGAAGGGCGCAACATCCGCACCTTCGAGGCTGTGACCGGTGTCAACCTGCTCATCGATGACACCCCTGAGGCCGTCCTGCTGTCGAGCTTCGACCCGGTGCGCCGCGAGGTCGCCCGCATCACCCTCGAGGCGCTCGTGGCCGACGGCCGCATCCAGCCGAGCCGGATCGAGGAGGAGTACGAGCGCAGCCGCCTCGAGGTCGAGGCGCGCATCGTGCGCGCGGGAGAGGACGCGCTCGTCGACCTCGCGATCGGTGACATGCACCCGGACCTCGTCGTCCTGCTCGGGCGTCTGCGCTACCGGACGTCCTACGGCCAGAACGTGCTCGGCCACCTCGTCGAGTGCGCGCACCTCGCGGGGATCATGGCCGCGGAGCTGCGCCTGCCAGTCGAGCACGCCAAGCGTTGCGCGCTGCTGCACGACGTCGGCAAGGCGCTCACCCACGAGGTGCAGGGCTCGCACGCCCTCATCGGCGGCGAGGTGGCACGGCGCTACGGCGAGCACGAGGACGTCGTCCACGCGATCGAGGCACACCACAACGAGATCGAGGTGCGCACCCTCGAGGCCGTCCTCACCCAGACCGTCGACTCGATGAGCGGCGGTCGTCCGGGCGCACGGCGCGAGTCCCTGGAGCACTACGTCGAGCGCCTCGAGCGCCTCGAGCAGATCGCCTCGGCGCACGACGGCGTCGACAAGGTCTTCGCGATGCAGGCCGGTCGCGAAGTCCGCATCGTGGTGCTGCCCGACCAGGTCGACGACATCGGGATGCAGGTGCTGGCGCGCGATATCGCGGCCGAGATCGAGCATGAGCTGACCTACCCTGGCCAGATCCGCGTCACCGTCGTCAGAGAGTCCCGAGCCACCGGCCTCGCCCGGTGATCACGGAAAGTGGCCCTGGTTGCTCACATCGCACCGCTGTTCGCTGACCCCGGTGCGGTGCGCTGCGTGAGCGCCGTCCGGACCGTGCCGCGGGTGCGCCCATGATCACGCGCCGCGGTGGCTGGTGGGGGGCGCTCGTCGCGGCCCTCGTCGTCCTCGTGCTCGCGCTGCTCATCGTCCACGCCTGGGGCCCGCTGCTGCGCTTCGACCACGGGGTCGCCGACGCGATCCACTCCTGGGCGCTGCGCAACCCCCGGGCCGTGAGTGTGTCGGAGTTCCTCCAGACCATGGGCTCGTTCGGGGTGTCGGTCTGGTTCGTGCTCGTCACCACGGTCCTGCTGCTCGTCGCACGGCGGTGGTGGCAGGCGCTCACGCTCGTGCTGGTCGCGACCCTCGCGCCCTGGATCACCGACCTGATCAAGCCGGTCGTCGGCCGGGCTCGACCGGTGTGGGAGACGAGTCTCGCCACCGAGGTGACGCTGTCATACCCGTCCGGGCGCGCGACGGCCGGGATCGCGGTCTACCTCGCGTGCGGCGTCGCCCTCGGGAGCCTGCTGCGCAGCCCGTCGTGGGGTGCGGTCGTCGCCCTGTCCTTCGGGATCTTCGGGGTGGCCATCGGGCTCTCGCGCCTCGTACTCGGCGTGCACTGGCCCAGCGACGTGCTCGGCGGGTTCTGCGTGGCCATCGCTGTGGCCGGCGTGACGGGCGCCCTGTTCGTGCTGCCCCCGACACCGCCGCGTTCGCGGTGACCAGGACGGCGCGGAATGGCGGGCGCCGCGAGGTCGTTGTGGCTGCACCCGACACGAGGAGCGCACCATGGCCGTCTACACCGACGCGGAGCTCGAGTACCTCGCGGCGCAGCCGCTCGCACGCATCGCGACCGCCTCGGCGACCGGCGTGCCCGATGTCGCTGTGGTGGGATTCGGGGTCGACGGCGACCACATTGTGACCGGCGGCTTCGACATCTCCAAGACCGTGCGCTACCGCAACCTGCTCGCGAACCCGCGGGCCACGATCGTCGTTGACGACCTCGCGAGTGTCGATCCGTGGGCGCCGCGCGGGGTCAAGGTGCGGGGGGCGGCGAGCATCGAGGAGGTCGGCGGGGGCCTGCGGATCCGGATCGTCCCCGAGGTGGTCTGGAGCTGGCACCTCAACACCGACGCCGAGAAGCACTTCCTCGGCATCGAGAAGCGCGTGGTCGCCGCGCCCTGAGCCGGGGCCGCTGCTGCGGTGAGGGCAGCGGTTGTGGGCGCGCTCGGCACCCGGGGCGGCCCTCCGCGGAGTCGATGCCGGGCGCGGGGGGACGTACCCTGGGCGGACCATGCGTACGTATGAAGTGCGCACCTACGGGTGCCAGATGAACGTCCACGACTCCGAGCGGCTCTCCGGCCTGCTCGAGGCCGCCGGCTACGCGCGTCCTGCGCACGGCGAGCAGGCCGACGTCGTCGTGTTCAACACCTGCGCGGTGCGCGAGAACGCCGACAACCGGCTCTACGGCAACCTCGGCCACCTCAAGCCCGTGAAGGACGCCCACCCGGGGATGCAGATCGCCGTCGGCGGTTGCCTCGCGCAGAAGGACCAGGGCGCCATCCTCGCGCGGGCGCCTTGGGTCGACGTCGTTTTCGGCACCCACAACATCGGCTCGCTGCCCGTCCTGCTCGAGCGCTCCCGCGTCAACGCGGAGGCCGAGGTGGAGATCCTCGACTCGCTGGAGACCTTCCCCTCGACCCTGCCGACCCGCCGCGAGTCGGCGTACGCGGCCTGGGTCGCGATCAGCGTCGGGTGCAACAACACCTGCACTTTCTGCATCGTGCCGAGCCTGCGTGGCAAGGAGAAGGACCGTCGCCCCGGCGAGGTCCTCGCCGAGATCACGGCGCTCGTCGGCGAGGGCGTCCTCGAGGTGACCCTGCTCGGCCAGAACGTCAACGCCTACGGCGCGGAGTTCGGCGACCGTCAGGCGTTCGCGTCGCTGCTGCGCGCCTGCGGAACGATCGACGGCCTCGAGCGGGTGCGGTTCACCAGCCCGCACCCGGCCGACTTCACCGACGACGTCGTCGAGGCGATGGCCGAGACCCCGAACGTCATGCCGCAGCTGCACATGCCGCTGCAGAGCGGCAGCGACCAGGTGCTCAGGCAGATGCGACGCTCGTACCGCAGTGAGCGCTACCTGGGCATCATCGAGCGGGTCCGTGCCGCGATACCCGAGGCCGCGATCACGACCGACATCATCGTCGGCTTCCCCGGCGAGACCGAGGAGGACTTCGCCGCGACCCTCGACGTCGTGCGCCGGGCCCGCTTCGCCTCGGCCTTCACGTTCCAGTACTCACCGCGCCCCGGCACGCCCGCCGCGAGGTACGCCGACCAGGTCCCGCCGGAGGTCGTGCGTGAGCGCTACCACCGGCTGCAGGAGCTCACCGACGCGATCGCGTGGTCGGAGAACGAACGGCTCGTCGGCCGCCGGGTCGAGCTCCTCGTCGCCGAGGGTGAGGGCCGCAAGGACGACGCAACCCTGCGCCGGTCCGGCCGCGCCCCCGACAACCGGCTCGTGCACTTCACGCCCGGCACGTCGGCTCCGCGTCCCGGTGACGTCGTCGTCGCCGAGATCACCGCGGCGGCACCGCACCACCTCGTGTCCGACCTCCCGGTCGACAGCGTGCGCCGGACCCGCGCCGGGGACGCCTGGGAGGTCCGGCGGTCCGAGGCCTTGTGTGGCGTGGGGGCGGTCGGGGCGGCGGCCCCGGTGCTGCTCGGCCTGCCCACGCTGCGGCCGTAACGGCGGACCTCACCGACCGCTTGGGGCTTGTTCTCGCGTCCCCTCCCGCGTCGAGTCTCGCCCGGTGCGCGCCTGGCGTCGGGATCGTCGAGGAACGACGCGGTAGGTCGAGCTGACACGGTGCGCGCTGGGGATGCTGGGCTCGCGGGTCTGGGTCGCGCTCGGGCGAGGGTCGGGGCCCTCGACGGGTGGTTCGGCTGCCCGGGGTACCTGCACGCGCTGGGCCACCAGGCGCTCACCACCCGCAGCGCAGTCGTGACGTCGGGTGCCGGCGTGCGCCTGCGCGGGCTCGACGCGCGACACGTCGTCCAGTCCGGCGCACGCGCGTTCACGGCGTACGCCGTGACGGGGGAGTCGCTCCCGCTGCGCACGGTGGGATCCGCCCGCAGCGCACACCGCTCGCGGTCGAGTCAGACCTCGGGCGCCGCGTCGTCGGGGGACGCCGTCATGGCTTCGTCGGTGGCAGGCGCGTGAAGCGCAACGACCGGACGACACCGCCGCTGCTGGCCGTGCCGCCTCACCAGCCGCCCTGCGGGTGCGGCCCGCGATCGGGACCCTAGGGTCGTGTCTGTGATCACCGGAGCGGCCTTCGTCCCCAGCACGCCGATGCTCGCGCCCGAGGTGGCGTCTGGAGCAGCGGGCGAGCTCGATGACGTGCGCGCGGCGTCCCTCGAGGCGCTCGGGCGCGTCCTTGCCCGAGGAGCGGATCGGGTCGTCGTCGTCGGCGCGGGCAGTGTCATGCGTGCGCACACGCACGGCACCGGGTCGCTGCGCGGCTTTGGCGTCGCGCTCGACGTCCCGCTCGATCCGGCATCACCCGGGGGAGCGGCGCTCCCGCTCGCCCTCACGGTCGGCGCCTGGCTGCTCGCGCAGGCGGGCTGGCCCGGGGACCGGGTGGCCCTCGAGCTGGACGCCGCCGCGGGGACTGCGACACTGGCCGCGGTCGCGACAGCATTCGGCCAGGAGACCCAGCGCTCCGCGCTGCTCGTCGTGGCCGACGGCTCGGCCGCCCGCAACGAGAAGGCTCCCGCGTGGCTGCACCCCGACGCGGAGGCCTTCGACGCCGACGTCGCGGCCGCGCTCGCGTCGGGACACCCGCACCTGCTCGCCGGTCTCGACCGCGAACGCGCCGTCGCCGTGTCCGCTGCCGGGTGGCCGGCGTGGTACGCCGCGGCCACCGCGATGGCCGTGGCGGAGGACTCGTCCTACGACGCCGAGGTTCTGGCGAACGTGGCGCCCTACGGCGTCGGCTACCTCGTGGCCGCCTGGGTGGCGCGCCGCTGAGCCGCCGCGACCGACAGCAGCCGCGTGCGCGTCAGCTCGCAGCGACCGCGAGGCTCACGGCGGCGCCGGAGAGCGGCACCGAGCCGGTGACGCCGAGGATCTGTTGCGTCGCGCAACGTGTCACGGGTCGACGCCACCCCACGGGCTGTCCCCCCTGGTGTCAGCGAGTGATCGGTGTGCTGGTCCGGGTCGGCCGATCGACCGACCGGTTACGCCCGGTTGGGGCGACCGGGTCGAGCCGCCCCGGCGCCGCTACGAGCGGTCACGGTCAGGCGCCGCCCCCGGCGGCCTCGTCGGCGCCGTCGGCGACCGGAGAGGCCGCCCCGGACACCGTGCTCGCGGCGCCGCCCGCCGCCTCTGACGCGGTGTCCGCCGCGCTGCTCGAGGCGTCGGCGACGGTGTCGTCGACCCGGCTCGCCGGCGAGGACGTCTGCAGCGAGCTCACCGCCTTGGTCGTGAGCTCGTCGACCTTGCCGGTGACGGGGTCGAGCTTGCCGCCGGTCTTCTCGCTCACGTAGGAGTGCGCCGTGGACACCGCTGCGGTGACCTTGTCGCCGTGGGCGTCGGCCACGCCGGTGGCGGCGTCCTTGGCCTGGCCGGCCGCCGTGGCGGCGGTGGCCGCGGCCACGCCGGCCGCACCCTTGGCCTGCTCGGTGATGCCGGCCGTCGAGGTCTTGGCCTTGTCGGCGGCGGAGCTCGCGCCCGCGGCCGCCCTCGTCGCGGCGTCGGCCGCCTTCTCCGCCGACCCCCCGAAGAGGCCCTTGAGGCTGTCGAGCAGACCCATGCTGATCCCTCCCGAGGTGCGCGCGGCGGTGGAGCCCGTGCCGATGATCCTGGCCGGGCGGGTCGGGGGGCACAAGCCCGGTGAGGGAGGATCCTGGTCGTGGAGCCGACCCCGTCCTGGACACCGCGGGTCGTGGCGGTCGTGGGCCCGACCGCGTCCGGGAAGTCCGACCTCGGCGTCGCCCTCGCGCTCGCCCTCGACGGTGAGGTGGTCAACGCCGACTCGATGCAGCTCTACCG
>Ga0075015_100001080_pt1 | contig 10116 bp, 7 predicted proteins | sample AleBraG_ABR_2013_FD_71476 | JGI IMG/M metagenome (GOLD analysis project Ga0075015, IMG submission 71476) | Freshwater sediment microbial communities in response to fracking from Pennsylvania, USA - Alex Branch Run_MetaG_ABR_2013 | ecosystem: Environmental > Aquatic > Freshwater > Creek >...
ACTGGCTGCTGACTGTGTACCTGGTGCACGCCGTAGTGGTGATGTTGCTGGTGCGCTTCCGGCCGCAGTCGACCACAGCTTTTCGCCTGGTGGTGCACGCGGCGGACATCCTCTGGCCGGTCCTGATCTCATTGTTCGCGCCCGCGCAGCGGGGGCAATTCTTTCTGTTCTTCGTGTTCGTAATGGCCGCCGCCGCTTACCGCTGGGGAATGTGGGCGACGCTCGGCACGGCGGCCATCGCCGTCGCACTGTTGGAAGCGGAAGCTTTTGCCGTGCGGGCCGGGTTGGAACCGGTTGCCGATCGCTGGCTGCAGCAGTGGCATATAGCGCCGCTCGGGGTGAGCGTGCGCGAACTTGATCCGCAGCAGCTATTCATAAGTTCTGTCTATCTGGTTGTGCTCGGCTTCCTGCTCGGTTACATGTCGGAGAACCAGAAGAAGGTGCGGGCGGAGCGCGCCGTGATCATGCGGGTCCTCAGCTCAACCCGCGTGGAGGCGGGATTGACCGGCACCATGCAACAGATTCTCGGCGAGGTCATGACCATCTATGGCGCGCGCCGGATGCTGAGCGCATCGCAGGAAACCCACAGTTACCGGGTATTTCTGGCCGAGGTGGGGCGCGGCGAAAATGGCAGCGGAGCGCTGCGCTGGCGCGAGGCTTTGCCCGAAAACGAAAAAGTGTATTTATTCGACTCTCCGGCGGACGCAGCTTATGCCTCACGCAACGGCAACGGCTTTCAAACGGTGTTGTTGGATCGCGACGGAAAGCGGCTGAAAGATATAAGCACCGCATTCCTGGATGCGCTGTCGGGCGTGGAAAAGTTTGACGTGCTGGTTTCGGTGGCGTTGGTCTTTGGTTCCGAGTGGTCGGGCCGGGTGTTTTTGTTCGATCCCCAGATGATGGGACAACCGGAAGAGGAATTGCGGTTTCTGCAGGAGTTCGCCCAGCAGGTGGCTCCGGCGATCTACAACGTCTACCTGATGCGGCGCTTGCGGGAACGGGCGGGTGCGCTGGAGCGGGCGCGCTTTGCCCGCGAGCTTCATGACGGAGCCATTCAATCGCTGATCGCCGTGGAAATGCAGTTGGATGTGCTGCGGCGCCAGTCGGGAACGCAGGCGCCAGTGGTGAACTCAGAGCTGGGCCGGATTCAGAAACTGTTGCGGGAAGAAGTCCTGAAGTTGCGCGAACTGATGCAGGCCATGAAGTCGTTCGAGGTGAATGCGGACCGGTTGCTCGGCTTCATCTCCGACACGGTGGAGCGCTTCCGGCGCGAAACCGGAATCGCGGCCGAGTTCGTCAGCGAACTGGAGCGCGTGGATCTGGCGCCAAAGGTCTGCCGGGAACTCGCGCGCATTGTGCAGGAGAGCCTGGTGAACGTGCGAAAACACAGTGGGGCGCACCACGTACTTGTGCGACTGGCGCAGCGGGCGGGCAATCTGCAACTGGCAATCGAGGACGACGGGAAGGGTTTTGCTTTTTCCGGACGACTGTCGGATGCGGAACTGGAATCGACCGGAAAGGGGCCGCTGGTGATTCGGGAAAGAGTACGCCTCGTGGCGGGCGAACTCACGATAGAATCAACTCCGGGGCACGGCGCACGGCTGGAAGTCAGGATTCCGCCGGCCAGAAAGGCCGATCATGGATAGGTCAACGACAGATAGGCCAACGACGCATAAGCCAAGTATGGACAAGCCAAGCACTCACAAGCCAAGCACGGATACGCCAAGCACGGATAAACCAGGTATGGATAAACGAACTCATCCCATACGCATTGTCATTGCCGACGATCACCCGATTTTCCGCGACGGACTGCGGCGCCTGCTGGAATCGGAAGGCGACATGAAAGTGGTGGGCGAAGCCTGCGACGGGTTCGAGGCAGTGAAGCTGGCCACCGAGATCAAGCCCGACATCCTCCTGCTCGATCTGGCCATGCCGCATCACACCGGGCTCGATGCCCTGCGCGATCTGAACACGCGCGTGGGCGGAGCGGGACCGGTGCGCATCATCCTGCTGACCGCCGCTGCCGAAAAGAAGCAGGTGGTGGAAGCGTTGCAGTTGGGAGCGCGCGGCATGGTCCTGAAGGATTCCGCTACGCAACTGCTGCTGAAGAGTATTCATGCCGTAATGGCCGGAGAGTACTGGGTGGGGCGGGAAAGTGTCTCGAATCTGGTGCAGTATCTGCGCAACCTCATGCAGAGCACGAACGAGGAAACGAAGCAGAAAAAATTCGGGCTGACGCCGCGGGAACTGGAGATTGTCTCCGCCGTGGTGGCGGGGTATGCCAACCGCGAAATCGCCGAGTACTTCAAAATCAGCGAGGACACGGTGAAACACCACCTCAGCAATATATTCGATAAGCTCGGGGTTTCCACCCGACTGGAACTGGCGCTGTTCGCGGTAAACCAGGGACTACCCCTCAAAACAATCGTGTAATCAACATTAACTAGATCTCGAGTCCCCGTGGCACGATGGTGCTATTCGAGGACACCCGTGTGCTATTGGGCTTAGGTTGGATTCACGATACCTTTACAATCACACGAGGGCGAACTACTGTCCTTAGTCAAAACTGAGGCTAAAGGCGCGTCTTCGATTGAGGGGGGATAGTGATCAAGGCAATCCATCAACTCTGGGCCGAGGAGAGCGGTCAGGACGTCGCCGAGTACGCGGTGATGCTGGCGGTGATCCTGGTGATCGTCATCGGCACCGTTCGGCTGATCGGCGGCAACGCCAATAACGTGTTTTCACAAGTCGGAAGCAGCATAGCCAATTAAACCGCAAGACCGCTGCGCGTTGTAAGGGGTTTCCCCGCTGATTCTTTCTAGCCCTGATCCTTTTCTCCCGCTTCTCTCCCCCGCTTCTCTTCCCACGACAAAGTTGCAAGGTTTCAGAAGTATCCAGTTGCCAAGCAGTGTGCCGGTGGGGTTCAGACTTGAAACCTTGCCGCTTCCTACTGTCCTGAAGGAGCTCCCGCCGTTTTCTCCGGGACCCCTTTGTCGGGCGCAGCGCTGCCGAGCCGGGTGAGGAAGGGGAAGAACGGCGTGACTTCGAATGGCATCTTCTCGGCCACCGACGTAACGGCAACCGGCTTGGTCTTGATCAATTCCAGCGAATTGTTCCAGGGGTCGACCTTGACCCGCCCACCGAGTGGAAGCGCCGCCACCTGGTCAATCTTCTTCGGGTCGAATTGCGGCGAGGCGGTCATCAAAGACGACATCCTGGTAGCGTCGCCGTTGAGCAGGCTTTCGCCTAAGTGCGCCCGGATCAGATTCTTCAGTTGCGGTGCGCGCGCCTGGACTGCCTTGAGAAACAAGCCGGCGTTGTTCAGCTTGTCCTTGTAGGGCGAGTTGTTCAGCAGTTCAATGGCTTTCTTGTCGGCAGCTTCCTCTTCATTGCGGTCGCGCGCGAAATCCATGCGTTCGAAGGTGCGCTCATCGGGGAAAAACATACGGTCGTTGAAGGCCAGCTTGGTGTTGAGCTGATGGCCGAGCGCGATGTGCGCCAGTTCGTGGGTCAGAATCATGGCCAGGGACGCTTCGTCGGGCAGCACGTCAATCATGCCGCGGCTCACCACGATGGTGTGGCCGATGGTGAAGGACTCGAGCGGAGTGGTCATCAGCACGCGGCACTCGACCTCAGGCTGAATGTCGAGGTTATTGGTCACCATCATGTTATTGACCACGGTCTGCAGCACCTTGTCGACTTCGCCTTTCGGCGAGAGCAGGCCGATCTGCTGCAGGCGGTCGATCACGTTCGTCTCAGCCTGACGTTCCCAGGCGCGCTGGGCTTCTATGGGGGTGGCGTCCTGCGCTTTCTGGCTCTGGTCCTGGACCGCCTGCGGAGCATCGACCGTGATTTCAGTGAACTCGGAGTTGCGGCGGAAATCCTTCAGGTTGTAGCCCCAGAGGCGCGTCTGTGCCTTGTAATGCAGCGTTTTGCCCAGACCACGCTTGAAATCGGACTCTTCGGAATAAATCAGAGAAGGCAGCCACACGCCCGGCCGGAGATTCTGCCGCCAGCTGTCAAAGTGAAAGAAATAGCTATTTCGATGAGCTTGCGTATAAGTGCCGTTGAAGCGGACGATGTTGTAGTCCTGGTCTTCGATCCAGATGCGTCCGAGGAAGCGACCGCCGCCAGCGCCTTTTTTGGGGGCCAAGTCCAGCACGATGCAGCGTACTTCGCCGAGGAACTCACGGCGCACAAAAGTGAAGTCGTAATCTTTGCGCTGAAAATCCTGATCGAGGACCACCATCTGGGCAAACCCCAGCGGCAGGAACTTCATGGCATAAACATCCTTCAGTTTGCTGAGCATGCGTTTGCCGAGCCCGGCCGTGGTGGGTGAGGTGAATGTGCGGTCATCGGTGCCCTCGGTCATATCCAAACGGCCCAGGAAATATACATCGCTGGAGGGGACGGCCGCGCCCAGGTCTTTGTCTGCTTTCAGATTCTGGAGATAGGTCTCCACCAGGGGATGAAGTTGCTTCATCTGGGCCATGAAGAAATGTTCACGCTCCACTGCCCGGTCAATCACCTGGTCGAAGCTGTTGGCGGCGGCAATCGCCTGCTGGGCGGCGGCGTCGCGGTTGGAGAGTTGGGGTTCCGGCGCAGTCTGGGCGAACGAGGCTTGGATGAACAGCAACCTAACGCAGCAGACTAGAAAGAGCGTGAAGAGTGCGAATCGGGGGCGCAACATTTTGGTTTGTTTCATTCTACCTAAGATGCATGACCTGCGGGTGACCTATGATGCCAATTGAAACTCAATGTGCAACACCGCCTCGAAATCCGCAGGGTGGCCATCCTTAAGGGCAGGCTTGAACTGAATTTTTTCCGCCGCGCGAACCGCGGATTCATCCAGGCCATGCCCCAGACCGCGCACCACTTTCACGATTCGAATCTGCCCGCTAGCTGAAAACACGACCTCAAGTAGAACCTCACCCTCAATCTTGAGCTGCCGCCCTTCGTCGGTGTAAACCGGACGGGGCTTGTAGGTGATTTCCACCGGCAGGGTCTTCACCACCGGGTCAACGGTCTTGGCTTTCGGTTGAGGAGTAGCCGCGACGTCGGCATCTCCGAAACCGCCCTGGCGAACCGCGCCGCGCGAGCCGGAAACGCCGGTGCTGTTGCCGGTAGCGACGCCACTGCCAAATCCTGTGCTGGCAACTACTCCGCGCGCACCATGCGATCCGCCGGTGCCATTGCCATAGCCGGGGCCCGAGGGCATATCAAACGAGCCGGCCTGCGCGATCGTAATCGGTTTGCCGTGAGTATCTTGATTAGGAACGCCATTAGGATCGCCGAATCCACCCGTTTGTACTTTCGACGGCGCGGCCGCCATGGTGGGCGTAGCCGAGCTGCCCGTGGAGAACACATTTGTCTTGACCGGCGGCCTGGGGATCATCGGCTTCGCGTCGGGCAGAAGCTCTTTCGGGGCCGCCAGCGCTACCTTCGGTGCTTGCTCTTCGGGAACGGGAGCTTTCTTTCGGACCAATTCGACAGGAACGCGCATGGCTTCAGGCCGCGGCGTTACCGGTTCGGTAATTTTCGGAGCGGGAAAATGCTTGACCGGCGCTGGAGTGTCTGGCACCGGCGGCGGGGTGTTGACCAGGCTGATGAAATGATAGTCATGCACCGGCAATACCAGGACTTCCGGGTACATGATGGCCGTGATCACAAAGAACGCCATCACCAACGACTGCGCTCCATAACTGAGAACGAATCTCCCCCAACGAGTACGAGCTTCGGGAAGAAGGCCTAGGGTCAATTGTGGAGCCTGGGAGTCCATGAACGGCACCTCATGTAGCTATCTACTTAGCGCTTCCGAAAGAAGTGGTCAATCCCACGAACGGGCACCTTAACGGACCGCGGGAGACGGGCCCAGGGACGACACTTCGATCAGTGAAGTGCACGCCGAAGGCCATTTTCGGCGAAGGCTCTCCACCTTAAGATGCTGCTAAGCGGCTACTTACATTGGGAAAAATCCATCCTAACAGACCGCCGGACCCCATCTGCAAGGTTTTTCCTATTTGGGGAAAGGAAAATTTTGTGGGAAATCGGAAGATTTTGCCTAATGTGGGGACAGCCGCCTCCGGCTGTCCAGCCGAGCGAAGCTCGGCAGTATAGAGCGCAAACCGCCCAGTCCAGAAAGCTGAGGGCTAAGAGCTTAACAGCGAAAAGCGAAAAGCTATAAGCTACTCTTCCTCTTCTGCGTCCAGCTTGATGCGCAGCGACTTCAGAAACTTCAGGTCCTGATCGCTGATCTTGAGGTCGGCATTGGTGCTGAGCGTCGAGACCAGCGAAGTCTTGTCGGTGGCCGGTTCGCCCTGCTTGCTGACGCCGATAGTGGCCTCGAGCACCAGGAAGATGTCGTAGCCGCCTTCCTTGATGCGGGAAACCACTTCGGCGATCGATTCGGAATCGGACAGAGACTCGTTGATCGCTTCTCCGAGCTCCTTCATGAGTTGCTTCAGTTGCTGATCCACGAATCCCCCCTGGAATCGGACGCCACTGATACTGACGGGGGACATCACAAGCGTCTGTGATGGCGCCCGTGGTTATTGTACCCCCGGCGGCTGCTAAAATCGACCGATAGCGACCCACTAATGATCGACGGCCAGGCAGTGAGACAAATCGTGCTGATTTACCGTGCTGCCGTCAACATGGTCGAGCGCAGCCGGACGGGCAAGGCGGTGCTGGACGGCATCCGCGCGACCGCCCGGTCTTTTGGCCGGGTGCTGCACCAGCTCTGGTTGGAAGTGACCGGATTCACCTTCCTGGCGATCGCCGCGATCGGAGCCATGGCTGGCATGCGCGAGTATGGGAAATACCAGTCCGGCCATGCGACTGGCCCGGCCCGGTTGCTGCTCGCTATATGTTTCACGGTTTCGTTTACATGGTTCGGACTAAGCTCGTTCTGGCGGGTAAAGAAAAGAGCCAAAAGCTAGAGACGCCGAGAGCGCCAGCACATCAAGAAGGGCAGGACCTCATGACACTCAAGACCGCCGAACCCGTAACCAAGCCGGCAGCCTCCCTCCCCAGCGAAGAGACGTCTTCTCATATCGATATACGCCCCCTGTACACGCCCGACGATCTTCCCGCGTGGGATTACGACCGCGACGTGGGGTATCCCGGAGAGTTCCCCTACACGCGAGGCGTCCAGGCCACGATGTACCGTGGCCGCCTCTGGACCATGCGCCAGTACGCAGGTATGGGCGATGCCGAGGAGTCGAACAAGCGCTACAAGTATCTGCTGGCCAACGGGACGACCGGCCTATCGGTGGCCTTTGATTTGCCGACACAGATCGGCCTCGATTCGGACCATCCGCTGGCCGTGGGAGAAGTAGGCAAAGTCGGCGTGGCCATCGATTCGATCGAAGACATGCAGCGGCTGTTCGATGGCATCGACCTGACCGTGATTTCAACCTCGATGACCATCAATGCCACGGCGGCGATTCTGCTGGCGCTCTACGTAGCCGTGGCGCGGCGCCAGGGCATGGATATTCGCAAGCTCTCGGGCACGGTGCAGAACGATGTGCTCAAGGAGTATATCGCGCGCGGAACCTATATCTATCCGCCGCACCAGGCGATGCGCATCATCACCGACATTTTTGCCTGGACGAATCAGAACGTGCCGGAGTGGAACACGATCTCGATTTCGGGCTATCACATGCGCGAGGCGGGATCGACGGCGGTGCAGGAAGTAGCCTTCACTCTCGGCAACGGAATTGCCTATGTGGAAGCGGCGATTCGAGCCGGCCTCGACGTGGACAAGTTCGCGCCGCGGCTTTCCTTCTTCTTCAATGCTCACAGCAATTTCCTGGAAGAGGTCGCGAAGTTCCGCGCCGCGCGCCGCATGTGGGCAAAGATTATGCGCGACCAGTTCAAGGCGAAGAATCCAAAATCGTGGATGCTGCGCTTCCACACCCAAACCGCCGGTTCTACTCTGACGGCGCAGCAACCGGAGAACAACATCGTGCGGACGGCGATCCAGGCCATGGCGGCCGTGCTCGGCGGAACGCAGTCTTTGCACACCAATTCCTATGATGAAGCGCTGGCCCTGCCCACCGAAGCTTCGGCGCGGATCGCGCTGCGCACGCAGCAGGTGATCGCATTCGAGTCCGGCGCGCCGCAGACGGTCGATCCCCTGGCCGGATCGTATTACGTGGAATCGCTGACCAGCGAAATCGAGAAGCGGGCCGTCGATTATCTGGAGAAAATCGAAGCCATGGGCGGCATGCTCAAGGCCATCGAACGCGGATACGTGCAGCAGGAGATCCAGAACGCAGCCTACGAATATCAGCAGGCGGTGGATCGGCAGGAGGCGGTGGTGGTCGGCGTGAACCGCTTCCAGATAGAACAAGAGCACGCGGTGCCGATCCAGCGCATTGATCCGGCTTTGGAGCCAAGACAAGTGGAGCGCCTGCGAGCGGTCCGCGCCAAGCGCAATGTCGAAACCTGGCAAGCCACCATCCGCGCGGTCGAAGACACGGCGCGCTCGGGAGAAAATCTGATGCCGCGAATCCTGGCGGCCGTGGAGGCAAACGCCACGGTAGGCGAAATCTCAGACGCGATGCGCAAGGTGTATGGGGAATATAAGGAAGTGATGGTGATCTGAATAATTCCGTCTCTACGGGAAATCAGATCAAGAGTTTGCCAGTTTGTACTCGCACGCCGCGCGGCAGGCTTCGCAGTACAGCAGGCCGTCAGCGCAAAGGCGTATATCGAGTTGCGACTGGCACAGCACGCAGTATTTTTCGCACCAGCATTGCGCTTCGGGCTGTTCGCATTGAGCGCAGACGATGCGGCTTACCCCCGGATGGGAGGACATAGTTGAAGTTTAGTGCGGCCAAGGCAGAGAAGGAACGTAACGGAAGTCACGCAAGCTCAGGTGTCAGGTCTCAGGAAAGGCCCCCGCTTTCGCGCCGAGTTTGTCTTTGATCTTCGTTTTCCTGCTGCCTGCCACCTGCCTTTGATTTGCTGCCATGCGAGTGTTAACGTAGTCAGTTCCAGATTCCGGCAGCCCAGCCGCTGTCGGACTGATGTCCAAGAGATGTCTAATCGAGGTTCTTCTTGTCCGTAATCGAAGCAAGTGCCGTTGTCCGCAAGACCGCGTTGAACGCCGTCCATCGCCAGATGGGCGCGAAGATGGTGGAGTTCAACGGCTGGGACATGCCGGTGGAATATCCGGCGTCGATCGGCTGCGGCATCGTCAACGAGCACATGGCCGTGCGCACCGGCGTCGGTATTTTTGACGTCAGCCACATGGGCGACATCCGCTTGGCCGGACGCGAAGCGCTGGCCGCCGTCCAGCATATCTCCATGAATGACGCGTCGCGGCTCGCCGTCGGTCAGGCACAGTACTCGGCATTGCTCTATCCCCAGGGGACTTTTGTGGACGACGTGATCGTCCACCGTTTAGGCGAGGATGAGTACCTGCTCGTGATCAACGCCGGCACGCGCGAAAAAGATTTCAATTGGGTGCGCGAGAATACGCGCCAGTTCGATTGCAAGGTCGAGCATCTCTCCGACGACTTCACGCAGATTGCGATTCAGGGGCCGAGGGGTGTTGATGTGCTGCAAAAGCTGACCGACACCGACCTGAGCGTGGTGAAATTTTACTGGGTAACGCGCGGGACCGTCTGCGGCCTGAAGAACATCCTGATGGGCCGCACGGGTTACACCGCCGAAGACGGCTTCGAGATTTACATTCCACCGGACGAGGAAACCAGCGCGCGCGTCTGGCGCGAGATTCTCGCAGCGGGAAAAGAATATGGCTGTGTCCCCTGCGGCCTGGGCGCGCGAAACACACTGCGGCTTGAAGGGTGTCTGTCTCTTTATGGCCACGAAATCTCGGACACGATCAACGTGTGGGAAGCAGGACTCGATCGGTTCTGCAAAATGGAGAAGCCGGATTTTATCGGGCACGCCACCTTGGAGAAAGCGAAAGCTGAGGGCTTGAAGAGAGCGCTGGTCGGACTCGAGATGGTCGATCGCGGCATTGCCCGCGATGGATACAAGGTTCTGGACGACGGTGGACGCGAGATCGGCTACGTCACCAGCGGCTCTCCAGCCCCGTTCTTGAAAAAGAATATTGCGCTGGCCTATGTTCCCCCCGCGCAGGCT
>Ga0075015_100001082_pt1 | contig 10106 bp, 7 predicted proteins | sample AleBraG_ABR_2013_FD_71476 | JGI IMG/M metagenome (GOLD analysis project Ga0075015, IMG submission 71476) | Freshwater sediment microbial communities in response to fracking from Pennsylvania, USA - Alex Branch Run_MetaG_ABR_2013 | ecosystem: Environmental > Aquatic > Freshwater > Creek >...
CGCGACTCGCTGCGCGGCGTCACGACCGTCATCGTCGACGAGGTGCACGCGCTCGCCGGCACCAAGCGCGGCGCTCACCTCGCGATCTCCCTGGAGCGGCTCGACGCGCTGCTCCCCCAGCCCGCGCAACGCATCGGGCTCTCCGCGACCGTGCGCCCGGTCGAGGAGGTCGTGTCGTTCCTCGGCGGCACGCGTCCGGTGACCGTCGTGCAGCCCCGGAGCCCGAAGACCGTCGACCTCGAGGTCGTCGTGCCGGTCGACGACATGGCCGAGCTCGGCGCCGGCACCGGCGAGGTCACCGGGTCGGCCGCCGGCGACGACCGGCGCACCTCGATCTGGCCGCACGTCGAGGAGCGCGTCGTCGACCTCGTCGCCGCGCACCGGTCGACCATCGTGTTCGCGAACTCGCGCCGCCTCGCCGAGCGGCTCACCTCGCGGCTCAACGAGATCTGGCAGGAGCGGCTCACCGGCGAGGCGCTCGAGACCGGCACGGCGCCCGCCGCCGTCATGGCCCAGGCGGGCACCGCGGCCGGTGCTCCCCCGGTGCTCGCGCGCGCCCACCACGGGTCGGTGAGCAAGGAGCAGCGCGCGATCATCGAGGACGACCTCAAGGCCGGCCGGCTGCCCGCCGTGGTGGCCACGAGCAGCCTCGAGCTCGGCGTCGACATGGGCGCGGTCGACCTCGTGATCCAGGTCGAGTCGCCGCCCAGCGTCGCCAGCGGGCTGCAGCGCGTGGGGCGCGCGGGCCACCAGGTGGGCGCGGTCAGCAAGGGTGTGGTGTTCCCGAAGTACCGCGGCGACCTCGTGCAGACCGCTGTGGTGGCCGAGCGCATGCGGGCCGGCCTCATCGAGTCGCTGCGCATGCCGCGCAACCCGCTCGACGTGCTCGCGCAGCAGCTCGTCGCGATGACGGCGCTCGAGAGCTGGAACGTCGAGGACGCCCTCGCGCTCGTGCGCCGCGCCGCGCCGTTCGCGTCCCTGCCGCAGTCGGCCTACGACGCCGTGCTCGACATGCTCGCCGGGCGCTACCCCAGCGACGAGTTCGCCGAGCTGCGACCGAGGCTCGTGTGGGACCGCACGACCGGCACCCTCACCGGTCGTCCCGGAGCGCAGCGGCTCGCCGTCACCAGCGGCGGCACGATCCCCGACCGCGGCCTGTTCGGTGTGTTCCTCGTGGGCGAGAAGGGATCGCGGGTCGGCGAGCTCGACGAGGAGATGGTCTACGAGTCGCGGATCGGCGACGTGTTCTCCCTCGGCGCCTCCAGCTGGCGCATCGAGGACATCACCCACGACCGCGTCCTGGTCTCGCCCGCCCCGGGTCTCGCCGGGCGGCTCCCGTTCTGGCACGGCGACTCCCTCGGTCGCCCCTACGAGCTCGGCCGTGCGATGGGCGGCTTCGTCCGCGAGGTGGCTGCGCTGCCACGCGCGGACGCGCTGGCCCGCCTCACCGCCACCGGCCTCGACGAGCGGGCCCGCACCAACCTGCTGGCCTACCTCGACGACCAGCGCGAAGCCACCGGGCACCTGCCCGACGACCGCACCCTGCTCGTGGAGCGCGTGCGCGACGAGCTCGGCGACTGGCGCATCGTGGTGCACTCGCCGTTCGGCGCGCAGGTGCACGCGCCGTGGGCGCTCGCGGTCGGCGCGCGGATCCGCGAGCGGTTCGGCGTCGACGCCCAGGTGATGCACGCCGACGACGGCATCGTGCTGCGCCTGCCCGACGTCGAGGACGACGACATCCTGCGCGGGGTCGTCGAGGCCGTAGTCCTCGATCCCGACGACGTCGAGGCCCTCGTCACCGCCGAGGCCGGCGGCTCGGCGCTGTTCGCCGCACGGTTCCGCGAGTCGGCCGCGCGCGCCCTGCTGCTCCCCCGGCGCAACCCGGGCAAGCGCTCGCCGCTCTGGCAGCAGCGGCAGCGCTCGGCGCAGCTGCTCTCGGTGGCCTCGCAGTACGGCTCGTTCCCGATCGTGCTGGAGACCATGCGCGAGGTGCTGCAGGACGTCTACGACGTCCCCGGTCTCGTCGCGCTCATGCGTTCCGTGCAGTCGCGCGAGGTGCGCGTCGTCGAGGTGGAGACGCCCACGCCGTCGCCGTTCGCGCGCTCGCTGCTCTTCGGCTACGTCGCCGCGTTCCTCTACGAGGGCGACAGCCCGCTGGCCGAGCGTCGCGCCGCAGCGCTCAGCCTCGACCCCACGCTGCTGTCCGAGCTGCTCGGCCAGGCCGAGCTGCGCGACCTGCTCGACCCCGACTCGCTCGCGCAGGTCGAGGTCGAGCTCCAGCGCCTGGTCAGCGACCGGCACGCGCGCGACACCGAGGGAGTCGCCGACCTGCTGCGCATGCTCGGTCCGCTCACCCGCGCCGAGCTCGCCGAGCGCGGCGCTGCACCCGACTGGGTCGACACGTTGCTCACGGTGCGCCGGGCGATCGAGGTGCGGATCGGCGGCGAGGCAAAGGTGGCCGCCGTCGAGGACGCCGCACGCCTGCGCGACGCGCTGGGGACCGCCCTTCCCGTCGGAGTTCCGGACGCCTTCCTCGAGCTCGTCGCGGATCCCGTGGGCGACCTCGTGTCGCGGTGGGCGCGCACGCATGGACCGTTCCATGTCGGCGACGCCGCCGCGGCGTTCGGCCTCGGCAACGCCGTCGTCCTCGGCGCGCTCACCCGCCTCGCCGCGTCCGGTCGGGTCGTGAGCGGCGAGTTCCGGCCCGCAGGGTCGGGCCCGGAGTGGTGCGACGCGGAGGTGCTGCGACTGATCCGCCGCAGGTCGGTCGCGGCGTTGCGCCGCGAGGCCGAACCCGTGGCTCCCGAGACCCTCGGCGTCTTCCTGCCGGCGTGGCAGCAGGTCGGGGGCCGGCTGCGCGGACCGGACGGCGTCCTGCGCGTGGTCGAGCAGCTGGCCGGTGTGGTGATCCCGGCGTCCGCGTGGGAGACCCTCGTGCTGCCGGCACGGGTCGAGGGCTACCAGCCACCGATGCTCGACGAGCTCACCGCGTCCGGCGAGGTCGTGTGGGCCGGCGCCGGCTCGCTCACCGGCGGCGATGGGTACGTCGCCCTCGCCCCCGCCGACTCCGCCGCGCTGCTGCTGCCGGGCACGGTCGAGCTCGAGCTCGACGACGTGCACCGGGCCCTGCTCGCCACGCTGCAGTCCGGCGGCGGCTGGTTCTTCCGCGCGCTGTCCGACCGCGTCGGCCCGCTCGTGGCCCCCGGGGCCGGCGGCGTCGACGACGCACGGCTGGCCGAGGTGCTGTGGGACCTCGTCTGGTCCGGGCACGTCACCGGCGACACCTGGGCGCCGCTGCGAGCGCACCTCGCCGGCCCGGGCCGCAAGCCGCGCACCGCGGCGGCTCCGCTGCGCGGCGGACCACGGGCGCGCTACTCGCGACCTCGCTCGTCGATGCCGACCCGCACCGGCCCGCCGTCGGTCGGCGGTCGGTGGTCGCTCGTCGAGCCCCGTTCGACCGATCCGACCCTGCGTGCGGCGGCGCTGGCGGAGGGGCTGCTCGACCGGCACGGCGTCGTCACGCGTGGCGCTGTCGCGGCCGAGCACGTGAGCGGCGGCTTCGCGGGCGTCTACCGCGTGCTGTCGGCCTACGAGGACGCCGGGCGCTGTCGCCGCGGCTACGTCGTCGAGGGGCTCGGGGCCGCGCAGTTCGCGCTGCCCGGTGCGATCGACCGGGTCCGCGCGGTCGCGCCGGACCGTCGCGATGCCGCCGCGCAGCCCCACGCACTCGTCCTCGCCGCCACCGACCCCGCCAACCCCTACGGCGCCGCCCTGCCGTGGCCGGTGCAGGCCGACGACGTCGCGAGCGGCCACCGGCCCGGGCGCAAGGCCGGCGCCCTGGTCGTCCTGGTCGACGGCGCCCTCGTGCTCTACGTCGAGCGCGGCGGTCGCACGTTGCTCACCTGGTGCGACGACGACGTCGTCCTGCGCGCCGCCACCGCGTCGCTCGCCGCCGCAGTGCGCGGCGGCGTCCTGGGGCGGCTCACGGTGGCCAAGGCCGACGGCGAGTCCGTCCTGTCACCTCGCTCGCCGCTCGGCTCCGCCCTCGAGGCGGCCGGCTTCACCGCCGCCCCCCAGGGCCTTCGCCTGCGCGGCTGAGCCGCCGGACACGTCATACATCGACGGTGTGCGCCGGCGCCGTGAGCCGCAGCACCGTCGACCTCGACGACGACCCGGTCGCCGAGGGGAGTTGCTCGTCGGCGCGTGTCACGACGCCCTCGCCAAGGTCGACCGTCTCGTCGACGGGCTGCCCTCACCCACTCTCGGGCCCGGCATCAACGTCCGAGCGGCGGCAGAGGCCGCACGTCGTGCTCGGGCGAGTGGTCGCACGGTGCGCTCGTCGACGGACTGCCGGATCGCCGCGCTGGCCACGCGGCACGAGGCGGTCGCGGTCCACCACCACCGTGACTTCGACGTGCTCGCGCCCCGGTCGACCTTGCGCACCGTGCGCTGGGACTGACCTGCGTCGGTGGTCTAGGCGCGCACGACGCTGACGTTGAACGCCTGCGTGCCGAAGCTGCCCATGAGACTGAGCCACAGGGGCAGGTAGAGCTCGAGACCGCGGGCCGCGGCGATGCCGCCGGCGTCGACGATCTCGTCGGGCTCCCAGCCGAAGCCGGCGAGCAGCTCGGCAGCGACAGCCTTCGCCGACGCGTCGTCGCCGGCGACGAAGACCGAGTGCGTGCCGGACAGCGAGCGCGGGTCGGTCATGACGACGGTGTTCATCGTGTTGAGGGTCTTCACGACCCGGGCGTCGGGGAAGGTCGACTGGATCTGCTCCGCGAGCGACCGGCCGTCGGGCTGGGCGACCTTCGGCGGGAACCCCTCGGAGAAGTCGAGCGGGTTGGAGACGTCGAGCAGCACCTTGCCCGCGAGGTTCTCCGCCCCCGCAGCGGTCAACGCATCGATCGACACGAGTCCCCCGGTGGCGTTGACGACGACCTCGCCCCAGGACGCGGCGTCGGCGAAGCTGCCCTCGCTGGCACCCGCGCCGCTCTCGGCCACCCAGGCGACGGCCTTCGCGTTGCCCGCGGCGCGCGAGCCCATCCGCACCTCGTGGCCCGAGCGGACCAGCCCGCTGCCCAGCGTCGTGCCCACGGCTCCCGTGCCCAGGACGGCGATCCTCATCTCGCGCTCCCTCACTCGTGGCGACCTCGCTCGTCAACACCGCTCGCGCCGCGCGTTGTTCCCGACCAGGATTCCCTACGCGGGCCGCCGACGGCCCGGACCCGCGCACGCAACGACGGCGAGGACGGAGGAGGACGTGCCCGAGGGCGACACCGTGTGGCTCGTGGCGCACAACCTCGACCTCGCGCTCGCCTCGGATGTCCTGACCCGCACCGACTTCCGGGTGCCGTCGTTGGCCACGACCGACCTGGCCGGCCGCGCCGTGATCGAGGTCGTCGCGCGCGGGAAGCACCTGCTCATGCGGGTCGAGGGCGGGCTCAGCGTGCACTCGCACCTGCGGATGGACGGCGCCTGGCACCTGCACCGACCGGGTGCGCGCTGGACCGGAGGCCCCGACCACGAGGTGCGCGTGGTGCTCTCGACGTCGGCGTGGGACGCGATCGGCTACCGGCTGCCCGTGCTCGAGCTCGTCGGGACCGCGCACGAGGACGCGGTGGTCGGGCAGCTGGGTCCGGACCTGCTCGACCCCGGGTTCGACGCGGCCGAGGCGGTCCGGCGTCTGCTCGCGTGGCCCGACCGCGAGATCGGCCAGGCGCTGCTCGACCAGGGCGACCTCGCGGGCATCGGCAACCTCTACAAGGCCGAGACCCTGTTCCTGGAGAGGACCTCGCCATGGACGCGTGTCGGCGACGTCGAGGACCTGCCCCGGCTGGTGGAGCGGGCGCGCCGTCTGCTCGACGCCAACAAGGCGCACGCGTCGCAGGCGACGACGGGTGACCCGCGCGCCCAGCACTGGGTCTACGGCCGCGGCGGCCGCCCGTGCCTGCGGTGCGGGGGCCGCGTCGCGGCGGCGTCGCAGGGCGATCCGCCGTACGACCGCGTCACGTGCTGGTGCCCCACCTGTCAGCCCGGGCCCGGCCCCGCGGATGCGCCGTCGCCGCGGTCACGACCGCCGGGTCGGCGCGCCCCGCGTCGGACCTGATCGGCGCGTAGGGTCGACACGTGTCCGAACGCGCCCTCGAGATCGCCCAGCTGCCCGACGGCACCTTCGCCGCGACGTTCGACGACCGGTCGCCCGCCGTCGCGGTGGCCTCGTGGGCCGACATCCGCAAGCTTCGCGCACGGCACCGCCAGGAGGACCACTGGCCCGACGGGGTCCTCGAGGCGTTCGTCGCCGCGCACGGCCACCCGTTCGACGACTGGTGGGCCTCGCTCGACCCGCAGGTGCAGGCGGGCCTGCTCGTCGACATCGACGGGCCCGTGCCCGCGGCCTACGCCGACGCGGTGAAGCGGTCGCTGCGCTCGGAGCCCGGCCGGGACGGGCTGCGGGTGGACGGGTCGAACTTCACCGCACAGGTGCGCGACTACCTGCGCGCGGCGGCAGCGCGCGCCTGAGGCTCAGGCGGTCGGCGCCGCGAACGCGGTGGTGCGCACCGCCGCGGGCAGACCGGCCGCCACCGACCGCGCCTGCGCGGCGCGGGAGTCCTGGGTCCCGGGCTCCAGGACGTGCGACCCGAGCCAGCGGCACACGAGGTCGACGTGCTCCGGCGCGCTGGAGCGGTCGGCCGCGTCGAGGACGAGGGCGACCTGCGCGCGCACGACGTCCCAGCCGGCGCCGGTGCCGGGTACCGCGGCGGCGAGCAGGGCGGCGGGCTCCACGACGCGCATCCCGACCAGGACGACGTGGGTGGCCACGCCGTCGGCCGCCCGGGTGAGGGCCACGGCGAGGTCGTCGGAGGCGAGGTCGACGCAGTCGGCGCCGAGCTCCGCGACGTCGTCGGCCACGAGTCCGGCGACCAGGTCGTCCTTGGTGCGGAAGTGGTTGTAGAGCGTGGCCTTGGCGAGCCCGCCGCGCACGGCGACGTCGCCCATGGTGGCCCGGCGCAGGCCGTGCTCGGCGAGGGTGCGGCGGGCGCCGTCCAGGGCGGCGGTCCGGGTGCGTCCCATCGCGTTGCCCGCGCGGGACCGCGGAGAGCGCTCGGGCACGGACACGGGCACGCCGGGGAGGATCAGGCCGCGGCGACGACGGTGTCGGGCGCGAGCGGGAGCTCGGTGACCGGGGCGACACCCTCGAGCACGGCGACCTCGTCGCTCACCGACCGCAGCACGATGGCGAGCGGGACGTCCAGAGCGGTGCAGATCGAGGCGAGCAGCTCGCTGCTCGCCTCCTTCTGGCCGCGCTCGACCTCGGAGAGGTACCCGAGGGAGACCCGCGCGGCCGCGGAGACCTCGCGCAGGGTGCGCCCCTGGTCCTGCCGGCGGCGGCGCAGCTCGTCGCCGATGACACGACGCAGAACGATCACGGGTCCACCTCCTCGCGCCGGTCGGTCCCCCGGGACGGGAACGTGGTATCCACGGTACCTGGCAGTGACGCCGGGCGCAGCGTCGCCACCCGGACGGGCGATCTCGGCGCGTCGCGACGCGACGCTGGGTGGGGCGACGGTGCTGCTCACGGAACGCGCCTCCTGTGCGGTGCTGCGGAGCCCGGGGACGGGCCCGTCGGCGACTGCCGACGCAGGTGTAACGCGGTAATCATCGGCGCCTGTTCCCGGCCCCGCGACCGGGTTTCCCGCACCCCCACCGGCACCACCCGATCCCGAGTGCGCGCGAGCAGCGCAGCGCCGTGGCGGGTCGGGCCGACGCGGCGCGGGTCGGGGGCGCGCTAGCGGCCGACCGTGTCGAGCAGGTGGTCGAGGGCCGCGCCGACGGCCGCGGCCCGGATGCCGGCGCGGCCCAGCGCGGGGTCCAGGGCCAGGCCGGTGGTGGTGCCGCTGCCCCCGGGGGCGACGCCGGCGCGGGTCCGGTCCCAGGTAGCGACGTAGATCCGGCCGACCGGCGTGCCGTCCTGCGGGTCGGGGCCCGCGACCCCCGTGGTGGCGACGCCGTAGTCGGCGTCGAGTCGCTCCGCGACGCCGCGGGCCATGGCCAGGGCGACGTCGGGATCGACGGCGCCGACGCGCGCGAGCAGGTCCGGATCGACACCGAGCAGCGACGCCTTGAGGTCGGTCATGTAGGCCACGACTGCCCCGCGCAGGACCCGCGAGGCGCCGGGCACACCGACGAGCGCGGCCACCACCAGCCCGCCGGTGAGGGACTCCGCGACGGCCACGGTGCGCCCCTGCTGGGTCAGCAGCCGGACGACCTGCGCCGCGGTCCGCTCGGGCGTCGGCGCCCGGCCCTCGGTCCCGGGTGGGCCCGCCCACGGACCCCCGGACGCGGTGTCCGGGTCGGCCCCGGGTGGGATCGGCACGTCAGGTCCGGCCGGCCCGACGCAGGCGCAGGGCCCGCGCGACGTAGTCGATCCCGGTGCCGATCGTGAGCAGCACCGCGACACCCATGACGACCTCGCGCGCCGGCACGAGCCACCCGCTGAGCGGCAGCAGGTACATGAAGATGGCCACCATCTGGGCGACGGTCTTGGCCTTGCCGCCGCGGCTGGCGGGGATCACGCCGCGGCGGATCACCCAGAAGCGCAACAGCGTCACGCCGATCTCGCGCACGAGGATGACGACGGTGACCCACCAGGGCAGCTCGCCGAGGTAGGACAGACCCACGAGCGCGGTTCCCGTCAACGCCTTGTCGGCGATCGGGTCCGCGACCTTGCCGAAGGTGGTGACCTGGCCTTGGCGACGGGCGAGCTCTCCGTCGACGAGGTCGGTCAGCGAGGCTGCGACGAACACGGCCGCCGACCACACGCGCGACGTCGCGTCCTCGCCGCCCTCGCGCAGCAGGAGCCACGCGAACACCGGCACGAGCAGCAGCCGCAGGATCGTGAGCGCGTTGGGCACGTTGAGCACCGACGGCGACTCGACCGGGTCGCCGACATGGTCGGCAGGTGCCGGACGGATCACCGCGCGGTGCCCCGCGGGACGGCGACGAGGTCGACGCCGTCGGACCCCACGACCTCGGCCGTCACGAGTGCGCCGACCCGCAGCGTCGCGGGGTCGAGCCCGCCGGCCACGAGCACCGTGCTGCCGTCGACCTCGGGCGCCTGGTGCGCGCTGCGACCCTCGACCACCGGCCCGTCCAGACCCGCGGACACGGCCTCGACCAGCACCTCGACCTGCTCGCCGAGTCGGTCCTCCGCGCGCTGCGAGGTGAGCTCCTCCACGAGCGCAGACACCCGCTCGACGCGCTCGCGCACGACGTCGTCGGGCAGCTTGCCGTCGTAGGTCGCGGCCTCGGTGCCGTCCTCGTCGGAGTAGCCGAACACGCCGACGGCGTCGAGCCGCGCGGCGACCAGGAACCCCTCGAGCTCCTCGACGTCGGCCTCGGTCTCCCCCGGGAAGCCCACGATGACGTTGCTGCGCGCCCCGGCGAGCGGCGACAGGGCGCGGGCCGAGGCGAGCAGGTCGAGGAAGGACTCGGTGCCGCCGAAGCGGCGCATCCGGCGCAGCACCGACTCCGAGGCGTGCTGGAAGGACAGGTCGAAGTACGGCGCCACCCCGGGCGTGCGCGCGATGACCTCGACGAGCGTGGGTCGCGTCTCGGCCGGCTGCAGGTAGGAGACCCGCACCCAGTCGATGCCCTCGACCGCGGCGAGCTCGGGCAGCAGGGTCTCGAGCAGCCGCAGGTCGCCGAGGTCCTTGCCGTAGGACGTCGAGTTCTCGCTCACGAGCACGATCTCGCGCACGCCGTGCTCGGCCAGCCAGCGCGCCTCGTCGAGCAGGTCCGCGGGCCGACGCGAGACGAAGGATCCGCGGAAGGCCGGGATCGCGCAGAACGCGCAGCGACGGTCGCAGCCGGACGCCAGCTTGAGCGGGGCGCTGGGTCCGCTGCCCAGCCGACGGCGCACGACCCGCGGACCGCTGGCGGGCCCGACGCCCTCGGGCAGGTCCGGCGCCTGCGCGTGGCCGGGCAGCGCCACCGCCACAGCGCCACGCTCCACCGGCGACACCGGCAGCAGGAGGCGCCGGTCGCGCGGGGCGTGCGGCACGTGCGCCTCGCCCGCGACGATCCGCCGCAACCGGGCGCCGATG
>Ga0075015_100001083_pt1 | contig 10106 bp, 8 predicted proteins | sample AleBraG_ABR_2013_FD_71476 | JGI IMG/M metagenome (GOLD analysis project Ga0075015, IMG submission 71476) | Freshwater sediment microbial communities in response to fracking from Pennsylvania, USA - Alex Branch Run_MetaG_ABR_2013 | ecosystem: Environmental > Aquatic > Freshwater > Creek >...
TGGGGGCGGCGCAGAGCGGGAGCGCTAGTAAGACGGCGATGGTTAATGGGCGTGCGGGATGCATGCTTGGGTCAACGGGTCCGGCGGCGGATGAAGGTGAGCGCGGCTAGCATCAGGCAGGCCGTTGTGGGTTCCGGAACCGTGCTGGCTGGCGTGGTTAGGGTGACGTCGTCCATTACGAAGGAGCCGCCCGCCGGGTCGCCAGCGATGGTGACCTTGCTGATGCCGGTGGCGGAGTTGAACTGGATGAGTTCGTTGGGAGAACTGCCGGGGGCGCCTCCGGTCGCGGTGTTGATGGAGAATAACGAGAGTGCGGAGCCGATTTTAGTATTGCTGGCATTAAAGGCGGCTAGAGTCAGGGGTTCGACGTAGGTGAAATAGGCCGCGAATTGGGTGATGGGGTTTGCGAAGGCGATGGTTATGGGGCCATTGTTGTCAAAGACCACGTTTACGCCGGAATGCGGGGGGAAGTCGATCTCGTTTAGCGAGATGCCGGCGGTGAGCACGACGGTGTTGGTAAATGTGACGCCGGCGATTTGATTGGTGAGGATGTCGCTATCGGTGAAGCTTTCGAAATTGAGGACGATGGTGTTGGCGTTCAGGAATCGGGGAGCGATTAAAAGAACGGCGACGGCCAGCCAGATTCGCAAGATGCACGACCTCCATTTCGATCCGGGTTAGGGCATAGTGACAGCTATTTGAGGTTGCTGTCAAGGCTTTGTTCGGAATATCGGCGGTATGTAAGGTAGCTGGCGGTTCGGTACGTGTGGTACTGCGCAATTTGGCGCAGGCGGAGATCAGCCGGAAAGACGCGGGCTGTCCCCGCTCGAGTCCCGCTCGAGTCAGGCCCGGCGAGCTTGGCAGAGCGCCTTTTCGTAAATATGGTGTTTGAGTGTACTGTCCCGAGTTTCCTAAAAGGCGGCGTGCAGCTTGCGGTAGGTTTCGGGCAAGGCCTCCGGCAGGACGCGGGTTTCACCGATGGTGGTCATGAAATTGGCGTCGCCGCGCCAGCGGGGAAGCACGTGCATGTGGATGTGACCGGCCACGCCGGCGCCGGCGGCCTCGCCGATATTCATTCCGAAATTGAAGCCGGCGGGTTGGTAGATTGTGCGCAAATGGATCTGCACCTGCCGGGTCAGTAGCATCATTTCGGTGGCGGTTTCTTCGCGTAGGCCTTCCAGCGTGGCTACATGCTCATACGGCGCGATCATGACGTGACCGTTGTTGTACGGGTATAGATTCAGCAGAATGAAGTTGAGCCGGGACCGGTGGACGATGAAATTTTCTCCGTCGCGCGATTCGGCGGCCTTCGCGCAGAAGATGCAGGCGTCGTCGGGAGTGGCCGTCCGGACGTAGCTGTAGCGCCAGGGACTCCACAAGTGGTCCATACTGTTTCCACCACCTCAGTGGGTGGGTGTGGCCGGCGGTGGTGACGGCGGCGCCGGAGGGCCGTCGGAATGGTTGACCAGGTCCTTCAATTCCTTGCTTGGCTTGAAGTAGGGAATGCGCTTGGAGGGAACATCCACGCGCGTTCCGGTTTTCGGGTTACGGCCAACGCGCGGCTGGCGCTGCCGGGTACGGAAGCTTCCGAAGCCGCGAATCTCGATCTTATCGCCCGCACGAAGAGATCGAACGATGCTATCAAAAATCGCTTCGACGATGACTTCCGAGTCCTTGCGGGTCATTTCCACAACCCGGGAGACTTCTTCAATCAATTCGGCCTTCGTCATGTAATTCTTCTCCTCGACAGGGCTTGTTATTGGCCCTCACCTTTCCCTCTGGAATTCATTACTTCTTCAATGCTCATGGTCGCCGCCGACGCCTGTCTTTTGTAGTCTTCCAGCCGCATGCGTTCTTCATCGTCGGTGAGAGCGCGCAGGCTCAAGCCGATTTTCTTCTCGGCCTCGTTCATCTTGATGATCTTGAAATCGTGCTCTTCGCCGATGGGCAAGGCCGGCTCTTCGGTCTTTGCCTCGCCCGCGGCCGGCACTTCCGAGCGGTGACAGAGCGCTTCCACGCCGGGCGCCAGCTCCACAAAGACGCCAAAGTTCGCCGCGCGGCACACGCGTCCGCGAACCGTATCGCCCACCTGGTGGGAGCGGAAAAACTGTTCCCACGCATCGGGCTGTAATTGTTTGATGCCCAGCGAAAGGCGGCGATTGCCGGCATCGATGTTTAGGATTACCGCCTGCACCAGTTGCCCTTTCTTCAACAATTCCGATGGATGCTTCACGCGTTTGGTCCATGACAGATCGGAAATGTGAACCAGCCCGTCCACGCCTTCTTCGATTTCCACGAATGCGCCGAAGTCGGCCAGCTTGCGGATTCGTCCTTCCACCACACTGCCAATAGAATAGCGTTCCGCAACCGTAGTCCAGGGGTCCGGCTCCAGTTGCTTGATTCCCAGCGACACCCGCCGCTCCTTGGGCTTCACGTCCAGCACCACGGCTTCCACTTCATCGCCTGCCTTGACCACTTTGCCCGGATGTTTCATCCGCCGGCTCCAGGTCATCTCCGAAATGTGGATTAACCCTTCCACGCCGGGCTCCAATTCCACAAAGGCGCCGTAGTCGGTGACGCTGACCACCCGTCCGATCACGCGGGCGCCCATCGGGTAGCGCTCCTCGATCGTTTCCCACGGATCGGGAACCAACTGCTTCAAGCCCAGCGAAATGCGTTCCTTGCTCTTGTCGAACTTGAGAACTTTGACGGTGATCTGATCGCCGGCGCTGACCATCTCCGAGGGGTGATTCACGCGCCCGTACGACATGTCGCTGACGTGCAACAGGCCGTCAATACCGCCCAGGTCGATAAAAGCCCCGTACTCAGTGAGGTTCTTCACGGTTCCGGTGACGATTGAGCCTTCCGAGAGATCCTGTAGCGCGGCGCTCTTGCGCGCGACCAGATCCTCTTCCACGGCGATTTTGCGCGACACCACTACGTTGCCGCGCCGCCGGTTCAGCTTGACGATCTTGACCGGAATATCCTGGCCCAAGTAGCTGTCCAGGTTGTGGGCGGGCCGCAGGTCAATTTGCGAACCCGGCATAAATGCGGGAACGCCGACGTCCACCGAGAGGCCGCCTTTGATGCGCCCCGTCACACGTCCGGAAAGAACCAGGTTTTCGGCGTGGGCGCGCTCCAGGTTATCCCAAGCGCGCAAACGGCTGGCTTTTTCGTGCGAGAGAAGCGTGTACCCTTCCGGCTGCGGCGCCGAACGATCGATCATGACGTCGATCACGTCGCCGCGCTGCACGTGCACACTGCCATCGGGCAGCCGGAACTGGTCGATCGGCACAAGTCCTTCAGACTTATAGCCGAAATCCACGATTACGTCTTTGTCAGTAACCTTGAGAACATGGCCTTGGAGCAACTCCCCTTCATGGGGCGGAGCAAAATGGCTATAGTCGTCCAGGAGCTGTTCGTAATCGGGCTCATCAGCCGATAAGGGTCGAGTTACGTTTTGCTCATCTGTGCCGTTGGCCATCGCCAAGACTCCCGATTCATGCTACTACAACGGTTGATTTGCGATCTGAGTACAGCTTCCGCAGGACATTTTTATCGACTGGGATGAGACCGAAACCGTTGATAGATCAGTACTTCAGAACTATAGCGGACAGGGAGAGATAAGTCAACAGGAGGTTCGGCAGGGTTTTTATTATGGTACGCCACCCGCTGGTGCTGGCTCGTTTTTGGGCTTGGTGGGGAGCCGGAAGCCGCGTGCGCGGCTTTTGCGAAACGAAAGGTGGCCTGGCTTAAGCGCCGTCGTTCTCTGGAGTTCTAGTGGTTTCAATGATTTGCAGAGAGATGCACTGGTTACGGCGACATTGCGGCCGAACTCAGTTTGGCGCCCGAGTCGGTGGACTTCGCCTATCCTGTCGTTGGGCATCGGCCCGTTGACCAGAGGGAGAGTGGGATAGGACGGGAAGGCCTTGGTAGACTTATCCCAATTTGGAAGATTCGACACCCATACTGATCGGATGCGGCGACGTGACGGACCTGAGCACTCCGATGGAGGCAGGCAGGTCCCCGTTTGACTTGATGGCGCAGGCGGCGAAAGCGGCGCTGGCGGACGCTGGCGCGCCGGGATTGCTCGAGGCCATCGATACCGTAGCGGCCGTGCGGCTCTTCTCTGACACTTCGCACCGCTTCGCGACCAAGCTTGGCAGCTCCGCCAATCCGCCCAAGAGCGTCGCCGATCGCCTGGGCATCCGCGCCGCCCGCTTTCTCTACACCTGGAACGGCGGGAACATGCCGCAGCATCTGGTGAACGTGTTCGCCGAGGCGATCAGCGAAGGAGAGATCGGCGCGGCGCTCATCACGGGCGGCGAAGCGCTGCGGACGCAGCACGGCGTGGAGCGCGCTGGGCTTCCGCTCTCCTGGCACGAAGATCCGGGCGGGAGATGCGAACCGATCGGCGATCCGCGGCGCGGCTGGAGCGATTACGAAGATCGTCACCAGATGAGGGCCGCGATCGTGATGTATCCGCTGATCGAGAACGCGATTCGCGGCGGCTGCGGCCGGTCGGTCCCCGAACACATGCTGGCCATGGGCAAGCTCTTCGCGCGCTTCGCCGCCGTGGCTGCGCGCAATCCGCTGGCAGTCCGGCGCGAAGGCTACTCGGCCGCACGGCTCGCGACAGTGGACCGCGACAATCGCTGGATCGGATTCCCTTACCCGCGGTTGATGAACTCGAACGCATTTGTCGACCAAGCCGCAGCCTTGATCCTGACTTCGGCGGGCTTGGCGCGCAAGCTCGGCATTCCTGAATCAAAGTGGGTCTACCTGCACGGATGCGCCGATGCAAACGACCACTGGTACCTCTCCGAGCGAATCAGCTTGCACTCCTCGGCAGCCATTCGCCGCGGTGTGCGCAAAGCTCTGGACATGGCTGGACGAACGCTTGACGATATCCGGTTCTTCGATCTCTATAGCTGTTTTCCGTCCGCCGTGGCGATCGGCTGCCGGGAGATCGGCCTTGAGGAAGACGATCCGCGCGGCCTGACCGTCACCGGCGGTCTGCCGTATTTCGGAGGGCCGGGTAACAATTACGTCACACACTCGATTTCGGAGATGATGCGCCAGTTGCGCGCGCACCCGGGCAGCTTCGGCCTGGTGACCGCCAATGGCAACTACGTCACCAAGCATTCTTTCGGCGTCTATTCGACTGCGCCGGTCGAGGGGCGATGGCGCAGGGACAGCCCGGCGGCTCTGCAGGCGGAGCTCGATGCTTTGCCGAAAGCACCGCTGGTTGAGAACGCATCCGGTCCCGCTACGGTCGAGAGCTACACGGTTATGCATGGCAAGACCGGGCCCGAATTCAGCGTTGTGATTGGACGCCTGAACGAGAGCGGCCAGCGCTTTCTTGCGAATACTTCCACCGAAGCGGCGGTGCTCGGCGACCTTCAGGACCGGGAGAGCCTCGGGCGGCCCGGGATCGTTAAAAGCCAAAACGGACGCAATGTGTTTGTTCCGGAGTGAGACCTTACATGGGCGCAAGTGCGAGCTGACGGAGGTCCCGACGTTCGACGCCTCACGCACGAAGCAGCGATTTGCTTAGACCTCGCCCAAGCAGCCCGCGCCGAGCGGCCCCCGCTCAAGCACCTTCAGAATCGTCGACAGGGGAGTGGCTCCTCGCAACACAATAGAGTAGAAACTGGATGGGTCTAGTATTACCCTCAAGCCGAGCACATGACTGCGCCGGCGCACTCAGGCGCGGTGCCGGCCGGGTGAGCGCGCGATCGTTCCGCGATGATCTGGTCCCACGGCACCACGATGCATTTCCACAGCGGCAGCACTTCGTGATAAGCGGCGCGGCACAAGCGATCGAACGCGGCGTAACCGCCATTTTCGAAATACTGTTGGACCATCTCCACCAGCGATCCGTCGTCGAAGTGGCCGATGGCGTAGGAACGGTCCAGGTTGGTGGCTTCCGGCAGCACCGTGCCGTCCTCGCGCACCACCACCTTCTTGATTTCCTGAGCTACTTTCCGGTGACAGCCGCCGCCGTTGCAAACGTAGGCTCCGCAGGGGTGTTGCATCAGGAAGGCCCGGTTCTGGCCGATGATCGAAATCCGCAGGCCCTTGCCGCGATACAGGTTGGCGAGATCCGACAAGCGCATCACCAGGCGCTCCAATTGCATCTGAGAGAGACTCTGATCGACGATGTCCAGAGCGCGCCCGAGTCTTAGCAGGGGCTGCGCGCGAACCTGCGTTGCTCCGGCGCGGTGCGCCCAATCCACTAAGCCCGGAAGCGCTTCCACGTTGGCGCGCGAAACGGTAGCGATCACGGTGATGGGAACACCCGCTTCGGCCAACAGGAGAATTCCCTTTTCGGTAGCCTGGAAGGCGCCTTCTGAATTGCGAAACCAATCGTGAAACTCCGCTTCCCCGTCCACGCTGATGCTGACCTTCGCTTTGGCGGCGCGAAGAGCTTCCACGTGGCGCGGCGTCATCAAGGTGGCGTTGGTGCACACCGTTACCTCGAGACCGGGTACGCGCGCGGCCGTCTCCAGCACCTGGTGCAATCCGGGGTAGAGCAGCGGCTCGCCTCCGGTGAGGTACAGCGTACCGATGTCCAGCGCGGCCGCCGATCCAACCGCTTCCATGACGCGCTCCAGCGGCAACTGCTCGCGCCGTACCGGCGAGCCGTCCATATAACAATGACGGCAGGTCAGGTTGCACTGGCCCAACAGATGCAGCATGAGGGTGCCAGAGCGGGGCGAACCGATTTCCGGTGTGATTTCCATGGCGTGTTCCCTGACGGAAGCGGGGCAAGGCTTGCGGCTTGCCGCCGCAGCCTCACCCCACAAGCAAACGGCTTATTAGCGCCCAGCGCCCACTTCCGCCGCCGCTTCAGTCGCGATGCGGCGCAGCACAGTGGTTCCGAGCGCGTCGCTCAGCTTAATGATGCCGAAGTGCGGCCGCGGACCCGGTGTCCCGAAGTCGCCTTCGTCAAAGATAAAGGACACGCCTACGCTCGCGCCGGCTTTCAATCCGTCTTTGAGCGCACCGGAAGCCACCTGGTTGACCAGTTGCGATTGGATCTGCGCAGCCGCCAGATTCGATATCGTGTCCGCCAGTTCGAGCAAACGTCCGCTGGCGACTACTTCTTTCAACGCGTCCGGAGAGATGGTGAGGCTAAGCTTACCGATCTCTTTATTGTTCTCCATAATCACTACCTCCTTCCAAAAAATCTTCCAGCCGGGCCGACTTGCGTGCGGTGCGGCCAGCATGAGAATAATTAAAGTGGAGTCCATTGTCAAGACGATTCTTTTCCGGGCTATGGGTTTTACCAACTAGTCCCCCCATTTGTGCCATGCTGCCCTCCCAATTATTCCTTATTGCTCCCCTCGTTTGTTTGTCATGCATACCCCGTTTGCGCGCGTCTGTGTTCTCGCGCGGATGCACGGTGAAGGCGGATTCAGCCAGTTGAAAGGGGGCTGCTCAGCCCAATGTCACTTACTTTTCCGGCAGTTATTGGTGGGGCGGCCCCCCGGGGTCCGCGGCCGACGCGACGCCTTCGCCGACCTGGAGCCCCGGCAGGAAATTGATTGTGTTGAAGAAGCAGCGGGTCGCCCCACAATTTCACCGGGACGGCTATAGCTACAGTACATCCGCGAAGCTCTTGCGCAGCTTGTAGAAGAACGCATGGCCGGCGAAGAACAGCACCACCGAGAGGAGCAATAGTTTCAGAAGCGAGAAAGCATCGGGTGCGCGGCCTTCCAGCAGGCAGGCGCGGTAGGCGTGGACCAGGACAAACAGAGGATTCTTGCCGAGCACCGGAAGCAACGCCTTGGGCAGGCTGGATTCCGGATAACAGATGGGAGTGATGAAGAACCAGAGCGTGAGCACAAAGCCCATGATCTGTCCGAGGTCGCGGAAGAACACGCCGAGCGCCGCCAAAAACCAACAGATACCCAGCGTGAGTAGGAACTGCGGCACCATCACCAGTGGCAGCCAGAGCGCCGTTACCGGGACCGCGCCGCGCAGCAGCAACAAGATGATCAGGTAAATGCCGGTGGCGAACAGTTCCGTGATCAGCCCCGCCAGCAAGTAATTCACGGGCAGGGTGGCTAGCGGAAAGATGAGTTTCTTGACAAAGCTACGGTGCTCAACAATGACGTTAGGTGCGCGGCCGACGGCCTCGCTGAAAGCCAGCCAGGGCAGCATTCCAGAGAGAAAATAGAGCGCAAAGCCGGTCCGGTTTTGGTTGTTGCCTTGCAGCACCACGCCGAATACGAAGAAATAGGTGCCCATCAAAATCAGTGGATTCAGCACGGTCCAAAACACACCGCCAAACGAGCCGCGATAGCGCGATAGGATATCGCGGCGGGCCATGGATGCGATCAGCCGGCGATTGGAGAAAATCTCCCGGACTGGATCCGCAAAGAGGCGCGGCAAAACTTGCTTCAATTGTCTGCGCCGCAGGGCCGCCGCCGTGGTGAGCTCCTGACCCTGCACCTGCGCGGTTTCATGTTCCACCGCGACATCGATCATCAGAAACTGTTCGCCGTGCTGGTAGCCCCAGCCGTGTTCGTCATTGCGGGGGGACACATAGACGCGATAGGCGCCGGGCTCGGGCGGGAAAGGAATCGTGAACTTCAGATCGGACGCGCCCGGAGGAACGGAGAGCCACTCGCCTTCCATGATGAAGCGATTGGAGCCGGGATCGTAAAACTGCCAGCCCACGCATTCGCCGGCGTGTTCCAGTTGCACATGCACGGCGATGGACTGCCCCAGCGATTCGATTTCGACCGAACGGAAGGGCGCGCTCATGCGTTGTACAGCCAGCCTGGATAGCGGTCTCGAACCGCGCCGGTTTTGCGGCCCACCGCGTAGATGCCATCGCCGCGATTCCCGGCGGGCAAGCGATAACGTTGCAGCAGGTCATTCACCCAGGCGTGCTCGGGGTGCGGTTCGTCGTGGAATTCGCCGGTCTCGAGCAGCGTAATTTCCAGGCCGGCATCCAGGAATAGACGCTCAATTTCCCGCGGCGTGTATTCGCGATTGTGGCGCGCCTCGGCTTCCTGATCCGGCTCCGCCGGCCGGATGTAGGCGGGAAAGAAACCGGGATGATAGCCTTGCAGAATCGCTGAAATCGCACGCAGCGAGCCGATGTTCGGAGTGGTGAGTACGAGATGGCCGCCCGGCTTGAGAATGCGGTTGATCTCGACCATCATGAACATGGGATCTTCCGTCAGATGCTCCAGCAGTTCACAGCAAAGCACTGTGTCGAAGCTTGCATCGGCGTAAGGAAAACGATCTTTTTCGGCGTTAAATAAGTCAATTTCGCAATGGAACTCCTCGCCATCGCTGGAGACCACATGCTTGTGATCCACTTTACCGGCCGGCCCATAGTAACAGCCGCGAACTTCGCCGTAACCCAGTTTGGCGCGCAGCGCCGCGGTGATCTGAACATAGGAACCCATCTCCAGAATGCGTTGCTGGGCATTGCCGGGCGGCGTGATGGAGAGTGTCTTCGCCAGGCGGGTGATGTGCGTTTGGATGTATTGCCGCACGGGTTCGTCGGGAGCCCAGGAGGCAATGTAAGCAGGTTCGACCGCGACGCTGGGTGCCGGTTCGGGTTCGGAAGTTGGCTCGGCGGCGGGTTGCGGGAAGTTTCCCGTGTGCACCGATTCTAGAAATTCGGCGTAACGCTCCGCGACGCGGCGCCAGGTGCATTCCCGATCGACCCATTTCGCCGCAGCCTGCCCGAACGACGCGCGGACGTGTGGTTGACTGACTAGCAGGTTGAGGTACTCGAAGAGCAGATCCTCTTCCGACGCGTCTACCGGAACCTTGAGGCAGATCGTGTCCGGAAACTCACGGAACGAGCCGACGTCCGACACGATGACCGCTTTGCCCAAGCCGAACGCCCGCATCAGCGTGCCGGAGTTCTCGCCCACGGTGGGAAAGCGTAGGTTGAGGACGATATCGCAGGCTGCCAGATAGCCGACAAAATCGGCGATCGGCGCGAAGCCGATTACCCGAACCGCCGCACGCAGGCCGAGAGACTCGATGAGGGAATCCAGCGGAAGCTCCGAGTGCGGCTCGCCGACCAGAATCATACGCGCGTTCGGTTCCACGCGCAGCAGCCGGCGAAAGGC
>Ga0075015_100001084_pt1 | contig 10101 bp, 12 predicted proteins | sample AleBraG_ABR_2013_FD_71476 | JGI IMG/M metagenome (GOLD analysis project Ga0075015, IMG submission 71476) | Freshwater sediment microbial communities in response to fracking from Pennsylvania, USA - Alex Branch Run_MetaG_ABR_2013 | ecosystem: Environmental > Aquatic > Freshwater > Creek >...
GCTTTGGTCGGCGTCAGATTGACGAAGACGGTGTCGAGTTGCACGAGGCCGCCGGGCTCGGTCACGACGAGATGGCGCGGCAAGCGGCGGGCGAAGCGGCGCTTGGCGGTCCAACGGCGCGCATAGGGGCGTCGGCGCAGGGCCGCGGCGGCCTGAACGACGCCGCGCCACGAGTTCGGCGACGATGCGCCCGACGGTGGCGTCGGAGACCGCGAAGCCTTCGGCGCGCAGCAACGGGCCGATCTTGGCGCGCCCCCACACGGGAAAATCCCGCCGCAACCGCTCCACCGCCTGGCGCAAGGCGGGCGTCCATGTCTTCGGCCGGACGCGGTGCGGCCGCCGGCTTTTCGGCGCGGCGTCCTTCTCCCAGCGATACAGCGTCGAGCTGGGAACGCCGACCGCTTGGGCGGCCGGCTCGGCGCCAAGGCCGTTGGCGCGCGCCGGCGACCACCGCATCACGGCCGTTTCGGATAATATGGCCGGGCAGGCCAAACACCTGCATGAGGGGTCTCCTGGAGTTGCTGATTCGCAACTCTCAGCTTCGGAGACCCCTCGCCGTCACTCAAGCCTTCGTCTCAAATCTGTCTGAACCTGGTCAATGCGCCCTGGTTCGGCACGCCCTAACTTCGCCATCGTTTCGCATTCACAACAACCGCAGTACTATTGTCGTCTATCTTCTGTGGGCGATGGATTGGAAACCGAACGCATGGCTTTCGTTGTCGTAAGCGCGAAAGGGAACCGAGGAGGGGAAGCTGTCGCAGAGGCGGAACGGCGGTCACAGGCCTTCGCGGCCGCGCGCCGCCACTCGATCCTCGTCCAATCGCTTCGCTTCGTGTTGAAGGTCTGCAGTCTCGGCGGTGTTCTGATGATGGTTTTCGTGGGATTTTTCCAGCACCTTGGCAAGCCTATCGCCGGTCTGTCCGGGAGTGGGTTGGGTATTGAGGGAACCAAGGTGACTATGGACGGTCCAAAACTCACCGGATTTCGCAAAGATGGTCGGCCTTATCTGGTCAACGCGGCCAAGGCGATGCAGGACGCTTCCCATCCTACGATCGTCGAACTAAGCGATATTGACGCCAATCTCGCGACATCCGACAACACTATGGTTAAATTGACAGCACGCACCGGGGTCTATGATACCCTGGTCGAACATCTGGACGTTGTCGGCAACGTAAGCATCAAGAGCAAACAATATGACGTCTCAATGAAGAGCGCGAGCATCGATTTCAAGAATGGACGCTACATTTCTAAAGAGGCCGTGACGATCGTCACAAGCTCTGGAATGAAGATCGATGCGGATAGCCTTTCGGCGAATGACAGTGAGCGGGAACTGCAGTTTGACGGTAACGTGCGATCCTTTTTTCAACCGGCCGTCCAGGATGAACTCTCCGGGGCGCCGTTGAACGGAGCAGCACAATGATCGTATTCTTAATCAACTTGCGCCACGGTGCAACGAGATTTGCGGCCGGGTGCCTCGTGACCGGATTGTTGGCCGCGTCACCCGCGCTTTCCGCCGCGGGTGCGGCGAACCAATCGCCGTTTTTGCCAGGCGCAAATTCGAAAGAACCAGTCTCGATCGACGCGGACAAGCTTGTTTATTCCGACAAGGAGCAAAAGGCCGTATACACTGGCAACGTTATTGCGATCCAGGGCGACACCAAGCTTACCTGCTCGGCCATGACAATCTTGCTTGTCAAAACCGAAACGACGGATTCAAAGCCCGAGAGCAGCGCCGATGCGCCTCCATCAGCGGGGTCAAGTCAGGTGAAGCACATGGATGCTGTTGGTCCGGTGACAGTGATCTCCAAGACTCAAGTCGCTACCGGTGATACTGGCTCCTACGACAAACAACAGAACAAGGTTTGGCTTATCGGACATGTAACACTAAGCGACGGCGGGAACATTACCAAAGGCGATCGTCTGACTTATGATCTGGTCACCGGCCAGGCGACTGTCGATAATGGTGGAACTAATGGTCGTGTCCATGGTCAGTTTATCCCTGGGTCTAACGACAACACTCCGGCTACCCCGGCCAAAAACGGCAAGTAATTAGCGTCGCACGCGCAGTGTGGAAAGCATTCTTTTTGCGAGACCAAACCTATATCGACGATTCCGATCCAGCCGCGAGTCCCATCTCGCGCGCCGCCCATCGACAAGCTTCGCTATCGTTTAATCGCGTCGCCGTGGTCGATGCAACAAACCGTGCGGACCCAGCGAATCAAGCCGAGGGAGCACTTTGCGTTTTCAACCTTGGCAAAAACTATGGCGGTCGCGCTGTGGTTCAAGATGTCAGCATTTCGCTGCGGCGTGGAGAGGCCGTCGGCCTGCTAGGGCCAAATGGAGCGGGAAAGACCACAGTTTTTTATATGATTACGGGCCTGGTTCAGCCAGACAAGGGCGCAATCGAACTCGACGGGCACGATGTTACGCGCCTTCCGATGTACCAGCGCGCCCGACTTGGCATCGGATACCTGCCACAGGAGGCCTCGATCTTCCGAGGCCTCAATGTTGAGGACAACATTCGCGCAGTGCTCGAAGTCTCGGAGCCTGACCCCAGGACGCGCTCGCGAACACTTGAATCGCTGCTCGAGGAGTTCGACATTGCGCGATTGCGCAAGGCGCCATCGATCTCTCTATCAGGCGGCGAACGCCGACGGTGCGAAATCGCGCGCGCGCTTGCGGGAAAGCCGTCATTCATATTGCTCGATGAGCCGTTCGCCGGCATAGACCCGATCGCTGTCGGCGACATACAAGATCTTGTACGGCACCTGAAAGGTCGCGGGATTGGGGTGCTCATTACCGATCACAACGTGCGGGAGACCCTTGGACTGATCGACCGGGCGTATATTATTCATAGCGGCCATGTTCTGACCGAAGGATCGCCGGCAGAGATTGTCGCGCATGCGGACGTAAGGCGCTTCTATCTCGGCGAAGATTTTCGGATGTGAGACGCAGCGGTCCCGTGACCGCAATTTCGGCTATTCATCTTCGCCAAACCGATCTGCAATCAACGCGGCCAATGCGGTCAGCGCTGCCTGCGCGTCGCTGCCCGTCGCCGAGACAGTGATAGTCGACCCCATTCCTGCCCCTAACGTCAGAATCCCCATGATTGAGTCACCTCCGACGGTCTCGCCGCAGCGTGTGACTTTGATTTCGGCATCGAACCGGTCGACGCACTGAACAAATTTAGCGGTTGCGCGAGCGTGCAGACCCTTACGATTGATGATCGGCAATTCCCGGACCATCGCGCCAGGGAACTCTGGCGCCGGGGGACAATCCTCGTCGCAATTTATTTCAGATTCATTCATTTGCCGGTCAGAACCTTGCTGGCTACGGTAATGTATTTGCGGCCAGCGTCACGCGCCTCCGCTACGGTTTGGTCGAGGTCCATCGTATCGCGAAGCGATGCGAGCTTAATCAGCATTGGGAGGTTAATCCCGCAGATTACCTCGATGCGCCCCCCATCCATGACTGAAATTGCGAGATTGGACGGCGTGCCCCCGAACATGTCGGTCAGCAGAACAACACCACTGCCATCCTGCACGCGGGACGCGGCGTTCAGAATGTCAATGCGTCGCTGCTCCATATCATCCTCGGGGCCGATCGTGACCGTCTCGAGCTGCGGCTGCGGACCAACGACATGCTCAAGCGCCGCTCGAAAGCCGGTCGCCAAATGGCCGTGGGTCACAATGACCATCCCGATCATCAAGAATCCGTTGTCGTGATCATCGGACCAACCGCCGATAGGGGACCTAATCTGTGGACAAGAGCGCGCATATTTGTGCACTGCGGTCCATTATTCAAGCGAAATTAGCAATCGGCCGCGCCTGTCCGAAACCAATTCTATCAAGCTCTTCCGTTACAGCATAGGCTTGTTCGAGGCGCGAAGCAGCGCCCCCAAGGGTCAAATGCGGCAACGCAATACCGCCGATTTCGGCGATCCGCACTTCGCAGCCTGCGGTTCTTGCCAATTCTTGACCGCGTGGATAGAGATCGACAACGACATGGATCATGGCGCTGGCTGCATAGTCGGTCCGGTAGATACCGATGCCCCTACGCTCGATAAGTCCTTCAATATTTGCGCCACAGCGCGCCTCCAACCTACCGGATCGGGGCCATACAAGCACGCGGTCGTCACCGACAAGTGCGCCAAAGCACCTTTGAGCTCGGGCCAATTCCATTAGGACTATAGCAAGGCTGCTCTTGCCGGATCCCGAGGGACCACGAATCAGTATGCCTGCTTCGCGAAAAATCACGGCAGTTGCATGAATTCCTGTCGGGACCAGGGCCGAACTTGTTTTCATTCTTGAACCGCAGGCAATGTCAATACGAAGCGTGCCCCGCGATATTGGCGATCGCCTTCCCCGTCGTCGACGCCTGCGCTACTGCGAACATCACTGGAAGGCATCGGTCGGTTTTCAGCCCAGATACGTCCGCCGTGCGCTTCGACGATTTGGCGAGAGATCGAAAGTCCGAGGCCCGAATTCTGTCCAAATCCGTGGTTCGGACGATCAGTATAGAAGCGCTCGAATATTCGCTCCAAGGCATGCGTAGGTATGCCGGGCCCATCGTCGTCAATCGTTGCGATGATCTGTGGTCCAGTCCTTCCGAGTTCGTTGGAGCTGCCGCCCGCATCGCGCCGAAGCGTTATACGCACTTCGTCGCCGGGTCGCGAGAACGAGCAGGCATTGTCGATAAGGTTTGTGAACACCTGGGCCAGTCGCGAATCGTGCCCAAGGACGACATAGCGCTCCTTAAGCCTGAACGAATTGCTTTTGTCCGTATCCAGCCGAACCACCACGCCGTTTCGGCGTGGGGAATCCTTTGCTGTCGTCACGACGGCCTCAAGCAGGGCGAGAAGATCAACCGGGCTCGCATCGTTGCGAGCGAGTTCCGCGTCCAGACGCGAGGCGTCGGAGATATCGCTGATAAGCCTATCGAGACGGCGCACGTCGTGTTGAATCACTTCGAGCAGGCGATCGCGTGAGGCGCCAACGCTAACCTTCGGCAAAATTTCGACAGCGCTTCGTAATGACGTAAGTGGGTTCTTCAGCTCATGCGCGACATCGGCCGCAAAACTCTCAATTGCATCGATGCGCTGGTAAAGCGCCTTGGTCATATCGCGCAGGGCGTGTGAAAGGTGACCAATTTCGTCCGACCGGTTTGTGAAATCCGGAATCTGTTGCCGCGATTTGATACCGCGACGCACCCGTTCAGCGGCCTCCGCCAATTTGCGAACGGGTTCCGCGATCGTCCCCGCGAGCGATATTGAAAGGACCAGCATCACTGCCGCCAGCACAAGGAAGAATCGCAGCAGCGCCCATCTTTCCGAGGCTATGACTTTGTCAATGTCACCGCCCTGCGTCGAGAGCAACAGCGCGCCCCGGACTGTGCCCAAACGCTGTACCGGCACACCCACGGAAACTATCGTCTCGCCGTAGGCATTTGGGCGCACTTCTGAATCAATTTTTCCGGCGAGAGCAGCGGCGACCTCCGGATGCGATTTGCCGTTGGTCACCCATGGATCGTCATTCGGCGGGAGCTGCCTAGACGAGAACCACCTACTCCCGGCCCAAGCCAGAAGACGCTGAAAAAGAGTCTGATCCGAAGCATTTATGTCCGAGGGGTCGGGTCGCTGAAAGATTCCGCGCGAATCGATCAGCAAAAGACCGTCTCGGTCATAGATTCGCGCTCGTGTCCGTGTCGGCGTCACCAGACGATGCAAGACCGGACCGACACGCTCCGGATTGATCGAGAACTCGATGGAATCGTCTTCGCTAGGAGAGGGGGGGGCCGTTCCACCCGGCGCAGGCTGAAGCAGCTTCTCGGGATCAATCTGAATCGTGTCAGTTTCGACTGTTGCCGACGCCGCCACTGCGGCAGCGATGATCTCGGCTTGGGTTCGTAGGCTCTGGACTCGCGCCTCGATAATATCGGCTCGAAACTGGTTGAGCAGCAAGAAACCGATTACCAGAACAAGCAGCCCGCCGAGATTCAGTACGACGATGCGTCGCGTCAGCGACGAAGAGAAGCGTGCAACAATGGCGCGCCAGATACGACGGGATCGGGTTCGCAGTCTGGCGTACCGCACCTTGGCGCCCGACTGCGCGATCACTCGCTCGCTTTTGGCATGTGCGCTCATTTAAATGATCAGCCGATTCGCCGGTCTTCGGCTCAAGCCTCCCGGAAGCGGTAGCCGACCCCGTAAAGCGTCTCGATCATCTCAAAATTGTCCTCGACAACCTTAAACTTCTTACGCAGACGCTTAATGTGGCTATCGATTGTCCGATCGTCGACATAGACTTGATCGTCGTAGGCCGCGTCCATCAACGCATTGCGGCTTTTTACCACGCCGGGGCGCGTCGCGAGCGCCTGAAGGATCAGGAATTCCGTTACAGTCAAGGTGACCGGTTCATTGTTCCACGTGCAGGTATGGCGCTCGGGGTCCATCTTCAGCCGCCCGCGTTCAAGGATTTTCGCCTCGCTCTCTTTTTGTGAGGCCGCGTCCTTTGGATTGGCCCGGCGCAGGATGGCCTTGACGCGCTCTACAAGTAGTCGCTGCGAAAACGGCTTGCGGATAAAGTCGTCCGCGCCCATCTTGAGGCCGAATAGCTCGTCGATCTCCTCGTCTTTGGACGTAAGAAAGATCACGGGGAGGTCCGATTTCTGGCGCAGACGTCGCAGAAGTTCCATACCGTCCATACGCGGCATCTTGATATCGAAGATCGCCAGATCTGGAGGAGTGGCCTTCAGGCCCTCCAGCGCGCCGGCGCCATCGGTGTAGGTCTGAACGCGGTAGCCCTCCGCTTCGAGCGAGAGAGACACAGATGTCAGGATGTTGCGGTCGTCATCGACCAGCGCGATCGTCGGCATGGCTGTTAATCCTCAAACGTTTGCAAGCGCGTTTCCCAGGGAGGGCCAATTTCCGCTGACATCCGCAATGGAACACGCTGTCTTGCGATGGTTAGCGGCTAAATTGTGTCGCCTTGTGGCTTTGGGCAAGTAATTTCCCTAAGTATCCCGCAGTTTAGACGAACGGCGGCCATTTGGCCATGGTGTTCGGATGACCACTAACCAATGAGGGGCAGCATGGTTGCTCATTCGACCGATCGCTCAATTCCCAAGCTCCTCTTGCGAACCGCCAGAACCGCGGCTCTGGCGACAATCGACCGAACCTGCGGCGCCCCCTTGACGACGTTGGTGTCGATTGGCGCCGACTTTTCAGGCGCCCCGCTGATGTTATTGTCGCATTTGGCTCATCACACAAAGAATTTGGCAATTGATCCGCGTGGCTCGCTGCTTCTTTCAACGCGACCCGATCGAGGCGATCCACTGAATGGCCCCCGACTTACGCTTAGTGGCCGGATCATCGCACATGAAGAAGCGAGCGCGCGAGCACGATTTATCCGGCAGAACCCCAAATCTCGACTCTATGCGGCCTTTAGCGATTTCTGCATTTACCGCATGGACTTGGAGGCCGTGTTTTTCAATGGAGGCTTCGCCCGGGCTGTCTCGATGGCGCCCGAAGACGTTCTTACGAATATTGACGGAGTTGACAGCCTGATCCAAGCGGAGGAGGCGCTGCTGGATTGGGTTAATTCCGATCAAGGCGCGATCGCTTCCCACCCCCTAATCGGCAGCACGTCGCAAAAGACGCGTCGATGGCGGGCGCGTAGCCTGGACACCGAAGGGCTCGACATTGCGTCGGGTTCGGCCACGGCGCGCATTGTGTTCGACGCTCCTGTAAGTTCGCCCCCAGCCTGGACCCGCGCATTCTTGTCGAGTTCTCAGATGCAAAAACTCTGAGATCGCTGCTACCCGCAAGAAAGGGCGTCATGCCTTCACGACCATTAGCCGCTCCCCATCCGCAAGTTGAGCGCCAGCGGAAAGATTGAGTTCCCCCACTTCGCCCGAGTGGGGAGCAAGCAGGGCATGCTCCATCTTCATCGCCTCAACGATCGCCAAGCGCTGGCCCTTTGCAACACTGTCGCCATTCCTTACGAACAAAGCGATGAGGCGGCCGTGCATCGGCGACTTGATGACCCCCTCCGCCTCGTCGGCGCCAGGCTCATACGCAAACGGGTCAGTGCCTCGCAGCCAAATTTGTCGCCCATCTCCAACGACGATCACGGATCTTCCCGCCGTGACAATTTCTGCATCCACATCGCGGCCTTCGCGGCCATCGAGCAGCACTTGCGGACCGGGCCATTGAAGAACGGCCTCGACGCGTTTTTCCTCGACGAGCACCGGCATCGTCTGCAGCCGCAGACCCCCAAGCTGAAATCCATCAGTTGCGTCCCACGGGGAATGCCCGGTTCCTCCAATATGGGCGCGCGCGAGCAACGCCTTTACTCCCGCGGCGACAAGTAGGTCGTCGCGGCCGTCCCCTGCGCCCGCCAGCGCGGCGAGATTGCGCTCGATGAACCCGGTATCGAAAGCGCCTTCGCGAAAACTCTGGGCCTCGCACAGCGCTCTGACGAATTGGAGATTGGTTTTCGGCCCTGCTACAAGCGTCCTTTTGAGCGCCGCGACGAGACGATCCAACGCTTCGTCCCGAGTCGCGCCGTGCGCGATGATCTTGGCGATCATTGGATCGTAGAACTGCGTGATCGCGTCGCCCTCGCCGAAGCCGCTGTCTACGCGTACGCCATCTCCCTGCGGCAGACGAAGCGCCCAAATTTTCCCGACTGAAGGGAGGAATTCGTTTTTGGGGTCTTCCGCATAGAGGCGCGCTTCGACCGCATGCCCTCGCAAGGCAAACCCGCCCTGGGAAAAAGGCAATGGCTCACCGCTGGCGACACGAAATTGCCATTCGACGAGATCGAGCCCGGTGACGGCCTCCGTCACGGGATGCTCGACCTGCAGTCGTGTGTTCATTTCCATGAACCAGACGCGGTCGGGCCTGAGACCTTCGCTTGAATCGGCGATAAACTCCACTGTTCCCGCGCCGACATAGCCAACCGACTTTGCAATAGCGATGGCCGCGCGACCCATCGCGTCGCGCATTTCGCTCGGCAGACCTGGCGCTGGCGCTTCCTCTATCACTTTCTGATGACGTCGCTGCAGCGAACAATCGCGCTCGAACAGCGAAACCACATGCCCAAGCGTGTCGGCGAAAATCTGGATTTCGACGTGGCGCGGCGTGCTGACATATTTCTCGATCAGCACTCGGCCGTCGCCAAATGCACTCTGCGCCTCACGGCTAGCGCTGGCCAGTGCTGACTCGAACTCCTCGGCGCAATTTACGCGGCGCATGCCTTTCCCGCCGCCGCCTGCAACCGCCTTGATCAGCACCGGCCAGCCAATCCTCTCCGCCTCGGCGCACAGGAAATTTGGGTCCTGTCGCGCGCCGTGATAGCCGGGAACCACCGGCGCGCCCGCCTTCTTGGCCAGCGCCTTGGCGGCGTCCTTGAGCCCCATTGTGCGGATCGCTTCGACCGGCGGCCCAATGAAAACAATGCCGTTTACTGCACAAGCTTCTGCGAACTCGGCGCGCTCAGAGAGGAAGCCATAGCCTGGGTGGATGCAGTCTGCGTCCGACTTCCTGGCGGCCGCGATAATGCCCTCGATCCGCAAATAGCTCTCGCTTGCAGGCGCAGGACCGATACAATGCGCCTCGTCAGCCTGCCGCACAAATAGCGCGTTGCGATCCGCCTCAGAGTAGACCGCGATCGTGCGCATGCCCAAGCGCTTCGCTGTGCGGAAAACCCGTACGGCTATTTCGCCGCGATTGGCGACGAGTACAGAGCGAAGGCTTCGCAGCGCCATGATCTTTCCCCTACATCCGGAACAATCCAAAGCGCGTTTCCGGGATAGGCGCGTTGAGCGCCGCAGCGAACGCCAAAGCTAGGACGCGGCGTGTTTCCTCGGGCAGAATGATGCCGTCGTCCCATAGCCGGGCGGTGGCGTAATAGGGATTGCCCTCGCGCTCATAGGCTTCACGGATTGGCGCCTTGAATGCCTCTTCGTCCTGCGCCGACCAATCCTCGCCCGCCTTGAGATTGTCGCGCTTGACGGTTGCGAGCACCGAAGCGGCCTGCTCGGCGCCCATCACCGAGATCCTGGCATTCGGCCAGCTGAACAGAAAGCGCGGGCTATATG
>Ga0075015_100001086_pt1 | contig 10082 bp, 6 predicted proteins | sample AleBraG_ABR_2013_FD_71476 | JGI IMG/M metagenome (GOLD analysis project Ga0075015, IMG submission 71476) | Freshwater sediment microbial communities in response to fracking from Pennsylvania, USA - Alex Branch Run_MetaG_ABR_2013 | ecosystem: Environmental > Aquatic > Freshwater > Creek >...
GTATCTGCGTGAGGATGGGACGTGGGTGGCGCCGCCGAGCGGTGGTGGCGGGGCTCCGGGGGGAAGCGCGACGCAGGTGCAATTCAATGATGCCGGGAGTTTTGCGGGGAACGCGGGCTTTACGTTTGACAAGAATACGAACAGCCTGGCGGTGGCGGGAACGGTGACGGCTACGTCCTTCGTCAGTTCCGGAACTGGGCCATGGTCGGTGGAGGGTGCTTACGGCACGCTGACGGGGCCGGCATCGGGGAAATCGAAGATCGGGTTTGGGCCCAGCGGGCAGCTGCAGGTGGCGGAGAATGGGGCAGCGTCGTTCACCGATGTTTCGAAAGTGGGACATACGCACGGTGAGGGGGATGTAACGGGGTTGGCGTCGGATTTGCCGAAGGGGATCCAGACGACGAAGGGGGATCTCATTGGGTACGGCGTGGCGCCGGCGAGATTGGGCGCGGGAGGCGATGGGCAAGTGTTGATGGTGGACTCGGCCCAGACGCTGGGGGTACGGTGGGCGAACGGGCCGGGAGCCAACGTGAATACGATTGGGCAGGGGTATGCGTTTCTGCCGTACCTTGCGATTCCCGCGGCGGCGCCGGCGGCTTCGTCGCCGGTGGTGAGCACTGCGAACCAGGTGAAGGTAGTGCAGTTCACGTTGCCATTCACGATCACGGTGGGAAAGATGGTGGCGAATGTGCAGACGGTGTCGGCGGGGCAGACGTTCTATGCGGGTGTGTATGACGCCTCGGGGAACAAGCTGCTCGAGGGGTCGTTTTCGTGCGCGACGGCGAATGGGGTTTCGTTCTCGCTGGGGACGGCGGTGACGCTGGCGCCGGGGACTTATTTGTATGCGTATAGCGCGTCGGATACGACATGCGCGGTGAACACGGTGGGTAGCACGTCGACGTGGGTAAATTATCTGACAAAGAATGCGACGCGGGTGGCGATGGCGGCGAATGCGGTTTCGGGTGGGGCGATGCCGGCGACGTTGGGGACGCTGTCGTATTACGGGGCATCGAATATTGTGGTGACGATGGTGGAGCGGTAGGGGTGGCGCCCCTGACGGGGCTGGGGTGTGTGGGGCATGGTACCCAGCGCTTACGCGCTGGGCTAATCGGGTTCCGCCCTTCGGGCTGGAGCGAGGTAGGCTCAAGAGCTCACATCAGGGCGGGATGCGTTCGGGACACGAGCCGGTCGGGCTGGGCGGGGGCGGCGGTGCGAGCAGGTTGCATAGGTCCTTCGCTTCGCTCAGGATGGCGGGGGTAACAGATCGATTGTTCCACTACAAGAACTGCGTGAACTGATCGGCTGAGATTGCCGAGTTAGCGCTGGGCTGGGCCGGCGAGTCGCCCGCCGCCACACAAAGACCACCCCTCAGAACTCGCAAGATCCTGCACGGGCGGGGACCCGTTCGGTCGCTTCGCTCACTCAGGGCAGGCTGCCCGTGCCTCCACTAGGCTGAGAAAATCCAAAGGACAACATGATGATGAAGAACGTGCTGGGGCGCGGCGCGGCGGCATTGGTGTGGGTGGTGGTGGCGGTCTGGTCGAAGGCGGCAGTGGGGGTGCTGGTATTGTCGCTGGCGACGGCTGGCTCGGCGACTGTGTACTACGTGGACGCGACGGGCGGGAACGACACGAACAGCGGGACTTCGCAGGCGGCGGCGTGGCAGACGGTGGCGAAGGTGAATACTGTGTCGTTTGCGGCGGGGGATCAGATTCTGTTCAGGCGCGGGGGTGTGTGGCGGGAGAGCCTGGTGGTGCCGTCGAGCGGTGCGGCGGGGAATCCGATTCAGTTCGATGCTTATGGGGTGGGGGCGGCGCCGGTGCTGACGGGGTATTTGGATCTGGCGGCGGCCAGCTGGACGGTGGATTCGGGGAATGTGTGGAAGGCGTCGGTGACGGCATCGGGGATGAACTTTGTTCTGCTTGGGTCGATCTGGGGGAAGAAGCAGAGCGCGAAGGCGAATGTGCTGAACGATCGCGACTGGTATTTCGCGAGCAACGTTTTATATGTGTATGCGACGGCGAATCCGGCGACGTATTACGGCGGTGTGGCGGCGATGCTGGGGGCTGGGGGCCAGGCGATTTACATCAACGGGAAGAGTTACGTGAATGTGCAGCATTTTCAGATCACGTACTTCGACACGTACGGGGTGAGAGTTGGCGGCGCGTCGGACCATATTAATGTGGCGAATGTTTGGGCGGAGAGCGGAATTCCGAATGGGGTGCTGCCGCATGGGTTTTATGTGAACTCGACCACGGCAGCGGCGGCGATCAATTTTTATAACGATGATGCGCACCGGAACTACAACGGGTTCACGGTCAGTGGGACGTCGGGCGTGGTGGTGGAGAATTGCCGGGCTTATGCAAATCGGATGTATGGGCTCTCGGACAACACGAGCAATACTTCTTTTTCCCACAGTCATTTTTATGGGAATGGGATTGGGGTGCTGCCTGCGACGGATGTGAGCGGGGGTGCGGACGGAGGAAATAACCTGGCGGCTTATACGGCGCCGAGCGTGGTGGGGTTCGGGAAGTATGTGGCGCGGGTGACATTTACCGTCGATGATGTGGGGCTGACGCCGGGGACGGACACCTATATCAACACACTGACGCCCGAGTTTGAGAAGCGCGGGTTGCGGATGGCGATGGCGATCCAGACGGGGTATGCGGCGTCATATGTGCCGGCGATCCAGGGGTGGGCGGCGGCGGGGCATGATCCGAATTCGCATTCCTGGTCGCATCAGTACTATACGTATCCCAATGCGTTCTCGATTCAGTACACGGGGACGGGGTCGGCGGCGACGATGACGATCACGGGGAATCGGCTGACGACTTCTGTCACTGGGGGACTGGGCGGGGAGAATCTGAACATTGATTTGACGGATCCGGCGTACGACACCATCCAGGAGCTGTGGGCGTACATCGTAGGGCATGGGGGATATGCGGCGACGAAGGATGCGAATGTGCAGGGCGCGGCGCATTCGTACACGCTGGGAGATGTAAGTGGACAGGACGTCAAGACGGCGGCTTATATCGTTTCGTTTTTGAAATCGAGGCTGATGGCGGATGAGCTGGGGGCGTCGCGGGCGTGGATAACGGCGAATGTGGGAGCGGCTTGGGCGAAGGTGTATGTGTATCCCGATGGAATTGAAGATGTGGAAACGCAGGGGTATGCGGTGGCGGCGGGATATGAAGGGTCGCGAGGCGGGCTGAGCATGGGACTGGGGTCGAGCGACGTGTATGGGGCGGGTGTGAATATCCAGGATGTGACGAGTCTGGGGGTGGATGTGCTGCATGGGCTGACGGCGCAGCAGATTCAGGATCGGATGGCGGCGCTGGTGTTCAAGGCGGAAGCGTGGGGAGTGCCGTATGGGTTGTTTGGACATAAGGATACGGTGACGCCGGCGGAGATTGACGCGATGCTCGATGGATTGACGCAGCATGGGGCGTCGGTAATGACGAACACGCAGCTGTTTGATTTTCTGGCGGGGACTTCGACGGTGGCGGGGACGACGTATCGAGTGAACTGGGCGGAGGGGCGGGAGGCGAATCTGCGAGCGGTTGGCGGGAGTGTGACGGCAGGAGTGGGAGCGAATTTGGGGGTGGGGTATCAGGTGGATTTGGATGGCAGGGATCGGAGTGTGGTGGGGTGGGATGTGGGAGCGGAGACGGGGAGCGCGGTGACGCGGGTGAGTGGTGGCGGGAGTGCGAGTGGGGCTGGGGTGGTGAGGTAAGCGATTGCAGATTTGAGATTGAAGATCGCAGATTTGTTTTTGGATTTTGCGGGGCAGGTTCGGGTTTCGCTGACGAGTTTCGAGGCTGCCGAACTGCGCTCGGTCTGGGCGGGCGAGGCGCCCGCCCCCACACTAGTTCGGAATGGGAGTGGACGGTGAAGGTGATATTGCAGGTGAAGGCGGGATGCGTGGCGGAGGGAGTGAAGCGCGAGGTGTGGTTTGCGCTGGGGGTGATGGCGGCGGTGCATTGGCGGATGTTTCAGCGGGTGCTGGTGGCGACATCACTGATGGATGGGGTGCATGGGCCGAAGAGCTTGCATGCAGCAGGGTGGGCGGTGGATGTGCGGACGCGGGACATGTCGGACGCGGAGAAGCGGGCGTTTCATGCGGCGTGCGCGGAACTGCTGGATGGGCATGGGTTTGACATGGTGTGTGAGGGGCCTCCGTGGAATGCGCGGGCGGCGCATGAGCATTGTGAGTTTGATCCGAAGGCGGGGCAGGAGTTTCTGGTGGTGGAGGGGTAGGGCGGGATTTCAGATTGGCGATTTGAGACTGAAGATTTCAGTAGTGCCGGTGGATTCTCGAGCCAGAGCACACGTTCCCACCCTCCGCTGAAGCGGAAGGGTGAGGCACCCGGCTTTGCACTTAACGTGCTTCGAGTGTTCGGCTGTCTGACGGAAGGCGCGCGTATTGGGTGACACGAGCGACTTACATAGGTCCTGCGCTTTGCTCAGGATGACAAGGGCGGGGGAGTACGGTTGGTACCGACATGGGTTCAGGGATGATTCATGAACGATTTGGATGTGATGAACATGCTTGGGGCGAACCTGGATGAGCGGGTCGTGGAGTTCTGTTGGGGGCGAGGAAAGCATAAGTTCCGACTCGAGAACGTAAAGACGCGGGAAGGATGGATGCGAGCGTGGCTGCGCATTCGGGACAAGGAAAAGAAGCGGGTGCCGCTTATTCCGAACCGGGCGCAACGGGAGTTTGAAGGCAATTACGGGACGCACAATATCGTGCTCAAGGCCCGCCAGGTGGGAATCACGACGTACGTGGCGGCGCGTTTTTTCCTGCAGACGATTACGCATAGTGGATCGCTGACGGTGCAGGTGGCGCATAACCAGGAGTCGGCGGAAGAGATTTTCAAGATCGTGCATCGTTTTTGGGAGAACCTGCCCAAGGTGATGCGGGAAGGCGTGCTGCGGCGGTCGCACGCCAATATTCGCCAGATGCGGTTTCCAGAACTCGACAGCGAGTATCGCGTGGAAACTGCGGCGGACCCGAACGCAGGCCGCGGGCTGACCATCCATAACTTACATTGCTCGGAGGTCGCCCGCTGGCCGCGGGACGGGGAGGATACGCTGGCGTCGTTGCGGTCGGCGGTGGTGCCGGGCGGAAATATTGTTCTAGAGTCGACCCCGAACGGTGCGAGCGGACTGTTTTACGAAGAGTGGAAGCGGGCGGAGGAGACGGGATACGTACGGCACTTCTTTCCGTGGTGGTATGACACGGCGTATGCGACGCCGGGAGTGACGGTCAGCGACCTGACGGATGAGGAGAACGCGCTGATCGAAAAGCACCGGCTGGCGCAGGCGCAGATTGCCTGGCGACGGGCCAACCGGTCGAGTTTGCGGCAACTGGCGGCGCAGGAGTTTGCGGAGGATGCGGAGTCTTGCTTCCTGGCATCGGGCGAGAGTGTGTTTGACCTGGAGGCGGTGACGCGGCAAGTGGAGCATTGCGGGGAGCCGCTCGAGACATCTGACAACGGACGGTTGCAGGTGTGGTGGCCGCCGCAGACGCCGCATCGGTACATCATTGGGGTGGATCCGGCGGGGGGCGGGACCGAGGGGGATTACGCTTGTGCGCAGGTGATTGATCGGGCGACCGGGATGCAGTGCGCGGAGCTGCATGGGCATTATCCGCCGCGGGAGTTGGCGGAGCGGGTGGCGCAGTTGGGGCGGCATTACAACAAGGCGCTGATCGCAGTGGAACGAAATAATCACGGGCATGCGGTACTTCTTTATTTGAGTGATGTGGAGCGGTACGGGAATCTATTCGAAGCGGATGGGCAGCTCGGGTGGTTGACGTCGGCGGCGACACGGCCTGGGCTGGTGGAGAACTTTGCGGCGGTGGTGGCGACGGGGCCGCAGCTGATTCACAGTTTGCGGCTGCTGGAGGAGTGCCGAACTTTCGTCAGGCATCCGGATGGGACAGCAGCGGCGGCGGCAGGGTCGCATGATGATTGCGTGATGGCGATGGCGATTGCGTTGCAGGTGAGGAAGGAAGCGGCTGGGAGTATGGGGCGGCGGGAAATGATGGAGCTGGCGAGCTTGCCGGGGGTGGAGTAGGCGAGTCCCGAGGGGCTAAAGCCCGGTTTTTTGGGTCGCGACTTCCGCTGCGCTAAAGCGCGGCTCTTCCACGATTAGGGCGGCGTTCCAGGATTGGGGCGGTGTGAGGGCGATCACTGCGGGGATCTGGGAATGGAGTGTAGGATTGGCGGGTGTTTTGGCGTGTTTGGTCCGGAACGGGCATGGCTATAGCAAGCCATGCGAACTGAGTTCCGCGGCGAGCGAGGTGCATGGGTCCTTCGCTTCGCTCAGGATGACAGGACGCGAACAGTGATGTTGCTGCTGGCGTTTCGCGGGCAGGAGTGTCCGCGCCACACAGGATGATCTTCTGGCGATAACGGCGGTACAACACGTGAAGAGGATGCGGGGCGGGGCGCAGGGGCACTTGATGCGCTGCTCGGACGGGCACTTCTACGTGGTCAAGTTTCGGAACAATCCGCAGCATCTGCGGGTGCTGGCGAATGAGTTTCTGGCGACGCGGTTGGCGGAGCGCGTGGGGTTGCCGGTTCCGGTGACGGAAGTGATTGAGGTCAGCAACTGGCTGGTGAAACACACATCGGAGTTGAATATCCAGCTGGCGCAGAACAAGATTGCTTGCGAGCCAGGGTTGCAGTTTGGATCGCGGTACGTGATTGCGCCGTGGGATGGGCAGATCTTTGATTACTTGCCGGTGGAAGCGCTGGCCAAGGTGCGGAACCTGGAAACGTTTGCGGGGATGCTGGCGCTGGACAAGTGGACGGGGAATGCGAACGGGCGGCAGGCGGCATTTTGGCGGCGGGGGCGGGAACGGAAGTATACGGCGACATTTATTGATCAAGGGTATTGCTTCAATGCGGGGGAGTGGTCGTTTCCGGATAATCCGCTGCGCGGGGTTTATATCAGGAATGAGGTGTATGCGGGGGTGTGCGGGTGGGAATCGTTTGAACCGTGGCTGGCGCGGATTGAAGGGTTGGGGGAAGACCTGATCTGGGCAGCGGCGGGGGAGATTCCTCCAGAGTGGTACGGTGGGGAGTGGGATGCGCTGGAGAAGCTGGTGAAAACGCTGATTGAACGGCGAGAGCTGGTGCGGGGGCTGATTGAGGCTTTTCGGATATCGCCGCGGCGGCCGTTTGCGAATTGGAAACAGCCGTCAGCCATCAGTCATCAGCCGTCAGGAAATGCGTGATGAGAGATTTCCGGGAGCTGAAAGTCTGGCGCAAAGGGCACGAGTTGACGCTTGACGTTTATCGCGTGACTCGCGAGTTCCCGAAAGAAGAGACGTACGGATTGACGAGCCAGATTCGAAGAGCTGCAGCGTCGGTCGGGGCGAACATTGCGGAGGGCAGCGGAAAGAATTCGAGAAGCGACTTTGCACGGTATCTGCAGATTGCTATCGGGTCGGCTAGCGAGTTGGAGTATCACCTGTTGCTGGTGAAGGATCTCTGCTACGTGGACGCTGAACGGCACGCGGACCTCGAATCGAAGGTCATAGAGGTGAAACGAATGTTAACTGGCTTTGTAAAGTATCTCGCAGGCGAACGAACTGGAACTGAAGGCTGAACGCTGACGGCTGAGGCTTGATGGCGGAACGGAGACAACTCGAGTTCTTTGTGCTGCGGTATGTGCCGGACGCGGTGAAGGATGAGTTTGTCAATATCGGGGTGATGGCGGTGGAGGCGGACGGCGGGTTCGCGGACGTGAGGTTCACGCGCGATTGGCGGCGCGTGAGGTGCCTGGATCCGGACGTGGACGTGGAAGTGCTGGAGGCGCTGGAGCGGGAGATTCGAGGGCGGATGGCCGACGTCGCTGATCGGGAGTTGATGCTGCGCAAGTTGGAGGAGTCGCTATCCAACAATGTGCAGATGATGGCGGCGAAGGGGTGCTTGACGGAGGATCCGCAGAAAGAGATGGAGGAGTTGGCATCGCTTTATTTGGAGAGTCGGCGGCGGGCGGAGCGGCGGGAGGCGGCGGGACGGCAGCGGATTCTGGGGGCGATGCGTGGGGCATTTGAGCAGGCGGGAGTGTGGCGGCTCATGCGGCACAACATTGCGGCGGCGCAGTATACATATAAAGGTGATCCGCTGAAGATTGATTGCGGGTATCGGCCGAATGGGGAGATCAAGCTGTTCCAGGCGGTTTCTTTGGGGACCGACGTGGATGCGGCGAAGGTGCTGGCGTTTTCGTATCCGGAGATTGCGGCAGGGATACGGCGGGTGGAAGGTGCGGGGGCTTTGTTGACGGCGGTGGTCGAGGACGAGCTGGATCGAAACGATGAGGCGGTGCTGTTTGCCCTGGCGACTTTGGAGAAGAGCCGGATAGCGGTGGCGGGAGTGGGGGAGATGGGGCGGATTGCGGAAGTGGCGCGGCGAGAGATGCGGGTGTGACGAAAGCTCTTAGCTCTTGGTGCTAGGTTTCAGCTTTCAACTTTTCAGCGCTCAAATTTCAGATTCTGATTCTCCGTTGTAGGTTGGGCTACCGAGTTGGCGCTCTGCCTGGGCGGGCGACTCGCCCGCCCCCACACAAGGGCAGGACGTACGTGGCAAACGATGGGAGAGTTTGTCTGGGATGAAAAATGATTGGTTCAGATACGGAACAGTGAAACTCGTGGTGTTTGCCTCGCTTGCCGTCGTGTGTGCACGACTCGGTTTTGGACAGGCAACGACGACGGGCGGGAAAGTGGCGGGGGCGGCGACGCAGAGTACGGCGCCAGCAGCAGTGCAAGTACTGACTGGAGCTGATAATCGCTACTGCGATGCTTCGGGCACGTGGACGGGGGCGCGAAAGGATGGCGTGGCGGAGTTGCCACGGACGTGTGTGTATACCGCGTTGGCGGCGACGCCGTCGCCGGGGTCGGCGGTGGCAGCGCACGATGCGGCGGGATTGACCTCAGCCCTGGCGGCGGTGCAGTGCGGGCAGACCATCTCGCTGGATGCGGGTGTTACCTACAGCGGGAACTTCACTTTCCCGGCGAAGGGTTGCGACAACGCGCATTGGATCACAGTCAAGACGACGGGAACGATTCCGGCGGAGGGGGTGCGGATCACACCTTGTTATGCCAACGTGGCTTCGCTGGTGGGGCGGCCGGCTTACTCGTGTGCGGCGCCGTCGGCACAGATGGCCAAACTGGTTGGAACCGGCGGGACGGCGGTGCCGGTGACGCTCGCGGAAGGGGCGGATCATTACCGGCTGATTGGATTGGAGATCACGCGCCCGTCGGACAATACGACGCAGGGGACGCTGATCCTGGGGGGCAATCAGGCATCGAGAATCATTATTGACCGCTGCTGGGTGCATGGGGTGACGACGGCGGAGACGCGGCGCGGGGTGTGGACTTCGGGCTGGACGTATGCGGCGGTGATCGATTCGTATTTCACAGATTTTCACTGCAACCAGAATGGGGCGTGCGGGGACGCGCAGGCGATTGCGGGCGGGACGGGAAATTATGCGAGTGGGCCGCTGAAGATCGTGAACAACTTTCTGGAGGCGGCGGCGGAGGGAACGATCTTTGGCGGTGACGTCGGGACCACCGTTCCGGTAGACCTGGAGTTTCGCAGGAATCACTACTGGAAGCCGTTCCAATGGCAACCGGGGAATGCGGGTTATGTGGCGGGGACCGGCGGCAGCGGCGGGTCGATGATTGTGAAGAACCATTTCGAGTTGAAGAACGCGACGCGGACGCTGTTCGAGGGGAACCTGCTAGAGAACGTGTGGGGAGGATTCTCGCAGCAGGCGTATCCGTTTACGATTACGCCAGTGAACCAGTCGTCGGGATGCGCGGTGTGCAACGTGAGTGACACGGTGATTCGTTACAACAAGAGCGGACACTCGGGTGGGGGCATGGTATGGAGCCCCAATGCGGCGGGAGCTGCGGGTGGAGCGGCGTCGAGACGGTTGGTTTTTCACGACAACGTGATGGAGGACATTGATCACGCGAAATACAACGCGAACGGGGTTGAGTTTTTCCTGGCGAACAGCTGGCCGGACAATAACTGGGGCGATACGGATGTGGAACATAACACGGC
>Ga0075015_100001089_pt1 | contig 10078 bp, 8 predicted proteins | sample AleBraG_ABR_2013_FD_71476 | JGI IMG/M metagenome (GOLD analysis project Ga0075015, IMG submission 71476) | Freshwater sediment microbial communities in response to fracking from Pennsylvania, USA - Alex Branch Run_MetaG_ABR_2013 | ecosystem: Environmental > Aquatic > Freshwater > Creek >...
CCGTCCTTCGCGTCTTGCCAGATGGTCTCGTCGTAGAGGATGACGCCGGAAATGTACTTGCTCATCGCCTCGGAGGAACGGAACAGCATTTCGCGATAGTCGCGGCGCGTCTCCTCGGTCGAGGCCACGTTGATGGCGTCGAAGCGCTTCTTGATGGTGCCGGTCGATTCGTCGGCGGCCAGAATGCCCTTGCCGGGCGCGACCATGGCCAGCGCGACCTTGTTGAGATCGGCGAGATTCATCGATGCCTCCTCCGAAAGTCCGAACGCTTTGCAAGCCAAACTAGACCGTTCTCGGGCAAGACCCAACAAATCTTGCCGGGAAAACCGGCCGCGAAAGCGGCGCCGCCGGCGGCTGGCTCAGGAGGGGCCGCCGCTCATGCCACTTTCGGATCAAGCTCGCCCTTGACGTAGCGCTTGGCCATCTCGGCCGTGGTCAGGACCTTCTTGATCTTGCCGGCCTGGCCGGCGGTATTGAATTCCTGCAGCCGCTGCTTGCACAGCTTGGCCATCGCTTCCATCGCGGGCTTGAGATATTTGCGCGGATCGAATTCTTCCGGGTTGTCGTGCAGGACTTTGCGGATCTGCCCGGTCATCGCCATGCGGTTGTCGGTGTCGATGTTGATCTTGCGCACGCCGTTCTTGATGCCGCGCTGGATCTCGGAAACCGGCACGCCCCAGGTCGGTTTCATCTTGCCGCCATTGGCGTTGATGATGTCCTGCAGGTCCTGCGGCACCGAGGACGAGCCGTGCATCACCAGATGCATGTTCGGCAGCTTGCGGTGAATTTCCTCGATCACGTTCATGGCGAGAATGTCGCCGTCCGGCTTGCGGGTGAATTTGTAGGCGCCGTGCGAGGTCCCCATCGCGATCGCCAGCGCGTCGACTTTTGTCTCTTTGACGAACTTGACCGCCTCGTCGGGATTGGTGAGCAGCTGGTCGTGGGAGAGTTTGCCCTCCGCGCCGTGGCCGTCTTCCTTGTCGCCCATGCCGGTCTCGAGCGAGCCGAGCACGCCGAGTTCGCCTTCGACCGAAATGCCGCCGAGATGGGCCATGCTGGTGACGGTCCTGGTGACGCCGACATTGTAATCCCAATCGGCCGGGCTCTTGCCGTCGGCCTTCAGCGAGCCGTCCATCATGACGGAAGTGAAGCCGGCCTGGATTGCGGTCATGCAGGTATCGGGGCCGTTGCCGTGATCGAGATGCACGCAGACCGGGATCTGCGGATAGATTTCGGTGACGGCGTCCATCATGTGCTTCAACATGATGTCGTTGGCGTAGGAGCGCGCGCCGCGGGAGGCCTGGATGATCACCGGCGCGTCGAGAGAGGAGGCGGCCTCCATGATCGCGAGCGCCTGCTCCATGTTGTTGATATTGAAGGCCGGCACGCCGTAATCGTGTTCCGCCGCGTGGTCGAGCAATTGACGCAACGTGATCCGAGCCATGTGTTCTGTTCTCCGCGCTAGGGCCGGTAGCCCGATATGGAATAAAAATTCAGCGTATCTTCAAAACTTCGACGCCCGGCAGGGGTTTCCCCTCCATCCATTCAAGAAACGCGCCGCCCGCGGTCGAAACATAGGTGAAATCGCCGGCCACCCCGGCCTGGTTCAGCGCGGCCACGGTATCGCCGCCGCCGGCGACCGAGATCAGCTTCTTCGCCTTGGTCCGGCTGGCCGCGTGCTTCGCCGCCACCATGGTTCCCTTGTCGAACGGCGTCATCTCGAAGGCGCCGAGCGGGCCGTTCCATACCAGCGTCGCGGCATCGTCGATCGCGGCATGGATCCGCGCGATCGACTGCGGGCCGACGTCGAGGATCATGCCGTCGGCGGGGATCGCATCGAGGCCGTAGGCCTGGGACGGCGCATTGGCGGCGAAATGATAGGCGACCACGGCGTCGACCGGCAGGATGATCGCGCAATTGGCGGCTTCCGCCTTATCGATGATCCGCAAGGCGGTCGCCGCCAGATCCTTTTCCGCCAGCGACTTGCCGACGCCGACGCCCTGCGCGTGCAGGAAGGTGTTGGCCATGCCGCCGCCGATCACCAGCGCGTCGACCTTGCTGACCAGGTTTTCCAACAGATCGATCTTGGTGGAGACCTTGGCGCCGCCGATGATCGCGATCACCGGCTTGGTCGGCGCTTCCAGCGCCTTGCCGAGCGCATCGAGTTCGGCCTGCATGGTGCGGCCGGCATAGGCCGGCAATCTGTGGCCGAGGCCTTCGGTCGAGGCATGGGCGCGGTGCGCCGCGGAGAACGCGTCGTTGACCCAGATGTCGCCGAGTTTTGCCAGTTCCGCCACGAAGGCCGGATCGTTCTTTTCTTCTTCTTTATGGAAGCGGGTATTCTCGAGGCACAGGATGTCGCCATCCTTCATCGCGGCGACGGCGTTTTGCGCGACCTCACCGATGCATTCATCGGCAAACGCAACCGGCTTCTTGATCACCTGCGAAAGTTCGGCGGCGACCGGCTTCAGCGATTCCTTGGGGTCGCGGCCCTTGGGCCGGCCGAAATGCGCGAGCAGGATGACCTTGCCGCCCTTGGCGGATATCTCGGCAATGGTGGGCGCGACGCGCTCGAGCCTTGTGGCGTCGGTGACGCGGCCATTTTCCATGGGCACGTTGAGATCGACGCGCAGCAGCACGCGCTTGCCCTTTACGTCGACGTCATCGAGGGTGCGGAATGTCTTTGTCATTGAAGGTCTCGCAGGCTCATCCTTCGAGACGCCTCGCTGCGCTCGGCACCTCGGGATGAGGTTTCTCCCTCATGGTGAGGAGCGCGCCACTCGGCGCGCGTCTCGAACCACGCGTTTACAAAATCAGAGCAGTTTCCCCATCGCCACGGCGGTGTCGCCCATGCGGTTGGAGAAACCCCATTCATTGTCGTACCAGGACATCACCCGCACCAGCGTGCCGTTCTGCACCTTGGTCTGGTCCACGTGGAAGGTGGACGAGTGGGGGTCGTGGTTGAAGTCGATCGAGACGTTGGGCGCGGTGGTATAGCCGAGGATGCCCTTCAGCTCCTGCTCGGAAGCACGCTTCATCGCCGCGTTGATTTCCTTCACGTCGGTGGCGCGCTTGGCGACGATCTTGAGATCGACCACCGAGACGTTCGGGGTCGGCACGCGGATCGCGACGCCGTCGAGCTTGCCCATGAGTTCCGGCAGCACCAGCCCGATCGCCTTGGCCGCACCCGTGGAGGTCGGGATCATCGACATCGCCGCCGCGCGGCCGCGATAGAGGTCGCTGTGCAGCGTATCGAGGGTCGGCTGATCGCCGGTATAGGCGTGGATGGTGGTCATGAAGCCGGTTTCGATGCCGACGGTGTCGTTCAGGACCTTGGCGATCGGGGCGAGACAGTTCGTCGTGCAGGAGCCGTTGGAGACGACGAGGTGTTCCCTGGTCAGCTTGTCGTGATTGACGCCGTAGACGATGGTGGCGTCGGCGCCGTCGGACGGTGCCGAAACCAGCACGCGCTTGGCGCCGGCGGTCAAATGTGCGGAGGCCTTTGCCTTGGCGCTGAAGATGCCGGTGCATTCCATCGCGATGTCGACGCCGAGTTCTTTCCACGGCAGCTTCGACGGATCGCGCTCGGCGGAAACCTTGATCTTGCCGTTGCCGACGCTGATCGAATCGCCGTCGACCGTCACGGTGCCGGGAAAGCGGCCATGCACCGAGTCGAAGCGCAAGAGATGGGCGTTGGTCTCGACCGGCCCGAGGTCGTTGATGCCGACCACTTCGATATCCTTGCGGCCGGACTCGGCGATGGCTCTCAGGATGTTGCGGCCGATGCGGCCAAATCCGTTGATTGCGACCCGGATTGCCATTCAATTTCTCCTCAAGGTTCAAAAATCCGCCGATTTACGGTCGGATTGGCCGTTTCTTTGCGCTTCCCGGGCTATTTCATGCCCTGAATGAGTGATCGTTGCAATGCATCATAATCCCTGTCTTTCCGATAGGGTTACTTGCGGTCACTTGCAGGATTACTTGGCGCTCAGTTACTTGGCATTCAGGCGCTTTGACGCAGCCTCCACCACCGTCTCGGCCGTGATCCCGAAATGCTGGTACAGCGCCTTGGCCGGTGCGCTGGCGCCGAAAGAGTGCATGCCGACGAAGTCACCGTCCGGCCCGATCACCGCGTCCCAGCCGAACCGGACCGCGGCTTCGATCGCGATCTTGACCGGCGCGTTGCCGATGATCGCCTTGCGCCGGTCCGAAGGCTGCGCCAGCAGCAGTTCCAGCGAGGGCACCGAGACCACCCGGGTTGCGATGCCGCGCCCGGCCAGCTCTTTCTGCGCGGCGACGGCGATTTCGATCTCCGAGCCCGAGGCAAAGAGCGAAACCCTGGCCTCGCCCTGGGCTGCGATCAGCTCGTAACCGCCGTGGCTGCACAGATTGTCGGCGCTGGCTTTGGTGCGCACCGGGGTCAGGTTCTGCCGCGACAGCGCCAGCACCGTAGGACCGGTCAGGTTTTCCAGCGCCAGTTGCCAGCATTCGGCGGTTTCCACCGCGTCCGCCGGGCGGAACACCCGCATGTTGGGCATCGCGCGCAGCGCGGCGAGATGTTCGACCGGCTGGTGCGTCGGGCCGTCTTCGCCGAGCCCGATCGAATCATGGGTCATGATGTAGACCACCGGCGTATGTGACAGCGCCGCGATCCGCATCGAGGGCCGCGCATAGTCGGTGAAGCACAGGAAGGTGCCGCCGGCCGGCGCGAAGCCGCCATGCGCCGAGAGGCCGTTCATGGCCGCCGCCATGCCCATCTCGCGGATGCCGTAGTGGATGTAGCGGCCGCTGTAATCGCCCGGCTGCACTTCCTTCAGACCCTTGGTGCGGGTGTTGTTGGACGGCGTCAGATCGGCCGAGCCGAGCAGCAGTTCGGGCATCACGGGCACCAGCGCCTCGAGCACCAGTTCGCTGGCCTTGCGAGTGGCAATCGTCGGCGGCTCGGCGACGAGCTTGTCCTTGAGCTTGCCGATGGCATCGGCAAGACCGGCCGGGCGTTTGCGGTCGATCACCCGCCGCATGAATTCGCTGCGCAGCGCCTCGGGCCTGGCCTCGAAGCGGCTGTTCCAGTCGGCATGGGCGCTGGCGCCCTGCTTGCCGACATTGCGCCACGCGGCCAGCACATCGTCGGGGATCTCGAACGGCCCGTAATTCCAGCCCAGTGCCTTCTTGGCGCCGGCGAGTTCTTCGGCGCCGAGTGCCTCGCCATGGGCCTTCGAGGTGCCAGCCTTGGTCGGCGCGCCGAAGCCGATGGTGGTCTTGCAGGCGATCAGCGAGGGGCGGTCGGAGGCCTGCGCCTGCGTGATCGCCGCGGCGATGGCTTTCTGGTCGTGGCCGTCGATCCGCACCGCATTCCAGCCATGCGCCTTGAACCGGGCCACCTGGTCGACATTGTCGGTCAGCGTGATCGGGCCGTCGATGGTGATGCCATTATCGTCGTACAGGAAGATCAGCTTCCTGAGCTTGAGATGGCCCGCGAGCGCCAGCGCTTCATGGCTGACGCCCTCCATCAAATCGCCATCGGAGCACAGCACATAGGTGGTGTGATCGACGATATCCTCGCCGAATTCGGCCGCCAGCAGCCGTTCGGCCAGCGCGGAGCCGACGGAGAACGCGACGCCCTGGCCGAGCGGGCCGGTCGTGGTCTCGACCCCGGAAGTAATGAAATTCTCGGGGTGTCCCGGGGTCCTGGAGCCGAGTTGGCGGAAATTCCTGATCTCGTCGAGCGTCACGTCCGCGTTGCCGGTGAGGTACAACAATGCGTAAAGCAGCATCGAGCCGTGCCCGGCCGAAAGAATGAAACGGTCGCGGTCGGGCCAATGCGGATCGGCGGCGTCGAACTTCAAAAACTGCGTGAACAGCACGGTGGCGATGTCGGCCGCGCCCATCGGCAGGCCGGGATGGCCGGATTTCGCCTTTTCGACGGCATCCATGGCCAGGGCGCGGATCGCATTGGCCATACGGGAATGATCGACGCGCGTCATCTTGAAAATCCGCCTGAAATGAGCCGCTTGGTGACGATCCGCAGCGTAACGAACGGTCTCCGCGCAAGCGTTGTTGGCAACGGGAGGTCGGGGCTGGATAGCATCTCGGTTCCGGGAGTCCAAGGCAATGAAACGCGCCAGCGGCCCGAAAAGTTGCTTAGCGGTGCATAGCTTGCAACCGGCGTTGCGCTTGGCTCGCTTGCCACGTAAATTTCGCGCTCTAAAGGCTTGCCGAACCGGTAATTTTCCGGGTCCGGTGGTTTCAAGCACGGCTTCTATTAAAGGTGCGCGCTGACGCATGAGTGATCGCCCCGCGAATGGTTCGGCCAACATGGAGCCCTCATCGGTCGATATCGACGTCGCGACGCGGCGGCTGATGGCCGCGCTCGAAGCGCTGGAAAGCGCGGTCGAACGGCGCCGCGAAGCCGACCGCGACGAGAACGAACTGGCGAGCCGGATTCAGGCGCTGGGCGCGGACCGCTCCCGGCTCGCCGACGAACTCGACGGATCGCTGGTGAAATCGCGCCGGCTCGAGCGCGTCAATCGCGAGATCGCCGACCGGCTGGACTCCGCGATCGGCACCATCCGCTCGGTACTCCACGCCGGAGAAGATTCATGAGCCACATCAACGTCACCATCAACGCCCGGCAATACCGGATGGCCTGCGAGGAAGGCCAGGAGGTGCGGCTGTTGAAACTCGCCGAGAGCCTCGAATCGCGCATCCAGAGCTTGCGCGGCAAGTTCGGCGAGATCGGCGATGCGCGCCTGGTGGTGATGGCGGCGCTGACGGTGTGCGACGAATTGCTCGATACCGGTCCGCGCATCCGCAAACTCGAAGAGGAACTCGAGTCCTTGCGCGGCGTACGCACGGCGGCGGCCGATCGCGCCCGCGCCACCCAGGTCGCGGTGGCCAACGCGCTCAATGCCGCCGCCGACCGCATCGAACGGACCACGCAGGTGCTCAACCGCACCGTCGGTGGCGGCGTCGCGATTGGTTGACCAAGCCGGACGTTAGCGCTGGCGGTTTGGGGTAACCGTGGTTACATTGGCGTTGCGAAGCTGTGTCGCGCGTCAGGAGCCATATATCCCCGGGGCCTTATCGATCCTTCAGGGAACTGTCCCTGGCCGGGTCCGTGGATCCGGTCATATGGTGCCCACCTACTTTCGTAGGGAACTCCGGGATCGAGCGCTCCAACGGCCATCGCGGCTTCGCACTTTTGTTTTTTTGTTGTCGAGTTTGCTTCCGTCGCTTCCCCTTGCACACCCCGTCATCCCCCGCGAAAGCGGGGGATCCAGTACGCCACGGCTTCGCGGTTCTATCACCGCGCCTCTGGAATACTGGATCGCCCGCCTGCGCGGGCGATGACAGCGAGGAGGGCGGGGACAGCGAAAAAGGGCGCTGACACTTCAAAACTTGAACGATGACGGATCATCACGACCCGCACGCCAAGGCAGCTCTTCGCGCCGCTGCGCTCGCGGCGCGCGACGCGTTGAGCGAGGCGCAGCGAGCGGAGGCGGCGCAAGCCATCGCGCGGCGCGGGCTGCCGGTTGAGATCGCTCCCGGCGCGGTCGTCGCCGGCTATTCGCCGATTCGCAGCGAGCTCGACCCGACCCCGCTGATGCAGGCGCTCGCCGCCAAAGGTGCGCGGCTGGCGCTGCCGGTGATCACGCAGCGCGGCCAGTCGCTGCGATTTCGGGTCTGGCACGCCGGCGACAGGCTGCTGCCGGGATCGCTCGGCATCCTCGAGCCGTCGCCCGCCGCGGCCGAAATCGTGCCCGACATCGTGCTGGTGCCGCTGGCGGCGTTCGACCGGACCGGCCACCGCATCGGCTATGGCGCCGGGCATTATGACCGCACGCTGGCGCAGTTGCACAAATCGAAGGGTTTTGCGGCGATCGGTCTCGCCTTCTCGGGCCAGGAAGTTGCAACCGTGCCGGCACTGCAGCACGACGTTCCCCTGGATTATGTGCTAACGGAAACGAAAGCGTTCGATTTCCGGAGTTCATGAGTTGCGCATTCTTTTCGTAGGCGACGTCGTCGGCAGGTCCGGGCGCGCCGCTATCTCCGACCATCTGCCCGGCATGATCCGCGACTGGGCGCTCGATCTCGTCATCGTCAACGGCGAGAATGCGGCCGGCGGCTTCGGCATCACCGAGGCGATCTACCAGGAATTCCTCGATGCCGGCGCCGACGCGATCACCCTCGGCAATCACGCCTGGGACCAGCGCGAGGCGCTGGTGTTCATCGAGCGCGCGCCGCGGCTGGTTCGCCCCGCCAATTTTCCAAAGGGTACGCCGGGCCGCGGCGCCGCGCTGGTAGACACCAAGAACGGCAAGCGCGCGCTCGTCATCAACGCCATCGGTCGCGTCTTCATGACGCCGTTCGACGACCCCTTCGCCGTCCTCAACCGCGAACTCGAGGCCTGCCCGCTGCGGCAGGCCGCCGACGCGATCGTGGTCGATTTCCATTGCGAGGCATCGAGCGAAAAGCAGGGCATCGGCTTCTTCTGCGACGGCCGCGCCTCGCTCGTCGTCGGCACCCACACCCACGTCCCGACCGCCGATCACCAGATCCTGACTGGCGGCACCGCCTACATGACCGACGCCGGCATGACCGGCGATTACGATTCGATCATCGGCATGCAGAAGGAAGAGCCGTTGCGGCGCTTCACGTCGGGCATTCCCTCGGGAAGATTCGAACCGGCGCTGGGTGCGGCGACGCTGAGCGGCGTCGCGGTCGAAACCGACGACGAGACCGGGCTGGCGCTGCGGATCGCGCCGGTGCGGACCGGCGGAAGGCTGGAGCCGACGCTGCCGCGATTTTGGGTGGAGTAGTTGGCGGCCTGACTGGAAATCACGGCTGCAAACCGGGAAAGGCGCGCTTGTTAACATTACGCCTTAACTAACAATTAAGTATGCGTTTGTGGGCGCGAAACGCCGGGCATAGCGTGCGTTGGGGGGTATCAGTAACCAACGGATTGGTGCGTGCCATGACCAGGAAATCGTATGGAGCGCTTGCCGCGTCTCTCAGCGTAGCAGCGCTTTTGCTTGCCGCGAACCAGACATTCGCGAGGTCGGGTGCGGCGCATGGTGGAGCGCTTGCTTCGACGCATCCGATTTCCCGGCCGCAAGCCGCCCAGGCGTTCCGGCATCACCGGCGAAACAATGCCGCGATCTTCTGGCCGGGTGTAGCCGGATACGACTACGGACCGTCGAATGGCGAACCCCTGGCAGATGTTCCGCCACCGGCATCAGGCGATGTGCATTACACGTATACACAGGATGTTCCCTGGGATTGGGCGCATCGATATCCGCCGGCCGTCACACCTTCCGAACGAGCCTATGTGCCGAGCTGCCCCGCGGAGAACGTAACGGTTCTCGACCGTAACGGCAAAGAGCAAACCGTAAGCGTCATGCGGTGCTACTGACGCTTCGGTGGCCTGATCGTTCGAGATCGTGCGCACAGACAAGACACATGTGATTTCGTTTGTGACCGCAGGCATTGAAGCGGGACGCGCGATCGGCGTTGTGAGCAACGACTAGCCTGCGGCCGGCAATCGGCGTATAAGTCTCTCCCATGAGTTGGGATGAGAAAGAAATAGTACTGCTCACGAAACTCTGGACCCTGGGACGGAGCGCCGAGGAGATTGCGCGCCGTCTCGGATATAGCCGTAACGCGGTCTGCGCCAAGCTTACTCGTTTGGGCCTGAGGCGCGGTCACAAGCCGCCGACGGCAAAGCCCAGGATCAGGCCGGCACCCAAGGCCAGGCCAGCGCCACTGGCCGCTTGCGCCCGTCCGGTGGAGAAGGTGGTATCCTCGCGGAAGCGAGTGACGCGGCAGCCCAAGCAATTGACCAGGGAATCGACCAGGGAATTCACCAAGCGGCAGCTTTACGCCATGCTGGCGGATGCGGTCAGGAATACCTGACGGGCTCGCCGCGGCATCGGCGCGCCGTTCGCACCTCGTTCAGTCCGACGTTTCCCAATTGCCGGAAATCCCCGGGGCACCCGAATGCGCCATGCCCTGATCCAGGAACCTCACGGCACTGATCCGGAACCCGACGACGAATAGCCTTGTCTTGGTGCGCTTGTGC
>Ga0075015_100001091_pt1 | contig 10066 bp, 5 predicted proteins | sample AleBraG_ABR_2013_FD_71476 | JGI IMG/M metagenome (GOLD analysis project Ga0075015, IMG submission 71476) | Freshwater sediment microbial communities in response to fracking from Pennsylvania, USA - Alex Branch Run_MetaG_ABR_2013 | ecosystem: Environmental > Aquatic > Freshwater > Creek >...
GTCGCCGGCCAGTTCGGGGACATATGTGAATCGGCGCTCAAGCGCGGCGCCGGCGCCAAGGATAGCGGCGCGATGCTGCCCGGACACGGCGGCTGGCTGGATCGGATTGACAGCAGTTTGTTTGCGCTGCCGGTGGTGTATCTGCTCGTCACGAGCTTGCATTGGTGAATCTTCCGCCCATGGTCGCGCCCATGTCTCGCGCGGAGCGAGTGCAGGCCGCTCTTTATTCACTGATTGTCGTGTCCGTCAACGCACTCATCTGCCGCCAGCTTTTTTCCGTTCCCAGCGCGCACATGAACTCGATGCACGGCTTCTGGGCGGCGCTCGCGCGCTGGGCCGGAGATAGCTGGCTGCACCCCTCCTGGTGGCCCTATTGGGATTGCGGAATTCCTTTCGAATACACCTACGCTCCCCTGGTCCCCGTTCTTACATCCTTGGTGTCTTGGAAGACCGGGCAGCCGTTGTGGATGTCCGTCGACGTGGTTTCTGCCCTGGTTTACTGCCTGGGTCCAGTTGCGTTTTTTGTCGTAGCCTGGGGTCTGACCCGGGGCTCCGCAGGGCCAGTCTTGGCGAATGCGCAACATAAGAAGCGGAACTTAAGCGATCTGACGGGTCTCCTAGTAGTCCCCAAAGCGGCCGAACAGTGAGCCGCGCAGAGCCAAGACTGCGTTAGAAATAAGGAATAAGTTAGGAACAAGTTAGGAATCGGACTGGCTCCAGATTTCCAGAACTACGAGAGGCTGTTCAACAAGTACGTGGCCATCGCGTCCTATCCCTAAGCATTTTACCTGAAGACTCAAACACAAAAGGTAACCAAATTACGTCTCTTATCAATCGCTTCACAAGGACAAGAGATCGATTCGGCGCGAAACCAAACAAATGTCTTGACAAATCTCACAAGCTGTTTCACACTGGCGAAGTCAAGCCACTGTTCCTTCAATGGCTCACAAATCGACCCGGTCGAGGAGGTGTTCTCGATGCGTCAATCAAAAAAAAACGCGCACGCTTCACGCGAGCCTACTGGTGACGTTTTTCGCGTGCTGCTTGCAGTTTCACCTTACGGCCCAGTGCAACCCAGCAGGGTGCAACCCGCCTGTCTGGACACCGGTCGACCTGCCGATTTTCTATTCATTCAAAAATCCGCAGCCGGTGCAGCCCCAAAATGGAGTTTATAGTTTCAATTTTTCCAATGAGTCGATCGGGGGAGACGGCGTAACCGTCGATGGGACGTATCCAAGCGCATCTACTAGTCCTCCTGCGCCTCCCTGGTGGTGGGCGAACTGCGATCAGAATGGGAATTGTCAAACCGACTTGGCAGGCACGGCTCGATTCGCGTATCTTCCCGAAGCCCGAAGTCAGTATGGTGTGACATCTGATCAGGTCAGCCCGTACTTCCGGGGATTTGAGTTTTTGGGGAACTTCCAATGGGGCACGTTACCGAACACCACAGCAGACGTAGCGGTATTCTACAATAGCGGATTTGACTTCTCTGGGGGATTCGAGTATGGGTTTCGTTTCACGCAAGCGTCGTATCCGCTCGAATTCTACTACACAATCAATTCAAACTGTGGCTGTGGTGGGGGGTTTCCTTGTCCGCAGTCGGTGCAATGCAAAGCAAGCGACACCCAATCCGGGTCACTAACCTCGGAGCATAGCGGCAGCGTTCCTTTGCCAACTACAATTCAGTCCGGCGTCAACGATTATTTCCACACGTGGGTCTACTATGACTACGGCGTAGGACGGTACCGTCTTAAACTTGACGTGCTAGATCAAAGCTTCCATAGTTTGTGTACCGGCCAACCCTGTGGGGCTCCGATTGATCCTCCATACCAGATCCCGACCGATCTTTCATGGGGGCACGTATATGCTCTCGTAAAGAAGGTTAGCGACGGAAATCCACCACCTTCTCCGACTTTGAAAATTCAACAATTCAAAGTTGGAAAGAACTCGTCAGCGCCGCCGGAGTCGCCGTACGATATCAACGACGATGGGAAACAGGATCTGGTGGTCTACTATTCGGGTTCGACAGGATACGAGTACTCGCTTCTGAGCATGGGGGCCGGTTCATTCAACCCGATCGCCGCTGGAGGCATAAATCCGTCCGGGGGCGGCACCTTTGACACCGTGGTGCAGGCCGACTTCAACGGTGATGGCAAGGGCGACATCCTGTTTTACAGTAGTGCCAGTGGAACCCTGAAGGTAGGCATCGGTGATGGAGCCGGTAATTTCACGTATGCACAGCCAACCACCATTTCTCCTGGGTATAACGTGGCCGCGCGGGGAGATTTCAACCATGATGGCAAAACCGACTTGCTGTGGTACCGCCAAACGGACGGGCTCGCGACGGTGGCACTGAGCAACGGAGACGGGACGTTCAACAATGTCGGGCAAACCTTCAGTCCTGGCTTTACAACGGTTGCGGTAGGGGACTACAACGGAGATGGCACCAGTGATGTTATCTTGTACAACAATCAGGTGGCTCCCTACAATGCCTACCTTTTGTTGGGAAACGGTACAGGGAACTTCACATCAAGTGGGTCCTTGTTTTTTGGGCAGGGATTCAACGTCTATCCAGCGGATCTGAATGCAGATGGCAAAACCGATTTCGTGCTGTATCGACCATCCGACGGCACAACATTTGTTGCGATGAGTAGCGGCACTAGCTTCACCTACACCTATAACCTCTACAGCCCTGGCTTTACGGCCTTTAAGATTGGCGATGTGAATGGGGACGGCTTCCCGGACCTCGTCCTGTACAATAGCGCAAACGCTAACGGCTATCTTTTACTAGGCGATGGCCAAGGACACTTCCCTAATTCCTCCAGTTTGTTCTTCGGATCTGGATTTGACTTTGTGGATTTGCGTGATTTCAATGGCGACGGAAAGCAGGATGTGATTATCTACCGCACCGCCGACGGCACCAGCTTCGCAGGAATCAGCAGCTACAGCGGATCGAGCGGAGGTAATTTCTACTACACCTACAACTACTTTGGCCCGCAAAGGATCGTGGCCAAGTAGCCGCGAACGGATTAGAATTAACTTGGGTTCGCAATGTGGGCTTCTCGCCGACCTAGCGGCGGCACCTTGACCTCAAGATCTGCCGCAGCCCAGTCATTCCCTCTGTGCTGCAGCGTGAGCACCATGAAACCCAGGCGGTCTTTTTTTGGATCGGACCAGTTTTCCATTGGGGGCGCTCCAGCCGGATTGTTGCTCACCTTTAGGGGGCGCGCCATTGGGCTGTCGTAGCGCGGGAGCTGCCCGGCGGACAAGAGACTGACGCTAGCCTCCGCTGGGAGAGAGAGTTCGGGCCCCGACGCGACTATGCTATAGTCGCGTCGGGGCGCTATCGTCAGGATAACGGAAGGATTGATGAACTTATGGATGGTGCCGACATCCTCAAAAAAGAACCTCACCAACGCGATGTCTCGGTTCTTCGCACCAGCGATTCTGGCCTTCCTGAATCTTTCTCTTTGTTTTGAGCTATTTCGGATCGAGTATTCCAAGTGGATGAACTCGATCGAAGCCGCCTTCATCTCCATCGCCCGTTACATGATGGATAACTGGCGGGATTTGAGCTGGTTTCCGCTGTGGTACGGTGGCGTCCCTTTTCAGAACACTTATCCGCCGCTATTGCACGCGACAGTCGCGCTGGTTTCCACAATCGCGCACGTCTCTCCCGCAAGGTCTTACCACATCGTCGTGGGGCTCTTGTTCTGTGGCGGTCCCCTCACGCTCTACTATCTGGCCGCCCGGTTAGGGCGATCGAGGTGGGTCGGTTTCTGGGCTGCACTGGGCTTTACCCTGCTCTCGCCATCGGCTTTCCTGATGCCGACCGTGCATGCCGATCTGGGAACCCTCTGGGCTTCGCGACGATTGCATGTCTTGGTCTTTTATGGTGAGGGCCCACACATCGCCGCTCTCTTCTTTCTGCCTTTGGCTATCCTAATGCTGGACATCTCCCTCCAAGAGCGCAAGCCCCTTTGCTATTTTCTGACGGCACTCTGCTTTGATGCCGTGGTTCTCTCGAACTGGATCGGAGCTTTTGCGCTAGCGCTAGCAACTCTGTCCTGGCTCGTGGCCCGCTGCGAAAACTGGCCGGCGTGGAAGATCACGCTGATTTGCAGTTTCCTTGCATACGCACTCGCAGCGCCATGGATACCTCCCTCCACGATCCAGTGTATTCGCTATAACGCCCAGTTCGTTGGCGATTACCGCAATGTATATTCCCTCATGCCTCTGACCATGACGCTCGGCTTGTCCGCGGTATGTGTCTTCAAATTTGCGTTTTGGCGCGCCAGGTTTTCAGCCGGTATTCAGTTCTTCCTGTTTTTCGCTTTCATTGCCAGCGTGATTCCCTTGTCGGCCGAGTGGCTCGGTTTCAACGTGATCCCGCAGCCAAAGCGCTATCACATTGAAATGGACATGGCGCTGTGCCTCGCCGCTGCGGCCACGGCCCGCTCACTCGTTCAACGAGGTTGCTCATCAGCGGCCAGAACTGCTCTCGTGATTGTCCTACTGCTGTTGAGCGTGTTTCCAGCAGCGCGCGACCGGCGCCACGCGCGTCCCTACCTGCGAGATATCAACATTCACGATACGATTGAGTTTCAGACCGCCAAATGGCTGGACGCCCATTCTCGAGACCAACGGGTATTGGTTCCCGGCACTGTATCGTTCTGGCTGAACGCCTTTAGCGATGCTCCTCAGCTCGAAGGAGGCTTCGACCAAGGTCTCGTGAATACTTTCCTGCGGGCCGCCGACTATCAGATCCATGTGGGAGTAGGCGGAGCCAGTCCCTCAATTCTCTGGCTCCAGGCGTTCGGTGTTAACATCCTTCAAACAGGCGGCCCGCTTTCGCGGGAAGCGTACCATCCGTTCCAAAAGCCCGAACAGTTCTCTCCCTTGCTGCGGCAACTCGTTAGGGATGGCGACGACACAATCTACGGTGTACCGGGAATACTCGGGATCGCGCACGTCGTACCTCGTGCGTCGCTCGTGCGCAGCCGACCCTTGAACGGCCTTGACGTCCAGCAAGTGCGCGCCTACGTCGCCGCCCTAAATGACGACCATGCACCTTCATGCAGTCTTCAGTGGACCAGTCGGCATAGCGCCAGAATCGAGGCGGAGCTGCGCCCCGGGTTCGCCATTTCGGTTCAGGAAACATACCATTCCGGTTGGCACGCCAGCGTGCAGGGAAATGTCCGGACGATTTTCAAGGATGGGTTGGGGCAGATCGTAATCGAACCGGAATGTACCGGCACCTGCGTCGTGGAACTGACCTATGACGGTGGACTCGAAATGCGCGTGTCTCGGATTTTGAGCTACGTGACTTTATTAACATCGCTCCTCGTTATCCTGAAGACATGGAAACTGTAGAGAAGCCGGACCCTTTCGACTACGTCCGCACCTGGAATCAGGAGCGGACCGAACGCGGCTGGTGGCACAGTTTTGAGCTACCGGACGGGACTGGTATCGAGGGCGTCTGCGACCTTCCCGGCTTGAAAGATCGCCTTGGCCAGTTTCCCATCCCGCAAGACCTGCGAGGAAAGCGCGTCCTCGATATCGGCGCCTGGGACGGTTGGTTCAGTTTCGAGATGGAGCGCCGCGGCGCAGAAGTGCTGGCGGTGGACAACTGGGATAATCCGCGCTTCCATGAGATGCGCTCCATCCTGAAATCGCGCGTGGAGTACCGGCAATTCGATATCTACGACCTCACGCCGCAAAGCGTGGGCCAGTTCGACATCGTGCTGTTTATGGGCGTGCTGTACCACCTCAAACACCCACTGCTGGCGCTGGAAAGAGTCTGCGCGCTGACCCGCGAACTCGCCGCCGTCGATTCCTTTGTGCTCCGCGAGGAACATCGGCCCGGCGCTCAAGTGGACCAGCGCCCCATCATGGAGTTCTACGAGAACGATGAGTTCGGCGGCCAGACCGACAATTGGATCGGTCCCAGCGTTCCCTGTTTGCTGGCGCTCTGCCGCACTGCCGGCTTTGCGCGGGTCGAGCTTCGCAACGTCATTGAGAAGAGCGCCTGCGTCGCCTGCTATCGCCAATGGGAGCCGCCGTCGGAAGCCGACGGGCCGGAGTTGCTGCGGGCGGCACACAACCTGAATTACGGCATCAATTTCAGCTCGCGGCACGATGAATACTTGACCGCCTGGTTCCGCTACTCCGGCCAGGCGCTTACGCGCGATGACGTGCAACCGGAGGTGGGTGGCTTGGGTGTTCGCCCGATCCATGTGAACCAATTCGCGGGAGATCAGTGGCAAGCCAATTTCAAGTTGCCGCCCGGCTTGCATGCTGGTTGGCAGGAGGTGCGCATCCGGATTCGGGGCAGCCGGCCGGGATCGGCGCAACGCATCGCCGTGGATCTGCCTTTGCCCGATTCGCCCATCCGCTTGAAGAGCGTGTGCGACGGAAAGACTTGGGTGCCAGGCCACCTCGATTTGAGTCAGGGCAGAGTGATCTCCCTATGGATTGAAGGCTTGCCGGAAAACGCCGACGTGAACAATGTGCGAGTGCTGTTGGACGGCCGGCCGCTGCTGGTTACGTACCTGGAAGCCGAGCCAAGAGACGGCGCGCGCCAAGTGAATGCCGAGCTGCAAAGTCCAATCCAACCGGGCGAAGCCAGCGTCATCGTCGAGCTTGGCGCACAGCGGACGGAGCCTGCAGCACTTCGAATCAATTCGACATAGTTCCGTTTTGCTTGTTGTCCCGGCCGCGCGGGCCGTCCGCGAACCGGCGGTCTGAAGTTACCGATGAGCGATCGCCAGCCGCAGAATGCCGAGTATTGTCCCGAATGAGCGGGCGCAGGTTTTGCGCTCCGCTGATTCGGGGGAGAAAATCCGAGGGAGGCCTCCAAAAATCCGTTGCTTTAACCCCCACGGCGAGGGACCGCATCCACCAGCGGTATGGGTTCGTCGGCCACCGACATTGCGCTTCAGGGTGCCTAGGACATCGGCGCTTTAGTGCGACGCAGGCTCCGACGAATGAGCCGCGTCTCTTGATTTCAGTTTAGCGGGCGGGTGCAAGGTATAGAGGCCTTTGGCGCGGGGGGCCTCCGGCAAAGTATTGAGTTTGTTTGAGAAATGTTTATTTTGTTGGGCGGTGACCGCTGTTTCGGGGCGCCCATCCTGCGGCTTTGCGAAACGAAAGATCCGACTATGCCAAGTGATCGATGATGGTGGTCGAAAGGTCGCGAGGCAGAAGCGGCACAATAGGTCCTTTTTGCCGAACTCGGATCGAGGACGTGGTACGACCTCCTCGGGTTCTTTACCGATAGCAACCGGATGCACGTTCCAGGGTTCACTCCTTTACGGGAAACACGTCTGATAAGCTAATTCTGAGATCACGATAACCGTAACAGGCCACGGCATGCGTGGCCAGCCCGCGAGCAGCATGGGCTGAAGTCAACTATATAAAAGAGGAATCAAAGACCGATTCGTATGAGAATTTGCGTGCTAGGTGGCGACGGCTACTGTGGGTGGGCGACCGCGTTATACCTTTCGAGAAAAGGGCATGAAGTCGCGATCGTGGACAATTATCTGCGGCGGCAATGGGATTTTGAAATCGGCGCGCTGACGCTGACCCCTATCCAGCCGTTGACGGAGCGCCTCCGTGTCTGGCAGGAACTTACGGGAAAATCCATCGAGCTGTTCGTAGGCGACGTCGCCGACTACGACTTTCTCTCCACCGTCTTTCAGGATTTTCAACCCGACGCCGTCGCTCATTTCGCCGAACAGCGCTCGGCGCCGTATTCCATGATCGATCGCAAACACGCCGTGTTCACGCAGGTGAACAACGTGGTTGGCACACTCAACGTGCTCTTCGCGATCCAGGAATTCCGGCCCGATTGTCACTTGGTCAAGCTCGGCACCATGGGCGAATATGGCACGCCGAATATCGACATCGAAGAAGGCTACATCCGCATCGAGCACAATGGGCGCACCGACCTGCTTCCGTTTCCCAAGCAGCCGGGCTCCTTTTATCACCTTTCCAAGGTGCATGACAGCCACAACATGATGTTCGCGTGCAAGATTTGGGGATTGCGCGCCACCGATCTGAATCAAGGCGTCGTGTACGGCGCGGTTACCGGCGAGACGGCGCTCGATGAAGCACTCATCAATCGTTTCGACTATGACGACGTTTTCGGCACTGTTCTGAACCGGTTCTGCGTGCAGGCCGCCACCGGACATCCGCTCACGGTCTATGGAAAAGGTGGTCAAACGCGAGGGTTTTTGAATATCGAAGATACCGTTCGCTGTATCGAGCTGGCCTGCCTGAACCCCGCCAATGCCGGCGAGTGCCGCGTATATAACCAGTTCACCGAACAGTTCTCCGTGCTGGAATTGGCGCAGATGGTGCAGGCCACGGCCAAAAAGATCGGCCTACGCGTGGAAATCGATCACATCGCCGACCCGCGCGTAGAAGCGGAGCAGCATTACTACAATGCCAAGAACTCCAAGCTGATCGATCTCGGTTTGCGCCCGCACTACTTGAGCGACTCCCTGCTGGATTCACTGTTGAATATTGCCATCAAATACCAGGATCGGGTGGACATCTCCTTATTCCTTCCCCAAGTGAACTGGAAGAACGCGCGCAACCGGCGCTGCCGGCCGCTGGCGAGTGCGGCGGTAGCCGCCTCGGAGAGCAAGTCTTGAATGTGCGGCATCGCGGCGTTCACGCACCGGAGGCACGCCTCAAAACGCGCGCAACCGGCGCTGCTGGCCGCTCACGAGTGCGGTGGTCGCGGCTCGGAGAGCAAGTCTTGAGCCGCTCGCCCCGGCTCTTCCGATCGGGGGGTGGCTGAATTGTGCGGCATCGCGGGGTTCACGCACCGGAGGCACGCGGCCAGTCCCGGCCGCATTCAAAATGCAGTGGAAACGCTGGTTCATCGCGGACCGAATCAGCAGGGTGTTTTTGAGTCGCGAACGGTATCGTTGGGCGCGGCGCGGCTAAAGATCATCGATCTCGAAGGCGGCGATCAACCCATCTCCGACGCCGCCAGCGACACGGTAATCGTGTTCAACGGAGAAATCTACAATCACCTGGAGCTGCGCTCCGAGTTGGAGCGTTGCGGTCACCGGTTCCATTCCCACAGCGATACGGAGACTGTGCTTAGAGCGTTCCTCGAGTGGGACACGGGCTGCTTCACGCGGATGCGCGGCATGTTTGCGGTGGCTCTTTTTACCGCCTCAACTGAGCGGCTCGTGCTCGCACGCGACCGCATGGGAATCAAACCTCTCTACCTTGCCAGGCGCGGTGAAGACCTCTATTTCGGTTCGGAACTGAAAGCCATCTTCGTCCATCCGGAGATTGAACGCCGCTTGAGCCAACACGGACTCGATTGCTACCTAGCGCTCAACTACGTGCCGGCGCCGTGGACACTGGTCGAGGGAATCGAAAAGCTGCTCCCCGGGCACTGGCTGGAATGGCGGGATGGAACCACCCGGACGGAATGCTATTGGCGGCTGCCGGTGGGGCAGGAACAGAAACAGGACCCGATTGAAGCCCAACAGGAACTGGATCGCCTGTTGCGGCAGTCGGTGTCGGAACATCTTCTCTCCGATGTGCCGCTGGGCGTGTGGTTGAGCGGCGGAATCGATTCCTCGACGCTGCTGCACTATGCCACGGAAGCGTCCCCGGCGCCGATCCAGACCTTTTCCATTTCCTTCCGCGGGCGCAGCTTCGATGAGACTCCTTACATTCGCGAGGTGGCGCGGCGCTACGGTTCTCAACATCACGAACTGGACATCAGCGAAGAGGAAGACCTGGCTGGCGCGATCGAGGAGTTCGCTTATTATTCCGACGAGCCAACCGCCGACGCCGGCGCCGTACCGGTTTGGCTGCTTTCCAAGCTGACCAAGCGCACGGCCACGGTCGCGCTTAGTGGAGAGGGCGCCGATCAGTTGTTTGGCGGCTATCTCACCCATCGCGCCACCATGCTGGCGCGCACGGTCCGCCGCTTGCCTTCCCTGGCCGTCGATCTGCTGCAAGCCGCCATCGCACGCTGGCCGGTGTCGGATGAAAAGATCAGTTTCGAATACAAGGCCAAGCGCTTTCTGGAAGG
>Ga0075015_100001093_pt1 | contig 10063 bp, 8 predicted proteins | sample AleBraG_ABR_2013_FD_71476 | JGI IMG/M metagenome (GOLD analysis project Ga0075015, IMG submission 71476) | Freshwater sediment microbial communities in response to fracking from Pennsylvania, USA - Alex Branch Run_MetaG_ABR_2013 | ecosystem: Environmental > Aquatic > Freshwater > Creek >...
CGCGCGCATCTTCACCATGCCGGCGCGCGATCCCATCAATCCCAACGTGCATCCGCTGGTGTACCGGCTGAACGGAATCTATGGGCAGAGCCAGGCGGCGGCGTTGGAAGCGGAAGGGCGTCCGGGAATCATCTACAACTCGACCTATACGAATTTCTGGCAAGGCGCGATGGCTTGGGCCGGATGGTGGCACAACGAAGTAGGGCTGCTGACGGAGGTGGCCAGTGCGCGCATTGCCACTCCGCTGGAACAGAAGAAAGCGGATCCCGGCAAACCGGACCCGGCGGCGGCCACGACCAGCCAGCGCGACAACATGGAAGAGGAGCGGCGCCGCCAATTGGAACACCCCGAAGAGCCGCTACCGGCGCCGCGCGATATCACTCCGCGCACGGAATACCCGCGGCCATGGATGGGTGGAACCTGGCGGCTGCGGGACATCGTCGATTACGAATTGACAGCCACGTTTGCGCTGCTGGAGGAGGCGGCCGACACGCGCGAGACGCTGCTGCGGCAGGTGTACGAGATGAATCGAGCCACGCTGGAGGAAGGCAAGAAAGGCGAGATCGGCGGCGGCAAGGACAAAGTTTTCGCCGTGCTGCTGCCGCCGGATCAGCACGATCCCAATGAAGTGTCGGAGTTGATCGACAAGCTGCTCTTGGGCGGCGTGGAAATCTATCAGGCCGGCGCCGCGTTTACCTCCGGCAAGGAAAGCTATGCCGCCGGAACGTACGTCATTCCGATGAACCAGGTGTTTGCGCGCTACGCCAAAGACCTGCTGGAGAAACAAACTTACCCGGAAGTTCGCCGCGCGCCCAACGCTCCCGCCGAGGCGCCGTATGACGTGTCCGCCTGGTCGTTGGGCATGCAGTTTGGCGTGAAGACCGCATTCGCGAGTACCGCTTTGCCGGCGGATCTAAAGTTGGCGCGCGTCACGGCCGGTGCGAAGCCGGTGTTGCTGGCGGAGCATACCGGGACGTCGTGTTCCTTTCTGTATCGGGGCGCATCCGGCGCCCTGGTGGTCAACCGGCTCTTGAAGGCAGGCGCGCGTGTGGGCATTTCCGGCAACTGGGTGGAGGCTGCCGGCGTGAGTGCGGATGTCTGGTCGAAAACAACCGCCGGTTTCGAAGTCAAGGCGCCGCCCAGGCGGTACTACTCATACGCCCCCACGACGCTCCACGCGCCCAGGATCGCCCTCTACCAGTCGTTCTCGCCCAGCATGGATGAAGGCTGGACGCGCTTTGTGCTGGACCGCTACGAATTCTCTTACACGCCCGTGCACAACGCCGATATTCAGGCCGGCTTCCTCAAAAACAAGTTCGATGTGATTCTAATCCCCGACCAGAAGGCCAAGGACATTCTGGAAGGACTGGATTTTGAGAGTATTGTTCCCGAATATCGCGGCGGTTTGGGAGAAAAAGGATGGAATGCGCTGCAGGAGTTCACACGTTTTGGCGGGACGTTGGTGGCCCTGGGTGAGGCCTGCAATTTGCTGGTGGACAAGCTGCCGCTGCCGGTGAAAGAACTCAAGCGGACCACCAACCGCGAGCAGCATTTCGCGCCTGGCACTATCGTCAACTTGCAGATAGACACGTGGCATCCGATCGGCCGCGGCATGCCCGAGAGCACCTGGGGCTACTATATCAATTCGCCATTTTTCCAGCTCACGGAAGGCTTTTCGTCGCAAAAGATAAGCGTGGTGGCGCGCTATCCCAATTCGCAGGCCAATGCATCGGGCTGGCTGCGCGGCGAGGACCTGATGCTCGGCCGCGCCGCCGTAGTGGCGGTGGATCTGAATCCCGGGCGAGTGGTGCTGTTCGGCATTCGGCCGCAGCATCGCGCGCAAACGCACGCCACCTACCCCCTGTTGTTCAACGCGCTGTACTGGGCTGCGGAAACCGGGCGGTAGTGAGAAGAATTCATGGGGACAAAGCTGTGATCGTTGAGGGCGAAGAAATCCGGACGGGAGCCCGCAATGTCCCCAAGAATTCCGGCGCCGCGTAGTCTACATCGTGGGGTCGATCTGGATGAGGATGGCATCGAACTGATCGTCGGTGAGCCAATTGTGCCCGGCAGCGGGGCTGCGCGGATCGCCGTTGCGCCATAGCGGAAGCTCCGACGCAACATACAACGACCCGCGCTGAAAATCGTAGACGATGCGAATGTGTTCGCCAGGCTCCTTGGAACTGGCCGACGGCTTGACCCGGAAGTTGAGATAGATCGCCCGGCCGTTGCCCAGCCAGCGATCCGGGTTTACCGGCACGATCACTCCCGTGGGCAGCTCGTATTGCAGCTTGAGTCCCGACGCACTCCAAAACGTCAGGCTGGTCTTCGGCACAAAGCGCGCTTGATCCAGGCGGTAGCCCCAGCAGAAGCTGCCCGAGCATTGCTGTCCAAAGCCAATTGCGTTCTTAGACGAGAAGGCAAAAAACGTCACTCCCGTCACGGCCGCAGTGGTGATGATGAAGGCCGCGACTAGAATCCTTCGTATGCCTTGATTCACGGTATCGGTCCTATTATGCAGCCTCTCGCGGTGTCCGTGGTGAGGGAAGATGGAACTAGGATGAACTACCGTGCTTTCTTCACCTCCGTGGTTGTGGCCGCTTGTGCTTACTCACAGCTAGCCGCGCCTCCGCCAAAAACGGCTGAAGCCCCGGCCTTACGTGACCTGAGCGATTCCCTGCAACAGCTCTCCCGGCGGGTGAGAACGTCAGTAGTGCAGATTTTCTCCACCAGTTACGCCAGCGTGGAGGACGCCGAAGGGTCCGCCAATACGGCTGCGCTGTTGAACAAACAGCACAGCACCGGGTCGGGCGTCATTCTGTCGGCCGACGGCTACATCATCACCAACGCCCACGTCGTCAAGGGTTCACGGCGCATCCAAGTCCGGCTTCCTCCCAGTGAAACCGAACTGAGCGGCCGCCGTTCCACCACGTTGGGAGGAAGGCTACTGGACGCTAAACTGGTCGGCCAAGACCGCGAAAGCGATTTGGCCGTGCTCCACATTGACCGGACGGATTTGCCCCACCTGACGTTTGGCAACTCCGATGAACTGAAGCAGGGCGAACTAGTGATGGCTTTTGGCAATCCGCTGGGCCTGGAGGGCTCGGTCAGCATGGGCGTGGTGAGTTCCACGGCGCGCCAGATCAAGCCGGATTCCACCATGATCTATATTCAGACCGACGCCCCCATCAATCCGGGCAATAGCGGCGGACCGCTGATCGATGCCGGCGGCCGGATTGTCGGGATCAATACGTTCATCTTCACGCAGTCGGGCGGCAGTGAAGGGCTGGGATTCGCCGTGCCGTCCAACGTCGTAAAGAACGTGTATGAGCAGATTCGCAAAGAAGGCCACGTCCATCGCGGGCGGATTGGCGTCCATGCCCAGACCATTACGCCGGTGATCGCTTCCGGCCTCAGCTTGCCCCGAGACTTCGGCGTGATTGTTGCCGACGTCGAGCCGGACGGTCCAGCCGACAAGGCCGGCCTGCAAATAGGGGATATTGTGATGCACCTCAACGGAAGGCGCATGGACAACGCGCGCCAGTTGGAGGTCAATGTCTACCGCTATCCCAAGGGCTCCACCGTATCGTTGGATGTGCTGCGCGGTTCGGAGAATTTCAAAATCGAAATACCCGTCGTGGAAGATCACGCCGACCCAGAACGCTTCGCCGACATGGTGAATCCCGAGGACAACCTTGTGCCGAAGCTCGGCATTCTAGGAATCGCCATTGACAAGAAGCTTGCGGAGATGCTGCCGGAACTTCGGCAGCCGTACGGCATTGTTGTGGCCGCCGGGTCCTTGAGTGATTTCACCAACGGCCTCGGATTGACGCAGGGCGACGTCATCTTCTCCGTGAATGGAAGCCCGGTGACGAGCATCCCCGCGCTGAAACGGAAGCTGGATGAGTTCAAGAGCGGTGACGATGTGGTGCTGCAGATCCAGCGGTCGGAGCGGCTGATGTTTGTGTCGGTCGAACTGCAATGAAGCTGCTTTTATTACTGGTCAGCCTTACGGCGGCGGCGCAAACGGACCGTCCCTATCCGCTGGAGCGCATTCAGGTGGAAGGCAACCAGCATTACACGGCCGCGCAGATTATCGCCGCCAGCGGTCTGATGGTTGGGCAGGCTGTCTCCAAGACGGATTTCGATACGGCACGAGAACGTCTGGTGGCTGCCGGAGTATTTGAGAACGTGGGCTGCAGCTTTGCCCCGGCTAAGGACGGCAAAGGCTACGACGGAGTAATCGAAGTAAGCGAGGTGCAAGCGTTTCTGCCGATCCGTTTTGAAGACTTGCCCGTCGCCGGCGATCAGTTGACGGCGTTCCTGAAGCAGAAGGACCCTTTTTTTGGGTCCAGGACCGCTAGTACCAAACAAATTTTGGAGCGATACACGGCGTGGATCAACGAGTATCTGGCTAGCCGCGACTACTCCGATAAGGTAATTGCTCGCGTAGTTTCGGAAAACCCGCCGGATTTGGAAATTCTGGTCCGCCCGATTGCTCCGCGGCCTTCGGTGGCCCAAGTCAAATTCAGCAATACCGGCGACATTCCCGCCCAGCAACTGGTGAGAGCTTTCTATAGCATCGCGGTAGGTTCCATCTATACCGAGCGCCAGTTTCGGATCCTGCTCGACAGCAACATTCGCCCGCTCTACGAGGCGCGCGGTTGTCTGGCGGTGAAGTTTCCGAAGATCGTCACCACGCCCGCCACCGACGTCAAAGGCCTGGTGGTGACGGTCGAAGTGGACCAAGGCCCCGCGTATAAGATCGGCAAGATCGACTATACCGGCGCCAGCATCCCACGCCCACAACTGGTCAAGTTGACCAAAGTGACCGAAGGCAATCCGGTAAATATGGAGGTAGTGAAAGCGTCGCAAGCGGGAATCGAGCGCGCCCTACGCCGCCTGGGCTACCTGCAGATACGGTCGGAAATAAAGCGCACGATGCAGGAGGCGACCAAAACCGTCGATTTCACTTTTGAGATCGAATCCGGGCCGCAGTACACCATGGGCGAACTGTCCATCGTTGGCCTGGACATCGAAACCGAACCGCCCATCCGCAAAATGTGGGGCCTGCTGGAAGGCAAGCCGTTCAACATCGACTACCCCCAGCGCTTTCTCGATCGCATCAAAGAAGACGGCGTATTTGAGAACCTGAAGAACACCCGGTTTGAGAACAAGGTGAACGACGCCAAGCTTAAGGTGGATGTGACGCTGTACTTCAATAAGTAGTACCAGCCGATCCCCTGGTTTCAGCCCGCCGGCATCAGTGTGCAATCAATGCGCTTATCGTACTGACCCGCCCGCATTTATATTAATCGTGGCGCTCGCCACCAAGCTCGATCGGCGATCGAGTTAAAACTTTCGTCCTGGTAAGTACTATCTTCAAAAAACTTAAGCGGATAAGGTTTTTTATGTTAGAAGTAACTTAGCGGCGTGATCTTATACTCAACGAGTGACGGCGGAAAAGAAAGCAAAAGCCATGCGACTAACTAAGACGGTTTGTGAACTTACCCGGGTGGCAGGCATCCTGTTGCTGGGTTTCGAAGGCCTCCTGTTGGGGAGCACGGTGAATCTCAACACGGGAGTTGCCGGATGGACAGCATCGGGTCCGAGCAATGGAAATGTGACCGCGCCGGCGGCAGTTCTTGTCGGACTTCCGGCAATTTGGGTGAGTGCGCCCGGGGGCTCCGCCTGGATCAGCGCGGCATCCAATGACGGAAGTACCAACGCCCCGGCCGGTAGCTATATTTATACCCTCACACTACCGGCAGCGCCTTTCGGTGGAGCATTGACGTACAAATCCTCGGCGGACAACCTGGAAACTATCGTTGTTAAGCTGGACGGCGTGACGATCAACACCTTTACGCATCCGGACAATCCAATTGGCTGTGATTTTCTCCCGGCTGGAAGTACCTTTTGCGGTGGTGTCGCGGTAGGTCCCTCTGGCACCACCGTAACCTGGGGGCCTGCTGGCCCGGGCGTGATTACCATCATCGCGACCGTCAGCAACACTGCTTCGTCACCAACTGGCTTTTTGCTCACCGGTACAGCGACCGTAGTCGATGTGCCGACCGGAGCGTTTCAGGTTCGCTACGCTCCCAACCTCAACATTGGCGACTCTTTTGTCGACTTCACCAATACGGGGTCCAACAATGGCGCGAACCTGTGCGTCAACTTGTATACGTTTGATCCGGCCGAAGAACTAATATCGTGCTGCACTTGCAGCGTGACGCCGAACGGCCTGCAGTCGTTATCCGTATTGAAGTCGCTGATCAGCAATCCGTTAACACCGGCAATCCCGACGTCAGTCGTCATCAAGGCGATCGCCACCACCGGAGCAGCGTGCAACGCCTCCGTGGTTGCGCCCGGCAATCTGGCCTCGGGCTTGCTAGCCTGGGGTACGGCCCTCCATGCCGCGCCGACGGTTCCGGTAAGTTACGGTGTCACGGAGACTCCATTCTCCAACGCCGTCTTGAGCCCGGCGGAACTGGCGCACATCACCTCGACCTGCGGGTTCATTCAGTCCAACGGAAGTGGCTTCGGCATCTGCAAGGGCTGCGCAGCCGGCGGGCTCGGCGCTTCCGCCTCGAATTAGCCTGGATCCCAAACGGGTCCGACGTTATTTTGAGCCGCGACGGCCAGGGAGCGATACCGCTCCTTGCAGTCGCGGCTCAGTTAGTTTATGTCGCGCACCCTCGTAAACGGCGTCAGGCCGGCGGCGGGGCGATACACTAAGAACAGTGTCCTCCTCGCCGCTAGATGTTCACCTGTTGGGGCAGTATGAAGGCCCGCTCGATCTGTTGCTGGACCTGATTCGCAAGCAGCAGATCAATATCTACGATATCCCCATCGCTTCCATCACTTCGCAGTACCTGGAGTATATGCAGAAGGCCCTGGAACTTGACATGGAGCTCAGCTCCGAGTTCATTTACATGGCGGCCACGCTGATCCATATCAAGTCGAAGCTGCTGCTGCCGACGGACCCGGAACTGGAGAAAATGTCTCCCGAGGAAGATCCGCGCAAGGAACTGGTAGACCGGCTGCTGGAGCATGAGCGCTTTAAAAACGCGGCGGAGATGCTGCAGCAAAAGCGCCTGGTGGAAGAGGCGGTGTGGTCGAATCCGCAGATCGGGAAATTTGAGTCTGAAGATGAGGGTCCGGGCCTGGCGGTTTCGCTCATGGACCTGGTCAAAACCTTCCAGACCGTTCTGGACCGCGTGAAGTCCCGGCCCATTTACGAGATTGGCAAGGAAGACGTGAACGTTCCGGACATGATTCGTTACCTGGAAAATGTGTTCAAGAACCATCGGGGCAAGGGGCCGGTGTCGGCAACCCAGTTATTTGAAGAACAGCGCAGCCGGCGGGCGATGATCTGCCTGTTTCTGGCGATGCTGGAGCTGGTGAAGCGGCAAGCGATCCTCTTGACGCAGGGCGAGATGTTTGGCGACATTGGGTTGAAGAAGAATCTGGCGTTTGAAGAGGCCTTGGGGCCGGCTGAAATGCTGGAAGCTATCGAACAGGAATACAACTAAACCGCATGGAACAAACGGAAGAAACGCCTGTGGCGGAGACACCGGAAGAACAGGCGCAGGAAGAGATTTTCAGCCAAGAGTTTTCGATCCAGGATCATTCCTCAGCCGAAGACACGCTGCATGCCGATTTGCGGGCGGTGATTGAAGCCATAGTCTACATCACCGACGAACCACTGGCCGCATCGCAAATCGCGGCAGCTCTCGAACAGCCGCAGGAACTGATTGATAAGTTGCTGGAAGAACTGGCGGCCGAGTACGCCAAGCCTACCCATGGCCTGACCATCCGGGAGATCGCCGGCGGCTATAAAATGGCGACCAAGCCGGAGTTTCACGAGCAGGTTCGCGCCTTTGTCAAGAGCCTGAAACCTGCCATGAAGCTGTCTCTGGCGGCGCTGGAAACGCTCTCGGTGATCGCCTACAAGCAGCCCATCACCGCGCCGGAGATCATGGAAATTCGCGGCGTGCAGGGCGCGGGCGTGTTGAAGACACTGATTGACCGCAAGCTGATCGCTCCCGCTGGACGCAAGAAAGTGATCGGCAACCCGATTGTCTACAAGACGACTCGCGAGTTTCTGATTCAGTTTGGCTTGAACGACCTGAATGAGCTTCCAACGTTGAAAGAGTTTGAAGAGTTGGGCAGGATGGCGATCGGCGACGAGGAAGTCGTTGTCGAACCCGCCGCGCCGGCGGTTGTGGAAAATGTGGAACAGCACCCGCCGATCCAGGAACCGGAGCCGCAGCCAGAGCCCATTCATGACCCGGATCCGGCCGAGGATCTCGACCCGACGGAAGGGCCGGAAAAGCATCCCGTGAAAGATTAATGGCGGAAGAGCGTCTCCAGAAAATTCTCGCCCATGCCGGCGTGGCCAGCCGCCGCAAGGCCGAAGAATTCATTCAAGCCGGCCGCGTGAAAGTGAACGGCTCAGTGATTACTGAGTTGGGCACCAAGGCCGACATCAGCCGCGACCATATCAAGGTCGACGGCAAGCTGCTGCATGCCGTGGAGCACCCGGTATACCTGGCGCTCAACAAGCCGCGCAACTATGTCACCACGGTAAGCGATCCGGAAGGCCGCCCCACCGTGATGGATTTACTGAAGGGCGTCAAGCAGCGGGTCTATCCGGTAGGCCGGCTCGATTTTGCCAGTGAAGGACTGCTGCTGCTGACGAACGACGGCGAATTCGCCAACGCCATCACTTCCGCCGCCAAGCATGTGGTCAAAACGTATGTGGTCAAGGTTACCGGCCACTTGACCGAGCAGCAGGAAGAACAGTTTCGCCTGGGTGTGTCTCTGGGAGGCCGCAAAACGGCGCCGGCCGGCTTGAAGCTGATCAAGCGCGCGGAAAATCCCTGGTATGAAGTGCGCTTAACGGAAGGCCGACAGAATCAGATCCGTCTGATGTTCAAACACTTTGGCGTGTTGGTGGAAAAGCTGCGCCGGGTGAAGATCGGCTTTCTGGAGCTCGGACTGGAACCTGGCAAGTTTCGTCACCTCACGACGCAAGAGGTCGCCAGATTCCGCAAGCTGCTCAAATTAGACGAGGAGCCTCGTGACGATTCCTGACCTCTTGCGCAAGTCCAAAACGATTGCCGTGGTTGGCCTTTCCGGAAACCGGATGCGGCCGTCCTTTGGCGTGTCGGAATACATGCAGCGCGCAGGCTACCGCATCATCCCGGTCAATCCGCAGGAGAAGGAGATTTTGGGTGAGAAGGTCTACGCGCGCTTAGAAGATATTCCCGAGCACGTGGACATCGTAGACGTGTTTCGCCGTCCGGAGTTTGTGCCGGAGATTGTGGAATCGGCGATCCGCATCGGAGCGAACGCGCTCTGGCTGCAGGAAGAAGTGGTGCATGAGGAAGCGGCGCAGCGGGCGCGCAAAGCGGGGCTGGTAGTGGTGATGGACAAATGCCTGCTCAAGGAACATCGGCGGATGACGCTGTAAAATAATTCGCATGCGACTGTTCCCTGCCCTTATACTGACGATCACCATACTCCGCGCTCAAGGCATACCGCCGCGCGTGAGCGCAGCGGAATACCTGACACATCAGCAGGTAGGCGATGTGACCATCGCAGCCGAGTTCCTGGGCCACTCCCTCCCCACGTCGGAAAGCATTCTTCAAAGTGAGGATTACGTTGCCGTGGAAACAGCTTTTTTTGGCGCCACTCTGGATGCGAAGCTCAAGTTGTCGGTCGACGACTTCTCGCTGCGCATCAATGGGAAGAAGACACCCTTGCCGGGCCAGCCGTACGAGGTGGTTTTCAAGTCGCTCAAGGATCCCGAGCTCGAACCGAGCGCTTCCGAAACAAAGTCCAAGACCAACGCCCTCAGTACAGGCGGAGACAAGAATACAGACGCCAATCTCCCGCCGCCCAAGTATCACCCTCCCATCGCGCTACAGCGCGCCTGGCAGCAGCGGGTTGCGAAAGCTTCGCTGCTGGAGGGGGAACGTCAGCTCCCGCAAGCCGGATGGATTTACTTCGAGTACCGCGGGAAGGTGCAGAGTATCCGATCGCTGGAGCTGATCTACAG
>Ga0075015_100001099_pt1 | contig 10038 bp, 8 predicted proteins | sample AleBraG_ABR_2013_FD_71476 | JGI IMG/M metagenome (GOLD analysis project Ga0075015, IMG submission 71476) | Freshwater sediment microbial communities in response to fracking from Pennsylvania, USA - Alex Branch Run_MetaG_ABR_2013 | ecosystem: Environmental > Aquatic > Freshwater > Creek >...
GAAGATCCCGAGATGCCCGCACCGGCGGGCGACTCGGAGTGGGTCTCCAGCGTGAATCCGGTCTTCGGCTCGAAAAACCGCACTGCCAGCGCCGCCAGCAGGTGTGTAGGGCGGGCCGCCTGGCGCAAAGCCTCAAACGACCGATAGGACTCGCTGAAATTCAAATCCCGCGAGCGCAGGTGAATCTCCGGTCCGCGCTGAGTCTCAATCGCACACCATGTGTAGCGATCCACGGCAAAGTTAACCGTTACAGCTCCCGGGTGATAGAGATACAGCGGCCAAATGTCCAGCGTTCCGCCGGCCAGATCCACTCGGCAGGGCGCTTTGCAAACAATCTTCATGGGGTGAAGCTCCACTATACCTCCGGGAAATATGTGCAAAAAACTCAGCTCCTTCCGATGCAAGAGTGTGCTTCGATGCCTAGCGATTCTGGTCTGGTGCCAGGGTGTGAATTTTGCGCAAACGACGCCTTCGTTTGAAGAAGCGGTGCGAGCCGCCATGGCCCCCGGCTTGGAAAAGCAGCGGGCATCGATTCAAAAGCAGGCCAACTCCGCCACCGAAGAGAAGTTCTTCGCCCTGTCCTGGCCATCCCGCCCCACGATCGGTACCGAACCTATGTGCGACCCGCTCCCACCGGAGCAGTTGGGAAGCCTGGTGGATCAGGCGGCCCAGCGGGAGAGCATTCAGGCCGACTTGGTACGCGCCGTCATCAAACAGGAGTCCGGCGGCCGCCCCTGTGCAATTTCGGCGAAGGGCGCGCAGGGCATGATGCAGTTGATGCCCGACACCGCGCAGGATTTTGGTGTCGCCGACGCCTTCGATCCCAAGCAAAACATCGACGCCGGAGTCAAGCTGCTGAAGTCGCTCCTGACAAAATACAAGGGCGATGTCTCGCTTGCGTTAGCCGCCTACAATGCGGGGAGCGCCCGCGTGGACAAGGACAACGCCGTGCCGCAGATTCCGGAAACCGTCAACTACGTCTCTGACATACTGGAGGAGCTAAACAAGAAGAAACCGTGACGCGGCTCGCCGTCTTAAACCAGCAAATTATTGAGTGCTCGCGCTGTCCCAGGCTGGTCGCCCATCGGCAGCAAGTGGCCCAGGTCAAACGGCGCGCATACCAGGATTGGGAATATTGGGGACGCCCGGTTCCCGGCTTTGGCGATCCCAAAGCGCGGCTCTTGATCATCGGACTCGCGCCGGGTGCGCATGGAGCCAATCGCACTGGAAGGATCTTTACCGGAGACAGTTCAGGAGACTTTCTGTACCGCGCTCTCTACCAGGCCGGGTTTGCGTCCCAGCCAACCAGCGTCTCCCGCGCCGACGGCCTGTCTCTGAAGGACGCCTATATTGGAGCCTCCATACGTTGCGCTCCGCCGGACAATAAACCGACACCGGAAGAATTTCGACGCTGTCGGCCCTGGCTGGAACAGGAGATCGCGCTGCTCGGCAAGGTGCGCGTGGTGGTGGTGCTCGGCAAGCTTGCCTTCGATACGTATCTGTTGATTTTGAGAGAGCAAGGCTGGATCGCCAAGCGATCGGATTTCGCCTTTGGTCACGGCCGGAAATACCAAATGGGAGTAGGACAACCGGTTCTGCTCTGTTCCTATCACCCAAGCCAGCAGAATACGTCAACGGGCCGGCTAACCGCCCGGATGCTGCTGGATGTCATGGAGAGCGCACGACAGGAGATCACAGCCGCAGACCCAGGCCAAGTACAAGGGCTAAAACGCTTCCAGCGGAACATGTTTCTTGGTCGGGGTTGAAGGCCAACCCGGCAAGTCGAACTGAGGCACTAACCGCAAAGGTCTACAATGTAACGGTGATAAAGCATCTTCGCAGCTATTCCTGGAAAGTCATTAAAACAATAGCGGTTATCCAGCTTGGCTCCAATCTCGCCCAGAGCCCGAGTACTGGTAGATTCCGCGGTATTTGGTACTAGCCAACATCCCCTCCTTTGCGGTACGATTTGCAACATAGACTCGGAGGGGTCGTCATGAAGATTCTCGGCATTTTCTCTGTCATCCTGCTTACTTCCCTCACTGCATCGGCCGCGTTGATTCCAAGCCTCGATTCGGGTCCCTTGGCGGTCGGGATGGGTGCCTATGCCTATAACTACTCCGCCGAGATCACGGGCGGGGAACGGTTGGACCCCAATGCCACCAACGGTGTCACCTGCCCGAGCAATACGGGCGCGCTGGTCCAGTGCAATCCAGCGGGCACGTTTTTCACGATTTATGACTTTGCCGGATTTGTTTCAGTGACCGGTCTGCCGGCGGGATGGTCGGTGCTCACCAACGCGTTGGGAGTCACGCCTTCGGCGGTCACTCAGCAAGTAATTGACAACCCCAACATAGTGAACGTCACCTTCTTCTACACCGGACCGGTGGTCAACGGAGACGCGACGATCAAGGGCTTTCAACTCGTCTCTTCCTTCAACTCGCTCAAAGCGACAGGAAGTTTCTCCTCGCAGTCCACGAAGTCCGATAATGGCGCCACCGATCAGTTGGTGGGTTCTCTGGCCGTTCCGGTCGCGATTCCCGAACCCGCTTCTTTCGCACTCATAGGCCTAGGCTTGGCTGGCTTGCTAGCCTGGCGCAGGCGCTAGAACTTTCTCCATAATTCGGTTATTCTGAGGCAGAATGCGATTGACATTCTGCCTTTTTGCGTTTCTGTGCTCGTTAGCCCCGCTGGCCGGCGAAGAACATTGGATCCGGCTGACGACGCCGCATTTTGAACTGTATTCGACGGCCGGCGAAAAGAAGGCTCGTGAGGCCCTCCTCTATTTCGAGCAGGTGCGCAGTTTCTTCCTCGAGACTAGCGGCTCCAAGAAGGCGCCGGAGTTTCCGGTGCGGATCATCGCTTTCAACTCCGAGAAACAGTACGCGCCGTATCGTGCCCGCAGCACTGCTTTCGCCTACTACACGTCCAACCGCATGCGCGACTATATCGTGATGCAGGACGTTTCCGGAGAACACTATCCGGTGGCGCTGCATGAGTACACACATCTCATTTTGCGCCACACCGGCCTGCAGTTTCCTCCCTGGATCAATGAAGGTTGGGCGGAGGTGTATTCGTCACTTAAGCCCACGGGTAAGCAGGTTGCGGTGGGGGCGATTCTTCCCGGGCGCATCCGGGAACTGCGCTCCAACCGCTGGATTCCTTTGAGCACCCTCACTCGCGTGGACCACAACTCTCCGCTGTACAACGAAAAAGACCGCGTCGGGCTTTTTTACGCGCAGAGTTGGGCCCTGGTGCACATGTTGATGCTGTGGCCGGAGTACAAAACAAAGTTCGCGCAGTTTGCGGCCGCCATCGGTTCCGGACAAAGCTTTGAAGAAGCTTGCCAGGCGGTCTACGGTAAAACGGCGGAGAAGGTGGAGCAGGATTTGCACAGTTACTTCGATCATCAGGGATTGTATGGCGCCCTGTTTGACATCAAGCTGGAGAAATCCGCCGAGCAGCCGGAAGAGAGTGACGTCGATCCCTTCGAGTCAAAATTGATGCTGGCGGACCTGCTGGCGGTTATCCAAAAAACCGACGAAGCCAGGGCCATTTACGAGGAACTGCTGAAGCAGGATCCCCGCCGTCCGGAGATCAACGCGTCATTGGGCTATATGGCCTGGCAGAAGGGCGAGACTGCCGCCGCCGTCGATTATTTCGGCAAAGCGCTGGAGGCGGGATCGACGGATCCGCAGATGTGTTTTCACTATGCGGTGTTGCGCCACAACAGCGGCGCTAAGGCCGTGGACATTCTCCCCGCGCTGCGCCGCGCCGTGGAGTTGAAGCCCACCTATGCGGAAGCGCGTATGGAGCTGGGAATGAGCCTGCTGGAAACGCGCGACTATGCCGGTGCGAGCGAGGCCCTGGCCGGCATCAAGACTGTGACCGGAGAGCAGGCCCCGCATTATTTTGCCGCCCGCGCCTACGCCTCGCTCCAGACCGGCAATCGAGAAGACGCGCAAAAATTCGCCGAGTTCTCCAAGCGCTATGCGCGCACTCCGGAGCAACGCCAGCAGGCCGATTCGATCCTCCGGTATCTGCACCCGGATACGCAGCAGCCCGTGACGATGCGGGCCGTGGACGAATGGGCGAAGGAGCATCCGCCGGTGCTGCGGCATTCCGATCTGCCTCCGGCCGAGGCACCGCTCCTTTGGGAACCGGGCCTTCAGAAAACCGAGGGACTGGCGGTGCGTCTGGAATGCAATCGCAACGACAAGCGGGCGCGCCTGGCGGTGATGGTGGACGGGCAGGAGAAGATGTTCGATATCGAGGATCCCGATGCGGTCCAACTCAAGCATTTGGGCCAGTCCACTGTCGAGTTCCAATGCGGTCCGCAGAATTCGGTGCACATGATCGTTCACTACGTGGTGGCGGACGGCAAGAATCTGGTCCGGATCTTGGAGTTTTGACTTTCAGATTTGTACACTGACGTAAGTGGCCAAATCAACTCCTCCCTTAACCCTGGAAAACCTGCGTGGCTGGGTCGACCGCATGCCCTTCAATCGGCTGCTGGGAATTCGCGTGACCAAACTGCACCCCGACGGCGTCACCATCGAGTGCAAGATGCGCGACGAACTGCGCAACCTGGCCGGTCTCCTGCACGGCGGCGTTACAGCGACCATGGCCGATGCCGCGGTGGGAATCGCCATCGCCAGTCACTTCCGCGGATCGCGCCGCACCACCACGGTCGAGTTGAAGATCAACTACCTGAGGCCCATTGCCGAGGGGAAGACCACGGCCCGAGCGCGCCTGCTGCGAGTCGGCGCGCATCTCTGCGTCGGGCGGGTGGACATCTTCGACAACAGCCGCAACCTGGCGGCCACCGCGATAGTGACTTACATCCTGCTGGAAGGCGAGCCGCTGCTGGCGAGTTGAGGATGGGCGGCCCGCTTTTTTTGCGCGCCTGCCGGGCCAGTTCCGACGCCGTGGCTGGTATCCTGAGCTTTGTCCCGACAACTGCCTGACGAGCCGCCGCCGTTTCTCGGCACTTGGCCTCGCGTCTATGTAGCCGTCTTGTGCTACCTGGCGGTGGTGATCGGAGTGTTCTATCTCTTCACGCGAGCCTTCGCGCCATGAGGCCGCTCGATTGGATCGTCCTGTTTGGGTGGCTCACGTTTCTGGTCTCTTACGGCATGTACCGGGGGCGGGGCAGCGATAGCGTAAACAAGTATTTGTTGGCTGGCAGGAGCATGCCCTGGTACGCCATGGGCCTTTCCATCATGGCGACGCAGGCCAGCGCCATCACCTTCATCTCGACCACGGGTCAGAGTTATATCGACGGCATGCGTTTCGTGCAATTTTATTTCGGGCTGCCGGTTGGGATGGTGATTATCTGCGCCACCGCCGTGCCGATTTTTCATCGCGCCAACGTGTACACGGCGTACGAATACCTGGAGCGGCGTTTTGACGCCAAGACTCGCGCGCTGGTAAGCGGAATCTTCCTGATCCAGCGTGGCCTTGCCGCGGGCTTGGCGCTGTATGCGCCGGCGGTTGTCTTGTCGCTGGTACTCGGTTGGTCGGACCGTTTCACCACGGTGTTGATGGGCGTTCTGGTCATCACCTACACCACCACCGGAGGCATCAAAGCTATCACCTGGGCCGATGTGCAACAGATGGCGCTGATTCTGGGAGCGCTGCTGCTCGCTTTCTTTCTGGCCATTCACGCCATGCCGGCGGGGGTGACCTTCCGCGATGCGGTATCGCTGGCCGGCGCGGCGGGGCGGCTGAACGCGGTGGTGACCAAGTTCGACTGGAACGACCGCTATAACCTGCTGAGCGGCCTGATTGGCGGTTCGTTTCTGGCGCTGGCTTATTTCGGATGCGATCAATCGCAGGTGCAGCGCTATCTCACCGGCAAGTCGATCGCCCAGAGCCGGCTGAGCCTGCTATTCAACGCCGTGGCCAAGGTTCCGATGCAGTTTTTCATTCTGTTCATCGGGTCCATGGTCTTTGTGCTCTTTCACTTTGAGCAGCCGCCGCTGCTGTTCCAACCTGTCGAGTTGCAGCGGATACACAGCGACTTGCGTTTTCCCGCCGTGGAGAAGCGCTATGAAGATGCGTTTGCCGCCCGGAAGCAAGCCGCGCTGGACTACCTTTCTGCCAAGAACTCCGGGACGCTTTCGCGCTATCAAGCCTCGGAGAAAGAGTTCGAGCAGGCGCACGCACAGGGAGAGAAGTTAGTGAGCGCCGGGTTCAACGACACCAACTACATCTTTCTGTCGTATGTCACACGCTACCTGCCGGTGGGCGTGGTTGGACTGATTGTGGCCGTGATTTTTTCGGCCGCGATGTCGTCTACTTCCGGCGAGATCAATTCACTGGCGACAGTCACCGTGATCGATATCTATCGCCGCCACATCCGGACAGAGGCTTCCGATGGACATTATCTGTGGGCATCCCGGCTGGCCACTGTGTTTTGGGGGTTGTACGCGGTGGGGTTCGCGCAGTTTGGCCGCAATTTCGGAGCGTTGATTGAAGCGGTGAACATGGTTGGCTCACTGTTCTATGGCGGACTGCTGGGTGTCTTTGTGCTAGCGTTCTTCTTCAAGCGGGTGGGGGCAAACGGAGCGTTCTATGGCGTGTTGGCCGGCGAAGCGGCTATTTTCGCGGCCGCGCTCTTCACCTCGATCTCGTTTTTGTGGTTCAACGTGATCGGGTGCGTGGTGGTGGTGCTGGCGGCGCTGCTGATCAACGGACGCCGGACGTCTCCGGCTCCTTTGTAAGGGGACAGCCCGCGTGTTCCCCAGTTTTTACGATCCGGTCAGCGCTCCAAATAGTGCATGCAGTCGCCGTGATAATCGGGAAACAGGCGGGCTGTCCCCCTTCACCCCGTTCACCGCCATATACACGCTTGGCCAGTGTGTGTCGTCAAAGCTGGTGTATGGCGCAACGCGGATTTTCGCTGATAGAACTCCTGGTGGTCATCGCGATCATTGTAATTATTGTCTCCATAGCGATTCCGGCCCTCCAAAACGCGCAGTTGAATATGCGGGAAACAGCAGTCATCAAAGAGGTGCAGACCATCGCCCAGGCCGAAACGCAATACGCATCGCAGTTCGGAAAATATGCGGCAACGCTGGCGGAGTTAGGCCCGTCGGCCGCAGGCGCGTCGGGCCCGCAGGCCGCTTTCTTGATACCGCGGAGCCTGGCGAAAGGTGAGAAAGACGGCTATATCTTCATGCTGGCGGCCGCCGAGTCCGGCTATCAGGTCCATGCCAATCCGAAAACATTCGGCAGTACCGGGCGCCGCACCTTCTATTTGGATCAGAACGGAATCGTGCATCAGAACTGGGGCCGCGAGCCCGCGAGCGACAACAGTCCTGAGATTGAATAATATAATTTGTGGCCCGGTGGATAGCCCACGTGTTTCCCGATCGTCCGCGGTGAGCATGAGGAAACACGCGGGCTGTCCCCATTGAACCTAGAAACGGCGGTCAATCTCTCGCTTGAGCAGAGAAGTAACTGATACTGTTCAACATGAGCGACGAAAAAGCCCTGATCAAGATTCACCCAGAGGGTGAGCCGGAAACAGGGGAGATGCAGCCCCCGCAAAGCGGTCTGAGCTTGGATACTTTTGCTGGCAAGATCCAGTTCCGGTGGGCGCCGGACGCTGAGGTAAGCAGCTTGGGGCAGATGGTGTTCTTCATCGAGTTTTTGAAGACCAGTGGACTATTTGAAAATTGGGTGAATGATTGCCCGCTGCAATACACCAGTCCGAACGCGCCGCGGAAGCGGGATGTGCTCGGGACGATTCTGTTATCCGTCCTTTCGGGGCATTGGCGGTATGCGCATATCAGCGCGTTGCGAAACGACGGAGTCAATCCCGAGTTGCTGGCAATGACCAAGGTGGCCAGCGAGGACTCGGTGCGCCGAGCCCTGTCGGCGATGAAAGAAGAGGAGAGCGAAGCGTGGCTGAAGAAGCACCTGGAGTTCACCTATCAGCCGCTGCTGGAAGAGCCGTGGGCGTTGGACGTGGACACGACGGTGAAGCCCTTGTATGGACACCAGGAAGATGCGAAGGTGGGATACAACCCGCAGAAGCCAGGGCGACCTTCGCACGCCTATCACAGCTATTTCATCGGGAACATACGGATGGTCATGGACGTGGAAGTCCAGGCGGGAAATCAGACTGCGGCCTCGTTTGCGCAGCCGGAGTTGTGGTCGTTGCTGGACGGACTACCGAAGTCGAGCCATCCGAGGTTTCTGCGAGGGGACTGCAACTGGGGAACGGAGCGAGCGATGGAAGGAGCCGAGCAGCGTGAAATTGGGTATGTGTTCAAGCTGAAGCAGAGCGTGAATGTGAAGAAGCTGATCGCGAAGCTCATGGGCAATGACCAGTGGGTGGAGGCGGGGCAAAAGTGGCAAGGTCTGGACACGGAGCTGCAGTTGAGCGGATGGAGCAAGAAGCGGCGCGTAGTGGTGTTGCGACGACCGTTGCGCGCAGGAGTGGCGGAGGAGAAGAAGAGCAAAAAGAAGGCCGGCAAACAGTTGAACTTGGATCTGCCCGAAGCGGCGTATCGTGGCGTGCTCTATGAGTACGCGGTGCTGGTGACCTCGATGAAGGACGAAGTGCGGACGATCGCGCAGCATTACCGGGATCGCGGGGACTCGGAAAACAACTTCGACGAGTTGAAGAACCAGTGGGGATGGGCGGGCTTCACCACGCACGACCGGAAACGATGCCAGATGATGGCGCGCATCACCGCGCTCATCTACAACTGGTGGACGATCTACATGCGTCTGGGAATACCGGAAAAACACGCTGAGGCGATCACCTCGCGTCCGCTGGCGCTGCACGGCATAGCTCGGCGGACACGGCACAGTAATCAAACCACGGTAGAGGTCACCAGTACGCATTCCAAGGCGTTGGTGATTGCCGAAGCGCTGACCAAGGTGAGCGGGTTCCTCAAGCGAATCAAGGCGACTGCGGAGCAGTTCACTCAAGCCACACGCTGGCGGCTGATTCTTAGCGCCGCCTTTCAGTATTTTCTGCGTGGAAAGGTGCTCGGCAGCGTTAGCTCTCTGGCCGAAGCTACCGGCTAACTGCCGTTTCTAGGTTCAAGGATCCGGATGGCAACACACTTAGCATTTCGGAACTGCCTGGAGTGAAGAAGTGACCCCGGGCGGGGCGGACGGAATGGCTACTTGGCGTTGTTGACCACGTTCACCGTCATCCCAGTAACCAGCGAGTCGGGCGGGTTGGCAATCGCTTCGTCACTGGCCGACAGGCCGGACAGGATCTCCACCTGCGTACCGGAATCCTTGCCGGTGGTCACAGTCACCAGTTGCACTTTGTTTCCATCGCGCAGCACGCCAACCTGCAAACCTTCACTCCGGAAAATGATGGCATTGACCGGCAACATGAGGGTTTGCGTGGCCGTTGGCAGCTTGAGGTGGACTTCGGCGTAAGAGCCGGGCTTGAGTTCCCCGGAAGCATTGTCTACTTCAATTTCAGTAAGCAGTGTTCGGGTACCGGCGTCGATCGCTCCGGCCGTGCGAACCAATTTGCCCGCAAAGCTGCGGCCTGGAAACTCAGCCAACGTCAGGCTGGCGATGATTCCGGGTACCGCCGCACGCGAGTACACCTCCGGGACGTTCACGAACACGCGCAGCTTGTTTACGGCCGCCAGATGGAACAGCTCCTGATTGGGCGTGCCGCTGCCCCCGTTGACCAGCGCTCCCACGTCCGTATTGCGCGCGGTAATCACGCCATCGAAGGGTGCACGGATGATCTTGTAGCCCTGTAGCTCCTCCAGCCGCGAGAGATTGGCCTGCATGGATGCGACGGTCCCTTTGGCTGCATTGATGGCCTGATCCAAAGCCTGAACGTTCGACACTTGCGCTTGGTATTGCGCTTGATATTGATCGTTTTCCTGGCGGGACACGACGCCGCGGGCAACCAGATTCTTCCAGCGATCGGCAGTGACACGGGCCATTTCCGCATTGCTCTTTCCCTGCTCGTAACTGGCGGAGGACTGCTCGAGCGAGGCTTGCGCCTGCTGCAGATTGGCTTTGGCCTGTTGCACCTGCTGGTCC
>Ga0075015_100001100_pt1 | contig 10036 bp, 8 predicted proteins | sample AleBraG_ABR_2013_FD_71476 | JGI IMG/M metagenome (GOLD analysis project Ga0075015, IMG submission 71476) | Freshwater sediment microbial communities in response to fracking from Pennsylvania, USA - Alex Branch Run_MetaG_ABR_2013 | ecosystem: Environmental > Aquatic > Freshwater > Creek >...
CGACTGTCCCCAGCCGCTCAGTTCCCGAGTGCGAAATACCGTTGTCCGCGCGCCGAATGCCAGCAAGCGAAGCCCATCTGGGAGGTTCCCTCTTTGGTACCCGGCTTTTGACGACCAGCGATGTTGGCGATTCAGCAATCTCGACGGAGCCTGGAATCGCGCGGTTGCTAACGCAATTAGCCAAAGCCGAGCGTGCTCGCCGTGAGCCGGAGGCCTTGGCACTCAGCCAGATGCTGTTTAGGATCTGGCCAGAGGCCGCGTGGCTGCGCGTCAAAATGTTCGAGCATGAGCGGGCTATCGCCGCGGTTGGACAACCCGGCGGCGTAGCAGCGGGGACATCGGCGGTAGTGATTGGGATTTCGCATTACCAGGACAAAAACGTAACCCAACTGCAATGGGCACATCGAGACGCTCTCATGATCCGGGATTACCTGAAGAGCAAGCGGGGCGGATCGTTAACCGATGATCGGATCGCGCTCTTGCTGAACGAAGACGCCACTGTTTTTGCCATTCAGGCCGCCCTCGACAAAGTGCTCTCTCGGAGGACGGCGACGGTTTTCATTTTCATCGCCGCCCATGGTTACCAGGTGCACAACCAGGGTTTCATTGCCGCCACTGATACCAAGGTTCAAGACCTCGCAGATAAGGGGGTGCCGCTCAGCAAGATCAACCGGTTGATTACGGCCGACCTCTCTGGCGTCAAAGCGATCTATGTCTTTATCGATTCGTGCTACTCCGGATATCTTCAGGGGCTCAACTCCAGCGGACTCCAGGCTCCCCCAGGCGGGCGCCTTTTGGGGTTTGCAGCCAGTCGAACAAATGAGAAATCTCATGAAGTGCAGGAGTTGGGGGGAGGGCATGGCGTCTTCAGCTGGTACTTGAATGAGGTGCTGACGGCCACCGGTCCTCGAGTAGCGGCGGTCTCTACGACCAAACAAGCGTTGCGATATGTGCAGGACCATGTCGAGCAGTACACGGGACAAAAGCAAAACCCCGTAGATTTTGGCAATTATGACCGCAATGCTGCGCTGTTGGACTTTAGCTTGCAGGGCCCCAAGATCGCGCCGCCCTCCCCCGATGCCATTGCCAGGGACGCGACTGGCCTCAGGGAACGTGGCTTCAACGAACCGGACCCGCGCTTGGAGTATGAAAACCAGGGCGAAGAGATTGTGTCCCGCTACCTCGAAGGTGAGGCGGATCCGCTCAAGAGGGAAGACTTTCAAACAGCGGCTGAGAACTTCGACAAGGCGCGCAATCTCGCCCCCGAGTCAGTTTGGCTCGAATCGCGCTCCGCGTTCGCTCATGGCCGAGTGTTGATCTTCGACAAACATTACGACGAGGCTATCCCCCTGCTCGAGCGGGCGGTGCGCCTTGATCCCGCCGGTGCGATCGCGTATAACGCTCTTGGTATCGCTTATCTTGAAAAGCCAGACTACCCGAAAGCTCTTGCCGCGTTTGAGGACGCGGTTAGCCGGGCACCCCTATGGGCGTATGCTTGGCTCAACAAAGCGCTCGCCGAAAGCCAAATCGGCGATTATCGGGCCGCCATCAAATCGTACCAGCGCGGCATAGACGTTGCTCCCCAGTATTTTTATCTGCCCTACAACCTCGGGGCACTTTACCAGAGCCTGAATCGCCTCCACGATGCTGAAGTGCTATATAAGAAGGCGATCAAGGCTGACGATACCAAAGGGGAACCTTATAACGCGTTGGGGACCATCCGGGCAATTCAAGGCAAACGAGCGGAAGCCCGTCGCCTATTTGAGCAGGCCCTGCAGAAGGATCCAACTCTCGAAATTGCCCGCCGGAACCTAGCGGCGCTGCCATAATCCGGTGCGGAATAGGCATCCGCTCCGATCGATGTCCATGCCTTTCCTAGGCGCTATTCGTTTGGGAGTGACGTCCTTAGGCTCGCCGGGGCGTCCGCTACAGTTTTCTTTCCTGTCGGCGTCGACGTAGGCTCGTTTCCGCCCACCGAACAAGAAGACCAGGAAGGCGGCCAAGATACGTCCGCCTCCCTGTCGAGCCAATCCGCTCGGCCCTGCGGGTCTTGCGTTTTGGATGCCGCAAGTGGGCACCGGAAAATGCACTTTTGGTCACTTGCAGAGGCTATGCGGCGGGGCCTTCAGCATCAGGTCCGCAGTCTCCTGCGCGTCGAACCGCACGTTGACTTCGTTAGCCGCCACGGCAGCGCTGGAGTCCGTGATTCGCCACGCAGATCTGTCCGGCACGGCGAGCAGCGAGGTCGAGGGCAGTTGCCTCCTGGCCTCGGATCCTCTGAAGCACCCCTTGGTAACGGACAACATGTTGATCGTCACCTCCTGCCGTCCAAAGAGTCTAGCAGCCACGAAGCCGCGGCGTTGCTGGAACGCAGCTTTTGCAGACCACTAGCCTCGTGTCGTCGACTCAGTCCCGGCAGAGTCGATTCGTCACGCGCGCTCTATTCGCACCCGAGCGCCTCGGGCCAGATGAGCAGGGGCACTGGCGATGGCAGACGACAGCACGGCGAACTGAGTTCGGAAGAGAAGCCACCCCACGAGCCCTCAGTTTAGTGTCAACTTAGTGTCAAAACCTGCCGCAAACGGCGGAATTCTGACACTAACCGCTGTATAACCTCTTTGTTTTCAATGTTGGATTCTGCCTGGGCTTGCTTCACACGCAGGAGGTCACAGGTTCGAGTCCTGTCGCGCCCACCATAGAATCAAGCACTTACAGACTCTCATTCCGGGTTTTGGTTAGGTCAAATAGTGTCAAAACCGGCTGGCTGGTGACATTTCCAGCGTCGTCCGCCAACATTTTTCGGCGATGGCCTCGACGGCAACGCGCCGGCCGCTGAGGTCCGCACGGGTGTAGTGCATGGTCATCCGGACCTCACCATGTCCCATCGGCGCCTGCCGGTCCGACTGGGCCATGCCGATTTGTTCGCCGAGGGTGGCGTGTGTGTGCCGAAACGCGTGCCATCCCAGCCAACGCATGCCGAGACGCTCGCCAACCGCCTTCAGGTACCGGTTCCGGAGTTTGTTCTCGTTTAACGGAGTGCCATTGCCCAAGGCAAACACCAGATCGTCGGCTCCGGTATAGGCCGAACGGCTGCGGATCGCGAGCAAAGCCGATACCACCGAAGTGCCGAGCGGCACGTTGCGCCGCCGCGACTTCGCCTTCACCGACCCGAACTCCCACGGTAGCAGTTCTCCCGCACGGCAAGCGTGAACGGCTGGAGAACTTGGATTCCCATCACAACGGGTTCGCCGGTCAGGTTCACCCTTTTCCAGCGAAGCGCAATCGATTCGTTGCGGCGCGGTCCGGATGCGGACGGCGGCGGGTTCGTCCTGGAACATGCGCCGGACGGCCGCTAAATGGCGGCTTGCAAAGCTACCTGGTTCGTCACGCGATGTCAGTTTTTGCGCGCCGAGTCTCCGGTCTCGGTATACTGAGGCGAATGTCGCTTAGAGTGACACTGCTCGCATTTTTGATTTCTTTCCCTGCCTCCGCGCAGGAATGGCAGTATTACGCCGGAGATGCCGGTGCGATGAAATACTCCGCCCTTAAAGAAATCAACCGAGACAATGTTCAGCATCTGCATCCTGCCTGGATCTTTCATACCGGCGACGTGAGCGACGGAACGCGCTGGCCCACGCGCAGCGCCTTCGAATCTACGCCGTTGGTCATTAATGGTGTGATGTACGTGACCACATCATTCTCCCGTGTGATTGCATTGGATTCAGAGACCGGAAAGGAGATCTGGAGCTTCGACCCGCACCTCGATCGGACCGAGTCTGCCAATCTTTTCATCAACCGCGGCGCGGCGTACTATGCCGACGGGACGAAGCACCGTATCTTCCTCGGCACGCTCGATGGCCGCCTCTTCTCGCTGGTGGCGGAGAGCGGCAAGCTGGATGACTCCTTCGGCAGTGGCGGCTGGGTAGACCTGCGCAAAGGGATCGCCGACGATTTCCCTCACCGCAACATCGGCATGACCTCTCCGCCCGTGGTGTACAAAGGGCTTGTGATCTGCGGTTCGCTCGTGCCCGATGGTGAGCCGCGCGGTCCCTCCGGCGATGTGCGCGCCTATGATGTCCGATCCGGCAAACTCGTCTGGACTTTCCACACCGTGGCGCAACACGGCGAGTTCGGGAATGATACCTGGGCACCTGGTTCTTGGGAGAAACGTGGTGGAGCCAACGCCTGGCCGCCGATCAGCGTCGATGCGGAACGTGGCATCGTTTTCCTGCCCCTAACCTCGCCGTCCACTGACTTTTACGGCGGTGATCGCAAGGGCCAAGGCCTGTTCGGCGATTGTCTCGTCGCACTGGAAGCCGCCACCGGCAAGCGACTATGGCATTTCCAGACCGTCCACCACAATTTGTGGGACTACGATATCCCCGCCCAGCCCACGCTCGTCCAGGTGAAGAAGAATGGCAAGCTGATCGATGCGGTAGCCCAGGTTACCAAGACGGGCTTCACGTTTCTCTTCGACCGTGTCACGGGCGAGCCCGTTTTTCCCATTGAAGAAGTTCCGGTGCCCAAAAGTGAGATTCCCGGAGAGCAGGCTTGGCCCACGCAGCCGAAGCCCATGAAGCCGCCGCCGTTCGCCCGCCAGAGCATGACGCCCGATGAGCTAACCGACGTCACACCCGAGTCGCGAGCCTTCTGCAGCAAGCTGATCCAGGGCGCCGTCTTCGCTCCGATTTTCACCCCGGTCGGCCTCAAGCCGACCGTCCTTTTTCCTGGAACGAATGGGGGCACCAACTGGGGCGGTGCTTCGTTCGACCCTGAAACCCGCACGCTGTACGTGAATTCCATGGATGTGGGCATGCTGTACCACATGGTCAAGCGCCCGGAAGGTTCGGAGATTCCCTATCGGCCGCAAGGTTCTGGATCCCCCAATTCACGCTTCTGGGATGCGGACCTCAACCCCTGCCAACGGCCGCCGTGGGGCTTTCTGACGGCCATCGATCTCGATAACGGGATATTCCGATGGCGCTCCGTGCTGGGCGTGGTCGACAAGCTGGTGGAGCGCGGCTTGCCGCCGACGGGCGCGCCTAATATCGGCGGTTCGCTCGCGACCGCAGGTGGTCTCGTGTTCATCGGCGCCACCAACGACGGCCGCTTCCGCGCCTTTGATAAGGACACAGGGAAGGAACTGTGGGAGACGAAACTGCCGGCGAGCGCGCACGCCACGCCGATGACCTTTAGAGGGCGTACGAGCGGACGGCAGTTCGTGGTGATCGCGGCGGGCGGTGGCAACAAATATAATAAGCCCTTCACCGACACTCTGGTTGCATTCGCGCTACCGACCGGACCGAGTGACGCCGAGCCGCTGGTCAGCCATTCGAGAGCGGCTGCTCACGAGGGTGCCGCGGCGCCGCAGACGGTAGCCTCGGCCGGTGCCCCGGAGTTGTTCAGCCATAAACGCCACGCCGCGTTGAAATTGGAATGCGCTTACTGCCATAACAGCACCGCCACAGGCGACCGGGCAGGTTTTCCCGCGGCCTCCGCCTGCATGACTTGCCACCGGGGCGTTGCCACCGAGAGACCGGATATTCAGCGGCTCGCGGCGATGCCCGCGGCGCAACCTATTGTGCCGAACAGTCCGGTGTACCGCTTGCCTGACTTCATCTTCTTCCGGCATCGGCAACATGTCTCACGTGGCATCGCCTGCGCCACCTGTCATGGTGATGTCTGGGCGCAAGACCGAATTCAGCCGGTCCTCCAGATGAAAATGAAAGCCTGCGTGGATTGCCATCAGGCGAACCATGCCGCTGTCACGTGCACGGTCTGTCACGAACTCAGCCAATAAGGACGGCGGATGCCGCGCGCCGCCGGATTCAGCGGGAGGCCTTTGACGTAGGTCTTCCAAATATAGTCCCATGAATCATAGACTAGGGGGATTCAGCGGCATCCCCTCCAGAACCATGAGGTCCCCGTCAGCCTTCCTGCGGCGCGTTGCGCGGTCCACCGTTGCCTTCGCGTCGTTCATGAGTCTGGTGAACCCATCAGGCCTCCAGAAGGTTCCGAGCGCCTGCTCGCCGCCTAAGAAGATATCCAGAAACAGGGCTGGCTCTGGCTGCTGAGTAAACCAGCTGGATTGCGCCAAACCTCTGAACTGCCGCCGTAACACGGCGCCCACGCAGCATGCACCGATAGCCGCGAGGAATTGGAACGATCAAGGGTGCAGGGTGTGGATTGCGGACTACTCTGCAACAGGGCGTTGTGCGCCCACCAGGAAGTCGGCCAGCAGGCGCTTGGATTCCGATCCGCCGGACCGCCGCCTACGATGGCAATAGGCGGCAAAACAGCCGCCTGCGGCGAGCCATACTTCGCGGCTGAAATCGAACTCGACGAGTATCCGGGTGTCGCCCAGAAAGCGCTCGACGAATTCCCCGGTAGCACCGGGGTACGCGAGCAACTCGGCATAGAACCACTCCGCACACCACCAGACTGCCTTCCTGGCCGGCGCGCGCCAGCGACGCCGCGACCCCAGCAGCAAAGGGCTGGCCGCTCCACAGGGCGGAAGGGATGTTGGTGTCGAGCGCGATAATCATGAACGGCTGGGCGGCCCGTCTCTCAGTGCGGAGAGCCAGGATGCGATCTCGCGTTTGCTGCGAAACGCCGGGAGGGCGCCGATGTACTCCTGGAATGGGTTCGTCCCCTCCCTGGCACCGCGTACTTTGCCTCCGGGCCCAACCTATAGTGGGCGATGCTGGTGGACTCGTGCGAGGGTGCCCCTACGCCGTCTCCCCGGCTGAATCTCGTTAGGGATTGATTCACCAACAGAGGCTTCGGTGCGGCACGTGCCCGCTGGGCCACTGGCCGTGAAACCTTCTCTCCTTCCATTGGGCCGCCGACCGCATGCCGAGCCGGACCATTCTGCGAGAGTCCACTCTTGGCCAGTGAGCTGGAACTTGTAAACGCTGCAGAAGGCTGCGATGAAGACAGGTACTGGAAGCCCGCCAACTTCCGGATGGGCCGTAACCCAGGACTTGACCGCCTGCGATCGGCTAGACTGAAATAAGTCACGCGAATGCCGTTTTGCGCCGGTGAGAAACTCGGCCCCGTCAAATCCTATCCGCCATTCGAGCCGGTAGCATGGGTGCAGTGTACAAGGCTTGCGACAAACGGCTGGACCGCATCTTCGCCATCAAGACCGCGCGCGAAAACTTCAGTGAACGGTTTGAACACGAGGCGCAGGCGGTGGCGGCGCTGAATCACCTGAATATCGGGCTAGCGAAGCTGAGAACCGCGGCGCAAGCATAAAATCGGAATAGCCGCCGATAGACCCCCGGAATCCGGGCGGCGCTTGCACGATCGAAGGAGATTCGAAATGAGCATTTCTGAAAAGCCTGGACAGGCGCGGGATCCGAACCTCGGCGCCGACAGAAGGGAATTCGCCAAGATGGCCCTGGGAGGCGCCGCGTTGCTATCTTCCGCGCCCAAGAGTTCCGCGAAGGCCCCCTCGATTCCCCCCGGGATCAAGATCGGCACTTACACGCGGGGACCGACGGAAGAGAACATGTTGTTCCTCAAGCAGCTTGGGGTGACGTGGATCACCAGCTCGGATACCACGCGTGAGACCGCCACCGCCGAAGGCTTCACAAAGATCCGGCAGCAATGGGAAGCGGGGGGATTCCGGGTTTACAACGAATCGGGGAGAATCGGCCCGACTGGCGCAGTCATTAACGTTCCAGAGATCGTGCTGAATCTCCCCGGGCGCGACGAGAAGATCGAGGAATACCTGAATTACATCCGCTACCTGGGCAAAGCCGGCATCCCTTACATGACGTACGGCTTCGAGGGTAACGGCAACTGGCGGAGCGGCCAGGCGCGCCGGCCCCGCGGATACACCGCCTCCGACTGCGATTTGTCGAGCCCGGACTTTCAGGGGGGCTGGAACGGAAAGACCTACAAAGAGCCCCTTTCGCACGGCCGCGTGTTCACGCGTGAAGAAATTTGGGACAACTTCACCTACTTCATTAAGAAGGTGGTCCCGGTTGCGGAAGAGTCCGGGGTGCGCATCGGCATCCATCCAGACGATCCGCCGCAGCCGATGCTCGCGGGCGTTCCCCGCATCTTTAGCAGTTTTGAGGGCTACAAGAGAGCCTTGGAGATCGCAGGCAGTCCCAACATAGGCGTCTGTTTGTGTGTGGGGAGCTGGATCGAGGGTGGGCAAAAGATGGGCAAGGACGCGGTCGACGCCATCAAATTCTTCGGCGGTCAGAAGAAGCTGTTCAAAATCCATTTCCGTAACGTGAGCTCTCCCCTGCCCCATTTCACCGAGACCTTGATGGACGACGGTTACTACGATATGTACAAGGTGATGGAGGCCCTGGTGGAAATGAACTTCGATGGTTTGGTGATCCCGGATCATGTTCCGGAACTTGGGAGCCCATCCACGGCAGCGCGAGGCGGGCCCAGCCCCGGTCTCGCTTATTCCATTGGTTACTTGAACGCAACACTCAAAGCGGCCCTGAGCAACCGGCGTAAAGCATAGGTTCGAGACGGCGAACGTCCGTCACGGCGCACTCCGCCTCCCGTTCCGCCGATTGCAGCCGGGCCTCCAGTTCGTCGATGCGCCGTTACGGATGTCACCTCCTGGAAGACGCAAAGACTGTCGCGGAGAAACGCGGGGGGCAGAAGGGCCGTTCCTCAAACGTGTCACTTTCAGAATTATTTGGCGTAGAAGCGTTAACATTATTTGGCATACCTGGGTCGGCCAGCGTGCTGCGCAAACCTGTCGCCATGACGCCTCCCAGCGCAATACAGTTTTGCAACGCCGAAAGCCGGCCGGTCGGAAAGCCGTGACTCCGTTGCGGAATCGTTCGTTTATGCAACTTCCGGATGCGCCGTCATTCAGGCGCTACTCGCTCTTTGGTCGGCAACGTGGAGCTGTTCGGCTGCCGGCTGATTGCTGGAGAGGGGCCTTCTCGACGGCCCGAGGTATTATGATCGAATCAATTGTATTTCCAGCCCGGGAATCTGCAATCCAATCCAGCTGCGGTCCGCTGTTACGACCGGCAGTTGCAGCAGCAGCCCGGTAACCAGGCAAGCCCGATCTCCCAAAGACAAACCACGGCCGCGGAGTTGAGGCGACAGGATCCCCGCTGTTTTGATGGCATAGTCCAGGGAAAAGTCTTGCACCTTTAGCAGAGTCTTGCGTAACGTCACCACTGCCTCTTTTGGAGGCATCCCTTTGCGAACCAGGACAGTAACGACCTCGGCGGCATTCACCGCGCTGATGATTCCGTCCGGAAGATCCGGCCGGACTTTTTCGGCGCCGGGTTCTCCGTAAAGGACGGCCAATACCGCCGAACTATCGAATGCCTTAGCCATGGGCTTTCTCCAGGGAGTCCTCCCGCCGGCTCTCCCGCTGGCGATCCTCTTGCAGCAGGTCCAAAGCGGATTTGCCTTTCCGGTATTTGGCAGCCATCTGACATGCCTCTTCGATGGATTGAGAAGAGGTCTGAATCTCCAGGCGGTCCTCGGCCATAAGCACGGAGAGGTCGCTGCCAGCTTCGATGGAATGCGCTTTGCGCCATTCTACGGGGAGGGTGATTCTTCCCTGGTTGTCAACTTTACAGGTAAAACTGCTCATACACCCTCAATTATACATAACAGGGGACCACGACGCTTAAGCCCCTGGTACCAAAAAAAGGTGCCGGGCAAGTCCGGCACCTTGTCTCTTGGGGTATTTCAAGGGAGGGTTGCGGCGGATCGTTCCGTGGAAGACCCGCCACTTCAAGTGACAAAGCCCCTCCGGTGGACAACAGGCGCGCCTTGGCTGGTAGGTCATCCTGGGAGTCATTTCCCGGTTCGCCCGGGCCACCGCACAGCCTGGTGCCGCTCGCGGCACCACCACTCGCCCAGGCTCTCGATTTGAACCTTCACTCTCGTCAAACGTCGTCAGCCTCTTTCACGCGAACACTTGCTGCATGGCGTCAAATGGGGCGCCCTTCACCAGACCAGTGGCCCGAGATGTCCGATCCCCTGCCAGGTTCCGAGTTCGCTCAGCCCGATTGCCGTGGCTGTCTTCACAGAC
>Ga0075015_100001101_pt1 | contig 10034 bp, 7 predicted proteins | sample AleBraG_ABR_2013_FD_71476 | JGI IMG/M metagenome (GOLD analysis project Ga0075015, IMG submission 71476) | Freshwater sediment microbial communities in response to fracking from Pennsylvania, USA - Alex Branch Run_MetaG_ABR_2013 | ecosystem: Environmental > Aquatic > Freshwater > Creek >...
CTCGAGCTCGACTTCACCGAGGGCATGCAGTTCGACAAGGGCTACCTCTCGCCCTACTTCGTCACCGACGCCGAGCGGATGGAGGCCGTCATCGAGGATGGCTACATCCTCATCGTGCAGAACAAGATCTCGGCCGTGGCCGACCTCCTGCCGCTGCTCGAGAAGGTCGTGGCGGCGGGCAAGCCGCTGTTCATCGTCGCCGAGGACGTCGACGGCGAGGCTCTGTCGACCCTGGTCGTGAACCGCATCCGCGGCACGTTCTCCTCGGTGGCGGTGAAGGCGCCCGCGTTCGGCGACCGTCGCAAGGCGATCCTCCAGGACCTCGCGATCCTCACCGGTGCGCAGGTCGTCACCCCCGAGGTCGGCCTCAAGCTCGACCAGGTCGGTCTCGAGGTCCTCGGCACCGCGCGTCGCATCGTCGTCACCAAGGACGACTCGACCATCGTCGAGGGCGGTGGCGACCACCAGGCCGTCGCCGACCGCGTCGCGCAGATCCGCACGGAGATCGAGAACACCGACAGCGACTGGGACCGCGAGAAGCTCAACGAGCGCCTCGCCAAGCTCGCCGGCGGCGTCTGCGTCATCAAGGTCGGCGCGCACACCGAGGTCGAGCTCAAGGAGAAGAAGCACCGCATCGAGGACGCCGTGTCCGCGACGCGTGCCGCGATCGAGGAGGGCATCGTCGCCGGTGGCGGGTCGGCCCTCGTCCACGCCGCCTCGGTCCTCGACGACAACCTCGGGCTCGAGGGCGACGAGGCCATCGGCGTCAGCATCGTCCGCAAGTCCGCGGGTGAGCCGCTGCGCTGGATCGCCGAGAACGCCGGTGAGCAGGGCTACGTCGTCGTGTCCAAGGTGCGCGAGCTGCCCGTCGGCCACGGCTACAACGCCGCGACCGACGAGTACGTCGACCTCGTCGCGGCCGGCGTCATCGACCCGGTCAAGGTCACCCGCTCGGCGCTGGCCAACGCAGCGTCGATCGCCGCGCTGCTGCTCACGACCGAGGCGCTCGTGGTGGAGAAGAAGGAGGAGTCCGACGACGACGGCCACGCCGGTCACGGACACTCGCACGGCCCCGGTGGCCACAGCCACTAGCCAGGCACGCAACGACGAAGCCCCCGCCGGATGGCGGGGGCTTCGTCGTTGCGGAGGTGCGACAGGTCAGGCGAAGCGCTGGGCGGGGATCCGCTGCCGGAGGTAGACGGCCTCGCGCTCGTCCTCGGACAGGCCGCCCCAGACGCCGTAGGGCTCGCGGACGTTGAGCGCGTGGGCGGCGCACTGGGCGACGACGGGACAGCGCGCGCAGACGGACTTCGCGGCCAGTTCGCGCGAGAGGCGCGAGGGCCCGCGCTCACCCTCCGGGTGGAAGAACAGGTCGCTGTCCTCGCCGCGGCAGGCACCGTCCATCTGCCAGTCCCACAGGTCGGCGTTGGGTCCGGGGAGCCGTGAAACGTCTGCCATGTCTCCTGCCTCGTTCTCGAGTGATGCACCTACCGTACAACCGCGTCATAGGTTGGTCAACATGCCGTCCCGAAGTCGTCCTGCCCAAGGTCTGGCGCGCTTCGAGTGGCGGGGTCCGAGCGGTGCCGTGACACTGGGCACGCCATGGTCCCCGCAGACGCCCCGTCCCCCGAGACGGGTGTGCTGTCCCTCGCGACTGCCGGACCCGGCCTGACCGTGGCGGCGGTGGCCCGACGCCTCGGGGTGGCACCGGCCACCCTGCGCACCTGGGACCGCCGCTACGGGCTCGGGCCGTCGGCCCGTTCGGCCGGGTCCCACCGGCGCTACTCCTCGCTCGACGTCGCCCGGCTCGACCTGATGCGTCGGCTGGTCAACGCGGGCGCGCCCCCCGCGGAGGCGGCGAGAGCGGCGCTCGCGGCGGAGATGTCCGCTCCTGGCAGTGTCCTGGACCGGGGCGCCGTCGACGTCGACCTCGACCCGCTGCTCGACGACATCTCGGGCCCGCACGGCGGCGGCGACGTCATCGCCCTGCCCACCGCGGCGCCGTCGGTCCGGGGGCTCGCCCGGGCCGCGATGAGCCTCGACAGCATCGCCTGCGGACAGATCGTGCGGGACTCGCTCGACCGTCGTGGTGTGGTCTGGACCTGGGACAACCTGCTGATCCCGGTGCTCATCGGCGTGGGCCGTCGGTGGGAGAACACGGGCAAGGGCGTCGAGGTGGAGCACGTGCTCTCCGAGGCCGTCACGGCCGCGCTGTCCGGCGTCGTGTCGCGCCTGCGCGGGGCGGTCAACCCACGCCCGGTGATCCTGGCGTGCGCCGACGAGGAGATGCACTCGCTGCCGCTGTTCGCCGTCTCTGCGGCCCTCGCGGAGCGCCACATCGCGGCGCGAGTGCTCGGCGCCCGGGTGCCGCACGACGCGCTCGTCTCGGCGATCCGCCGGACCGGCCCCTCCGTCGTGCTCGTCTGGGCCTACCTCGAGACCGAGCGCGGCGCGGGGTCCCTCGCCGACCTTCCGGTGCTGCGTCCCGCCCCGATCGTCCTCGCGGCCGGCCCGGGCTGGGGGCACGACCTGCCCGACGGCGTCACGCGCGTGACCGACCTCGTCGACGCGGTCACCCGCATCTCGTCCGCCGTCGGCGCCTGACCGTCATCCGGTCGGCGCGCCGGCCACGGCCGCCCTGCCGGCCCTGCAGCGCGCCGGATACGCTCCGGACGTCCGGTGAGCGGGGGAGCGCACGGTCCCCTGCGCAACGGGCGCCCGTGCCCCACCACATCTGACGGAGCCCCCGTGGACGACGACCTCACCGAGCTGCTCGCCACCGGCGAGCGCGCGGCGTTCCATGGTCGTCCCACGGCCGGCGTGGCCCCGCTCCAGCAGGCCGTCGAGCTCGCCCACGCGCGCGGGCTGGACGCCGAGGCCACCGCGGCCGCCTGGCTCCTGGGTGTCTGCCTCGGGGCGGCAGGCCGCTACGGCGCGGCCATGGTGGTCCTCGAGCCGCTCGCGACCTCGGCGCCCGAGGCGCCCGACCGGCGGCTGTTCGCCTCGCTCGCCGGGTCCACCCTCGGCAGCGTCTCGCGCCAGCTGGGCCGGCACGCCGAAGGACGCGCGATCGACGAGCGGGCTCTCCAGCTCGCGGGCGACGGCGCGGAGGCGCGCTTCGACGCCGTGCTCGGCCTGGCGGCCGACGCTGTGGGGCTCGGCGAGGTGGTCCACGCCGACGCCGCGCTCGCCGAGGCCGTCCACGTCGCGGACGGTCGCGGCGACTGGTGGCGTCAGCGCGTGCGCCTGGACTGGGTACGCGCCGAGATCGCGCTGCTCCGCGAGCACCCGGACGAGGCGGTGGCGCGCGCCACGTCCGCCATCGCGCTCGCCGAGAGCTCAGGGGCGCCGCGCCACGTGGCCAAGGGGCTGCTGTTCCTGGGCGTCTCCCAGGTCCAGGCGGGCGACGACGGCGAGGCCGCGTCCAGCCTGCGCCGCGCTGCGACCCTCGCCGAGTCGCTGGGGTGCATCCCCCTCGTGTGGCCCGCGCGGGCCGTGCTGGGGGCCCTGGTGGCCGCGTCGGCCCCGGTCGAGAGCGTGGCGGCGCTGGAGTCGGCCCGCTCGGTCGTGCGTCAGATCGCCGACGAGCTGCCGGGCGCCTTCGCCGAGGACTGGCTGGCCCGGCCCGACATCGCGGCCCTGCTCGCCGACTGAGGCGTCGGGGGGCACCTTCGCGGGTGCTCGGGCCCGCTCAGGACCCGTCAGGTCCAGGACTGAAGTCGGCCGCGGAAGATGCCGAACACATCTGAGTCAGGCGTCGCGCCAGCGGCGTGGAACCGACTCGGGAGGGCGTGCTCATCACCATGACCACCGTTCTCGTCTGCGACGACGCACCTCTCGCCCGCGAGGCGATCCGACGTGCCGTCGGCGCGGTGCCGGGGGTCGAGCGCGTCACCGCGGCCGGTAGCGGCGAGGAGGTTCTCGCGCGGTTCCCGATCGAGCGGCCCGACCTGGTGCTCATGGACGTCCGTATGCCCGGGATCGGTGGCGTGGAGGCCTCTCGGCGTCTGGTCGCCGCGCACCCCGACGCGACCGTCGTCATGCTCACCATGGGGGAGGACCCCGACGGCGTCGCACGTGCCGTCTCCGGTGGCGCCCGCGGCTACGTCGCGAAGGACGCCTCACGTGAGGAGGTCGCCGCGACCGTGGCGCTCGCCCTCGCCGCTGGCCGCGAGGGACCCACGTCCCGCTCCGCCCGGGTGCGCCCTGCGGGCGCACCGCCCGCGCTCACGGAGCGCGAGCAGCAGGTGCTCGACGGCATGTCGCGCGGCAAGTCCAACGCCGAGATCGGCCGTGAGCTCTACCTGTCTGAGGACACCGTGAAGACCCACGCGCGGCGGCTGTTCCGCAAGCTCGCCGCCGCCGACCGCGCCCAGGCCGTCGCACTCGGCTTCCGCTGGGGATTCCTGCGCTAGCTTCCTTCCCGCCCCGAGCGATCTGGCCTGCGGGCGATCGCGTCGCCGACCGGCTCCGCTGCCGATCCGCTCCCGCCCTGGCCGCGGTCGCGGCGCCTCGCGTCGCTCGGCCGTCCTTCGCTGGACACCTCGTGGGCTGGCTTACGTGGGCGTACTGGCCGTCCGGCTGTCGTTGTTCGGTCTGGGGAGCAGGTCGAGGACCAGCGTGCAGCCGGTGATGATCACTGCTGCTCCGAGGAACTGGACGGGGCTCACGGGCTCGTGCAGGATCAGCGCCCCGACCGCAACCGCGACGACGGTGACGGCGAACTCGACGCTGATGGCGATCGTGGCACCGACCTCGGCGACGAGACGGAAGTACAGGACGTAGGCCAGCGCGCTGCAGACCGCGGCGAGCACCACGAGCCAGAGGTAGTCGGCCGGTGTCGGCGTCGTCGGAACCGGCACGACGAGCAGCAGCGGCAGCGTCATGAGACCGCCGAAGAAGAACGCGCCCATGGTCTGCTCCCAGGATCCGACTTCGCGCAGCCGCGCGTGGGCGTAGTTGCTGCCGAACGCTGCCGAGATTGCGCCGAGGATCGACGCCGTGCACCCGAGCAGGAAGGCGGGGGTGACCGGAACCGCGGGGAAGCCGACGAGCAGCACGATCCCGACGAACCCGAGGACGAGGCCGACGCGGCCCCTAGGGCTGATCCGCTCGAGGCCCCAGACCTGGCCAATGAGCATCGAGAAGAGCGGGATCGTGCCCACGAAGATGGCCGCCATCGCCGTGCCGATCCGCGGGGTGGCCACGTTGAGACCGATGAGCTGGCCGGCCACGGTCGTGGCGCCGACGACCACGAGCGGGACGACGCGACCGAACCGCAAGGTCCTCCGGGTGACGCGGGCGAGCAGGTAGAGGATCGCCGCCGCGATGAGCGCCCGGAACGTGACGCCGCCTACCCAGCCGAACGCGCCCACGACGTGCAGCACGAGCACGAACGACAGCCCCCAGATGACGGCCATCCCGCCGTAGTCGAGCAGCTGCCGCCGGTGCACCCCCCGAGGCTAGGGGCCGCTAAACTCGTCCACACCGCCCGTCTGCTGGAAGGCCTCTCGTGTCGGACACCCACGGCATCCCGGACAAGTTCGCCGCGCTCGGGCTCACCTACGACGACGTCCTGCTGCTGCCCGGAGAGACCGACGTCGTGCCCGCCGAGGTCGACACGACGTCGCGCCTCACCCGCGAGATCTCGCTGCACGTGCCGCTGGTGTCGGCCGCGATGGACACGGTGACCGAGGCGCGGATGGCCATCGCCATGGCGCGTCAGGGCGGCCTCGGCGTCCTGCACCGCAACCTCTCGATCGAGGACCAGGCCTACCAGGTCGACCTGGTGAAGCGGACCCAGACCGGGATGATCTCCAACCCGATCACCATCGGGCCGAAGGCCACGCTCGAGGAGCTCGACGAGAAGTGCGGGCAGTACCGTGTCTCCGGCCTGCCGGTGGTCGACGAGGGCAACGTGCTGCTCGGCATCGTGACCAACCGCGACCTGCGGTTCACGCCGGTCGCCGAATGGGCCTCGACCCTCGTCAGCGACGTCATGACGCCGATGCCGCTCATCACCGGGCACGACGGCATCGAGCGCGACGAGGCCACGCTGCTGCTGCGCCAGCACAAGCGCGAGCGGCTGCCGATCGTCGACGACCACGGGCGGCTGACCGGCCTCATCACGGTGAAGGACTTCGTGAAGTCCGAGCAGTACCCCAACGCATCCAAAGACGTCGACGGCCGCCTGATGGTGGGTGCGGCGATCGGCTACTTCGGCGATGCGTGGGACCGTGCGACGACGCTGGTCGAGGCGGGCGTGGATGTCCTCGTCGCCGACACCGCCCACGGCCACGTCCGGCTCCTGCTGGACATGGTGGCACGGCTCAAGAGCGACCCGGCGACCCGTCACGTGCAGGTCATCGGCGGCAACGTCGCGACGCGCTCCGGCGCGCAGGCGTTCGTCGACGCTGGCGCGGACGCCGTGAAGGTCGGGGTCGGCCCGGGCTCGATCTGCACCACGCGCGTGGTCACCGGCGTCGGCGCGCCGCAGATCACGGCGGTCTACGAGGCCTGGCTCGCGTGCAGGCCGGCCGGCGTCCCCGTAATCGCCGACGGCGGCCTGCAGTACTCCGGTGACATCGCGAAGGCGATCGTCGCAGGTGCAGAGTCGGTCATGGTCGGCTCGATGCTCGCCGGCTGCGACGAGTCGCCCGGAGACGTCATCTTCGTCAACGGCAAGCAGTACAAGTCCTACCGCGGCATGGGATCGCTGGGTGCGATGTCCTCCCGCGGCAAGAAGTCCTACTCCAAAGACCGCTATTTCCAGGCCGAGGTCGAGAGCGACGACAAGATCGTCCCCGAGGGCGTCGAGGGTCGAGTGGCCTACCGCGGCCCGCTGTCGGCCGTGGCGCACCAGCTCGTCGGCGGTCTGCGCCAGTCGATGTTCTACGTCGGCGCCCGCACCGTTCCCGAGCTCCAGGAGCGTGGCCGCTTCATCCGGATCACGGCCGCCAGCCTCAAAGAGAGCCACCCACACGACATCCAGATGACGACCGAGGCGCCGAACTACCCGTCGTAGCCCGTCCGGCCCGGCCCCTCGACCTGCGCGGAACCGCACGCCGTTCCGTCCGGTCGCGGGGCAGGGCGTCGCAGCAAGCACGTAGAGGACAGCCGTGACCGAGATCGAGATCGGAGGCGCCAAGCGCGCGCGCCCGGCGTACGCGCTCGACGACATCGCGATCGTGCCGAGCCGGCGCACCCGCGACCCCGAGGCCGTCTCGGTGGCGTGGCGCATCGATGCCTACTCGTTCGAGACGCCGGTCCTCGCCGCGCCGATGGACTCCGTGGTGTCGCCCGCGACTGCGATCGAGATCGGTCGCCTCGGCGGACTCGGTGTCCTCGACCTCGACGGACTGTGGACCCGCTACGACGACCCCGAGTCGCTGCTCGCGGAGATCGCCGGACTCGATCCCGACCGGGTGACCCCGCGGCTGCAGGAGATCTACTCGGCCGCCATCCGCCCGGACCTCATCGCCTCGCGGATCGCCGAGATCCGCGCCGGCGGCGTCACCGTGGCCGCGGCCCTGTCGCCGATGCGAACGGCGCAGTTCGCGAAGGCCGTCGTCGACGCCGGCGTGGACATCTTCGTCATCCGGGGTACCACGGTCAGTGCCGAGCACGTGTCGCCGCCGGAGTCCGCCCGCGAGCCGCTCAACCTCAAGCAGTTCATCTACGAGCTCGACGTCCCGGTGATCGTCGGCGGATGCGCCACCCACCAGGCGGCGCTGCACCTCATGCGCACCGGTGCGGCGGGGGTCCTCGTCGGGTTCGGCGGCGGTGCGGCGCACACGACGCGCGACGTCCTCGGCGTGCGCGTGCCGATGGCGTCGGCGATCGCCGACGTCGCCGCCGCGCGGCGCGACTACATGGACGAGTCGGGCGGACGCTACGTCCACGTCATCGCCGATGGCGGCGTGGGCCGCTCCGGCGACCTGCCCAAGGCGATCGCGTGCGGGGCGGACGCCGTCATGGTCGGGTCGCCGCTCGCACGCGCGGTCGAGGCTCCGGGTCACGGCTCGCACTGGGGCATCGAGGCCACCCACCCGGAGCTGCCGCGCGGCGAGCGCGTGCAGCTCGGCACGGTCGGCTCTCTCGCCGAGATCATGCACGGGCCGTCGCGCACGGCCGACGGAACGATGAACCTTGTCGGAGCCCTCCGCCGCGCGATGGCGACGACCGGCTACTCGGACCTCAAGGAGTTCCAGCGCGTCGAGGTCGTCCTCACCCCCACCCGCTGACCCCCTCCGCTGACGGTGGCCCACGCACGATGGACGCATCGGAGGCGCCGTCATCCGCTGGTCCGCTAGGTGGATGGTCGCTGGGTGCCGCTATCGCGCGTGGGGGCACTGTCATGCCGGGATCGGGGGTTTCGACACGGCGCGTCTCAGAAAGTCGGCACCCGTCGCTACCAGTGGGTAACAACCTGCTCTACGCTGCGGCCATGACCGCCGCCTCGACCGACATCACGCTCACCGGCGCTGCCGTCGACGGCGTCGACGCCGCGATCGATGACAGTGTCGTCGCCCGCCTGCTGCGGCACGCCGTTGTCTCGCCCTCGGCCGAACGGCTCACGACCGTGTCGCCCTTCACCGGCGGGCCGGCGGCGTCCCTCCCGCTCTCGAGCGAGCACGACGTCGACGCCGCGTTTGCGATGGCACGCCGTGCGCAGCGGGCCTGGGCCGCTCGCTCCGTGCGCGAGCGGGCGCGTGTGCTGCTGCGTTTCCACGACCTCGTGCTCGACCGGCAGGCGGAAGGTCTCGACCTCGCGCAGCTCGAGACGGGCAAAGCCCGGCGCGACGCGTTCGAGGAGCTCGTCGACTGCGCGATCAACGCGCGTCACTACGCGCGCCGCGGTCCGCGCCTGCTCGCCTCGAAGGACCACCTCGGCGTCTTCCCGACGCTCACCGAGACCGTGCAGCACCATCACCCCAAGGGTGTCGTGGGCATCATCGCGCCGTGGAACTACCCCATCACGCTCGCCGTCACGGACGCCCTTCCCGCGCTGCTTGCCGGCAACGCGGTGGTGCTCCGTCCGGACGTGCAGACCACGGTGACAGCGCTGTGGGCCGTCGACCTGCTGCGCGAGGCGGGCGTGCCGGAGGGCGTTCTTCCGGTGGTCATCGGTCCGGGGTCGCAGCTCGGGCCGTGGATCATCGAACGCGCCGACTACATCATGTTCACCGGGTCCACGCCGGTAGGTCGCGACGTCGCGAAGCGTTGCGGCGAGCGCCTCATCGGCTGCTCACTGGAGCTGGGAGGCAAGAACGCCCTCATCGTGCGTGCCGACGCCGACATCGAGCGCTCGGCCGAGATCGCCGAGCGCGCGTGCTTCGCCAACTCCGGTCAGCTCTGCATCGGCATCGAGCGGCTCTACGTGCACGAGGCCGTCGCCGAGGAGTTCCTCGCCGCCTTCCTGCGTCGGGTCGAGGCGCTTCGGCTCAAGCCCGGCGTCGGGTGGGGTGCCGACATGGGCTCGCTGGCCTCGGCGAAGCAGCGCGACACAGTGGTACGCCACATCGAGGACGCCGTCGCGAAGGGCGCGGAGGTGCTCACCGGCGGCCGGACCCGACCGGACATCGGGCCGTTCTACGTCGAGCCCACGGTCCTTCGCGGCGTCACCCCGGACATGCTCGCCTGCACCGACGAGACATTCGGACCTGTGTGCAGCGTCTACTCCTTCCGCACCGACGACGAGGCGGTCGAGTTGGCGAACGACTCCGTCTACGGGCTCAACGCCTCGATCCTCACGCGCGACACCCGCACCGGCCGCAGGATGGCAGCGCGCATCGAGGCGGGCACGGTCAACGTGAACGAGGCCTACGGCGCCACGTGGGGCTCCACCGGCGCCCCCATGGGTGGCATGAAGGCCTCGGGGCTCGGACGTCGGCACGGTGTCGAGGGCCTGATGAAGTACACGGAGTCGCAGACCGTCTCGGTGCAGCGGCTGGTAGGCCTCGGCGCGCAGTTCGGACGCTCGGACGAGCAGTGGGCAGGGCACCTCACCACGGTGGTGCGGGCGATGAAGAAGG
>Ga0075015_100001102_pt1 | contig 10030 bp, 11 predicted proteins | sample AleBraG_ABR_2013_FD_71476 | JGI IMG/M metagenome (GOLD analysis project Ga0075015, IMG submission 71476) | Freshwater sediment microbial communities in response to fracking from Pennsylvania, USA - Alex Branch Run_MetaG_ABR_2013 | ecosystem: Environmental > Aquatic > Freshwater > Creek >...
GTTCTATAGGTAGAGCTGTATATGGAACCATCGACGATGAGTACTTCGATGCTGTGGCTATAGATAACGATGGAAACATATATTGTACAGGTGTTTCAAAAGCTGAGAATCTCGAGGTAACGACTGATTCTACTCTTTTGGTTAAGTTCGATAGAGATCTTAACATCATTAAGATCTCTCCGAAGGAGGAAGAAGGTGCTTCTCCAAAGATTATTCCTGTAAACAATTTCAATTCGATAGCTATCGATCCTACTGGAAATATTCTTTGCGCTGGGAACATATTATTTCGAGGATCTCTTGACGGTTGGGGTGGGTATGATGCTGTATTTTCAAAATATGACAGCGATCTGAATAAGATCTCTGAAAAGAGAGTCGGCGGTATGGGTGTAGATGGTAGCTGTTTTTATAGTGTATGCATCGATGCCACATGTACAGCTATCTGTGTTGGATTTACTAATTACGAATTACAAGATAGCTGTGGCAATGCCATTATTACAAAGATACCCATTCTGAGACAGCCGCAGATGACGACCATTCCACTTTATCAAAAATAAACTTACAAACTAAGGAAGTTATGAAAATCGAAATAGATGAGAATGGTTCGCTTGTTCTGAAAGAAGTGTACAGTGGTGTTTGTCTTGAAACAGCTGAAGGTAATCGAATCGGAATTGCTATGAGAGATGATACTTTTGAGATCTCTGTTATAGGAGATAATGGCGCTTGCCGATGGTATCGTGTCAATCAAAAGACTGGTGATATTGAGAAGTTTGCTGAACGTTCTGACAACCATCGGCATTCGCATCAAGACGCAGTCTAAAATCATTTCAAATATATATTAATAGAGTAAGAAATCAATCTGTTTTCGAGGAGCTTTAGTACACGTGTACTAAAGCTCCTTAATTCAAATCAAAAAGGGAGATGCATTATGAAGCGTATTATGAAGGAAATGTTTTTGGTAGTACTGATAAGTATGATGTTTTCAGCTGTGGCGTCGGCGTCTACATTTACTCTCACTGAAAAGTTCAACTCCGGTTCGACCTTTACTGGTCAGCTCACCTTCTCGGATGGAACATTATCAGACCTCATCAGCGTTGACGGTGTACTCAGTGGCCAGAAGTACCACGGGGATCATATCAGTTGGGTATGGTGGGGTGGGTCCTCGACATCACAAGCTTTTGACGGTGGACATGTCGACTTTCTGATGGACGGGACAAAATCCGGTGGTTATAATAACTTCATCGAACTCGATTGGAAAGTTGTTAACGGACAACCTGAGCTCGATCTTTCTCACAAATCGTACTCAGGTTATCCTCTGGATAATGCGATAAACTACAAAGATCAGGTTGTATCTTATCATTTCGAAGAACATGGTAATGATAGGAATGATCCGAGTTCTCCATCTGCGGTTCCAGAGCCAACGACTATGATTTTGTTCGGTTCCGGTCTCATCGGTTTAGCCAGTATTCGCCGTAAGAAATAATAGTAAAAGAAACTGTAGTAAAGCCCTGGTACCACGTGGTACCAGGGCTACTATTATTTTTTATTACGAGGACTGATCATCATGTAGATCGAGATACTTACATCTAATTGTGATTAGTTAAGAGGTGTTTATGAGTACTCCACCGGAAGAAATAGTTTCAAAATCATTTATGCATTCGTGCTATATAAGAAATAAATTCAGCTCAACTGTTTTTGTAAAAGAGAAAATAAAATATGCTGATGGTACAATTAAACCGAACGTTGTGTTATATAAAAACCCGAAGCGGAGTTTCTACGTAACACAAAAACGTTATCGTTCTTACAAGTTTAAACCCGAGTTCGAAATATTATCTCGTCTAGATAAATACACATGCTACGACTATGAATTGGAAACAAAAGTAGCTGAGGTACTTGGGATGGGGCGTGGTTATTTCAAACGTGCTCAACTTTTTAAATCCCCTTACATCTTTGGTGCTGATATAAACATAGAAGCTCTGATAAAGATGAGTTACTTGAATTCGTATCCAGATGAAAAGCTGCCACCATCAGTAGGATTCCTCGACATCGAAACATCTATCGATACTGGACAGATAATCCTTATATCGTATATGCATGACGATGTTGTTCATACAGCTATTCTTGAGTCATTTCTTTTTGAAGACGTTGGTAATCAACGTGTTGCTGTTAAGAAGGACGATCTCCTTAATCATATAAAAACGAATCTCGCTTCTCGAACAAAAGGACTTACACTTACGTTCGATCTAGAAATCTTTGATTCCGAGATAAAGCTCATAGCTTGGACAATGAAACATGTTCATGCGTCGGAAGTTGATTTTGTTTCTATTTGGAATATGAACTTCGATATACCAAAGATACTCGGTTCGATTGAACGCCAAAAATATCAAGCGATCGATATATTCTCATCACCATTGTTACCACGTGAATATAGGTATCTACGATATTACGAAGATCAACGTCCGGTAGATCATTTTACACTGAAATGGCATTGGCTTTACAGTACATGTGGTTCTCAGTTCATAGATGCCATGGGGCTTTTTTCTCAGTGTCGAAAAACAGCTGGATACCGTGATAAATATGATCTCAATAGTGTTCTTGCTGACGAGGTAGGACAAGAGAAACTTCCTCTCACAGAAGGATCTCATGTTATCATGCAACGTCATCATTTCAAAGATTATATCGTGTATAATATTTTTGATGTTGTCGGTCTTCGACTTCTTGAGGATAAGAACAAAGACGTTTTGACGATGACAGTTCTTTGTGGTCCTACTCCTGTAAATAAGTTCAATGCACAAACACATAGATCAACGAATTCCATGTATCACAATCTTATCGGAAAGGGACAAGTTCTCAGTTCATACAGTTTCGAAGATGACTTTCTTAAATTCGATAAGCTCTTTCCTAATGTTGGGGGTGCAGTTTTACCTCCAGAAAGGGTACGTGGTGTTGGTGTTTGTTTAACAGTTTAGTTGGAGATTTGCATATGCAATTAGAAACAGGATTATCAGTGTGTGTTGGTGATTTTGATTTCACCAGTATATATCCAAATAACATGAGGGCCCTTAACACATCACGTATGACTCTTACATTTGTTCCTTATGAAATAGTGGGGAGACGTCCTGACGAGTTACGGAGGTATTTCACTAATCTCGTTAATGTTAGAGAAAATGCATCAGTTTTGTGCCATGACTTTCATTCATTACCATCATACGAAGGTATGAAAAATCTCGTAGAGAGCAAGCTAAAAGGAGTTCCGACATGACAACTGCACCGATGGAAATAATCATCATTCGACATGGGGAGAAATTAGGTGACCCTAAAATAGAACATCCAGATGACGGTATTGATCTTTCTCCAAAGGGTATGATGAGAGCAGCTTCTTTGGCTATTAGTATCCCAGATAAATTCGGAGAAATAGATTACATATTCGCAACGAAGTCAACCAAACACAGTCGACGTCCAGTAATGACAGTAAGGCCTCTTGCGAAGAGACTAAATCTGAAAATCAACTCGAATTATGGTGATGACGAATACGACGCGCTCGCAGATAGAATTTTCACGAAGAGTAAATACGATGGTACTCGTGTCGTAATTTGTTGGCATCATGGAAAGATACCGGAGCTTGTTAGGTCTCTTGGTGGAAAGACTGTTGATTTGGGTAGTGGTAAATTCACCGAGTTTCCAAAGAGTTGGCCAGAAGAGGTGTTCGATCGTATACTAGTTATTAAATATTTTAATCAGATAACAACACCAATCGCTATGAATCCTTTCAAAAATCACCCACAATCATTGCTATTTGGCGATTCTGATAAGTAATGACTATTATAGCTGAGAAAAACTAAAGGGAGAGTAATCATGAAGTTTGAGCCGAATAAGTATTACAAGCACAGTAGTGGTGGTATGATTCATACACTCGGATTTTTGAATACGTCAATTTATGGGAATACTCTAATCGCCGAAGAAAGCCATTCTGCGAATTTCGTTCCAGTTGGCACTAGTAGTGATGATCATACTCAGAACTATACTGAGATAACTGAAGAAGAATGGTTGAAGCAATTTTCAGATAAATCTGATCAACCAAAATTTACTGTCAATACTGTCGAAGAAATCTGCACGAACTCTCCGATTGGTTACCGTGAAACAAATGAAATCGCCGAAGCTTGGACTACTCTGAAAGAGGCGTGTGCTAAAGATTATGATTATGCCTGGGCTATATATTGTAACCTGGTAATGCCTGTTATGGATTCTACCAAAGTCTCACATGAGCTTGCAAACAAGGCTGGAGTATGGCTCATGCGACATTTATTCGCTTATGACGTGACAGGACTCAAACGATATCATGATATCATGAAACAATATGAGAAACCTGAAACAGTTGGTCGTGAAAGCGATGCTCCAGACCAACCTGCCGAAGCTGATTCATCATCTAGTCTTCCAGGTACTCTTGATGACGAAGGTACTGTTGCTGGTGCAGGAATTGCTGCTAAAGCAATAATCTGTGGACATAATGATAGGTCAAAATTTCCTTCAGGGAGTATTGGGCATACTCACAAAAGACATACTGACGGATATCATCCGATCGACCGGCATCACGGAACAAATGTTCAACCACCAAAGGAGGAGTAACCGATTATGGAAAAGTTTAACCCAATGGATATACTCCTATTTTCAAGGAAACCGAAGATGTTTGATGGATTAATGATAGATTATCGACTTCGTCTCAAACAGATACTTCTTGAGAAGTCATATCGAGAAGGTACCTTTACCCTTACCTCTGGAAGGACATCTGATTTTTACATCGATGTCAAACAGACAGCTCTTGATGCAGAAGGGGCCTTTCTTCTTGGACATATCATCTTCGATATGCTTGGAAATACACTTACGGAAGCTGTCGGTGGTATGACGCTTGGAGCAGATCCTCTTGTGACTGCTGTCAGTATTGCGAGCTTTATGAGAAATGCTCCTATCCCAGCATTCATAGTTCGTAAAGAAGCTAAAGGGCACGGTACTGCTAACTACATCGAAGGTTTGAAGAATATGCCACCGGGATGTAGTGTTGCTCTTCTCGAAGACGTCACGACGACAGGTGGAACTCTTCTGAAGGTTATCGAGAGAGTAAAGAATCTGGGGTTCCGTATCGGAAAGGTTATCACCGTAGTTGAGCGACAAGAAGGTGGTATGGAAGCATTGTCCGATGCTGGGTATATTCTTCGATCAGTATTCACCCGAGAAGAGCTTCTGAGCTAATTAAATCTTTAATTCCTGTTTGGAGGAAATAATGATCATCGATAAAAAGTTTCAAGTAATTGCGTTCAATCCGATCAGTAAAAACGAATACACAGAGAATGATGGGGTGTTTTTTCCAGCTGGTGACGAAGCGTTGCCTTCAGCTCTTCTAGTATACATCGCTTCTTGTCGTGAGCTAGGTGCTGATAAAAATCTGATAGCAAGTGCAACGCTTCTCCGTGAACGTGTGATTGAGCATCAACTTGCCCCGTCGTCAGCTATCGTTATTGATCGTAAGTTCGAAATACTCGCGATACGTATTTCGAATGGGGAAGAGCTAACCGAGAATGACGGTATGTTTTTCTGTGCAAAGGATAAAGCGTTCATTTCATTTCTCAGTGGTTATCTCGATACCTGTCGGAGATTAGGATTGGAAGAGCGTTACAACGCTACACTGAGTCTTTTCACTCGCGTAACCGAATATCAGAATACCATCGAATGTAAGGTTCCTGATATCAACAGTGCAGAAGAAGCTACCCGATGTATTGGAACCGATACTCCTTCCACCTTTTCCTCGATCGGTCGGCCACTTACCGAAGCTGAGAGAAATCACGTGATGTATGTGACTAAGGAACAGATAGCACCTTTGTCGAAGAACGTCGATAATCTCAATCCTACCGGAAGTATCGGATTTTCATCTTCTCCCGATATCGAATCAGAATCCATTACTGTTACGGTCCACGACGACACTCAACTGAATCCGACAGGAAGTATTGGTATTGGGGCTGGAGAAGAATCCACAATGGATCAAGTTACTCGTGGTTTGACGAAAACTGTACAACCGTATGACGAATCTACATTCGTCCCAGTCGAACCTCCAAATTTCAGCTCGTGTACGATCGTCGATGGGGTTTGTATGGATGTTCATTGTCAGATACACAATCCTCCTGGTTCTCCAAAACCGTTTGAGTCAAATGGTATGCGTTGCCAGGTACATCAGAATGTAGGATTCTCTGATGATGACGATTCTGTTCCAGGATGTAGTTGTGGTAAGTTGGACTGAACGTATCTCCAAAATATTCTCAGGAGATGTCTGAGATGTCTCCTGAGTATTTATAAAAGTTTTCTGTTGAAGGAAATTCGATTATGAAATTTATAGCTTTTATTGGTGAAGATCGCTCAGGAAAAACAACTATGAGCAAATCTTTACAAGAATTAGTTCATCGTGGATGTCGGTATAAAGCTGAGATGATATCCTGGGCTGATAGCCTACGCGAAGAAATAATGCTTCTTTACGGTCTTCCGTATGACATCATCTTCAACCGATCCATTAATAAAAATGAGACCATTATATTGGTCAGTGACTATGATTATGATAGCAGTCTCCCAGCTTTGTGGAAGAAACATAAACTCATAAAAAAGATAGCTGACTTTAAAGATCTCAAAATAACACTTCGTGACCTTATTATAAATCACGGTACTCATATACGTCGAGCTGAAGATCCTCGTTATTGGGTTAAAAAGTTCGACGAAAAGGTTACTAATCTCACTGACGATTTTGATTTTGTTATAATCGATGATACTCGATTCGACACAGAATTCGAATACCTTTTGGATAAAGATACTCAGATTTATTATCTCTCTAATGGTTCTAAAAATAAAACAAATCACGCTCAAGATTCTCTCCTGAATTGGGTTGATGCTAATCGTACTCGAATAAAGACATATATTAAGACGTCCATACCGCTATTGATATACGAAGCTGATAAGCTTAATATATCTAATGTCATTAAACGATTACCCCCACCAAAAGCAAAGGTGAGTGGGTCATTATATACGAGTATTCCACGATTCAGACCAAGCTCTTTTCAGGATTTATAAGTCCTCAAAATGATGCTGATCTTTAAGGACGTGGGATAGTATCATTTATTTTTAATGAGGATGAGAATGAAGAGTCAGATTGTAGTGATAGCTTTCGATCTCGGAGCAAATCTCGGATGGAATCGAAGCGTGTGTACACTGAGACCTGAATTACATATAAATGTGGTAGATCATGGAACTGTCCATTTAGACATGCTGACTACTGACAGGATGAAGAAAGAATACAACGAAGTGCTCAGTAGAGGTCGAGTACGACTGATGATCTACGAAGAGATCATTCGTAAGTTAACTGATATGGTAAAGTTCGATTGCTTTGTTACTGAGGATGTCTTTTGTAATCCTACACGTATATCGGCATTTCGATCTCTTGTCTTGTATATGGACATCCTTGAGCGTATCGTTAACGTTGAAAAACAAAAACGACTTTACACAATTCCACCGACATCGATAAAGAAATATATCAATGCATACGGTGCCTCTGATAAATCTGAAGTACAAGCAGCTGTTCTCAATAATAAAGCTATTACAATGAAACGTCCGCATACTGCAACCGAGCATGAATACGATTCCGTTGCAGCTGTGTGGTCATTTGTTCAAGAATATTTAATGACACTTGGATAACAACTAATTTACTCGGGAGACTATTATGTTTGAAGTACTTTTACACAATCCTGAAGTCGTTTCAGATATATCAAAAGATGTTTGGCAACAAAATATTGGTAATAGTTTGGCTTACTCGGATGCTCAGATTGCAGCATCGATGTGTTATCAGCCATCTATAAGAGAAGCATTTGATAAACATGAAAATATACCAGTTAAAAGTGGCCTTTTCGAGACTGGGCATCATACGACGATGCAGCATGCCAGACACTACTTGTCGTTCTTGTTGGATAAGGTTCCTGTTAGTACCATAACGTTTGGATTACATCTTGTTAATCCATTTTACAATAGTTCACAACGGTCTGGTCGGTATTGTACATCGATGTTCAAATCCGATTACCAGTCGTATCTTTGGCAATTCATAGATAAATATCTACAAAACGTCGAGACTTCGGTAAAACACGATATCGTTGGATGGGTTAACTCCGGCGTCAATTATTTTCAAGATAACATCGAAAAAGTAACTGAAAAAGCACTGCTTGCTATTGGAGATGAGAGACCTCATTATTCTGGGAACGCTCTTCTCCAAGCTCAACGTATCGCACAAGAGCAACTTCGGAATGTTATCTCCACCATATTCCCAACTGGTATGATGCACACTATCAGTCTTACAACCCTGCTTGGTATGTATGAATGTGCCTGGAACGGTCCGCTTGACGATCTCTTAACGCAGATGTGTAAAAAGGTCTTCACTAATGATGAAAAGCTTTCTCAACTATGGGATGAACGAGCATTTACTCCAGATGATAGTTGGGCTCCTGAGTTCTTGAACGCAAGTACAAACATCATTTATAATCCAGTATCTACATTTCTTGATGATGATATGCCTGGTGACGATTATCTTGAAATCATAGCGAAATACCACAACTTGTTGAAAGGACAAAAGGTAAACACACTTCCTTTCGATCCGCGTGCAAATTGTATCATCGAACAAATGAATACGGATATCAGGACACAGGTCATGATGTCAACAGCTACGTTCGGACAAGATCAGCGACATCGGACCGTAAGACGTGGTCTTCCGAGTGTCACTGGGGATATATATCTTCCACCACTTTTACAAGAATCAACTCACGAAAGATTTTTCATGAAACATATGTCGAAATATCACGAGCTGATCAGACGGTCCTCTACGAAGAATATGATTCATTTCATACCTTATGGTGCTGTTGTTTCTTACACTAAACAGGGTGATCTGAAAGCGTTCTATCATGAAACCAGAAAACGTTTGTGTATTAACGCCCAAGAAGAAATATGGAGAATGTCTAATCAAACAATCAATCAGATGTTTGAATCTGGCGATCTGAACCGTCCGGGACCACCTTGTATAACGTCTGGGAAATGTCAAGAAGGGAAGCGGTTTTGTGGACGAGATTTGCAAAAACCAATTAAGAGGATTCTTATCTGACATTAAGTGGGGTTGATGATGTCATTGAAAAAGATCAAACCAACAAACATTCCTTCTAATCCGAAGTATTATATACAAAAATGTATATTCCAGGATGTAACGCTTTTTACCGAGAGAGAAATTTAATACATCGATTTAAGAAGTATCGATACATTGGTGAAAAAGTATTTAGCGACACTGAAAATACAGAAATATTCACTAAGGATATTCTCGGTAAAGATAATAAGGTTTATTAGAAGCGATATTGTGGAAGGGACTTAACTAAACCAATAAAAAGAAAATTGATTTAACTTCCGTAAGAGAGGGGCTTTTATAAGTCCAATTTGATTCATTACAAACATTAGGAGAGAAACACATGTCACGTCGTGATAAAACAGTTTCCGTACATGATGACGATGGAAAAACCACCATCAACGCCCATATTACCTTAGAAGACGGAACTCAAGAAGATGTTTTCGTCGAGATTGACGATAAAACAGGTGACGCATCAGTCGTTACCGATTTCACTGATTCAGAAGCTCCAGTCATTACCCCAGTAACTCCGGTTCAACCTTCACCCTCTGATACTACTTCTTCTACAATCACCGATCCTTCAACCGCTCCTATCGTTGAGGTTCCCGTTACAGAAACTCCCGTTTCTGAAGATGCTCCAGTACCAGCTCAGCAACTTCCTGTAGATCAGGCACCTGTTGCTCCTGTTGTTCCTGACGCTGCTCCTGTTACACCAGCTCCTGATGTCGCTCCTGTAGTAGAGGCTGCACCTGTTGCCGATGCTGCACCTGTTGCTCCTGAGTCTGCTCCCGTAGTTGATGCTCCTGTAGCTGAGGCCGCTCCTGCTGTTCCAGATGCGACTGCTCC
>Ga0075015_100001104_pt1 | contig 10023 bp, 10 predicted proteins | sample AleBraG_ABR_2013_FD_71476 | JGI IMG/M metagenome (GOLD analysis project Ga0075015, IMG submission 71476) | Freshwater sediment microbial communities in response to fracking from Pennsylvania, USA - Alex Branch Run_MetaG_ABR_2013 | ecosystem: Environmental > Aquatic > Freshwater > Creek >...
GTGTTGAGCCGATGCGGTCTGCCCGGCTGCGATCTGTGAGCACCCACCACCGCGGTCGGAGCAGTCGATCGTCCGAACGCGCAGAGCCCTCTGCGGTGCGCAGCTAAGGGCCGGCGGGGCCGCGGTGACTTTTGTTGCAGTGCCGGGCGATGCCCCACGTTGGTGCGCGAGGGGGGAGTTGAACCCCCACACCCTTTCGGGCACTGGAACCTGAATCCAGCGCGTCTGCCTATTCCGCCACTCGCGCGAGCCGGACGAGGTTACCACGCGGCGCGCCGCGGCCAGCGGGGCCGACGAGGCTGCGCAGATACCATCGACCCGGGCCCACAAGGGACCTGAGGTTGGGTGCGCGCCGTGGACAGGAGGTGCCGATGGGTGTCATGGACCGGTTCGAGCGGCGCCTCGACCGGATCGTCAGCGGCACTTTTGCGCGTGCGTTCAAGTCCGAGGTGCAGCCGGTGGAAGTCGCTGCCGCGCTTCAGCGTGAGTGCGACGACCGGGCGGCGATCGTGACCCGCGGTCGAACGATGGTGCCCAACGAGTTCGACGTCGAGCTCGGCCAGCATGACTTCGACCGTCTCGCGATGTACGCGGAGCCGTTGGGTGCCGAGCTTGCTGCCATGGTGCGCGAGCACGCCGACGAGCAGGGCTACCAGTTCGTGGGTCCGGTGGCTGTGCGCCTGGTTCTGGTCGACGACCTGGACACGGGTATGTTCCGCATCCTGTCAGCCGCTGTCGCGTCCGGGCCCCCCGTGGAGGCTGCCGGGGCGGCGCCGGCGCCCGCCTCAGTGGCAGCGGCCCTGGAGGTGGGATCTTCGACGTTGGCCTTGACCCGTCGCCACACCGTGATAGGTCGCGGGCCCGAGTGCGACGTGCGGTTGGACGACCCGGGGATCTCGCGGCGCCATGCCGAGATCGTCCTGTCTGACCCGCCGAGGATCACGGACCTGTCCTCGACGAACGGCACTTTCGTGGACAGCGAACGGGTGACCTCGGCCGAGCTGTACGACGGTGCCCGGATCGGTGTCGGCTCTGTGACTGTCGTCTTCAGGTACGGCGGCTGAGGCGGTGACACCGCTGAGCTTGAAGCTGATCCAGGTCGGCTTCCTCGTCCTGCTGTGGCTGATGGTGCTGTCAGTTGCGGCGGTCATGCGCGGTGACCTGTATCCGCGGCGGCGCGCCAAGGCGCCCAAGGCGCCCAAGGCGCCCAAGGCGGCGAAGACGGCTCGGCCGGTGGTGTCGGCTGGCGTCGGCGCTGCCTCGGTCGCTGCCTCCCCCGCGGCGGCCCAGGCCGGTGAACCGACCGGCGCCGGGGCCGGCGCTGCTGCTGGTTCGGCGGCAGCAGCGGCGAAGCCGTCCAAGGCGGCCAAGCCCCGGCGCGGTGCGGCCCGGACACTGAGAATCACCGCGGGTGTCCGCGAAGGCACCACGATCGAGCTGGGTGCCAGCCCGATCACCATCGGGCGGCTACCGGAGAACACCGTCGTCCTGGAGGACGACTACGTGTCCGGGCGGCACGCCCGCCTGTACCCGCACGAGGGCGCGTGGGTGGTGGAGGACCTCGGTTCGACCAACGGCACCTACCTGGACCGGGGACGGCTGACGGCACCGATGGTGCTGCCAGTCGGTACCCCGGTCCGGATCGGAAAGACCGTTCTCGAGCTGCGGAAGTGACGCGATGACCCTCGAGCTGGCCTTCGCCGCGAAGTCCGACGTGGGGATGGTGCGCAAGGGCAACGAGGACTCCGGATACGCCGGGCCGCATCTGCTGCTCGTCGCTGACGGGATGGGTGGCCACGCATTCGGTGAGGTCGCGAGCTCGGCGGCCGTCGGTGTCCTGGTGGGGCTGGACACGGTGACCTTGCCAGGTGACGTGGCCGGACCGGCCGCCGCGGCGGTGGCAGCAGTCCGCGAGCATGTGGCCAGGGCAGGTGACCTGCTTCGCGCCATGATCAAGGACCGGCCCGAGCTTGAGGGCATGGGGACCACGGTGACGGCGCTGCTGCAGGTCGATGAGAGTGTCGTCATCGCACAGGTCGGTGACTCCCGCGGCTATCTGCTGCGCGACGGGGTTCTGGAGCAGGTGACGCACGACCAGACTCTCGTGCAGTCGCTGATCGACGAGGGTCAGATCAGTCATGAGGCGGCCCGCACCCATCCGCAGCGGTCGCTGCTGCTGCAGGCACTCGACGGTCGAGCCGAGGTCGAGCCGGAGATCTCGGTGCGCACCCCGCAGGTCGGTGACCGGTATCTGCTGTGCAGCGACGGGCTCTCCGGGGTGCTGTCCGAGGCCACCATGCGTGAGGTGCTGATGGTGGGCACGCCGGCGCAGGCGGTGGACCAGCTCGTCGACCTCGCCCTTCGCAGCGGCGCCCCCGACAACGTGACCTGCGTGGTGGCCGACGTGGCTGATGTGGCCGACGGTCAGGAGTCTGCTGATGGTGCCGGCGGCGGTGCGGCTGCGACCGGGACAACCGATGCGGTCGCCGCTGCGACTGCAGACGGGGTGGCTGTTGGACCGGTGGGCGAGTCGGCGCGGCCGCAGCTCGTCGGCGCGGCCGCCGAGGCGGCCGCGGCGATGCTGATCGCCGAGTCAGGCGGATCGGCCACCGGTGGCGCGGACGTTGTCGGGCCGGACGACCAGGAGCATCCAGGTGGCGATGAGCACGCCCGAGCCCGTTTTCGGCTGCTTCTGCCGGTTCTGCTGATCGTCGCTGTGGCCGCGGCGGCGCTGCTCGGGTACCGGTGGACCCAGCAGCAGTACTACGTGGGGGCGAAGAACGGTCAGGTCGCGATCTTCCGTGGCCTGCCGCAGCATGTTCCCGGGCTGCGCCTGTCCACCTTCGTCGAGAGCAGCGGTACCGAGCTGGCGGACCTTCCCGCCTATGCCCGCGACCAGGTCATGGCGACCATCTCGGCGAAGGACCTCAAGGGGGCCCACGCCATCGTGCTCCGGCTGCAGCTCGCTGCAGCTGCCTGCGCCGTCTCTCCGGAGCCGGCCGGCTGCGGCCCCGGGCTGTCACCGAGCCCCACCCCGAGCGCGTCGGCCAGTGCGGCCTCTTCGGCCGGTGCCACCGCGACCCCGACAGCCAGCGCGAGCTCGGGGTGAGCCGATGAGCGCCACCGTCGCGTCGGCCGCTTCGGGTTGGGTCCCGGTGGGAAGCGCCCGCCGGCCCAGGAGGCTGTCCGAGCTGGTTCTGCTCGTGCTGGCCGTGAGCATCGGGCTGATGGCTTTCGCGCAGGTGGACCTGGCCAACGGTGGGCATCTGCCGGCCCACTTCGCCGCTGTCTCGGCGGGTGCCGCCGCGGCGGCGTTGGCTGCGCACCTGGTGGTGCGCTGGCTGGCCCCCTACTCCGATCAGATTCTGTTGCCGGTCGCGGTGGCCATCAACGGGCTGGGTCTGGCGATGATCCACCGCCTCGACGTCGCCGAGGCGATCCGGGCCACCGCAAACACCGAGCCCCTGCCGCGGCCGACTGCGCCGACGCAGCTGGTGTGGACCGCTCTCGGGTTGCTGCTCATGGTGGGTGTGCTGGCGTTGGTTCGCGACCCGAGGCTGCTTCAGCGCTTCACCTACACGGCGATGGTCGTCGGGCTCGTCCTGCTGGTGCTGCCGCTGGTGCCTGGCCTGGGCGTCACCATCAACGGTGCCCGGATCTGGATCTATGTGGGCGGCTTGTCCTTCCAGCCGGCCGAGATCGCCAAGATCGCGTTGATCGTGTTCTTCTCCGGCTACCTGGTGGTCAAGCGGGATGCGCTTGCGGTCGCCCGAACCAGGTTCTTGGGTATCGATGTTCCGCGGGGCCGGGACTTGGGCCCGATCCTGGTTGCCTGGCTGGTCAGCGTCGCTGTCCTGGTGTTCGAGACGGACCTGGGAACCTCGCTGCTGTTCTTCGCGCTGTTCGTGGCGTTGCTGTATGTGGCCACCGGGCGCCGCGGCTGGGTGGTCATCGGCGTGGTGCTGTTCTCGCTCGGATCCACGCTTGGGTACTACCTGTTCGCGCACGTGCGCGTCAGGGTGGACGTGTGGCTGCACCCGTTCGCGGACACCGCGGGCAAGGGCTACCAGGTGACCCAGAGCCTGTACGGGCTGGCGAACGGGGGTGTGCTCGGCACCGGGATCGGGCAGGGCAGTCCCGACCTCGTCCCGTTCGCCAAGTCAGACTTCATCATCGCGGCGGTAGGTGAGGAGCTGGGCCTGACGGGGCTGATGGCCCTGCTGGTCCTGTACGCGATCTTGGTCGAACGAGGTCTGCGCACCGCCCTTGCGGCCCGCGACGACTTCGGCAGGCTGCTGGCCTGCGGCCTGGCGTTCGTGATGGCCCTGCAGGTGTTCATCGTCGTCGGCGGGGTCACCAACCTCATTCCGCTGACCGGGCTGACCACCCCGTTCCTGGCCGCCGGCGGCTCGTCGCTGGTGGCCAACTGGGTCGTCATCGGGCTGTTGCTGCGCGTCAGCGACACAGCGCGCCGCCCGCTGCCGGCACCAGTACCTATCACGGACACCGCGATGACGATCGTGGTGCCGCGGTGATCGGCTCGCTGGCCGTAACGATCCGGCGGCTGTCCATCTTTGTGGCGCTGCTGTTCCTGGCGCTGATGGTGAACATCAACCTGGTGCAGGTGACGCGGGCGTCGAGCCTGGCCAACGAGCCCGGGAACAGCCGAGGGCTGATACGGGAGTACTCCAGGCAGCGTGGTCCGATCCTGGTGGACGGAGTGCCCGTCGCCGTCTCGGTGGCAGGGTCGGGGACCTTGAAGTACCAGCGCACCTACCCCTACTCGGGGCTGTACGTCTCAGCCACCGGCTTCTACTCCCTGATCTACGGCCGCACGGGCATCGAGCGGATCGAGGACAGCGTCCTGTCGGGGACCGACCCACGGTTCTCGATCCAGCAGCTCAGCGACCTGATCGCCGGCCGGCCCACCAAAGGTGGCTCGGTGCTGCTGACGATCAACGCGAAGGCACAGGAGGCCGCGGCGGCGGGGATGGTGGGCAAGATCGGGGCCGTGGTGGCGATCCAGCCGTCCACCGGCGCAATCCTGGCGCTGGTCCAGAGCCCGACCTTCAACCCCAACCTTCTAGCGGTGAACAACGGCACAGCCGAACAGGCCGCCTGGAACGCGCTGATCACCGACCCCAGGCAGCCGCTGCTGAACCGCCCACTCGCCCAGGTCTACCCCCCGGGGTCCACCTTCAAGCTGGTCACGCTCACCGCTGCGCTGTCCAGCGGGAAGTACAACCTGACCACCGAGATTCCGTCACCGGCTGCGATTCGCCTGCCGAACTCCACGGCCATGCTGCCCAACGACAACGGCAGCCGGTGCGGCAACGGTCATGTGACGTTGTTGCAGGCGCTCGAGGTGAGCTGCAACACCGCGTTCGCGAACGTCGGGATGAGCCTCGGCGGTGACGCACTGCTGGCCCAGGCGGAGAAGTTCGGCTTCAACAGCTCCTTCCAGGTCCCGATGACGGCGGCCACCAGCCGGTTCCCGTCGAACCTGGACCCGGCTCAGACAGCGCTCAGCGCCATCGGCCAGTACGACGTTCGGGCCACCGCCATGCAGATGGCGATGGTGGCCGCTGCGATCTCCAACCATGGCGTCGTCAACGAGCCGTACCTGATCCAGCAGGTGCTCGGCCCGGACCTCGCACCGCTGGAGACCGCTCAGGTTCACCCCTTCGGCACCGCCATGTCGCCGCTGGTCGCGGCGGAGGTGACCGCGATGATGGTCGGGGTCGTCCAGAGCGGCACCGGCACCGCCGCGCAGATCCCGGGGGTTGCCGTGGCCGGCAAGACCGGCACGGCGCAGACCGCGCCGGGGCAGCCAGCCGATGCATGGTTCGTCTCGTTCGCGCCGGCCCAAAGCGGTGACGTCGCCGTCGCCGTCGTCGTCGAGGGCGCCCCGAACGACGGTCAGATCTCCGGTGGGCGACTGGCCGCCCCGGTCGCCCGGGCAGTCATGGAAGCGATTCTCAACAAATGATCCTAGGAGAAGGCACGCGATGACCGACGACATCAACGGCGCCACGACTGCGCCCGGTGACCAGCCCCGACGGCTGGGCGACCGGTATGAGCTCGGTGAGGTCATCGGTCGCGGCGGCATGGCGGAGGTCTTCGCCGGCCACGACCTGCGACTGGGTCGGCGGGTCGCGGTGAAGCTCCTGCGGGCCGACCTGGCCCGGGACCCTTCGTTCCATGCCCGGTTCCGCCGGGAGGCGCAGGCGTCGGCGTCGCTGAACCACCCCAACATCGTCGCCGTGTACGACACCGGTGAGACCGACGTCGCCGGCACCGCGGTCCCGTACATCGTGATGGAGTACGTCGACGGCACCACCTTGCGCGACCTGGTGAAAGCTGGGCACAGGTTCCAGCCCGAGCGCGCCCTGGAGATCACCGAGGGCACCCTGGCGGCCCTGGACTACTCCCATCGGCACGGCATCATCCACCGCGACATCAAACCCGGGAACGTCATGCTGAACCGGGCCGGCCAGGTCAAGGTCATGGACTTCGGCATCGCCCGGGCCATCGCCGACAGCGCCGCCACCATGACGCAGACCTCCGCGGTGCTGGGCACGGCGCAGTACCTGTCCCCAGAGCAGGCCCGCGGGGAGATGGTCGATGCCCGCTCCGATGTGTACTCCACCGGGTGCCTGCTGTATGAGCTGCTCACCGGCCGGCCGCCGTTCGTCGGAGACTCCCCGGTGTCGGTCGCGTACCAGCATGTCCGTGAGACGGCGCCGCCGCCGTCCCGGATCAACGCGGACGTCCCACCGGCGTGCGATGTGGTGGTGATGCGGGCGCTGGCCAAGAGCCCGTTCGAGCGCTACCAGTCGGCGGCCGCGATGGAGGCGGACGTCGAGCGTGCCCGCCTCGGCCAGCCGCTCGGGGTGGTGGACGGCGCGCCGGACGCGACTGCTGCGGTGGTGGGTGTCGGGGCGGGCTTGGCCGGCGCCGAGGCGCCGACCCAGCTGTTCGCGGCCGTGCCGCCGGTCACGCCGGTGGGTCGCGCGGTCGAGCCGGCGAGCTCCTCGCGGACCGGCTGGTACATCGGGCTGGGGGTTGCGGTGGCGGCCGCGCTGGCGCTGGCGTTCTTCATCGGGCGCGGCATCTTCGCCGGCAACGCCGCTGACATCGCTGTCCCGGACCTCACCGGCCTGACCCACGTCCAGGTTCTTCAGCAGCTCACCGAGCGCGGCCTGTTGATCGGGGTGGAGAACTCGGTCGCCAGCGACCAGCCGATCAGCACGGTCATCGGGCAGTCGCCGACGTCGGGGACGATGGTGGCCAAGAGCACGGTGGTGGACGTGACTTACTCCTCCGGCCCGGGCACCGTTCCGGTGCCGACCCTGGTGGGCCTGACCCAGCAGCAGGCCGTGGACGCTCTGGTCGCGGCGGGGCTGACCACCGGCAGCATCACCCAGAAGGCCTCCCCGGGCCAGCCTGCCGGCACGGTGATCGACTCCAACCCGAAGACCGGGGCTGCCGTGCCGAAGGGGACCCCGGTGTCACTGGTGGTGTCCAGCGGTCTGGTTCCGGTGCCGAACGTCGTCGGCGAGACCGAGGTTCAGGCCAAGGCTGACCTGGCCAATGCGGGCTTCGTGCCCGCGGTGATCACTGTGGTCACCAACGCCGCGACCGCCGGGACGGTGATCAGCCAACGGCCCGACGCGGGCACGGCGTTCGGCCAGAACAAGACCGTGACGATCACGGTCGCTACGGCCCCGCCGCCGACCCAGAGCCCGACCACCAGCCCGACCGGGACACCGAGCTCCACCGCCACGCCCAGCGGCTGACCCGTCGCCAGGGCCCGGCGCAGCGCGCCGGGCCCTGGGTCGGCGCAAGACGCTGGTCGCGGCGGTCCTATCGGAGGGCACCACGAGGCGGACCGGCGGACGAACTCGCGCCCTCAGTGGGGCGAGGCCACCGGGGACGGCGCTACCGGTGCCAGGCCGCTGGCCCGCAGCACCGCCTCGGGGTCTCCGCAGCGGACCATCCAGTTGGCGAGCATCCGGTGGCCGCCTTGGGTGAGAACGGACTCGGGGTGGAACTGCACCCCCTCGACGTCCAGGGTTCGATGCCGCATGGCCATGACGACACCGCTGTCGGTGCTCCCGGTCACCTCGAGGATGTCGGAGGAGATGGTGTCGGGGTCGACGGCCAGCGAGTGGTAGCGGGTGGCTGTGAACGGGTCCGGCAGGCCGTCGAGGACCCCGAGGCCGCGGTGGTGCACCTGGGAGGTCTTGCCGTGCAGCAGCTCCGGGGCCCTGGTCACCTTCGCGCCGTAGGCGACCGCAATGGCCTGGTGCCCCAGGCACACCCCAAAGACGGGGATCCGCCCGGCCGCGTGGGTGACCAGGTCCACGCAGATCCCGGCGTCCTGCGGGGTTCCTGGGCCCGGGGACAGCAAGATTCCGTCGTAGCCGTCAGTCTCGTCCAGACCGACCTCGTCGTTGCGGCGGACGACCGGCTCGGCGCCGAGCTGGCCCAGGTACTGGACCAGGTTGAACACGAAGGAGTCGTAGTTGTCGATCACCAGGATGCGCAGCGGGTCCTTGCCGTCGCTTCGGGGCCGGATCTGGCCCACAGGCATGTCCACGTTCCTATCCTCCCGCACCCGGAGTGTCGACAGTCACGTGGTTGAACGGCAGCCTGGGCTCCACCCACGGGAAGACCACCGTGAACAGGGCCACACAGATCGCCACCACCACGACCGTCACGACGGCCACCTTCACCGGCCACCGTCCCGGCAGCCGACGCCACAGTGCCGCATACATCGACACACCGCCGCTCACGGCACGCTCGCATAGGGCAGGTCCAGCTCACCTTGGTACGGCGGCAACGTGACCTTGGGCTGGCTGACCACCTGGTAGCCGAGTCCGACCAGGGCAACCCACTGCCGGTAGATGACCAGGCCGGGAGCGGTCACCAGCGCCTTGCGCATCCCGGGCTGATCCCCGACCGCGGTGACAGTGAACGGCGGCGAGTAGACGCGCCCGTGCAGGATCAGCGTGTTGCCTACGCACTGGACGGCGCTGGTGGCCAGCAGCCGCTGGTCCATCACCTCGACGCCCTGGGCTCCGCCCGCCCACAGCGCGTTGACCACAGCCTGCAGGTCCTGCTGGTGCACCACGAGGTCGTCCGGGGACACCCCCACCGGCAGCGGCGCCGAGGAGTTACGGGGCGAGTCGTCCAGGGTGACCGTCACCCCCGGGCCCAGCATCGGCGTCAGCCCGGCCAGCGGCTGGAGGCCGTCGGCGCGAGCGGTCGCCGCGGCCACCCGGGAGCCGCCGCTGGAGCTGGCGAGCTGGTCGACCTCGGCCCGCAGCCCCTGCACAGCGGCGGTGGCGGCTGCGGCCTTGGCGGCCTGCTCCCGGATCAGGTCCGCAAGGTTGGCCCTGGGATCCGAGCGCAGGTCGGTGCCTCGCGCGGTGGCGGCGCTGGTCGCCATCAGGAGGCCGGCGAGCACGAGAACGACGGGAACACCGACCCGCCACACCCGGCGGGAAGGCTGGCGAGCGGTCACCTCGTCTACGCTAACCCACAGCACCGAGGTGTCCGGGTCGTGATGGTTCATCAAGAGGAGTCCGTCGTGCCTAAGTCACGAATCCGCCGCAAGGGGGCCTTCACCCCGCCCCCGGAGCATGTGCCGGCGTCGGCGAAGGTCAGCGGACGGTGGGTCGCGCCGCTGATGGTCGGCCTCTTCCTCGCCGGGCTGGCATGGATCGTCATCTACTACATCGCCCCCGACTCGGTCCCGGTCATGAAGAGCCTCGGCAACGCGAACCTGCTGATCGGGTTCGGTCTGCTCGGCGGCGGCTTCATCACGGCAACTCGCTGGAAGTAGCGCCCCGGCGGCAAAGTGACACGGTTGTAGTTCCGTCCACACGAGTTGTCCCCACTGTGGACAACGTTGCCGCGCCGCAAGACCGGCTCGGTCAGCGCCTGCCCGTCGCCCGGGCCGGCCAACTCCCTGCTCGCCCGCCTGGCAGGCGAGCAGCGGTCACAGACGCTCGATGA
>Ga0075015_100001109_pt1 | contig 10007 bp, 7 predicted proteins | sample AleBraG_ABR_2013_FD_71476 | JGI IMG/M metagenome (GOLD analysis project Ga0075015, IMG submission 71476) | Freshwater sediment microbial communities in response to fracking from Pennsylvania, USA - Alex Branch Run_MetaG_ABR_2013 | ecosystem: Environmental > Aquatic > Freshwater > Creek >...
TCGTCGACGAACTTCTTCTGCTCGCGCTGCATGAGGGATTGCAGGCGCTGACGGTTGATGGTATTCATGCGTGCCTCGTCCGGGTGAGACCTTACTGGAAATGGGGAAGCTTAGCAGAAGAGTGAGGGACAGAAAAGCGCCAACCACAGAGGATCACAGAGGAACTCTAGGCTGAAGGGTTTAATGTGGGCGCGGGCGTCCTCGCCCGCGCAACTGCTGGCACAACTAAAGCGTTCGTGATGATGGCCTACCAAAGGGCGGGCGAGTCGCCCGCCCCCACACTGTGGGGGTTAGCTTGGGTTACAGGATATACCGCGACAAATCCTGATTCTTCACGATGTCGGCCAGGGTCTGGTGCACGTAGGCGGCGTCGATCTTGACCTGTTCGCCTTTCTTCTCCGGCGCGTTGAAGCTGACGTCGTCGAGCAGGCGCTCCATGATGGTATGCAGGCGGCGGGCGCCGATGTTTTCTGTGGATTCGTTCACGCGGAAGGCGAAGTCGGCCACGGATTCGAGCGCGTCGCGGGTGAATTCGAGCTTTACGCCTTCAGTTTCAAGCAGCGCGGTGTACTGCTTCACGAGCGACGACTTGGGCTCGGTCAGGATGCGGATGAAGTCATCCATGGTGAGCGAATCGAGTTCGACGCGGATGGGGAAGCGGCCCTGAAGTTCCGGAATCAGGTCGCTCGGCTTGGAGACGTGAAAAGCGCCGGCGGCGATGAACAGAACGTGGTCGGTGCGCACCATGCCGTAGCGTGTGTTAACGGTCGTGCCTTCGACGATCGGCAGGATGTCTCGCTGTACGCCTTCGCGCGAAACGTCCGGCCCGTGGCCGCTTTCGCGGCCGGAGATCTTGTCAATCTCGTCGAGGAAGACGATGCCCGTGTTTTCCACGCGGTCAATGGCGATGCGCGTGACTTGGTCCATGTCGACCAGGCGCTGTTCTTCTTCCTGAATGAGGTACTCGAAGGCCTCGCTGACTTTCACTTTTCGCTTCTTGGTGCGCTGGCCGAAGATGTTGGGCAGCATGTCTTTCACGTTGATGTCCATTTCCTCGACGCCCTGGTTGGAAATGATCTCGAAGGCGGGGAAGGATTTTTCGCGGACATCGATTTCGACGAGGCGATCATCGAGCTTGCCTTCGCGTAGTTGCTGGCGCAGTTTCTCGCGGGTGCGCGACTGCGAGTCGCCCGATTCGAGCGCGGGAGGCGAGTCGGGCTTGTGACCGGAAGGCGGCAGCAGGAGGTCGAGCAGACGCTCTTCGGCGTTCAGTTCGGCCTTGTCGGCCACGTCTTCGAGCTTTTCTTCCCGTACCATGTCGATGGCGATCTCGACCAGGTCGCGCACAATGGATTCGACATCGCGCCCGACGTAGCCCACTTCGGTGAACTTCGAGGCTTCGACCTTGAGGAAGGGCGAGTTGGTGAGCTTGGCCAGGCGCCGCGCGATCTCGGTTTTGCCCACGCCGGTGGGGCCGATCATGATGATGTTCTTGGGAATGATTTCTTCCGCCAGCTCGGGCGTGAGCTTTTGGCGGCGCATGCGGTTGCGCAGGGCGATGGCCACGGCGCGCTTGGCGGCGTTCTGGCCGACGACGTACTTGTCGAGCTCGGCCACGATTTCGCGCGGCGTGAGGTCGTCGAGGGCTAACTGTTCTTCTTCAGCGGTTGCGGGTAAGTACAAAGCCATAATTTTTCATTACTCGGCTGCACGGGCGAGGACCCATTCGGTCGCTTACGCTCTCTCAGGGCAGGCTGCCCGTGCCTCCACAAATTCTCTTACAACTCTTCGATCGTCAGAATCTCGTTGGTGTAAATGCACATCTTGCCGGCGATTTTCATGGCCAGTTCGGCGATTTCGCGGGCAGGAAGCTGCGTCTGTTCGGCAAGGGCCTGGGCCGCGGCCTGGGCATACGGGCCTCCGCTGCCGATGGCGGCAATGCCGGTGTCGGGTTCGATTACGTCGCCCTGGCCGCTGAGCAGAAACGTCTGCGTGGCGTCGGCGACGAGCAGCAGGGCTTCGAGATGGCGCAGGTACTTGTCGGTGCGCCAGTCCTTGGCCAGTTCGACGGCGGCGCGGCTCAGGTTGCCGTGGTACTGCTCGAGCTTGGTTTCGAAGCGGGCAAAGAGCGAAAAGGCGTCGGCAGTGGAGCCGGCGAAACCGGCGAGAATCTTCTCCTGGTAGAGGCGGCGGATTTTCTTGGCGGTGTGCTTGATGACGGCTTCGCCAAGCGTGACCTGTCCGTCGCCCGCCATGACGACCTTGCCATTGCGGCGGACGCAAAGGACGGTAGTGGAGCGAATGCGGCGCGCGGCCGGGTGGCTGGCTGAAGGCTTTGGAGTCATGAGGCTAAGAGGTGATTATACAGAGAACCAAGCTAGATACTTTCGCTATCTATTCGCCAAGCAGTGTTCTGTGACAAACTTTGTATGGAAATCCACAGCCGAGCACCTGTTTTGCAAATGATCCACAGTTGCGGCTGAGGAGAACGAGCGTGTAGAAGTGAGAGGCAGCACACTATGCCTGGAACGCCATCGCCCATCTACGTCAATGATGACCAGCTAGGCTTGTTTTCAGAGTCACCTCGGAAGAACGGGGTTCAGCTAAGACCAAGAAGACGGAGGCTGATCGCATTCGGGTGGTATGGGGGCAAGTACAGTCACCTGGACTGGCTCCTACCGCTGCTGCCAAGTTGCCATCACTACTGCGAGCCTTTCGGAGGTTCTCGCTGTCCTGCTCAATCGTCGTCCTTCACCTGTCGAGACGTACAACGACATTGATGGGGAAGTCACAACCTTTTTTCGAGTCCTGCGGGAACAGGGAGACGAACTTGTCACGGCGATTGGATTGACGCCATTCTCGCGTGAAGAGTTCTTCATCGCCTGTTCCACGAATGGACATCCGATTTCAGACTTTGAGAGGGCAAGACGCTTTTTCATTCGGGCACGACAGGTGAGGACCGGATTGGCGCAAACTGCAAGCCTCGGACGTTGGGCAAACTGCAAAGATACCTCACGATCGGGGATGTCGGGTGTCGTGTCCCGTTGGCTGGGAAGTGTTGAGACCCTACCATCTATCGCGGACAGGTTACTACGCGTTCAGATTGAGAACCGTCCAGCCATCGAACTAATTCGACTCTACGACGGCAAACATACGCTATTCTATTGCGACCCACCATACCCGCATTCGTCCCGAACTGATGACAAGGCATATGGCGTCGAGATGACAGACGAGGAGCACGAACGTCTCGCCGCTGTTTTGCATCGTGTGAAGGGAAAAGTCGCGATTTCAGGCTACCGTTGCGATCTCATGGATGGGCTCTATAGAGATTTCCAGCGGCACGACGCCGCTACGAAGATTTGTCATTCTGTGAAGAAACCGAGAAGAGAGGCCCTCTGGGTGAACTACTAGGCCTCCCGCGATGCCAATTAATTACGCGCACGTCCAGCAACAGTTGTGCGATGAGTTCGTCGTCGTGGAAGAGATTGTCCTCGGAGGAAATAAACTACGTCTGGAAGACAGGGAATTGAACCACTGTCTGGACCTTGTTTTCGCATCCGGAACTCAAGCCTACCGTGAGGTCCTGCTTGGCTGCATCCTTGCCAAACTCGAAGATCCAGACATCGATGTCCATAAGCCTTACATGGCACATGGCAAGCACGCTTTTAACGGGCGCACACTGGATGAGCGCGTGGTTAATCCATTCCTCCATGATAGGCGGGTACCGTGTTCCCGAGGTCCGTACCTTTCCACTTTCCGACGGAACGTTGCCTTTGTGGCGGCCACACGTCGCGGCTTGAGAGATAAGGAGGGTTACGACGCTCTGCTTCACATCCTTCGCCATACCAACGAAGCGGGTGGAGCACAGGTTGGGGCGTTGTTGCGGAATGTACTCACTCGATTTATCGAGTTGAGGGATGCAGCAGATGTGGGGGTGTCCACCTCCAACGAGTAAGCCTAGAACAGTACGACAGGCTCATCGGGGGACTCCTTGCAACCCCCAGCGGAGGAAGGTTCCCCGTCATCCTCGTTGAAGCTGCTCTCGCTGCGATAAGGGAAAGGTTCGGGCTCGACTGGCAGATTGAAGTGCAAGGCATCAACGCAGCTGACAGGCCTGCGGGAGTTGGAGGTGACATCATAGTGAAGTCCGGTGGCGCTCTACTCCTTGCCGCGGAAGTCACCGAACGCCCAGTCGAGCGGGACAGGGTGGTCGCCACATTCCAGGCAAAGATTGCACAGCAAGGTATCGAGGACTATCTCTTCTTCGTCCGTAATCAGGTCGACGAAGACGTGATGCGCCAAGCTCGTCAGTACTTCGCCCAAGGACACGAGGTCAACTTCTTGGAGATACAAAACTGGCTGAAGACAATGCTCTCCACAATCGGGCGGGCTGGTCGGGACGTATTCAATCGTGTTGTCACAGAAAGACTACAGGTTGCTGATGTGCCCACGGCTCTTAAGGTCGCCTGGAACGAGCAGATCGCTCGTATAGTCGAAGCATAAGGCCCCCCGAGTGATCTTTATCACTTCCCGCCGGTGATGCCCCGGTGCATACTGTTCCGGTATCCCTTCAATCGAGGAGAATCCATGAAATCGTTGAGTGCCATCCTGCTTGTTCTGTTGTTGGCGGTAGCAGCCTGGACGCAAGCTGCACCGCAGGCTCCAGCGGCTCCGCCCGCTCCTGCCGCACCCGCTGCCGCGCCTGCGCCACCGGCGCACCATCACATGATGCAAGGCGAGCACGGCGACATGGCGGCCATGCACCAGAAGCACATGGCTGAGGCCAGGGGGCAGCTCGAAAAGATGAAAGCCACGCTCGAGAAAATGAAGGCCAGCGTGGCCAAGGTGAAAGACCCCGCTGCCAAAGAGCAGGATCAGATGAACGTCGAGCTCTGGGAAGCCATGATCGGGCACATGGATCAGATGATCAAGATGATGGACGCGCACGGCGGGCAGATGGGCATGATGGGTGGCATGGGCGAGCACGGCATGATGGGCATGCACCACGAGATGGGCGAGCATCATGGCATGGAAGGCTGTTGCTGCATGCACCATGAAGGTATGGGCGGGATGCATCACGAGGGCATGGGTGAGATGCATCATGAGATGGGCGAGCATCACGAAGGTATGGCGTGCGGCAAGGATGGCGGTTGCTGCGGCGGCATGAAAGAAGGAATGAAGGGCTGCTGCGAGGGAATGAAGGAAGGCATGAAAGAGGGAGCGGGCTGCTGCGGTGGAAACAAGTGCGGCGGAGACAAGGCTCCTGCAGCTCCGATGGATAAGGACAAGCCCGCAGCGCCACCGTCGAACTAGACGCTGCTGTCAAGAACCAGGTTTCAGTCAGGCAAAAGTTGACCTCAAGGGGGGCGGGCGAGTCGCCCGCGCCCACACTAACTGTCCCTACAAGCCAACCTCCCCGCCCCGTTGAAACGACTTGTAACTCACATTCACAGAATCTTATGAGTTCGAAATTGTCACGTCACTTCCGTCAAGCCGGGTGAAGGTGACGCTGAACTTTTCGTTGTAGCACTGCGCCCGGTCCCTGAGCATGCTGATGGCGATGGCTTCGCCCAAGGTCATGGAGGAGTCGGTATCCGTGCGCCAGTGAATGCCAGCGTGCACGCCGTGTCCGAAGCTGATGTTGCGCGCCAGTTTGTTCAGTTCGCCGCCGACGGTGATCTCTCCGGCATCGGCACCGGTGTAGGGCACGAGGGACTCGCCACCGCTCGCGGGCACCATAGGATCGGGAATGACGTAGTTCTGATCGAAGAAGAATTTCAGGAGCGTGATGCACGCGCCCGCAACCGCGCCATGACCTGTGGGGTAGGACGGATGCGTTGGGGACCCCTCAGGGAATGCCTGCGACAGCAGATAGGTGCCATACTTGCTGAAGCTCTGGGCGACGGCTTTCGAATTCAGAACATTGCTGTTGGGATGAGCCTGGACTCTTCCTCCGTTGCCGCTCAGGATCTGCTGCACCAGCCCGGCGCCCGATTCCGGGCGATGGGTGAGATGGACCAGCCATTTCTGGTACCAGACTTTCTGCAGGGCACGGTTGGACGATTCTCCCATGGCCGCCGCAATATCCGCACCACCAAAAGAGCAGAAACCGTTTTGTGTCTTCGAATGTGCGTAAGGGTTGCCGGGATTGAGCGGCGCGCGCAACGTGCCCAATATCAGCATGGCGACGAGATATCCTTGGTACGCAACGTCGGTGTGAGTCCAGGCGCAGAGATCGCGCCCGTTGCGCAGATAACGGCGCACCGGATCCGCCTGATTGCTGAATCCAGTCGGAATACCGTTCTGCACTTGCTGAAACGTGTGGGTATCGGTCATGTAGTCGACGCCCGGCAAGTAGGTGATCATCAACTGGTCGATGGGCTGCTGACCGAGGCGGGTGGGCAGAATCATGAATTGCGACATGCAGGGGCCCACAGTTTCGCCGGGGAGAGTGCCGCGGAACAGAAGCTCCGGAGTTACGTGACCGTTGCTGTCTCTGGGACCGCGGTAGTCCTTGGCAGCCGTGAGTTCCGCTGCGGCTTCCTGCGCAGTCGTGTTGCCGGCATAGTCGGTAAAGGCCACATCGCGGAGCAGAGACGCCCAGTACAACTCCATGAGTTGAGTGCCGTAAGACTCGCTCGTGATCTGATCAAAGGGCGGAACAACGGGAGTGTTTGAGTCGAAGGCGGGAGCGTTGCCGTATTGCACCGAATCCAGGCTTTCCAGATCGAAAGCGTAGGCTCCTTGCGGGTCATTTTGGGTGCGGGGACCTCCAGTAATAATGGCCTCCCAGTCGATGCTGCTCCCACTTTGCAGGGCTTTCTTGAATGACTGCCAGGCTGCCGGATTCACCACGCCGATGTCATCCTGCAGCAGGCCCTTGCTGTAGCTGGCAGATTTGTCGGCATAGCGCAACTCGTCGCCGTTCGTGGTATGAGGTGGAACGGGCGTTCTCGCGTCCTTGACCAGAGCCGCGACGCGAATATTGTAGGCCTGCAACACTCGGCCTCTTTCGATTCTGGAACCGCCTGTAACGCTGCCTGGGGAATTGCCTGTCGGACCGGTGTTCGCCGGTGCAGCTGACGCATTGCCTAGAACGCTGGCTGCAGCTGTCGCCATTCCGACTTCGCCGAGAAACTTGCGACGGTTCATGCGCATATCGCTAGCCCTTCTGCAATGGATAGTTTTGTCCGAGCCGGAAGCGGGTGCGTGGCGGGGCCCCGGCGACGGTCTCGGGCGTAACGCCGTTCAGGAGGAGAATACGCACATAACCTCAGAAGGGTGTCCTGTCGGAAGTACCTGTTCTATCGCCCCGCGGACTCAGCCATGCGGCCGTAGGGTCGCCGTAACGCCGGAGGTTACTTGAGGCCACGCTTTCGGTCCTCGCTCACTCAGAGCAAGCTGCCCGTGCCCACACAACAGGCAGACTAGTTCTTCGCTGCCAGCAACTGCCGCAGAACGAACGGCAGGATGCCGTCGTTCTTGTAGTACTGCGCTTCCTGCGGCGTGTCGATGCGGACGGTGGCTTCGAACTCGGTCGTCTTGCCGCCGGCAGTGGCACGCACACTGATCTTGCCTCCGGGCGCGAAGTTCTCGACGACGCCGCGGACGCCGGCGATCTCGAATACTTCCTCGCCGGTCAACCTCAGGGACTCGACGTTCTGTCCCGGCAGGAACTGCAGCGGCAGAATGCCCATTCCAACCAGATTTGAGCGATGAATGCGCTCGTAGCTTTCGGCGATGACGGCACGCACGCCGAGCAGTTTCGGTCCCTTCGCGGCCCAGTCGCGCGAGGAACCGGAGCCGTACTCTTTGCCCGCGAGAATCACGAGCGGCACATCTTCCGCGGCGTACTTCACGGACGCGTCGAAGATCGTCATCTCCTGGTTGCTCGGCAAATGCCGCGTGAAGCCGCCCTCAATGGCGGGCACCAGTTTGTTGCGCAGGCGGATGTTGGCAAACGTGCCTCGCACCATCACTTCGTGATTGCCACGTCGCGAGCCGTAAGAGTTGAAGTCGGCGGGCTGCACGCCGTGGGCGATGAGGTACTTGCCCGCAGGACTGTCTCTCTTGATGTTGCCGGCGGGAGAAATGTGGTCGGTGGTGACGCTGTCACCGAGCACGGCAAGCACGCGCGCGCCGCTGATATCGCTGACTGGCGTAGTGGCAGTTGTCATGCCTTCGAAGTACGGGGCTTGGCGGATGTAGGTGGAGTCTTTCTCCCAAGCGTAAGTCTCGCCCTTGGGGATCTGCAGCGAGCGCCAGCGTTCGTCACCGGCGTAGACCTCGGCATAGCTTTTCTGGAACATAGCGGAGTCAATCGAAGACTCAACAGCTTCGCGGATCTCGCGCTGCGTCGGCCAGATGTCAGCCAGGTAGACGGGGCCTTCCTTGCCCGTGCCGATAGGATCGCGGCGCAGGTCGAGGTCGATGCGTCCGGCGAGGGCGAAAGCCACAACCAGCGGCGGAGACATGAGGTAGTTGGCGCGAACTTCGGGATGCACACGTCCTTCGAAGTTGCGGTTGCCGGAGAGGACCGAGGCCACTACCAGTTCTTTCTGCCCGATCACTTGCGAAACTTCCGGCGGCAGCGGGCCGGAGTTGCCGATGCAGGTGGTGCAACCGTAGCCCACGAGGTGAAATTTGAGCTTCTCCAGGTAGGGGAGAAGGCCGGCCCGCTCGAGGTAGTCACGGACCACTTTCGATCCCGGGGCGAACGAAGACTTGACCCAAGGTGGAGTGGAAAGACCTTTCTCGACTGCTTTTTTCGCGAGCAGACCAGCCGCCACCAGCACCCAGGGATTCGAGGTGTTGGTGCAGCTCGTGATGGCCGCGATGACCACGCTGCCATTCTTCAATTTCTGAAACAGCTCGCCCGATCCGTTCCCGGCGGCAGCGGCCTTAGGCCCCTTGCTCGGCTTGATCAACGAAGGCAGCGCGGCGTTGAACGACTCACCCGCCTTCGAGAGAAGGACGCGATCCTGCGGGCGCTTGGGTCCGGCAAGGCTCGACTCGATGGTCGCCAGATCCACGGCAAGGTGTTCGCTGTATTCCGCTGGCGGAGTGTTCTCTTCATGGAACATACCCTGCTCGCGGCAATAGGCCTCGACGAGCGCAATCTGCTCGACAGAGCGGCCCGTCAGTTTGAGGTAGCGCAGCGTCTCTTCATCAATGGGGAAGATGCCGCACGTGGCGCCGTACTCAGGCGCCATGTTGGCGATAGTGGCGCGATCGGCCAGCGTCAAAGATTTCAGGCCCGGCCCGTAGAACTCGACGAACTTGCCCACCACGCCGTGCTTGCGCAGAAGCTCGGTGATGGTGAGCACGAGATCGGTGGCTGTAGCCCCTTCGCGCAGTTGTCCTGTCAGTCTTACGCCGACCACGACGGGGATGAGCATCGAGAGCGGCTGGCCGAGCATGGCAGCCTCCGCCTCAATTCCGCCCACACCCCAGCCGAGCACGCCCAGACCGTTGATCATGGTGGTGTGCGAATCGGTGCCGACCAGCGTGTCGGGATACGCCGTACGTTTGCCGGTGCTCTCGTGCTGGAACACGACGCGCGCGAGATATTCCAGGTTCACCTGGTGGACGATGCCCGTATCTGGCGGCACAATCGCCAGGTTGCGGAATCCGGTCTGGCCCCACCGCAGGAAAGCGTAGCGTTCCTTATTGCGCTGGAATTCGAGCAGCGCGTTCATGTCGAAGGCTTCCGGTTTACCGAATTCATCCACCTGCACGGAGTGGTCAATCACCAGTTCAGCCGGCAGGAGCGGGTTGATCTTGCCGGGATCGCCGCCGAGAGTTTTCATGGCATCGCGCATGGCAGCGAGGTCGACGACGGCGGGGACGCCGGTGAAGTCCTGCATGAGGACGCGGCTCGGCATGAACGCAATTTCCTTCTCGGAGCGCGTCTTGCCGTTCCAGGCCGCGAGGGCGCGAATTTCTTCCTTGGTCACGCTGCGCCCGTCTTCGCAGCGCAGCAGGTTCTCGAGCAGAATGCGCAGCGA
>Ga0075015_100001111_pt1 | contig 10004 bp, 6 predicted proteins | sample AleBraG_ABR_2013_FD_71476 | JGI IMG/M metagenome (GOLD analysis project Ga0075015, IMG submission 71476) | Freshwater sediment microbial communities in response to fracking from Pennsylvania, USA - Alex Branch Run_MetaG_ABR_2013 | ecosystem: Environmental > Aquatic > Freshwater > Creek >...
GTGTCAACCTCTTCGATACCGCGCCCGCCTATGGCCGCAGCGAGGAGTTGTTAGGCGAGGCGCTCGCGGGTTACAAGGACTGTTGGGTGGCGACGAAGGTGCCAATCCCTGAAAACTTAGATGAGATTTCCCCTTCGGAACTAATGTGCCGGGTGGAAGAGTCGCTCACCGAAAGCCTGCGCCGACTCCGCAGGGAAGTACTCGACGTCGTTCAGATTCACAATGCAACCGTTCCCATCCTGCAGCAAGGCAACCTGGTTTCCTGCCTGGAACGCGCGCGGGAGGCTGGCAAGCTTCGCTACATCGGTGCTTCCGTCTACGGCGAGGAATCCGCTCTGGCGGCGATCCGCAGCGGTAAGATTCAGGTTCTCCAGGTGGCTCTGAGTCTGCTGGATCAGCGCATGTGCGATAGAGTGATCCCCGAGGCAAAAGCCGCGGGCGTGGGCGTTCTGACTCGGTCCGTATTACTGAAAGGAACTCTGACGAAGCGAGCGCAGTGGCTGCCGCCGAGTTTGCTGGCCTTGTCCAAAGCCAGCGAACGGGCGGTGAGGGAGTTGGGTACGTGTTGGGAATCATTGCCCAGCATGGCACTTCGCTTCTGCCTGTCCGTGGACGGGGTGCACAGTGTGCTGTCGGGTGTTCGTAATTCCGCGGAGGTGGAGGATTGTCTGGAGGCGTGCGCGGCAGGACCAATCGCGCCAGCTCTATTGACCAAGGCTTACGGATTGGGATTGAGCGACGAACATCTGCTCAATCCAAGTCATTGGCAGTTGGAGAAGATCGATTCCCGCCAGGCGCAGCTCTGACCGAGTGATGGCAAACTCCAATCGGGGTATTCTCTTCCGCGTAGACGGTGGCAGGTCAATGGGGATGGGTCACGTCGTCCGCTGCCTCTGGCTGGCAAGCGCCCTGCGCGAGACTTATCGCAACTCCGTGACATTCTGCATGGACCAGGACGAAATCGGGATTTCCGCAGTGCAAAGTCGCGGCTGGCCAGTTATTCGGGTTGCTGCGGAAGAATTGGGAGTTGATGGCGATGCCGTCATCATCGACCTACCTGAGGGCGTGTCGGCGGAAGCCGTCTGTTCCTTGCGCCAAAGGAATCCTCGAAGCTTGGTTGTCCTGATGCACGGAACCTGCACCGGTAGAATCGAGGCGGATCTGATTGTGAGTCCCATCGAGAGGCTTCCGGACCCTTCGTCATGGCAGGGTTTTCGTGGACAGCGCTATGAAGGGCCGGCATACGCCATTCTGGATCCCGCCTTTGCGCGCGTTCCCCGGCGCTCGTCCAGCGTGGTTCGTGAGCCCCGCATACTCGTGAGCATGGGCGGCAGCGATCCCTACGGGCTGACGCTGCAGGCGCTACGGGCATTGGACGGAATGGAGGACAGCGACAAGGAAGCATTTCGCGTGACGGTTGCGATTGGACCGGCTTTTCTGCACGAGGAGGAGCTACGAGTCTGGTTGACGGGAGCACGCCGCCAATACGAGTGCAGACGTGGAGATTCTTTGTTGGATCTCATGGTGAACTCCGACATTGCGCTGGTTTCTTTTGGCACCACCGTCTATGAGCTGGCGGCGGCCGGTTTGCCAGCCCTGGCACTCTCCATCACCGAAGATCACGCGCAATCGGCAGAGGTTTTCGCGCAAGGTGGAAGCTTGATGCATTTAGGATTGTTCTCGTCCATTTCGCCGGCACAGATTCAAAGCGCGGTTCGGGAGCTAACGAACCATCAGCAGCTCCGGCTCGAGATGGCACAGCGCGGACAAGCACTGGTCGACGGGAAAGGCGCAGAGAGAGTGGCAAAGCTCTTGGTGGCGCAGATTGACGAACACGAGAAATCTCATCCGGAGGGTGGAATTGGGACAACACACCGGGCCTGAATTGGTCCAGAACAGCAAGGGGCACGCGGTCATTGACTGCCAAGAGTGCGGCTTCGCGCACCTCTGGCCTAAGCCGACCGCGGAAGAACTGGCAGACTACTACGCGCGCAGTTTTTACGAGACGCACGGCGCCCCCGACTGGGCCGAGAAAGAAGAATCGGAGCAGCCCTACTGGGAATTGGAATACTCCGACCGGTTGGCTGCATTTTCGGAGATTCTGCAGAAGCCAACGGGAAAACTGCTTGACGTCGGCTGCGGCGGCGGTTGGTTTCTGGGCTATGCCAAGGCTCACGGGTGGGAAGTGCTCGGCATTGAACCATCGCGATCGATGTGGAAGCGCGCCGCCAGTCGCGCGCCGGTTTTGCTGGGCACCTTTCCCGGCGTGGACGTCGGCGGGCATGCGCCGTTCGACGTAGCGCACGTGAAGCTGGTTATGGAGCATGTCTCCGAACCTATGGAAGTGCTGGCGGCGGTGCGGGAGGTGCTTCGTCCCGGTGGCGTTGTGGTGGTACAGGTTCCCAACGATTTCAACCCCGTGCAGTTGGCCGCGCAAAAGCTTCTGAACAAAGATTCGTGGTGGGTCGTTCATCCCGTCCATGTGAATTACTTCAACTTCGAGAGCCTGGAAAGAACCCTTCGCCGCTGTGGCTTCGATCCGCGCGTGCGGGAGGCCACGTTTCCCATGGAATGGTTCCTGCTGCAGGGCATCGATTACATCGGCCGCGACGAGATCGGCCGCAAGTGCCACGGCCAACGCATGGCGCTCGAGAAAAATCTGGAGGCAGCCGGCCTATCGAGTCTGCGGAGAGACTTTTCAAGATGGCTGGCCACGCAAGGCATCGGGCGTGAGGCAATCGTGTACGCGACCAAGAGGGACTGATGCCTGATATCACCTTGAGCTGGCGCAAAGTGGATTCGTTTCCTGGCAACTTCAGTTCTCCAACCACAATTCAGGAACGCCCTTGTCCGATTTGTGGGTCCATCCGGTACCGAACCTTCTTAAGGTTCGATCAATTTCAGTTCTACTCGGATTCTGCCGGACTCCCGAAGCGGGTTGATGTGCGCCATGTGCAGTGCTTGGAGTGTTTTACGCTGTACCAAAACCCGTCTTACTCGGTTTACGGATTTAGGACCCTTTTCGCTGAGGCTGGACGGTCCTACGGAGCCGCCCCCAGTCGCGTTGCAGAACAAGTCGCTTGGCTAAGCGACAAAGGGCTCTTGGAACGTGGGATTTCGTGCTTAGACGCTGGGTGCTACGAGGGAACGCTGCTAGCCGCCATGCCAGCGAACGTCCACCGAGTGGGGGTTGACATCGACCAACCCGCAATTGAGCGCGGCCAAAGATCCCACGGACATCACGGAATTCAGTTTATATGCGGGAATTTCGAGAGCTTTCACTGTAACCATCGTTTGGATACGATCACGATGTTTCACGTGCTGGAGCATTTGCCGAGGCCGGTCGAGGTCCTTCAAAATCTGCGCACCATGTCTCACGCGGATACGCGTTTAGTCGTGGAGGTCCCACTGGTGGAGAATGCAGTCACCAATGATCTGAATGGTTTTTTTTGCTCCTATCACATGACTCACTTCAGCCGCACCAGTCTTGAGAGTTGCCTGGCATGGGCTGGCTGGAAGATGTGTGACTCTTATCAGTTGGGATATAACGGCTTTCGTGTGATAGCTCTACCCGCTGAGCGCGGCAGCAAACCCCAGTGCGACTTGAAGTCTCGAGGCGTGCTAGCTGACTACTTTGCCCACTGGTTCTCGTCCGTGAAGAACGTAGAAGCCCGGCTTTCGATTTTGGACGACGCCAAGCGCTGTTTTATCTGGGGAGGCGGCGCACATACTGAGTTTTTGTATCACCTTACTTCCTTCTTTCATGCTTTTCCCGACCGTGAATACATCATTGTGGATAGCGATCCCATGAAACAAGGGACGACTTGGCGGGGGTTATGCATTGATGCTCCCACAGTCCTAAGCAATCACCGCTGGTCCGACGAACGCGTGCTGGTTTCCAGCTATGGCGGCCAGTTCGGCATCCTGCAAGCCGCAGTCGACCTGGGAGTTCCCAAGGAAATGATGGTTTCACTTTACGATAGTGTTCAGGCCTACTAGAACCTCTTCCCGAGGATTCGCTTTGTATACACTGGACGGGGATGAGGAATTCCGGCGGCAGCCGTGAATTTGGTCGAGACCATTGCTATGTTTCTTGCCCAGCAATCTGCCGTGTATCGCTCATAAACTCGGGCCAGAAATGGTCAGAATTGAGGAATAGACCATTGGATTTTCTCCAAATTGGCAACTCACCGTTCAACGCTTCGCGCATCGGCCTGGGTACCTGGGCGATCGGCGGACGGATGTGGGGCGGCACCGACGAGCAGGTCTCGATTCGCACAATTCACGCGGCGGTCGAACACGGAATCAACTTTATCGATACGGCGCCGGCGTATGGCTTCGGGCATTCGGAGGAGATTATCGGGAAAGCGCTCCGCGAAACTGGAATGCGGGAACGCGTCATCCTCGCGACCAAAGCCGGGATCGAGTGGAGTGACAACCGCGCCTATCGCAACGGAACGAAGGAGAGAATCTTCGCCGAAATCGAAGATTCCTTGCGCCGCCTGGGCGTGGAACGCATCGACCTCTATCAGGTCCATTGGCCCGATCCGCAGGTGGCGATTGAAGAGACAGCGGAGGCGATGAGGCGCCTTTACGAGCAGGGCAAAATCCGGGCCATCGGCGTGTGCAACTTCACGGTGGAAGAGATCGAACGCTTTCGCCGGGTTGCGCCCCTGCATACATGCCAGACGCCTTTTAACCTCTTTGAGCAAAAAGGCGGTGGGCCAATTCTTGCTTATGATCTTCAAGAAGGGCTTACGACGCTGACCTACGGCGCGCTGTGCCGCGGACTATTGAGTGGGAGAATGCGCCCGGACACGATGTTCACTGGAGACGACTTGCGGAACATCGACCCCAAGTTCAAGCCGCCGCGCTATGCGCAGTATCTCGAAGCGGTAAACCGGTTGGATAGTCTGGCCAAAAAATATCAGAAGCGAGTGATTCATCTCGCCCTGCGTTGGATCCTTGACCAACCGGGCTCGGGAGTCGCGCTTTGGGGTATTCGCCGTCCGGATCAACTGGAACCGCTCGAAGCTGCTTTTGGATGGTCATTAGAGGCTGAGGATATGGAGACGATCGAGGAAATCTTGCGTCAGACCGTGATGGATCCGATCGGGCCGGACTTCATGTCAACGCGAATTCGGCCTCAAGAGCCGGCAAAGAGCGCGTAGGAACTGCTCAGAAGATACGAGGAGGCTGCTTATCTCGAAGACGTTGTTAGTTGTAGGCGGTGGAATCGAAGCGATCCCCGGCCTGCAGAAGGCCAGGAACCTCGGCCTGTATGTTGTGGTCAGCGACGCGAACCCAGAGGCGCCCGGTTTTCGGTGCGCCGACGATCGTATCATTGCGAGCACGTACAACATCGATGAGACCGTCGCTGCCGCCCGCCAGTATCACCGGACCGTCCGGCCGATCGATGGCGTCATGTGTATTGCCTCTGACATTCCTCTCACGGTCGCGTCAGTGGCTCACGCTCTCAATCTGCCGGGCATCCCACTGGAGTCGGCGCGGCTCGCCAGCGAAAAGCTGGCCATGAAAGAGAAGTTCGCAGCGGATGGAGTGCCCGTGCCCTGGTTCGCATCCGTGGACTCCGGCGCGCAGGTCAAGGCAATCGCGCTGCAGCGAGGCTTCCCGCTCGTGATCAAACCTGTCGATAGCCGCGGCGCTCGCGGCGTCCAGCGCCTGACCGGCCATGAGGACTTGAATCAAGCTTTTGATCTTGCGGTCAAGGAATCGCCCAGCCGGCGCGTGATGGTCGAGCAGTTTCTGGATGGTCCGCAGGTGAGCACCGAATCCATCATGCTGGATGGCGTGGAGCATACTCCCGGTTTTGCCGACCGCAATTACGAGCTTCTGGAAAAATATGCTCCCAATATAGTCGAGGACGGTTGCGACCTTCCCACTATCCTGGAAGCTACGCAGCAGCAAAGCGTCCGTGCAGTAGTGCAGCAGGCCGCGCTCAGCCTGGGCATACGGAACGGCGTCGTCAAGGGCGACATCGTGGTGCACCAGGGAAAAGCGTACGTCATTGAATTGGCGGCACGACTGAGTGGAGGTTTGCTCTGCTCCGATTTGATCCCGCTGAATACGGGAGTCGAGTTTGTCGAAAGCGCGATCCGGTTGGCTCTGGGAGAGCCAGTCCAGCCCGCTGATTTCGTCCCTCGCTTCCAGCATTGCGTCTGCCAGAGATACTTGTTCCCGCGCGCCGGACGAGTGGTGCGGATCGCAGGCGAAGAAGAGACGCGCAAGCAGCGCGGCATCGTTTTCTGTCAAATACGAGTCAAGATCGGCACAGTCGTTGGACCGATGAACTGTCATCCCGCACGAGCCGGCATGGTCATCGCGGTGGGTGAATCGCGTGAGCAGGCAGTGCATAGAGCGCGGACCGCCGTTGAAACCATCGAAATCGATACGGTCATTGAGGCCGATGCCGTCAGAGCGCAACATTCTGAACGTGCTTCTTGAAACCATCACAAGGGACTTAATTGAACCTGAGCCTTTTCACCGTCTTTCACCTGAACCTGGCCTACTCCTCGATAGAAGAGGAGCAAAGACCCCAGGTGATTCGGAGTTGTTACTGGCCGCTGCTGCGGTTGGCACGCCGGTATGGGCTGCCCTTTGGAATTGAGGCGTCCGCATACACGCTGGAAACGGTTGCGAACATCGATCGAAGCTGGCTTGACGAACTGCGGGCGCTAACGACCGAGGGTCCCTGCGAATTCGTCGGCAGCGGATATGCGCAGATTATCGGACCGCTGGTGCCAGCCGAAGTCAACGCTCACAATCTTCGACTGGGAAATGAGGCTTATCAGGAACTGCTCGGGTTTCGTCCAACGATTGCCCTGGTCAACGAGCAGGCCTATTCGGCCGGTCTTCTGCAGCATTACAAAGATGCCGGATACAACGCAATCGTCATGGAGTGGGACAACCCCGCTCGCTGGCATCCTGACTGGAACCCGGAATGGCGGTACCTTCCGCAAGTGGCTTGCGGGCAACACGGAGAGGAATTGCCGGTCATCTGGAACAAGTCAATCGCTTTCCAGAAATTTCAGCGGTACGCGCATAGCGAGATGGATCTGCCGGAGTATCTCGACTACCTCGCCAAACATGTTGGACAAGAGGAGCGCGCATTTCCTCTCTATGGCAACGACGCCGAAGTGTTCGACTTTCGTCCGGGGCGTTATCAGACCGAACCCAGTCTGAAGGCGGAAAGCGAGTGGCAGCGGATCGACGCCTTGCTGCAGCAGTTGCTCTCGGACAAACGTTATCGTTTGATCAAGCCCAGCCAGGTTCTGGAACTCATGGGGTCGCCGAACGCGGCCCAGCGGCTTCATTTGGAGACTCCGCAGGATCCTGTACCCGTGAAGAAGCAGGAAAAATACAACCTGAACCGCTGGGCGGTAACCGGACGCAATGACCTGGACATCAACACAGCGTGCCGCCGGATCTACGAGGCGCTTAGGAAGGACCCGCGACCCAAGGATAGCGACCGCTCGTGGCGCGAGTTGTGCTACCTGTGGAGCAGCGACTTTCGCACCCACATCACCGAGAAGCGCTGGCTCGCATATCTTGACCGGCTACGGAGCTTTGAAGTGCAACTCCGTATTCCCGCTTCAGATAGTCACCGCTCGGACGATCAGCGCACAGAGCGGCCCCACGCGAAGAAAACGGTTGCCGAACAGGTTGCCGGGTTCGATGTAAAAAGAGAGAGCCGCTGGCTGTCGATAGAAACGGACGCCATGAAAACGGTGTTTAACTGCCGACGTGGCCTGGCGATAGATTCCCTCACCGTAAAGCGCCTCTCTGAGCGTCCCTTGCTGGGCACGATTCCACATGGCTACTACCAGGACATTACCCTGGGTGCCGATTTCTATTCCGGCCATCTGGTTATGGAAACGCCCGGTCGTCCCAAAGTGACCGACTTAGAACCGGTGGAACCGGATATTTGCGCAGGTGACGACCCCGGCAACATCATGCTCCGAGGGTGCGTGAATACTTCGTTAGGTCCGGTCCTGAAAACGATTTGGGTGACACGCGAAGGTCAAATACGACTTCGCTTCGAACTGCAATGGGAGCAACTTCCCGTGGGTTCGCTGCGCCTGGGGCATATCACGATGCACCCCGAGGCCTTCGATCCCGAGAGTCTTTTCTTCGAGACGCACAACGGCGGAGTCCTTCCCGAGCGATTCGCGCTCGAAAAAAAAGGTATCGAGCATGGGCGTTCTGTGTCATTCCTGGTGTCGTCGAGCAGTTCGCTGGGGATGACCGAAGGATTGCTGAAAATGGGTGATTGTCAGCGCTCCATCGTTCTCCGGACGCCCCTCGACCAGGCTTCCGTCGTTGCTCAGATGACGTATGTGCCCGTGCCGGGTTCGTTCTTCTACCGGGCAAGCTTCTCAGCCGCGGAGCTGGATGATACCTGCCGGGACCGCGCGCGCGGGGATTTTCCCCGGATATTTGAATTTACAATCGCTTCGGATTGATCATGTCCCCAACAACACGGACTCGAGACGTTCCGGGCTGATTGGTGTCCGCAAACCTCGGAGGGTTGCTTCGGTGAGTTGAATCTCCTTTAACAATTGCGGAATCTCGCGAATCCGTTGGGGAGAATCGAGGCGATAACCAGCAGAGTACTTTGCATATTGCTTGCTGTAGTCGTACCAGGAAGCATCAAACCAACTGCATAAAAAACAGGGTACTCCGTTGGCCGTGCTCTCGACCGCCACACTCGACTCCACCGTAAGACTGAACCACGCTCGCTCGAAAAGGTCCGGAGTCATAGGTCCTTCACGTATTTCAACGAGACTTCGCTGGTCTGCGGACAGCACTCGGTCGGCCAGCGCCCTTCTCATTCGAAAGCTTTCAAAGGGATGCAGTTTGACGATGACTTTGCGATTCGTCTGCCGGGCGAGCAGGCACAACTCAGGAAGGAGTTCCGCGTAGAAAGTTCGAGTGCGGCCCGACGACAGCTCGTAGGCCTCGGAATAAAAAACAATCCAATCTCTTTCTGTCCGAGTTGAAGACGCCAGCGCATTGGGTGTTTGCGAAGAGCTGCCGACAACGATTTTGCTTTCCGGAAGGCCGCACCAGCCCACGCTGTAATCCCGCGCCATCTCGCTTTTCACAAGATAAGTGTCGGAGCAAGGCCTGCGAATTCCGACACTCATATTCAGCGCGCCATGATCGCAAAACACGGTGCGCAGTTTTCTGGCTCTGGCCAGCAGGATCGGCAGTCGCGTATAGGGGTTGTATTCGTCGGCGGAGAGCACGGTGGTAATGGGCTCCCTGACAAGAACCTCACGCCAGGCGTCGCGAACTCGCAACCCATGTTTCAAGAATTTCGCAAACCCGTCGAATACATGCAGCGTTCTGGCCAGGCGGAGAACACGGTCTGTCTCGAACAGATCATTCTGCAGGCCTTGCCAGCGCGCCAGCAGACGAGTGTGTTCCTCGCTGCATTCAGGGAAGGAGCGCGGAGCATACGAGGCGATGGAGCGGACTTCGACATTGCTGGGAATCCCTGGAACCCGGCCGTTGCGGCGCGTAACCACCAGCAGAAAACGGCGGTGCGGCAGCATGCGTGCGTAGGCCAGCTGAGTTCGAGAGACGTTGGCATATGCGGACGGGAGCAAGATGGCCGGCGTTGACGTTATCTTCGGTGCTCGGACAAAATGCCGTCGGAGACGGTAGTCGGCGTCCCACTTGTCGAAAGCTATTTCGGACAGTTGCGAAGGTCGCAAGGCCAATGCGGCCTTCAAATATCGGCGGGTTCGAACTCGAAAGCCGCTTTGAGGTTCCGTAGAAAAACTCGTGATCTCGCGTTTCAACAGGAGCGACAGCGCGCGCAGGGCGAAGTGAGGGCGCGTGGCAAAGACTTCGGCATCCGCAGGAATTTGCTCGGCCAGCGCCGACAATAACATAAGCTGTTCGAGTTGGTGATAGGGATAGGCGGAAAAAACGTCCCACCAGTCCACTGACTCCGAATCCACCAACTGATCCAACCC
>Ga0075015_100001113_pt1 | contig 9997 bp, 8 predicted proteins | sample AleBraG_ABR_2013_FD_71476 | JGI IMG/M metagenome (GOLD analysis project Ga0075015, IMG submission 71476) | Freshwater sediment microbial communities in response to fracking from Pennsylvania, USA - Alex Branch Run_MetaG_ABR_2013 | ecosystem: Environmental > Aquatic > Freshwater > Creek >...
CCGGGCAGGTCGACGCCGCGAACGAGGTCTACTCCCCGCGCCAGGAGGACTACGACCACGCCGAGCTCATCCTCGACGCCTACGACTACTACACCTCCGCCGAGGGCGGCGCCCTCGGCGCGGTCATGCTCGGCGACGAGATGATCGACGAGGCCAGCCGCAAGATGGCCCTCGTCGTGAGTGCCAAGGGCCGCGCCGCCGGCATGACCCGCACTGAGTTCTTCAGTCCACCGGAGGGGACATGACTGTTCACGAGGCCGTTCTCGGACGCTTCTACGAAGACTTCGTCGTCGGCGACCTGTACCAGCATCCTTTCGGCCGCACGGTGAGCGAAGTCGACTGCACGTGGTTCACCCAGCTGACCTGCAACACCAATCAGAACCACTTCAATGCGCATCTCGCCCAGTCCAACCCGATCACCGAGGGCAAGGTCATCGTGAACAGCGGCTTCACCGTGGCGCTGGTGCTGGGACTTTCGGTCATCGACATGAGCCAGAACGCGGTCGCCAATCTAGGCTGGACGGACATCAAGTTGACGCACCCGGTCTACATCGGGGACACCCTCTACGCCGAGTCGGTGTGCACCGACAAGCGGGAGAGCTCGTCACGGCCGGGCATGGGCATCATCACGATGTTCACGCGCGGCCTGAACCAACACGGTGATGTCATCGTCTCCTGGACCCGGTCGGTCATGATCCCTAGCCGTACTTCCGGTGTGGGCCAGAACTACTTCCCCGTGGCCAAAGGCGTGCCGCTGGGCGAGGAGAGATAAGGCAGGTAGTGGGCGAACGCGCGCGTCGATGGGTACCCGGCTGATGTCGTGACGAATCACCTGTTCTTCCTGGTCGTTGCCGGGTTCGCCGCTGGACTGGTCGCATCGCTCGGCGGCCTGGGTTCGCTTGTCAGCTACCCGAGCCTGCTGCTGTACGGATTGGCACCGGTCACAGCCAACGTGACCAACACAACGGCGCTGACGACTCTGATCCTGGGCTCTGCCGCGGGAGGCCGAGCGGAGCTTCGCGGGCTTCGCAAGCGACTCCTCGTGCTCAGTTCCCTCGCGGGGCTCGGGGGAGCTTGCGGCGCGCTGCTGCTTCTCCTACTGCCCAGTTCGGTGTTCGAACGCGTGGTTCCGCTGTTGGTTGCAGCTGGTTCGCTCATGGTTCTGGGACGCGACCGGATCCGTACCTGGCTCGATCGAAACCGTGACTCCGAGCTCGAAGTGCGAGTTGGGCGGTCGCCCTGGGTGCTCGGGCTCGCTGTCACGCTGACGGGTGTCTACACCGGGTACTTCGGCGCAGCGGCCGGAGTCGCGATGCTCGCGATCCTCGCGATCCACTACGACGAACCCCACGCCGTCACCAACGCCGTGCGCGTGATCGTGACCGCTGCGGCGAACGTGGTGGCGGCCGTCATCTTCGTAGTCTTAGCCCCCGTCGACTGGCCGGCTGTCCTCGCCCTGGGTAGTGGGCTGTTCCTCGGAAGCTTCTGGGGGATGCGACTCGTTCCGAGATTACCGGGTCACCGGCTCCGCGCGGTGGTTGGATACAGCGGGCTGCTGCTCGCCAGCTGGCTGGCGGTCAAGCAGTTCCTGCTGTAACCGTGGAGTCCGCTCACTCCGTCAGCGAATCGCCAGTGCGTTGGCCGGCGTGGACACGCCACCAACGACATTCAGCGGCGCGGACACGAGAAGACATGACCATCGGCCATCCCGTTGGCAGGCTCGGACGAGTTCGTCCAGGCGCCAGAGTTCGCCCAGGGCGAGCCCCAGCAATGCCAGAAGCTCTTGATGCATCATCCCGCCGTCGTTCAGCGTGGTGAAGTCCGAGTCGGTCACTGGCGGCATGGCTTCGACCGCGTACGTATCCGTCCCGATAACGGCTACGTGGTGGTCCCACATCCACTCCAGCACGCGTCGGTGCTGAGCCAAGCCGGTGTATCGCCCACGCGCGCGGACGTCGGCGCGGCCGTGCTCGTTCAGCTCGTCGAGGTACCAGCGGCTCCACCCGGTGTGCAGGATCACGATGTCTCCGGGCTCGACAGCCACGTCCTGCAGTGCCATCGCACCCTCGAGGTCTTCGGGCTCGATGGTGGGGCCTGTCGAATGCCAATCCACGGTTCCGTCCGACATGGCTGACTGCAGATCGATAACGATGGCCCGACCGACGATTCCGCGCTCGGCCCATGCCTGAACACCGAGACGAGCGAGGGGCAGGTCGACGTCACCGTCGCCGGCGCCGTTGTAGAAGCCGTGATGCTCATGCCTGCGATGCGTGAGTCCGTCGAGCTGCGAACTGCTCTGAGGGTTGAATCCGTCGATCACGTCGTCGCGGTGCTCTGGGTGGCGACTCTGGACGGTCAACGTGGCCGCTGGCCGTGAAGGAAGCATGGGTGGGTCGAACGCATCGATCGGGTAGTTCAGACCGAATCGCTCGCCTGACACTACACAGGCGATTCCCCGTAGCACTGCCTGCGAGTCCAACAGGGAGACGGTGCCGAGATCGCCCTCGGCCCCGGGGCCGAAGAGTCCCCACGACGAGCCGGCGGGAGCATCCGACCGGGCGAGAAGCTCCTGATAGGTGGGGAGACGGTCAGATGGCATCGGAACCGGCCCAGACGAGGTCTCGGCCGATCATGGAGACCCTGGTGCGCCCAGCCAGCTGCATGGCGACACGGAACTCATCGACGAGCCGCCCCATGGCGTCGCTGACCCCGCTCTCTCCGGCGACCGCGAGACCGAGCAGTGGGGGGCGCCCGACGAAGGCGGCTCGAGCACCGAGCGCCAGCGCGCGGAGGACGTCGACCCCGCTGCGTATGCCTCCGTCCACATACACCTCCGCCAGATCGCCGACCCGGTCAACGACCTGCGGGAGAGCCCGAGCCGGGGGAACGCAGCCGTCCAGCTGGCGTCCCCCGTGGTTGGAGACCCAGATCGCAGCCGCCCCCTCCCCGACGAAAGTCATAGCCGTATCGGGGCGTGTCACACCCTTCACGATCACGGGCAGGTCGCTGAGCCCGGCGAGCCACCCAACGTCCCTGGCCGTGACCGTCGATGACTGCTCGAGCTCGGCAGCGTCGGCAACATCCGCTGCGTTGACGGCCAGCATCTGCGGGCTGACGAGCGAGGCATCACGAGACTGCCGACGGGATGCCAGAACGGGTGCGTCGACGGTGAGCACGAGAGCTGAGGCGCCGAGCGCCGCTGCCGCGCGCACCTGGTCCTCCGTGATCTTCCGGTCGCGCATGACATACGGCTGGAACCACCACGCCGATTCCGGCTGCACGGCATCGGCGAACGGCAGGGAAGCCCGAGACGACAGGACGAACAGTAGGTCGGCGGCGTCGCACGCTCGCGATGTGGCTGCCTCGGCCTGTTCATGGACCAGACCGTGGAATCCCGTGGGGGCGACACCGACCGGAGCGGACACAGGCGTCCCGAGCAACGTGGTGGAGGTATCGACCACCGAGACGTCCACGCCCGCATCCGGAGACAGGAGCACGTCGGTCCAGGCTTGACGCGCGCTCGCCAGTGACTCCTCTCGACCTGATCCGCCCACCAGCCAGTCGAACACGGCCCCGTCGAGGGTCTTCTCGGCGCGCTGCTCAAGGTCGCGCAGCCACGCGGAACCAGGGGTGACGGCGGGCTCGAACATGCTGGCGCCTCGCTGCGGGTCGATGAGAGTTCAAAGGTCGCTTGGCCAGTATGGCCGTACAAATCGGACACGACAAGGGAAGTGCCCAAATAGCCTGTTCTATATGCCATTTGAAGCGGTCAGACGCAGTCGGTCTAGTCAAGCAAGAGCAAGGATCCATGGCGGTCCGATAACAATGTCCGCAACAACCCTTGACAATGGCCTGATGTTTCACTCCACTAGGCGCACTACAGAAGTCACGCGGCTGAAACATTGCGGTACCACTGGGGCATCGGCGCAGCCGCCGCCAAGGCCCCACCGGTAGACCTCAAGCAGGACGTCGGGGCTTCCGCCCCACCGTCACGCCCAACCTCTCGTAAGGAGCACACAGGTGTCGGACCTCACCATCGGCCACTCGGCCGGCCGACGGCGCATCGCCATGGGTGCGGCTGTCGCATCCGCGGCGCTGCTCCTCGCGGCATGCGGATCCAGCTCAGGATCGAGCACATCGTCCAGCCCCGCATCGAGCGCGACGGGTACGACCGCCGCGACGCCTCTCAACGCCATCTTTGGCCCCGGGGGTGCCGCCGGCGGCCAGAACGTCACCGTCCAGGACGGAATGGTCCTGGCGCTTTCCGGCCCCGGTCTGGTGTACGGCGACGCGATGCAGAAGGCGGCGAACCTCGCCGCTGAGCAGATCAAGGCTGCAGGCGGACCCACGTTCGTGATCAACACCGGCGACCACAACAACGGAGACCCGGCCAAGGGACTGTCCGAGTACCAGCGACTGGTCTCCAACTTCAAGATCCAGATGCTGCAGACGTCCTACGGCGCACCGTCGGAGGCCATCGCGCCGAAGCTCGTCGGCGACAACGTGCTGGGCTTCAACGGCGGCGGCGCGAGCCCGGGCCAGATCGGCAAGCCGAACCTGTGGCTTACCCGCATGATCTTCGTTCTTGACCCCACTCCGGGCGGCCTCGCCTACCTGGCGAAGAACAACCCCGACGCACTGAAGCTGGCCGTCGTGGGCCAGAAGGAGAACGGCTCTGAGGTGCAGGAGCAGATCGTCCCGAAGATCTGGCCGCAACTGACCGGAGGCAAGGGCTCCATCGTCGTCAACGAGTACGCGCCGATCGGAACCACGAACTTCGACAGCATCGTGGCCAAGATCAAGGCGAGTGGTGCCCAGGCCGTGTTCACCACGACCTACAGCGACGACATGGGGTACTTCGTCAAGGCCCTGCGCGATGCGAAGATCGACATCCCGGTCATGGGTATCGACGTGTCCGACAACTTCTTCAAGGTCGCCGGCAAGTCCGTGACGAACGTGTTCGCGGCAGCGGAGCAGTACGACCCGACCAACCTCACGCCGTGGAACAAGATCTTCGTCGACGGCTGGACGCAGAAGTACGGCTCCGCTCCGCACGACATCTACGGAGCCAACTACTACGAGATGCTGTTCATGTGGTGGAACCTGGTCCGTGAGGTGATCGCCAGCGGCGGTGACCCGAACGACCCGGCACAGCTGCAGAAGGCCCTCGTTGCGAATCCGACCTTCCCGTCGCTCTACGGCGGCGACGCGACGAAGACTGGCACCATGACCTTCGATACGACCTCCCACACGGTGTCGAAGCCGATGTACGTCGTGCAGCTGAACGCGGACGGAAGCCAGAAGAAGCTGCAGGAGATCAAGCGGATCGACTACACGAAGGACGACCCGTCCACGGCCCTCGTCGGTTCACCTCTCGGCTAGCAGAGACCGTCGTAGGCACCGCAGAGAAGTGAGTCATTGCGCATGAACATGGAACTGTTGGAACAACTGCTCGTGTCTGGCATCGTTCTCGGTTCGCTCTACGCGGCCCTGGCCGTGAGCTTCGGGATCATCTACTCGACGACACGTGTGTTTCACCTCGCGCATGCTCTCGTCTTCACCTGCGGTGCCTACGCGGCGGTCCTGACCGCCAGCACTTTCGGCACCCCCGTCTGGGTCGCCATGATCGTCGGCGTCGCTGCATCGATCCTCATCGGACTCGGCATCCAGGCCGGCCCGTACACGATCGTCCAGCGGCGGAGTAAGGACCCGATCAACGTCTTCATTGCAGCTCTTGCCGTGGGAATCGCGGGGACGGCGCTCCTGGAGCTGTTGTTCACAGCGTCGAACCGACCGCTCACAGGGTTCCCGGAGCACACCTTCGTCGTCGGCTCCGTCACCGTGACCCTCGTGGATGTCGTCTCCATGGTCGTGGCCTGGTTGTCGATCCTGGCTGTCGGCCTGTTCATGACACGTACCAACCGTGGCAGGGCCATCACCGCGGTACGAACCAACGCGGGCATGGCCGAGGCGGTCGGCATCAGCAAGAAGCGCGTCTATCTGCTCGTCTTCGCGATCGGCTCGGCTATCGCCGGCCTCATGGCCCAGTTCGTCACGCTCAACGGGGCGGCCACACCATCCATGGGTCTGCGCTACGTGCTGATCGCCTTCATGGCAGTGTTCCTCGGCGGCATCGGTTCGATCAAGGGCGCCGCTGTGGGCGGCCTCGCCCTCGGGCTCATCACCATGCTGACCGGACTGTGGGTCAGCCTCGACTATGGGACGGCAATCGCGTTCGGGGTCGTCATCGTCATGCTCATCATCAAGCCGCACGGCCTCTTCGGCCGCGCCGCGGTCTAGGAGGCCCAGAGCCATGGAGTACTGGGCCACCATCGGGATCGCGATCCTGACCTACGCCGTTCTCTCGGTCTCGCTCAACCTGCTGTTCGGGTACATCGGCGAGTTGTCGATGGCAACAGCTGCGTTCTTCGGCATCGGTGCTTACACCGCTGCCATCCTGTCGATGCCTCCGGCACAGTCCATCGCCGGCCTGACGCTGTCTAGCGGGGTCTCGGGGTACGACTTGAACCCATGGGTCGCGGGGGTAGTCGGCGTCGTCCTCGCTGCAGTGGCCGCCTTGATCATCTCGGTGCCGGCAGTGGCGCGCGTACGTGGTGAGTCGCTGATCCTGCTCACGTTCTCGTTCCAGCTGGTCTTCTCACAGCTGCTGACGTCGATGCAGTCGGTGACCGGCGGCGATCAGGGGATCAGCGGCCTGAAGCCGTTGGCCATCTTCGGCCATGAGTTCACGCAAGCCCGCCAAGCCATCTGGTTCTACGTCGTGCTGCTCATCGCCGTCGTCGCGTTGGGCATGCTCCTTGGCTCCTCGCCGTACGGGCGCCTGCTCCGTGGCATGCGCGAGAGCGAGAGTGCCGTCCTGTCCGTGGGGAAGCCCGTCATCGTCCCCAAGCTCCTGGTCTTCTCGGTGGCCTGCGGTATCGCCGGCACTGTTGGCGTCCTGCAGTCGAACTACCTCCAGAGCGTCGCGCCCGCGTCGTTCGACGTCAACGTGTCCATCCTTGTTGTGGCCGCGGTCGTGCTCGGCGGCGCAGGGAACATCTGGGGTGCGCTGCTCGGCTCCGTGATCTTGGGTGGACTCACGCCGGTGATCCGCAACTTCACCGCGGACGCGCACGCATCACAGTGGCAGGCGATCATCTTCGGAGTCGCACTCTTCGTGATCATCGCCTTCCGGCCCAACGGGTTGATCCCCGAGGGCAGCCGCTTTCGTCGAGGTCGGCGCCCTCAGCCCGAGCTATCCGAGGCGACTCCGACCCCTGACACTGCCCACAGCCGCATTGAGGTGACCTCGGAGAGTCGGCCCGTGGCCTTGGCCGTGGACGCAGAGCCGATCCTCGTGGTCAAGGGCCTGAGCAAGAGGTTCGGTGGCCTCCAGGCGGTCAACGACGTGAGCTTTTCCCTTCCGGAGCGCACGATCACCGCCCTCATTGGACCCAACGGTGCTGGCAAGACGACCATCTTCAACCTGATCACGAGGGCGATCACTCCCGACGCCGGCTCGGTCACGCTCCGTGGCGCCGACATCAGTGCGATGGACCCTCGCGAGATCGCCATCCAGGGAATGGTCAGATCGTTCCAGGATGTCCGCGTCTTCCAGAAGATGTCGGCTCTGGACAACGTCGCGGTAGCCGTGCCGCAGCAGCCGGGCGAATGGGCCTGGCCGCTGTTGCTCCGTCCCGTGTCCTCGCGCCGGCGCGAGCGCGAAGTACGTGACCGAGCCCTCGACTGCTTGTCGCTGGTCGGACTGTCCAAGGTCGCTCAGCAACCCGTGGGGAGTCTGTCGTTCGGCGACCAGAAACTGGTCGCGATCGCGCGGCTCATCGCAACTGACGGCGAACTCCTCCTTCTGGACGAGCCGACGTCAGGTGTTGACCCTGGCTCGGTGGAGGGCGTGATCGAGGTCATCCAGAGCCTCAGGGACATCGGCAAGACGGTCTGCCTCGTCGAGCACTCGCTGCACTTCGTGGACAAGCTCGCCGAGCACGTCATCTTCCTGGACCAGGGTCGGCTGACGGCGGAGGGCTCCCTGGAAGAGCTGACCAGTCGCCCTGACCTCGTGACCCTCTACTTCGGGACCTGACATGTCTGAGCTACTGACCGAGAGCAGCCACTCCCCGACGCCTGCCACCGACCCGATCCTCCGAGTCTCCTCGGTCAGCGCCGCCTACGGCGCTCGGCAAGTCCTCGACAATGTCTCCCTGACCGTCGCACCTGGTGAGATCGTGACGGTGCTCGGGCACAACGGGGCGGGCAAGACGACGCTCTTGAAGGCCGTCTTCGGCGCGATCTCACGGTCCGGCAACGTCGAGTTCGACGGCCGAGAACTCAGGTCGCAGTCGTACACGGCGGCGGTCGGCCATGGCATGTCGTTCACGCCCGCGACGCTGCCGGTCTTCCGGGATCTCACGGTTCAGGAGAACCTCGACCTCGGCGGCATCAGCCTCCGAAGTCGTCAGGAGCGCCGCGAACAGGTCGAGAAGATGCAGACCCTGTTCTCGCTCCTGGGCGAGCGAAGCGGTCAACTTGCTGGCACCCTCTCGGGTGGCCAGCAGCGCATCCTGTCCATCGCGATGGCGCTCATGATCAAGCCGAAGCTCATGCTGCTCGACGAGCCGTCCCTCGGCATCGCCCCGTCGGTCGTGCAGCAGATCTTCGGGCAGATCCGGGAGCTCGCGCAGGAGGAGAAGCTGGCAGTCCTGCTGGTCGAGCAGAACGTCCGGGCGTCGCTTCGCATCGCCGACCGGGTGTACTACCTCCGCCACGGCGAGATCATCCTTGAGGAGCCCGCAGAGGTTTCCGCCGCGCGGGAGCATTGGTGGGATCTCTTCTAGGTCGAGCGCATCGAGGGAATCCCCCGGCGCTCGAGACTCGTCGCCTCACCAGGGCTCAGGTAGCCCGCGAGGCCGCGATCAACGACGTCCAGCTGCCGTCATGACGACCTTGGCGTCGGCCGCCCGCTACGACCACATCGACCTCGGTCACCTGCCCCATGTCATCCGGACGTGGCGGCAATCGGAGGGCCTCTCCCTCCGGGCTGCCGCTCGCCGCCTGGACTCCTCCGCCTCCGCGCTGCGCAACTGGGAGAGCGGTGTGGCGCCTCGCCCGATTGCTCTTGTGCGCATCGTCCCCGCCCTAGGACTGAGCCGATCGGGAAGCCGTCTCGCTGTCAACGGCCCGGAGACTCAGGCTGCGCCTCGGGCGACGGACGGGACGCCCCTGTTCCGCGCGCGGCTTGCGGCCGGGCTCACGCAGTCAGCGATCGCAACGGGGCTGCATGTCAGCACCGCCACCGTGTCGCGGTGGGAGAGCGGCGTGCGGGCGCCCGAGCCGGACCTCATCCCGCCGCTAGCAGCACTGGTGGGCCTGACTCCTGTGATGACTCGTCGGCTGTTCGCCAGGTATCCGGAGACTCGAAACCAGCGGGTTGGACGGCTCCCCGCGCTCGGACCCTACCTGCGCCATCGCGGCATCGGGACGGACGAAGTGGCCTCCATCACGGGTGTGAGTCGGTCAATCGCGAAGGCCTGGTGTTCGGGTCGGACATCGGTTCCAGTCCGATCACTTCGCGCATTGAGCGCGGTCCTGGGTGTTGACCTTCTTGAGATGGAACCTGCGCTGCGTGTGCGTCGGATCGGAACCCCCTCGCCGTTGTGCTCTCGACGCCGGCAGCTCGGACTGACGCAACGTGAGCTTGCTACGGCTGTCGGCGTGTGTCAGTCCACGATCTCGGAGTGGGAGCGGTCGCGACGACAGCCCCGACCCGGTCACGTGGCATCCGTTGCACGGCTGCTGCGTTGCTCTCCTGTCGACCTGGCGCACGAGATGAGGTGGGCGAGGACTGCGCGCCCAGGGACGAGCGACTGGCATCGGCTGCCAATGGGTGCGCTTCTTCTTGCCGAGCGCACGCACCATGGGTACAAGGCCGCCGAGGTCGGGCGCATGGTCGGAGTGACACCGGGAACAGTGCATCGCTGGG
>Ga0075015_100001114_pt1 | contig 9995 bp, 10 predicted proteins | sample AleBraG_ABR_2013_FD_71476 | JGI IMG/M metagenome (GOLD analysis project Ga0075015, IMG submission 71476) | Freshwater sediment microbial communities in response to fracking from Pennsylvania, USA - Alex Branch Run_MetaG_ABR_2013 | ecosystem: Environmental > Aquatic > Freshwater > Creek >...
GTATGTACCAGAACAGAATTTCACTGATCGGCTTTACCGGCAAGGACGCGGAAGCGCGGACCACCAAGAACCAGACGGCCTACACCGTCCTGTCGCTCGCTACCAAGAGTTCCTACAAGGACAAGAAGTCCGCCGAGTACGTCTCGCACACCGAGTGGCACCGCATCGTCGTGTGGGGAAAGCTCGGTGAGTTCGCCAGCACGCTGAAGAAGGGCACGCACCTGCTCGTCGAAGGCGAACTGCGCAGCCGCGAGTACGCCGACAAAAAGAACAAGGACGTTCAACGCCGCGTGTGGGAAGTGCGGGCTGACTCGATTCTGAAGCTCGACCGCGCCGAACAGGCCCCGCCCGAGGACCAGCTCGATGCCGGGCCGGCCGAGGATGAGGAGCCCTTCTAACGGGCGGCTCCCTTTAGGAGAGGCTGCTCCCCGCCGCCAGTGGCCTCTCCACTTTTTTCTCGCTCCCTGAATTGGACGGCGGGGCAGGTGACACCATGCTAACCAATGCGATCTTTATAGCGACCGTGATCTTTCTGGCGCTGGCCTTTACGCTCATGGGTCAGCTGCGTTTCCTCATTCCCTGGCGCGCCCTGCTCTGGCACGAATACTGGCGCGGCATAGTTTTCTATTGCTTCCTGCTGTTCACCAACATCCTCGGCTTGACCATTTGGGTAGAGCGCAAGCTCTGGCTACGCGACACCGGACGAAAACTCAAACACCTCGATCAGGAAATTCACAGTGGACGGAACGAACTGTCGGCCGAAATTCTTGCCCGCTTTGGTGAGGAATAGATCAAGGGAGGACGTCACTCATGTCTAGAAGCCGCGATCGCCGCTATTACGAAGATTCCGACGATATGGTCGAACGCATCCGGGGTGCCAGGGAGGCCTTTGAGAAAAAGACCAAAGCTTTCCAAGGACCGGACTGGCCCTATTACGAGAAACGCGTCATCGTCGGCCAAAAGAAGAAGGAAGACTTGGATCTTGCTCAGGCGCAGACGGCGTCCGCGGCTCCAGGGAACGCGGAAACAAGTCCGGTACCTGCGGAAACTGGTTCGTCCGCTGATGCAGAACCCACGCAGCCCGCCGGCCAGGATGCTTCCACAGCAGCCGATGACACTGCCGCCTGGTGGGCGGCCCAGCGCGCCGCACAGAAATCATCCAAGACTGCCCATAACAGTCCACCCGCAGCGGATGAATGCCAAGACTTGGAAGGTGGAACCGCTTCATGAGGCTCGACATTCCATTCGAGGAGCCTCGATCCATAAGGCGACGGGAATCCGAGGTTCCGCCGCCATCGGAGGTTGAACCGCCTCGCGTGCCAGAGTCTCCGATTACGCGCCGCCTGGAAAGGCTTCATCAGCGCGCCCAGGAAAACCACGCCCACTATGTTGCGCAGCCTCGGCCGGAGCGTCCGCGGGAACCAAACCATGAACCGGACAGACCGCGCCAGAAGGAACATCGGCCCCGCCGCACGCGCGAGGGCATCGCGGTCAATATTCGTGGACTCCGGCTTCGCCCGGAAGAGCAAACCTTGCTCGCAGAGACCGGGCGCTTTCGGGTACTCGCCGTGAAAGATATTGCCCAGACGATTTACGGTGGGGATAAGCAAGCAGTGGAAACCGATCTCCGCTATCTGGAAGAACGCAATTTAGTCAGGGTCGATACTGTCCCGGCTCGTAATGACGGGCGCTGGCTTTGTCCCCAGCGCATCGAAGTCGTAACGCTCACCAAGTACGGTGAGCGGCTGGCTCACGAGACTGGGAAATTCCCGCTCGATCAAAAGCTTTACCACGGACTGGTGAAGCCTCGCGAAGTTGAGCACGATACACAGATTTACCGCGCCTACCTCAAGGAAGCCGGGCGGATCGAGCGCGCTGGGGGCAAGAATCTTCGCGTCGAGCTTGATTTTGAACTGAAACACAAAGTCCAAAAAGCCCTCTACGCCGCCCGCAAAGCTGAACCGGAACGGGACCTCGCCGAGATTAAGCAGGAGGTTGCTGACCGATTCGAGCTTCCACACATCCACAACAAGATTGAGATTCCTGACGCCCGCATCCATTACGAACTCGATCAGGGATCGCAGACGGCCTTCGCGGACATCGAAGTTGTGACCGCAGCCTACCGGCCAAAACATCTTCAATCCAAAGCCCAGGCCGGTTTCCGCATGTACGCCTCTTCCTCGGACAAGGCATCCCTCTCCGCCAAGATCGAAGACGAACAACACACACTCGACTGGGTGCTGGATCTATGAACACGCGGCCCCAACATGACGCCATCGACACCATCCAACACCTCGGATATTCCGAGCGGGAGGCTGCGTTCCTGTACACGGTTGCCGTCTATTCCGGGTATTTTCTCCGGCGCCAATTCAATTTGTTCGTCCAGCGTGAACGCGGCGCCATCGCCACGCAATTTCTGCGCAAGGCAAGACGGCGCGGCCACGTTCGGGAAACTCGGTGTGAGCCAGGCCGGTCTCTCTATCAGCTTCATGCCAAATCCCTCTACAGGATCGTCAGCCAGGAGGATTCACAGAATCGTCGCGCCAAGGGCACACGAGAAATCCGCCGTCGGCTCATCATGCTCGACTATGTCCTCGCGCATCTGGGAGAGGAAGAATTTCTGGATTCCGAATTGTCCCGCCGCACGTTTTTTGCCCGGCTTGGGATGAAGCCAGAAGTCTTAGCCTCCGCTGCAGAATTCGGAGACCTGATGCCGGTCACCGTTCGAAGAACCGACGGCCGCCCAACTGTTTGTTTCAAGTTCATTGACGAGGGCCACCGGTCTACGGCCAAGTTTGAGCGTTTTCTCCGTACCCACGACAGGCTCTTGTGCTCGCTAATAGATTTTGCGGTGATCTACGTTGCGACCACTCCAAGGAACTTCGAGCATGCGCAACGTCTGTTTGACCGCCGTTTCCCGGCAACCATCGTGCCGCAGTTGCCGGGTTCTTCTTTCAGAAGTGCGCGTGGCGTGCCCGAGCAACCACGCGCGTCGTTCGTAACGGAGCTAATCACGCACTCCTATCCATCAGCCTTGAACCCCGATCCGGGCTATGAGACGGGCCAAGACGAGCAACTTCGCAATGCGCAAACGTCTTTGTTTTCAGGCGAAATGCCAAATGACACGGGCTAGGGACAAAACGGCAAAAGGGCGGGAACGACCCCGCGTTTAGCTGCTGCCCGTCGGCGACGTGCTGGTCGTTCCCGCCCTATGGCCGTCCAGATTTGGAGTGCGGCCGGGATCAAAACCAGATCGGTTCGGTATCCCGAACTGAGCGGAATCAGGCATGTGAAAAGCCAGTAGGAGGCTTGGATGAGCAAGTTCAAGATCGAAAAAGGCATTAGTCGAATTGCCCGAGTGAAACTTCAAGCAACGATCGAGGAGTCGATCGCTGCTGACCTCGCGCTGATGGGCGAATGGTCGAACAACGACAAGAACTACATCGTGAATGAACTTCTCCGCTTTGCGTTGTCGCAGGACAGCGAGTTTCAGGCTTACAAAGAGTCCATCGGTAGCTCGCGCCCAGAGCCAAGAGTGTCGGGGACGACTCCCTCCGTGCAGCCACGAGCGGGATCGGGGGGCAAGACCCAGCCACTTGCGACAGAGTCGGGCTCTGGTCCTCGGATATAGCGGAGTGAACATGGTCTCACGGTTGAAAACGTTTTGTAGGATTCTCGTTCGGTATCGGTTCTTGCTTTCGGCGGGGTTAAGCGCCGCAGCCGGCATCATCCTTAAATCGATCGTCGTGATTCCGACCGCCGATCCTATCTTCCGCTACGCTGCGCTCCAGCGTCCCAGCATTTATGACGCTTTTGTCTGGAGCTTCGCCATTTTTCTATTCACGACGCCGTTCCTTATGCTTTCCATGTGCTTCTCGCTTGTGTACATCCACTTCTACGAGGAGGAAACTGCCGAGACCCTCGGAACCCTGCCTGAGTATCCTGAACCGCAGTACCGCCAGGACCTGTTCCTTATCTTGGGTGAAGTACATCATCAGCTCGAAGCAACTCCCGCCGCACACCCGCAATGGCTGAGCATCCCAGAGAAAGGACTCTATACGGGGATTGCCGCCTTGGGAGCCATCGGTTCCGGAAAAACGCGGGGCGTGATCCTGCCCGCCATGCACCAGCTTTTCGGATACAAGGCCAATGACCCGGAGAAGAAACTGTCCGGCATTGTTCTTGAGGTGAAAGGCGATCTGTGCCGTCAGGTGGCTCAGATCCTCAAACGATGCGGGCGTGAACAGGATTACATCGGCGTCAGCTTAGATTCGAACATTCGCTACAACCCGCTGAACAACGACCTCGATCCCTACGCTCAGGCCTTCAATATTGCTTCGATCATCACATCCATCTGGGGGAAAGGGAAAGAACCTTTCTGGCAGCAGTCCTACACCGACCTCGTTCGCTACGTCATCGTGCTCCACCGCGTTCAATCTGGATACGTGACGTTGGTAGACGTTTTTCGCGCTGTGATCTCATCCGGACGATTGGAAGAACTGTTGGCGGAGGCGGGGTGCCGGGTGAGCAACCGAGCCTACATCACGATCTCAGCGGAAGACTATGCCGTTCATGGCAAAGTGCCGCCGCGGTGTGGGTTCATGCTTGATCCGAAGTCCAACCTCTATATAGCCGAGTACTCAGCGGACCTGGAGAGGTTCCTTGAAGAAGAGACGGCGATCCATGCGACGGTTTACTTGACGAAATCAGCCAACGCCCGAGAGTGCCTGCAATTCGACAGCGTCAATTACTGGTATTGGGAACACTGGAAGTGCTTCCGCCACGAGGTCAAGACCTCCATCATCCAGGGTATCGCAGTGTTCCTGTCGCTCTTTGAGGCCGATCCCGATGTACGCCGGGTCTTCTGCCCTCCGAAGGAGATCTACGAAGGAAAGTCGCTAGAATCCGATCCGGACGGGCGCGTCCTGCCACCGTTTGATGAGCTAATCGAAGCTGGGAAGGTCATCGGCCTCGATTTCCCCGTAGCTCTAAACCCGGCGCTGGCCAAGACGGTTGGGACCATGATGAAGATCGACTACCAGCGCGCTGTCCAGCTCCGCATACCGAGAATGGAAGCCAAGACCGATCGCCACTATCGGCCTACAGTCTTTATCTGTGATGAGTTCCAGAACTTTGCAACTGTAGGCGGCGACAATCCAGTCGGCGACGAGCGGTTTTTTTCGATCTCGCGCCAACCGAAATGCATTCCCATTGTTGCCTCGCAGAGCGTGAGTTCCTTGAAGGACGCGTTGCCCAACGAGGGCTTCAAAACGCTGATGCAGACGTTCCGGACAAAAGTCTTTCTTACGACCTCCGATCCCGACACGGCTCGTTTCGCGTCCGAGATCTGCGGTAAGGCCGACAGAACGAAAATCAGCTACAGCGTTTCCGAATCCAGCAACAATGCGCAGGTGGGGTGGCTCAGCGGACGCACGTCATCGAATAGGGGAAGCGTGTCGGCCTCCAAGCACTACCAGAAATCGAAGGAGCCGATCTTTGATGAGCGGGCTTTCTTCGAACTCAAGAACGCGCAGTCCATCGTGGTCGCTTTCGACGGAATCCATCCGCTTCCAGCGACCTACTGCTACCTCAAGCTCGACTTTCTGCCAGCGCACATGACGTGGTTTGAGCAGGAACACATTAATTTCGATCCCAAACTGATTCACAGGAGCAATCTCAGATGAGTTTCGACTTGATCCTGCCATTCTTCCGTCCGATTGAGCACCTGCTTCTGAGTGACACGGTGAGTGAAATCATGGTCAATCCTGACTCCTCCGTATGGATCGAGGAGAATGGAGAGAAGGTCCACCTGCATAGGATTCACTTCGAGCAAGGTGCTCTGGACGCTGGCCTGGAGGTGATCGCCAACCGCTTTGGGAAGAAACTCAATGCGGACAGCCCGATCATGAACCTGCGTCTGCCGGACGGCAGCCGTCTGGCCGCAATCATTCCTCCAGTCGTTAACCCTCGTCCTCTCCTCACAATTCGGAAATTCACTTCCCGCAAACTCAAGATGGACGATTTGATTTCCCGCGAGTTCATCACGCCAGAACTGGCGGCCAAACTGCAGGAGGCCGTCCATCGTGGCGACAACATCCTGGTATCCGGTGGAACCGGCACCGGCAAGACCACGCTCGTAAATATTCTTGCCAATTCCATCCCCGACGAGGATCGCATTCTGATCATTGAAGACACCGCAGAGCTTGCGATCCGAAAACCGCACGTCGTCTCCGCCGAGGCTCAGATCGATACGCACAAGAGCACCATCACTTTTGATGACCTGCTGAAAGCCATTCTCCGGCATCGGCCGGATCGAATCATCGTAGGTGAGGTGCGCGGCGCCGAGGCGCGCACTCTTCTCGATGCCTTAAATACTGGACATCGCGGCATGCTCGCGACCATCCACGCGAATAGTGCCAGCGGGGCACTACGTCGCCTCACCAATCTCGCCCTTCGTGGGTTGCCCAACCAACAGCAACATCCTGTTGAGGGTGAGATAAGAGCGGGTATCGACGCTGTGGTGCATCTAAGCCGAGAGCAAGGCCGACGCTATGTTCGCGAAATCTTTGAGTGCGCCACAGGCTCCGTTGACGCCACTTTCAGCTCGTAGATTGCTATTGATACTTGGGATAAAGAATGTGACTTCTTCTCAGGAGGAGATAATCCGTTGATACTGGATTCTGAGGGGGCACTGACAAAAATACGCTTAGCCGCACGTGTGTCGTGTTGAGCTCTGGATAGGAGTTAGGTTTGTATCCGGGGATAGAACTCCGCACCATGCGCTACATCGTCGCTGTCGGCAGTGAGTTGCACTTCACGCGGGCGGCTGAGCGTGTGCATGTCGCCCAGCCCTCCCTCAGCAAGCAGATTCGCAACGTGGAGGAAGAGCTAGGAGTGGAATTATTCAAGCGCACTCGCAAGAAGGTCGAAGTAACGGAGCCCGGACGAGTGTTCATCGAAAATGCTCAGCAAGCTCTCCTCTATGCCGACCGCGCGGCTTCCATGGCCCGTGCCGCGGGGGCTGGCCAACTCGGCAAAGTACTGCTTGGTGTCTCCTCATTGGTTGACCTCCAACTCTTCTTCAGAATCAGAAACGCCTTTGAAAAGAGATACCCGGAGGTGCAGTTTCAGTTCGTTACCGGGCTGGCTGCCGATCACGCAGAGTCGGTCATGCGTAGCGATCTTCATGCTGGACTGATTGAGCTCCCAATACGGTGCCGTGGCCTCGCGGTTATAAACATATCTCGGGAGCCTCTGCTTCTAGCCCTGCCGCGGCATGACAAGCTGGCAAGACTGAAATCCATTGCGCCGCGACAACTGAAGAATCAGCGACTTGTTTTGCTTTCGCAAGCTGCCGACTTGGCACATGACAAAATCCTGGCAGGCCTTCAGGCCTGGGGCTACCGTCCGGAGAAGACGCTCGATGTCATCAGCCTTGCCCAAGCGTTCGATTTCGTGGCCAGCGGTGAAGGAATAGCCGTTGTGCGGGCAAGTTCCGGACGCTTCGAATCGAAGAGAGTCGTTCTTCGCTCCCTCCCAGATTTGCCGATGCTCGACATTGGACTCACCTACCGCCGGGACATCCGTAGTCCGCTCGTTCGGAACCTGTTGCGAATCGTGCACGAAATCTTCGCCGACGAGCGCGCCCACATGATGGAAGGCAGGCAGAAATCCTAACGGGCCTCGGAGAGTGGCGCAGTCAGAAGGCAATGCTAAAGACTAAAGGCCACGCATGAGCTGAGCCAGAGATAGCTCAAACGCCATAGAAAGGATCTCCAGAGAGCGAAGGCAAGGCTCCTTCTTGCCGGTTTCCAGGTTGGAAATGAAGGGTCGGCCCAATCCGGTATGAACCGCCAGGTACGTCTGAGTCCATCCCCGTTCTTTGCGGAGCTTGCGCACCCGCTTTCCGAACCGTAGGCAGACATCTTCAGTGGCCACGCTACTAGCATGGCGGTATTCTTTGGGCTACATTTCGCCTATAGGATACAATCGGGCTCAAATGAGATTATCGTCAGTCGGCTGTATTCGGGGCCAGAATTCTTGAGCCTCCCGGTCGTTCTTGGCGATAATGTAATGTACCGTCCATAGCCGATTCATTTGGGGGTTGCCCTTCTGTCGCGCTCATCTCCTTTGGCTTTTGTCGGCCTTGGTCTTCTGCCAGTGGAGGGAAATGAAGATGGCCACGCGATATCAACATCGGATCGGAGTTCGCGCCGAGATCTGCTTCGACTTGGTCTTGGATATGCGAAACCCTACCCCAGACCAACTGTGTCAGATAGTCGCTGATGTTTTCCGGCAGGCGGCAGACGTCGACGGAGCCCTCAAGCTGAGCTCGCTACCAGGGGGGGCCGTCTATCCCGAGTGGAACAGCGTGGATTTGGAAGTTGAGCCACATCGCATTCTTGATCCCTCCACAATTCGAGCATTTGACTGCGTCGAGGTCGACAGTATTCAGTGAGGACTGGGCCACTCTCTTGGCGCGAGAATACGGGAAATGACACTCGTTCGATCGCCTCACAACCATGCATATTTATTTATTCTCTGACGTTGAAGATGGTCGTGTCTCGCTGACGGCCTGAATCCATCGCGACAGTGCAATGATGACTGGTCTGAGGGCAGTTCCGCGGGCCGTAAGCTTGTACTCAACCGTCGGCGGTATGGTCATGTATTGGGTACGTTGAATGATTCCGTCGGCTTCCAGAGCGCGCAGTTCGTAAGTGAGAGTTCCGCGGTGAACGCCTGTCAGAGAACGGCGGAGCTCGCCAAACCGTTTGGTGCCGCCCAAAAGGAGGCAAATGATCCGGACCTTCCATTTTCCACCTATGACTCCGACCGCCGCTGCTAGGTCGAGCGACTCAAAAGATACGTCTGGGACTCCTGACTTCATTCTCATTGCCTGTGGTAGAAACTCTCATCCCTTGGGTCGCGGATCGTGGCGGCGCTCTGTTTGTTCGATTTCGGTTAAGAGTGGCCTCCGCAGGACGAAGACTGTGGTGGACACTGCCTATAGACTTGCCGCGCCAAAAGCCGGTTTGTACCAACCACAAAGAAAACAATATTTTGTGAAATTCGATGGGTTTTCCATACTAAACTACCGTCGAAATTGAGGATTACCACCACTAGATGAGCCCCACTTCCAAAGACGATTCGGACATCAAAGAGCCTTGCAATCTCTCTTTCGATGGACTTCGGTCACTGACGGATGAACTCGTCATCGCTCATTTGCGGGCCGGACACGGCGATGCACTGGGCGTGTTGTTTGATCGCTACCATCGGCTAGTGCTCCATGTCGCTTTGAAAATACTGCACGATGTCGGCGAAGCCGAAGACGTGATGCAAAACGTTTTCATGGAAATTTACAAAGTAGCGGCACAATTCGACCCCGAGCGCGGCACTACTAAGATGTGGATCTTGCGCTATGCCTATCATCGAAGCATGAACCGGCGCAAGCAACTCCAGGTTCGGCACTTTTATGCCACCACGGACCTCGCCGCCATCGAGGACATCTTGCTGACGGAAGAGACCAGCATTCTCGCTTCCCACGAAGCTAGAGAGGTCATTCAGCGCGGCCTTCAAACCCTGAGTCCGGAGCAGAAGCGTGTGTTGCACTTGGCTTATTTCGAGGGCCTCACAATGAAGGAGATCGCAGAAGAAACGGGGGAATCTCTCGGTAATGTCAGGCATCACTACTACCGCGGCCTGGATAAGTTGCGCGATCAGTTGTTCGAAGGCGATCAGACAAGCGAGGTGAGAGTTGCACGCAAGGAGCTGGGCGATGCAAAAGCATGAGCATTTCGAAGAACTCACCGCACTGGCAGCTATCGGCCAACTGTCGACCGAAGAACACCGGGAATTATTGGAACACCTACGGGGCTGTGATGGGTGCAGGCGTACGAGCGATCAATTTGACTTTGTTCTCGACCAGCTCCCGCTACCTGAGCCTTCCGCGAGCGACAAAGACCTGCAGCAGTTGGAAGGCGCGAGCTATCGGCAGA
>Ga0075015_100001115_pt1 | contig 9994 bp, 8 predicted proteins | sample AleBraG_ABR_2013_FD_71476 | JGI IMG/M metagenome (GOLD analysis project Ga0075015, IMG submission 71476) | Freshwater sediment microbial communities in response to fracking from Pennsylvania, USA - Alex Branch Run_MetaG_ABR_2013 | ecosystem: Environmental > Aquatic > Freshwater > Creek >...
TGGGCAGGAAAACTTCTATGGCTGTCGCGGGCGGTTTGCTGAGCCCCACGGGAGCGCCATCGACCATCGTTCGGCCCTCGGCGGCAAAGAACGAGGCTCCTCAAGGGACGCCGCAGTCGGGCGATTTTAGTTTTTACAAAGCGGTGGGCGAGAAGAACGCCGACGCCGCGCTCACACCGCCGGATTCGAAGACGCAACCAGCCCCCGCTACCCCTGCCGCGGAAGCGCCCAAGGACGCCGCGGAGGCGGGAACCGCTGCGCCCGCGACGGGCGGTTATTATGTGCAGGTCGCCGCAGTCAGCCGGCAGGAAGACGCTGAGGCGCTGGTTGAGGCGCTGAAGAAGAAGCAGTATCCGGCCTTCATCGCGAACAATCCTTCAGCCGACAAGTTTCATCACGTTCAGGTTGGCCCCTACGCCGAGTTGAAGGACGCCGAAGCCATGCGTGCTCGACTTATCGGCGATGGTTACAATCCGATTGTGAAAAAATAGAGGGGATTTGGGAATTGTGTAATCTGATAATTTTGTAATTGCAGAATCGATATCAGGTCTCAAGTTACCAAATTACCAAATTACACAATTAACAATTGCCATGGCTCATGCCGCGCCCAATCTTGATCGCTTTCTGCACGCCATCGCCGATCCCACTCGCCGCCGAATCCTGCAGGCGCTCAAAGAAAAGGGCGGATGCTCGCTCGACAAGGAAACCGGGCTCTGCGCCGCCGATCTCGAGCCGCGAGTGAAGCTGGCGCAGCCTACCGTTTCGCATCACATGCGAATCCTCGAAAGGGCCGGACTGGTGGAGGCCAAGCGAGAGGGACATTGGCGCTGGTATCGGCGCAACGAAAAATTGATTACAGAAATGACGCGGGACTTGAAGGGACAGATCTAGGACGCCCGGTGCGAAATCCCAACGTCGCCGCAGCGCCTGATGCGCCCATAGGACGAAGCGCGGGCGGCATCGCTAAAGCGATGCCCTGATACGAACCTTGCACCACTAACCCAGCCGGATCGAGCGGCTACGCTCCTGCGCCCGCCACGTAGGCTCTTTGTTCGCTCTTGTCATTCGACTTCATGGCAGAGTTCCCATTCCTCTGGCTCAGGCCGCGGACATGGGAGATCAGATCGGCCACTTCAAACGGCTTGGACAGCGACGGCACGTTTTTCTCCTGGAGGAAGCTTCTCGTCGGCTCGTCGGCCACAGTAGAAAACGTCAGCAGCAGCCCGTGCTCCAGACCGGGATTGTTTTGCGCGATCCACTCGTACATTTCCTGTGCGCTGCACTCTCCCGGCATGCGACCATTCATCACGATCACGTCAAAAGCGTCCTGCCCGAGCCGCTCCTGGGCGCTCGCCACACTCATGGCCGTCGTGACTGCGGCTCCCGCTCCGACCAACACGTCGCGTTCAAATTCAAGCACCGCTTCTTCGTCTTCGACCAGCAGCACGCGCCCGGTCAGCACCGATTCCCGGCGTTTAGGCGGCACCGCCTCCGGCACCGCGAGCTTCCCGCTGGCGGGCAAAAGGACCGCAATCGTCGCTCCGCCCGCTTCCCGGTTGCGCGCCACGATTTCTCCGCCATGTTCCTTGACGATCCCATAACAGATGCTCAGCCCGAGGCCGGTTCCCTTGCCCACTGACTTGGTGGTGTAGAAGGGATCGAAAATGCGGCCGGGATCCTTAATTCCCGGTCCACTGTCATCGAACTCGACGCACACGTAAGCGTCTTTCTTGAAGACACGCACTTTCAACCGACCGCCGCCGGCACGATCACCGTTGCTCGCGCCGTGGTTCTCGGCGTTGTTCTCGCCGTTGTTCTCTACTATGGCATCGAGCGCGTTGTTCACAATGTTCAGGAACACCTGCTCCAACTGATGGGGATCGCCCACCACCGAGGGCAGGTCCGCAGCAATTTCGCGTTCCAGCGAGACGTTGTTCACTTTTAAGTCGTATTCACGAAGAGTGAGCGACTCTTCCAGTACCTTGCGTACATCCACTTCCTGTTTTTCCGGCTTGCGCTGGCGCGCAAAAGAGAGCAGATTCTGCACCACCCGGTGCGTTCGCTGGGCCTGCTTGAACAACTTCGTTACATAATCGGCGGAACGGTCGTCCAGCCCCGCACCTTCCAGGAGTTGTGCGTAGCCAAGAATGGCGGTCAGCGGATTGTTCAATTCGTGGGCTACGCCGGCAATCAATTGGCCGACGGCTGACATCTTTTCGCTCTGCAGCAGTTGCTCCTGCGTCCGCCGCAAGTTATCGTAGGCGCGGCTAGTCTCCTCGTAGAGTTGCACTTTTTCGATGGTGGTCGCCAATTGCCGGCTGATGGCGACCAGCAGATTTTCGTCGTTGCTCGAATAGTGCCGGTCCTGCTTGCTGGCAATACCCATGATGCCCAGGGGTTTGTCCTTGCTCCAGAGCACGACCCAGATCCAACCAGGCAGCTGGTCGGCACCGAGAAACTCGACCACCGCGGGCGGCAAGTGGGGCAGGAAATCCAGGGTCACCACTTCCGCTCGTGAGCGCATCACCAGATCGCCCAGACCCTCGGGAAAAACGGCTTCTGCCATGAGCGCGCGCGCCTCGCTTCGCGGACCCCAACCCGCGCGCTGCCGGTAGGTGCCCTCCGGTTCCGCAGCCAAATAGACGGAGCCGGTTTCCGCTGCAAACAGTGAGATCACCTGGCGCAGCGTCAGGTTCAGAATTTCATCCAGATCGAACGACTGGGTGGCGATGACGGCCATGGCGTTCAGCGCGTTCAACTCGCGGTTGCGGCGCCGCATCTCGTCTTCCGAGCGTTTCTTCTCCGTGATGTCGAGAACGAAGCCCTGATAGCGTTCAATGTTTCCGTTGGAATCGCGCGTGGCAAAGCAGCTCTGCGCCACCACCAGCAACGTGCCATCCTTGCGGAACACCGTGCTTTCAAAGTTGCGGACGTAGTTGTGCGCCTCGATTTCCCGGAGAAACGCGGCACGCTCCTCGGTCACCGCGTGCAACACGCTTCTCGTGTCGAGGGCCATCAACTCGTCCGGGCTGCCGTACCCGAGCATACTGACAAAGGCGTCATTGCAGTCGAGCAAATCGCCCTCCAGCGTCGCCTCGAAGACGCCTTCCTGCACCTGCTGAAACAACATGCGATACTTCTCTTCGGCTACTTGGCGCGCGGTTGTGTCGTGCACCACATGGATGGTGCCTTTGTGCTGGCCACCTTGCTCGGCATACGACGAAGTTGAAACGATCGACTCGCCGCCGAAACACAGATCCATCCCGTCCGTCAGCCCCGAGCCGCGTTCGCAATACGGGCATCCGCTCCACGGACGGTCTTGCGGTAGAACCTGTTCGCACAGATTGCCCAATACATCGGCCGGCGCTTTTTCCAGGCGCTGCAGCAGAGCGTGATTTGTTTTGAGGATGCGGAAGTCGGCGTCGTGCGCCAGAATCCGGTCCGGAATGGAGTCGAAGGTATTCATCCACTGCCGCTCTGAGCGCAGTACCTGCTCCAGCAGTTGCAGATTCTCGAGCGCGATACCCAGCGCCTGGGCCGCCGTTTCCAGGAATTCCAGTTCTTCGCGGAGGTGGCGGCGGCGTGCGCAGCCGAGCGACAGTATCCCGATCACCGACTTCTTGCCCCGCACCGGCAGCAGCACTACGTGATCAATGGCATGCTTTGCCAGTCGTTCCCGCTCCGGCGCGGAGATCTCGGAGAGTTTTATCACCGCCGCCCGGTTTTCCTGGAGGATGCGGGACTGGATTTCAGCGCTTGCGACTGGTCCGAGCGCTCGCAGAAATTCCGGCGACAGGCCTGCGTGTTGGGCTGCCACCAAATGGTCGTCTTCCATCAGATGGAACCACGCTGCCTTCGCTCCTACCGCGGCTTTCAGTTTTTCCAGTGCCGCTTGCATGATCGTGGCACGATTGTGGCCGCGCGCAATCGTAGCCGCCAACTCATTCAGCACCGCCAGCCGCCGTGTGCGCATCCGCGCGTCGTCCAGCGCCAGAAGCAGGATGCTCGAACCAAACAGCACTTCGGCCAACAGGTACCCTTCACTTGGAATGTGACTGGCCAAAGCAGGCCACTTCAAATTCAAAGTCAGCAGCCCGGCGCCGAACAGGAAAGGCCCCAGCCCCACCCGACCGAACCGGTGGCGCAGCAGTTCGACGACGGCTCCGGCGGCAACAAGCCGGCAGGCTACGTCCAACCCCAATTCGAGGGTTTTTGAATCCGCAAGATACAGCGGCCGCATGGCGGCGCAGACGATCAGCACCCACGAGAGAGCGAGCAGCGCAGTCAGCGCTCGCCGCGCCTGCACCGACATCAGCGCCGCCCCGGCAAACAACCCCATCGCCAGCACAAGGTCGGCCTGTGCGAAGGCCGCCATCGACTGCGAGGTGGCATGGAACAGGCCTGCGCCCGCTGCCCCGCCCGTTACCCAAAGATATGCCCCATAGGCGAGCCAACCCGCTCCCCAAGTGAGCAGATATCGTTCCCGAAAGAGCCGGAAGAAAAGCAGGCTGACCACCACCATGGTCAGGGCGGCCGTTTCCCGGGCCGTCAACCAAGGGATCAAACCAACCAAACTCGCAATCGGGCCGGCAAAATTCATAGATAAAAACACGAAGATAAACGTACGAACACCTAAGCTTTTAAGTATCACGCCTCCATGGGAGCCCCGCACGGATTTCCGTCTCCACTTGGTTACTTTCGGAATATGAAATCGTGTCCTAAAATGAGCGATACATTTAGTCAGCCCATGCCTAATGACCGCATTCTTGTCGTCGACGACGAGGAGACAATCCGCGAGATTGTTTCCTCGATGCTAGGCGGAGCCCATTTTCAGACACGCCAAGCCGCCAGTGGCGTCGAAGCGCTCTCCATTCTGGAATCGGGTGACGAATTTGATCTTGTGCTCTCCGACCTGATGATGGCGGAGATGGATGGGATTGCCCTTTTGGAGCGGGCCAAGGAACGTTACCCTGACATGCCGATCGTGATGGTCACCGCCGTCCACGACATTCAGGTCGCGCTGCAGGCGCTGCGCAACGGAGCTTACGATTACCTGCTCAAACCCTTCGAGCGGGAGCAACTGCTGGCTACGGTCCGGCGTGCGCTTGAGAATCGCCGCCTGAAGCGCGAAAACGATGCCTATCGCACTAACCTCGAGGCCCTGGTTGCCGCCCGCACCCAGCAATGGAAAACGGCGCTTTCCAACCTGGAAAAGTCCTATGACATCACGCTCGAAGCCCTGGGCGATGCGCTAGACCTCAAGGACGCCGAGACCGAAGGCCACTCCCGGCGCGTGACCGCCTACACCATTGCGATTGCGCGCAAAATGGGACTGCAAAAAGAAGCAGTTGACGTGATCGCTCGCGGAGCCTTCCTGCACGATATCGGCAAGATGGCCATTCCCGACGCCATCCTGCTCAAGCCTGGCAAACTCACGCCGCAGGAAATGGACATCATGAAAGAGCACTGCTACCGCGGCTACAAGATCATCTCCCGAATCCCCTTTCTGGCGGAGGCTGCCGAAATCGTTTACTCCCACCAGGAGTTTTATGACGGAAGCGGCTATCCCCGTGGACTGAAGGGCGATGAGATCCCGCTGGGCGCCCGCATTTTTGCGATTGCCGATACGCTGGATGCGATGAGAACCGACCGTCCTTACCGCGCCGCCCAATCCATTCAGGCCGCCCGGAAGGAAATCGCCACCTGGTCCGGCCGCCAGTTCGATCCCCAGATCGTGAAGATATTCCTGGAAATGCCCGACAATATCTGGGAAGACCTGCGGCATGACATCAACGCGGCAAACACCTCCTTTCCGAAGACTATGACCACCGACACCGCCCGCTGAACTTGCAACCCTGACCGGCCCCACTTGACCGGCCAAACTGAACCGGATTTTCCCGCCGAGCGCCGGGCATCGTTTTACCGTCATCACCTCATCAAACTAAGCAGTGAAGTCAATCCAAACGGCTCCCACTACGGTGGTGTTTCGCCGTTTTGGGGTGAAATAACCGGTGCCCGCCAGATTGTGCCTGTTTCGCATCTGGCGGGCCGTCCGGATTTTTACTTTTTGCCCTCGCAATTCTTCCCCTCTCGCTGCTTTCGATTGCAATCCGTGAAGCTCGCCGCGTTCTAACCGTAGGGGTGTATAACGAACCTATCTTCATCTTGATATATCCAGGAGAGATCCGATGAAAACCCTCATTGCCGCCGTTTGCGCAGTACTCGTTCTGAGCGCTCTCTTGTCCGCGCAGAGTCCAACGCTGAACGCGCTGCCGAACACTATTTTCGTGGGCGCCGATGGCAAGTTTGAAACTGCGCCGGACACGGCACTCATCCAGTTCAACATTTCGGCCCAGGCCAACACCGCCAAGGACGCGTACGATCAGGCCGCCAAACAGGCCGAGGCGACGCGCCAGGTTCTGCGCGCCAATGGCATCGATCCCAAGAGCGCGGAAATCGGCTTCTTCGCGGTGAATCCGCAATACGACTGGAAAAACTCTGCGCACAAACTGATCGGCTACCAGGTCACGACCAGCGTCAGTTTGAAGCTCAAGGACTTTACGAAGATTGGTCCGATCACTCAGCAACTCGCCGACGCTAACGTCAGTGGAAGCCAGTCGCTCAGCTACACGCTCGACTCGACCGAGGAGGCTAAGAGCAAAGCCGTCGCCGACGCCTACCGGCGCGCGCGCGCCTCCGCGCAGTCCCTCGCCAATGCCAGCGGACGCGTGCTCGGTGAGCTCTCCTATGCTTCGGTCGATGTTTCGGAGAATATTCGGGTGCTTGCGCCCATGGCACGCCGTGCCACGCCCATGGCAATGGCAGCGCCCACGCCCGCCCCGACCGAGGAGTTTTCGCCCCAGAACGTGACAGTCACGGCGCACGTGAACGCTATGTTTGTGTTGAAGTAGCTGGTGTGGCGCGGACACTTGTCCGCGAAACGATGGGGGCGAACTAAAAGCAGAAAGGATATTACTCGTTGCGAACCACGACCTGATGTCGGGAGGAGACGCGGCTCGCATCCACCTGAACCTCGCGCTGGATCTCCATCTCGATCGAAGTCCCCGGCTCCAACCTTACGTCAGCGCCCCGCGAGAGCATTCCTACCGCGAGCCCAGCGGCGCCTCCAATTCCGGCTCCGATGCCGGCACCTTTCCCTCCGTTGGTAATCGCGCCGATCACCGCTCCCGTGGTCGCCCCGCCGGCGGCTTCCCGCGCTCTTTTCCCGGCATCGCTATCCTGGCGAATCGTCCCTTCCGAATCCTTCATCGACGTCTTCTCGGCCCCAGGCGTATTCTCCACCGAACCGCCGAGCATCACGGTGTAGCCGTTGGGATAAATCATCGAAGTGAAGTGGATGAGCACCTCGGCGCGGCCCTTTACGTGTCCTCCACGCTGCGCGCGCTCGATCTTTCCCTGGACGTAAGTCCCCGCCGGAATCACCACCCGCTCGTTGACCACGAACGGAAAAGCAGTCTCCGCATACACCGGGTCTCCATCCTTAGCGGTCTTGGTCGAAATCGCTTGCTTCAGCGATAGGGGAATCCTCGTTCCCGCGGGAATGGTCAGCATGGGCTTGGCGGACTCCACTGCCGGCGCAGCCGGGTCTGGAGTCAAAGTCGACTGTGCGGCGGCGATCCCCGCCAACAGCAACGCGCAAATAGAAGCAGCACGGAGTCTCATCGAAAGCCTACCTCTTCAAGAAATTGAGTAACGCTTGCCATCTCAGATGCTTTAGGCGCATCGCCAGTTAGCTGGAAGCCAACTATCTTCTAACTTCTATCTTCCCTCAGCCACCTTCCCCCTGCTTCTCCGCAATTGGTTTTCTAGCACATTGCCCATGAACTGGGACTGTAGTTTCTGGGCGCAGCCCTCGCCGCAGACCTGCATCGCGCCTTCCTGAACTGACAGCCTTTCGTCCCAGGGAGCCAGATGCATCACGGGCACGTCATAATCGCCAAACGAACTCCACATCACCCACCAGCGGTCGCTCGCGCCTTTGAGTACCCCGCAATTCGGACCGGCGCAACGGTAAAACGGACTCGGAATGAAACGTAGATCTTCAGGCATGGAAAAATGGACAAACCACTCATCGGACATTGTAGCCGACGAGTGCGTGCCGGTCATCAGCAGATTGTAAGAAGGGTGGTACGAGATTCGGAGCAGATCGGGCGGCGTCCCAACTCTAGATGCTGGCCGTCGCCGTGGCAGAATGGCCCGCAGTGCATGCCATAGACGCCTCTCTAATGCCGGCCTGGATCGCGTGGTCCAGTTCCAGATGCGGAAACGGAGACTGCGCCGCACCCCGGTAGAATTTCAGCGCGTCTTCCGGGCGGTTCAGCCGCTGCAGGCAGATCCGGGCCGCCGCCATCTGCGCCATCAGTGCCTGCCGCTCGGCGGGATACGCTTGTATCAGGCACTCCAGTTCGCTCAGAGCACGATCATAGTTTTCCTGTTCCTCGAGCATTCGACAAAGCTCAAACCAGGTCGAGACCGGCAATTTCTCGCCGCCCGAGTTCAGGAAATCCTGATAGTCCTGCCAGGCTCCATCGGGATTTTTTGCTTGCAGGTGCAGTTGGCACGACTTGGCGGTGGCTTCCTGGTACGCAGGTAGTTCATTTCTGCGCCAGTGGATTTGCCGCAGCAGATTCCATGTGTCCATCGAATTCGGCCTGGCCGCAAGATGCTGCCGCAACACTGCGACCGCCTCATCAAACTGGCCATGTTCCACATGCTGGTTCGCGCGCTCGATCTCTGGATCGCAGGACCAGGTGAGTCTCTTCTCAACCTTCGCGTTCACTCGCTTTTCCAAGCCGCTGTAGCGCAGGGCGGTTGCCGCCAATGCGCCGAAAACAAATCCGCCCACATGGGCCCAGTGCGCAACCCCACTCATCTTGCCGAAGAGTGCACCATAAAAGACTTCGGCAAGCGCCCACAGGGGCAACAACCAGTAGGCCGCCGCCTGAAAGCGGTAGGTACGGAAAAAGCCTAAAATCCAAAGCATCTCGATCTTCATCTTGGGGAAGCGCACTACGAACGCTCCCATCAAGGCTGCCACCGCGCCGGAAGCACCAACGCAGGGAACGATGCTCGCCGCATTCGTCCAAGCATAAAACTGCAGCGCCGCCGCGCCTGCAATCAGATAAAACACCGAGTACAACGGACGGCCCCATGCGTCTTCGAGCACGAATCCCGCCAGCCACAGGAACCACATGTTTCCGATCAGGTGCAACCATCCGCCATGCAGGAAGTTCGCCGTCAGGTAAGTAATCGCCCGCGGATGGGCCGGAATGAATGCATACTTGTCCTGCAAGGAACTTGTGGTCAACTCCGAATATTTCGCGCCCAGCGAGTCCATCTCTGATTGCAGGATCGCCGGGTCATCCATGAGCCGGACTTTAGCGTCCCATCCGTCGATCACATCGCGGTTCGGGTTCTGGACCTGTGCCCACTCTGCCGGATTCGCGGCCTTGAAGTCGTCCACCAGCTGCTTCGCTTCGGGCGGTACGTTCAATTCCGGGTGCATTCCTGCCAAAAGGATAATGTGGGCCCTTGTGCTGCCCAACTCCGGCGACTGCTGTTCCATGGTGCCATGCGTGATCAGGAAGATCAGCGTGTTGAGCACGATCAGACCAATGGTGATGACGGGCCAGCGTCGCGCTTCCATGTTCTCGTGCCGGATCGGAATCAGCATGTCCACTCCCCTCCGCCCGAGTACCTCATGACCTTGCAAAGCGACGGAGATTGAGCGAGCTTACAGGAATAGTTCAAGCAACGGCAGATAACAATTGGAGATACAACTTAAGTAACAACCTTAAATTAGTGTCAGCATGGGACAAGTTATTTATACAAGAGATATTTTTCGCGAAGGGCCAGGAATTGGCTAAGTCGTTCCTGCCAGTCCTCAGCAATCCGTCTTGGATCCTCGCCCGCAGCGATCGCCTCGAACACCGCCTGATTCACCAGCAGGTCCGCCATCTTCTCGATCTTGAAG